>Ga0065721_10005774_pt1 | contig 20637 bp, 19 predicted proteins | sample Mesricmetagenome_FD_59108 | JGI IMG/M metagenome (GOLD analysis project Ga0065721, IMG submission 59108) | Mesophilic microbial community from rice straw/compost enrichment Sample: eDNA_1 v2 (version 2) | ecosystem: Engineered > Solid waste > Grass > Composting > Bioreactor | place: USA: Davis... | reverse complement strand
TATTACGGTGGTTCGTTCATTTGAGGCCGCTGCCGTAGAGATCGAGGCAACGGGCAATGAAGGTGAGAGAAGTTTTGCGGCTTGGGGCAGGCGCGCGCGCAGCCGGTCGAGCAGATGTATCTTGTTGGTGGCCTGCGGCGGCGCCATCTTCCTACACTATCCAGTTCAATGGGGCGCGCATGTGAACTGCCGTGACTGGTAGGGGTGGAGATGAACCGGGATACCGTGCGAACCCTCCACGCAGCGCTCTGCGTCCTCGAAGACCGGCCCGTGTCCTTCGAAGATCGACCACGGCACCAGCCGCTCGGTTGCGCGGTCGCCCGTATTGAACACATTGACGAGCAATGACCCATCGGCCTGCCGTGCCCTCTGGATCAGTACCGGGTCGGCATGGCTGACGGCCATCGGCTCGCCGTTTGGATAGCTCGAGAGCGAATAGTGCAGCGCCGATCGGCCGAGCTCGGGGAAGCTGCAGGAAGTAGCCCGTGGCTTGGCTAGCAGATCGGCGAAGAGCTGCCGACGCTCGGGCGACACCTCGTCGAGCTGATCGCTGGTCATGACGACGCCACCGGCGAGACCGGCGAACATGGCAAGCGAACGCACCTGATCGTCGGTCAGTTCGTGGAAGCGGTCGCGGAGCAGGATGCAGTCGGGATCGCTCTGCCACAGGATGCCATTGGCGAAATTGCGGGCGGTCTGGTCGCGCAGCAGCGACTGGGCGGAATAGTGCCCGCGCCAGGACACCCCGACATCGCGGCCGATGCGCATGACGTCGGCATAGCCCACCGCCGCCCAGATGGGCGAGCCGCAGCAGAGCAGGGTCGCCTCGCCGATCTCCTCGCGCATCAGCCGGGCCATGCGCATCCAGATTTCGATGCGGCTGAGGCCGTCCTCGTGCCACAACGCCTGGTCCGGACCATAGGTAGAGCCGAGGTGGAGGAAATCGGCCTTGAAGTAGCCGCAGTTCCACTCGCGCGCCCAGGTGCGGAATACACGCCTGATATAGGCTTCCGCATCGGGATGGGTGACGTCGAGGACGTAGTATTCCTCGCTGCGCTTGTGCCAGCGGAACTCGCCGTAAAAGGTCATGGGGGCGAGCGGCTCGCCGGTGGCGCGGCTGCGCACGACCCAGTCGGGATGTTCGGCAAAGAGCCGCGAGCGGTTGCCCACCATAAAGGGGGCGATCCAGAGGCCGGGGGTAAATCCCTTGTCGCGCGCTGCCTCGAGGATGGGCCGAATGCCCTGCGGGAATTGCGGCTTGAAGTCGAACCAGTCGCCCATTTCGGGCGTGAAGCCATCGTCGATCTGGAAGATGTCGAAGGGCACCTTGCTTTCCTCGCGGAAGCGGGCCGCGGCGTCGAGATGTTCGAGCAGTACCTTGGGCTCAAGCGAGGCGTAGAGATTGTACCAGGAGCACCAGCCGGTGACGCGGCGCGGCGGAAGACGGGGCGGCACTGGACTGGCCTCGGCCACGGCGCGGGCCCAGCGGGCGAGGGCCTGTTCGGTATCGTCGCCGGCAAACAGGATCAGCGGCTCGGCGCGAACCTCGCCGGTGAAAGACTTGCGGTCGATCAGCGTCTCGACGTCGATCGCGAGCGGTCCGTTCTCGAAGTTGAAGCGAAAGCGCGATTGGTACCTGTCGTGGCGAAGGAAGCCGAGTATGACGGCGCCGTCGCGCCCGCGGGGCAGGAGGGCTGTGGCGGCGTAGCCTTCGAGCAGGTTCGGGTCGGCAGCGGCGGCTTCCATTGCCGTGTCGGGTTCGACCAAATAGGAGCCGTCCCAGCTCATGTAGCCGTTGCGCAGGTACTGGCGCACGTTGGCGGCGCGGCCGATGCGCAGACCGAACGAAGAAAGGCGCCGCGTGCCGATGAAACCGGAGAGTCGCAGGTCGAGGCGCTCTCCCTCGATCTGCAACTCCACCATCGTTCCTTCGCTCAGTCGCCAGGCAAGGCCGCGATCATCAGCCCGCTCCAGCCGGTGTTCGGGCACCGTTCCGTCGACCAGTGGCGCCAGATCGCCAAGCAGCACGCCGCCAAGGTCAAAGGAGGTGCCGGTGGGGTCGAAGGTCACAGAAACACCTCGTGCTTCCGGTCCGCGGAGTCACGAGCCGCCAGGACGATGCGCAGCGTGTCGGCACCATCGGAAAGCGGCACGCGGGGTGCGCGGCCGCTGCCGATGGCGTCGACCACGTCTTCAAGCTGGGCGACGAACGGGTCGACCGACGTTTCGATGCGTTGGCTCATGCCGCCGGGCCGGGTGTCGGTGATCTCGGCGACGTTCCAGTCGGTGAAATCAGCGACCATGGTCTCGCCGATCACCTGCCACCGCTTGGCCCAACGGCCGGGCACCGCTAGATTAGAGGCGTGGAGGACGCCGATGGCGCCGCTCTCATAGGTCAGAATGAGCGCGCTGACGTCCTCGATCGTGTAGCCGGGGACGTCGGCATGGCCGAAGCGGGTGGCTGAGGCGAAGACCGAGCGCGGCATGCCCAGGTTCACACGCGCAAGATCAACGATATGGACGAGTTGCTCCACCATCTGGCCACCGGCNTTTTCNCGGTCGCGCCACCAGGGGGCGTGGAGGGCATTGCAGTGGAACGAACCGGAGAAATGAGCAATGCGGCCCGCCGCGCCCGCCGTCACCAGCTCCTGCCAGCGCCGCACGGCGCCGCCGAAGCGATACATGAAGCCACAGGCGGCGACGACGCCCCGCGTTGCCTCGACCATCCTTGCCGCATGCTCGTTGGTGAGGGTGATCGGCTTTTCGACCAGCAGGTTCACGCCGGCCCGCGCCGCTGCCTCGACCTGTCCGTGATGGGCGAAGGGCGGCAAGGCGACGATGACCAGGTCGAGCCGCTCCGTAGCCAGCATTCGGTCGAAATCGGTGTAAGCCGCGATTCCCCGTGAGGCTGCGAAGGCGCGGGTCTTGTCGAGGTCGCGGCCGCAGCAGGCGACGAACTCGGCGCCTTCTATCTTGGCCAGGGCGTCTGCGTGGCGGGTGCCGATGCCGCCAGGGCCGAGTAGGGCGGCGCGCAGGGTCATGTGAGGGCTCCAAAGTTCAGCACGGACTGCAGGATGGAGGGATCGCCGCCCTGGTCGAGCCGCGCGAACAGGGCGGGGGCCTCGGCAAAGGGCACCATTTCGGTGATCAGCGGCAGCAGGTTGAGCCGTCCTTCGCACTGCAGCCGTACGGCAGCCTCCCAGAGCCGCGGCTTGCTCCAGCGGTGGCTAGCCTCAGGTGCGACGCCCGAGATCTGACTGGAGATGAGTTCGATGCGGTTGTGATGGAATTCGTCGCCGAGCCTCAACCCACGCGTCTCACCTTGGAAGAAGCCCATGGCGACCACGCGGCCGGCATAGGTCACCGTGCGCATGGCTTCGGCGAGCGCCGGTGGCGAACCCGAGACTTCAATGCAGATGTCGGCGCCGCGTCCGCCATTGCTGTCCTTTATGGCATCGGCAACGGAGCCGGCTGTGGGATCGCACGTCCGCGCCGCGCCCATGCGCTCTGCCATCTGACGCCGGAACGGCACCGGATCGACCCCGATCACGGTGGCCCCCGAGGCATGCGCGGCCTGCACCACGATCTGTCCGGGGACGCCGAGACCGAAGACGACCACCAGGTCGCCGAGCCGGATGCGTGCATCATGGACGCCGTTCAGCGCCACCGCCCCGATATGGGAGAAGATGCCGATGCGCGGATCGGCGCCCGCGGGCAGGACGCGCCCGCCGATATCGGCTTCGCTCATCACATGGCCGGTACGATGACCCCAGGTGCCGAATACGCGGTCGCCGGGCTTGAGTTGCGAAACGCCGGCGCCGATCTCGACGATCTCGCCGACTTCCTCATAACCCAGGTTGCGCACCGGGAAGCTCCAGCTCGGCTCGCCCCCCCGGAACACCCGCCGCTCGGCGTCCCAGAACCCGTTCATATAGGGCGACGTGCCGCGATACTGGCTGAGCTCGGTTCCGGCGCTGATGCCCGAAAAGAGCGTGCGGATACGCACCTCCTCCGGCGCAATGTCGCGGTGCGGCAGTTCTTCGACCTCGAGCTGGCGGATGGCCGTCAGGATCAGCGCACGGTCCATTTCGTCAGTTCCGCGCCTTGATGGCCAGGAATTCCAGTACCATGGCCGCCGTCCAGGTGAACCTTCCGCCGCCACAGGGCTCGCCAGTGACCGGGTCGTAGTATTCGGCAAAGCCCGACTGCTCGATCAGCTCAAGGCTCGAGCGAATGATCAACTCGGCAGTCTCGCGCTCACCCGCGGCCAGAAGCCCATCGACGATCAGGTAATTGCAGACGAGCCAGACCGGGCCACGCCAGTAGCGCTTGGCATCGAACCGGCTGTCGGCGGGATCCTGGCTGGCCACCACATAGCGCAGCCGCTCGGCCTGGCGCATGATCGTCCGGGCGATGGCGGCGGCGCGCTCGGCTGGAATGGCCGCAAAGACGGGGATCAGCCCGCCGATCGACGCACTGGCCACCAACTGGCCGGTTCGGCGGTCCAGGCAGAGATACTGCCCATGCTGGGCACTCCACAGTCGCTCCAGCGCTGCCGCGCCCTTTGCGGCTCGCGCCCGGTTCCGGGCGGCGGTTTCGGTGTCGCCCAGCGCCTCGGCGACGGCGGCGAGGTCCTTGCAACCACGGATAAGCATGGCATTGAATCCCGGGTCGACGAGCTGGAACGGGGAGGCGTCGTGGAGCTTCGAATTGTCCCAGCCGAGGCTGCGGAAATGTTCGACCAGCCAGAGATAGCGGTCGTACTGCGCCTTGGTGGGCCGGTGGGCAGGATCGGCGTGCTGGGTGTCGCGCCGCCTATAGGGGGCGATCCCTTCGGTGGGCACGCGCTCGAAGGCCTCATCCCAATCGATAGAATTGTCGCGTCCGGCTTCCCATGGGTGGAGGAGAGCAACGAGGCCCTCGCCCTCCGGATCGCGCGCCGCATAGAACCACTCGAACCATTTGTCGATCTTCGGGAGCAGGGCGAGGGCGCGGCGATCGGCCAAGGCGCGATGGGTGCTGCGCTCAAAGAGCTTGCGCAGGGCAAAGCCGGCGATCGGCGGCTGTGTGATGCCGGAGGTCGGGGTGGGGCGGCCGGTATTCCAGACATCGGGGCCCGGGAAGTAGCCATCGTCATTCACGTGGAAGACGATGTGCGGCACCATGCCGTCGGGCCATTGATGTTCGAACAGCGTCTCCATCTCGGTCCAGGCGCGGTCCTCGTCGAAATAGGCCTGGCCGAGCGCGGTGAAGCACGAATCCCAGTTCCACTGGAAGGGATAGAGGCCCTTGGTGGGGACGGTATAGGTGCCCCGGTCGTTTTCCTTGAGCACCTCGACAGCGTGATCGAAGAGAGAAGAGGGCTGGGCGGGGCTCATGATTTTCTCCAGTCAGTCGAGAATGGTGGCGGCGGCAAAGGCATTGGCGATCACCGCGTGCCCGTCCGGATTGGGGTGGACGCAGTCGGGCAGCACCAGCGCATCGCCGCCCTCGGCCGTCATGCGTTCGTGGACGGGGGCATAGAAGGTGCCGAAGTCGCGCGCGAGCGAGCGCACGCTGCCAATATAGGCCTCGTAGCCGTCGCGGCTCTGGCCGATGAATTCCGGATCGCCGACGGCGAAGCCGGCATCGGAGAGATGGACGGGGCTGCCGATCACGATGTCCGCCGGTGCAAAGCCTGCCTCGATGAGTGCGGTCAGAACGGCGCGGTAGTCGCGGACGAAGCCCCCTTGGTTCAACGTGGACGGTGCCCCGGTGTGGCGAGCGTCGTTGGTGCCGTAGAGAATGGCCACGCAATCGCTGCGGTCCTCTCCCAGCAGGTCGCGGCGAAAGCGGTGGAAGCCGTTGTCTTGCCGGGGCTTTCCGGTTGCATCCGCCGACCCCTGCAGCACCGTGCCGCTGATGCCCTTGTTGACGAGGCTGAGGTGCAATCTTGTGGCCAGCCGGTTGGCCCAGCGCGTCGCCTCCGGCACGGAGGCGCCAGCGGTGATGCTGTCGCCGAACGTGGTGATCGACCGCTTTTCCGTCCGCAACACATGGTCGGCAAAGTGCGTCACGGCTGGTCACCCGTGAATTCAAGCACCATGGCGGCCGTCCAGCTGAAGCGGTCGCCGCCGAGTGCAGCCCCGGTCGCGGGGTCGTAATATTCGGAAAAGCCGCCCGTTTCGATGAGGGCGAGACTGTCCCGGCGGATGCGCGCGGCAAGGTCCGCCTCGCCGGCACGGCGCAGCCCGTCGGCGATCAGATAGTTGCAGACTAGCCAGACCGGTCCGCGCCAGTAGCGGCGCAGATCGAAGCGCGGGTCGCGCGGGTCGTGGCTGGGAACGAGGAAGCGGACCATCTCGCCAATCCCCGACAGGGTCTCGCCGATGGCCCTGATCCGGCCCGGCGGGATGGGCGCGAAAACCGGAATGAGACCGCCGATCGAGGGGCTTTGCACGGCCTTGCCGGCGACGCGGTCGAAGGGCAGGTACTGGCCCGCCGTTTCGTCCCAGAGCGTATCGAGCGCGGCCAAGCCTCTCTCGGCCCAGGCGCGATTGCGCTTCGCCACCTCGCCCTCGCCGAGGGCCTCGGCCAGTTCCGCCGTCTCCAGGGCGGAGCGGATGAGGATGGCGTTGAAGCCGGGATCGACTATCCGAAACGGGGAGGCGTCGTGGGTGCGCCGGGAATCCCAGCCAAGGGAGCGGAAGTGCTGCACGAGCCATAGGTAGCGGTCGTATTGCGCCTTGGTCGGACGGGTTGCCGGATCAGCGTGCTTGGTGTCGTTGCGCTGGTAGGGCATGACACCGTCGGTAGGGACACGCTCGAAGGCTTCGTCCCAGTCGATGGTGTTGTCGCGCGATTCCCAGGGGTGGATGACTGCGACGTGCCCCGTGCCTTCAGGGTCGCGGGTGCGGTGGAACCATGCGTGCCATCGGTCAAGCCCGGCGAGGAGCGGCCGGGCGCGCCGGTCCGCCTCGACCTGCCCCCGGCTACGCAGCCAGAGCTGATGGACGGCAAAGCCGGCGATGGGCAGTTGCGTGATGCCGGACGTCGGCACGGGGCGGCCGGTGCCCCAGACATCGGAGCCGGGGAAGTAGCCGGGTGCCTCTTCGTGGAACACCATGTGAGGCACCATGCCGTCGTCCCACTGGTTGGCGAAGAGCGTCTCCACCTCCCTCCAAGCGCGGTCGAGGTCGTAGTGCGACTGGCCGAGCGCGGTGAAGCACGAATCCCAGTTCCACTGGAAGGGATAGAGGCCCTTGGTGGGCACAGTATAGTGCCCCCTGTCGTTCTCGCGGAGAATGCCGAGCGCATCCTCCCGCATGTCCGGGCCCTGGGGCGTGGTCATTGGGGCAGTCCGCCGAGAGATGGATTGGCGATGCGATAGAGCAGGTGCGGCCGCAGCGGGTTGCCTTCCGGAACGGTGGGGCGCTCATAGTCGTCGGAGGGATCGCGTCGCATGCCGAGCTTTTCCATGACTCGCTGGCTGGGAAGATTCAGCACCGATGTGGTTGCGATCACCTCGTTGAGGCCAATGGTCCACGCATAGTCGAGCCATGCCGCCGCCCCCTCTCGAGCCATGCCGCGGCCCCAGAAGCGAGAGGCGAGGACCCAACCGATCTCGACGAGCGGCCGGCTGGGTATGGCGCTCCGGATTACTTCGGGGATGTAGTTGATGCCGATCAGCCCGATCAGCTCGCCGCTCGACTTGAGCACGGCGGCCTGGGTGTGAAAGCCCTTCTCCCGTCCCTTGGCGATGGCCAGGTCGATGTCGGCGTTTACCTCCTCCGGGGTCATGACCCGCGGAAAGAAGCGGCGCACATGGGGATCGCCCTGTATCGCCGCCATCGGTGCGCGGTCCCGGTCCTCCCATGGCCGCAGGACGAGATTGGCCGTTTCCAGCCAGACCCCGACTTGGCCCGTAGGAGGCAGGTTTGGAGATGGGATGGACATGCACCTGCCTCAGGAAACCGCCATCTGCGTTTCCGGATCGAACCAGCGGATGCGGTCGGGCTTGGGCTGCAGATGCAGGTGGTCGCCGGGCGCAATGGACAGGTCGCTGTCCAGCACCGCGCGGAATAGGCGGCCGTCCACCTCCGTCGTCACCAGAGTGTGGGCCCCGAGCGGCTCGACCACGCGGGCGACGGCCGGAAGCCCTTCCGGAGCCAGCGCCAGGTCCTCGGGGCGGATGGCGAATTCGAGGTCTTTGCCGGCGGTCGGACCGGGCAGCACGATGCCGGCTACCTGCCATTGACCATTCGCGCTCCGGGTCGCCGGCAGGAAGTTCATCGGCGGATTGCCGATGAAGCTGCCGACGAAACGGGCAGTGGGGTTGCGATAGACCTCGACCGGGCTTGCCGCCTGCACGATGCGCCCGCCATTCATCACCGAGATGCGGTCGGCGAGCGACATGGCTTCCACCTGGTCGTGGGTCACATAGATCGTCGTGGTCTTGCTGCCCGCCAGCACGCCCTTGAGTTCGGCGCGCATTTCAAGCCGCAGCAGCGCGTCGAGATTGGAGAGCGGCTCGTCCATCAGGATCACGTCGGGCTCCATGGCGAGGGCACGGGCCACCGCGACGCGCTGGCGTTGGCCGCCGGACAATTGCCCCGAATAGCGCTTGAGCAGTTGCTCGATGTGCATGAGTTCGGCGGTGCCGTTGACGCGCCGGTCGATCTCGGCCTGTGGCAGCTTTTTCATGCGCAGGCCAAAGGCGATGTTCTCGAAGACGGTGAGATGCGGGAAGACCGCATAGTTCTGGAACACCATGGCGATGCCGCGCTCGCGGGGCGGCAGGTGATCCACCCGGCGGCCGCCGATCCAGACCTCGCCCTCGCTCGGCGTTTCGAGCCCGGCGATGATGCGCAGCAATGTGGTCTTGCCGCAGCCGGAAGCGCCGAGCAGCACCATGAACTCCTGATCGGTGATGGTCAGGTCGATCGAGTGCAGCGCGGTGAATCCGCCGAAGCGCTTGGCGACGTTCTTGATGACGATTTCGGCCATGAATGCCTCCTTACCGATTGGCGATGCCCCACATCGCAAACAGGTATCTGCGAACGGCGAAGATGAAGATGAGCGCGGGTATGACCATGGCGGCCCCGCCGGCGAATTTGAGATGGAGAGGGGAGACGTTGAGGTTCTGAATGAGGAAGGCTGGCAGGGTGCGGTTCTCGATGGTGAGAACGGCCGCCGCGAACACCTCATTCCACGAGATGGTGAAAGCGAAGACCGCCGAGGCGGTAATCCCCGGCAGAACCAGCGGCAGGACGACCTTGCGGAAGGCCTGCCAGCGGTTGCAACCCAGCGTCCAGGCGGCCTCCTCGAGCTCGAGCGGAATGCCCGAGAAAAGCGAGAAGGTGATCAGCACTGCAAAGGGAATGGCAAGCACCGTATGGACGATGGCGAGGCCGATGGCGGTGTCGTCGAGCCCGGTGCGGATGAAGAGGACGGCCAGAGGCAGCGCCAGCAGCGGCAGCGGAAAGGCACGCGTCATCACCACCAGCATTCGGAACACTTCCTTGCCGGGGAAATCGAAGCGCGAGAGCGCATAGCCGGCAGGGGCGCCCAACCCGATCGAGAGGATCATGGTGAGCAATGCGACGAACAGGGAGTTCCACAGCGCCCGCAGGACGCCCGCAAAGCTCATGAAGAACTGGATGGAGCCGAAGTCCCAGCCGGGAACGCCGGACTTGGGAAAGGCGGTAACCTGCTGGGGAGACGAGAGCGTGTTGACCAGGAGCAGGTAGATCGGCACCAGCACCCAGGCAGAAATCAGGACAACCGCGGCCCAGAAGAGGAACCGTCCCGCGGACCGAGCCTCGACCGGGCGGGGTTTGTCGAGGGCAGCGTCGGTCATATCGTGGCTCCCTTGGGCACGCGCAGGACGCGCAGGAAGAAGAACGTGGCAAGGATAGAGATCGCGAGGATCACCATGGCGTAGGCGGAGGCCACGTTGCGATCCTGCAGCGTGAACTGCCACTGGAAGGTCTCGCCCATCAGCACCGGCAGCGTGGTGCCGCCGAGGGCGGTGACGACAGCGAAGACTTCCAGTGCCGCCAGCGTGCGCAGGATCAGCGCCGATTGCAGGCTAGGGCGCAGCAGCGGCAGGGTGATCTTGACGAACCGCTGCCATGCATTGGCGCCGAAGACTTCGCCCGCCTCGTAGAATTCCTTCGGGATCAGGCCCATGCCGGAGACCAGGATGACCATCATGATGGCCGTGGCGCGCCAGACCTCGGCCAGAACGATGGCGATGAAGATCACCCAGATATTCTGGTAGCCGAGGAACAGGATGGGCTGGTCGATGATGCCCAGCCCGTGGAGCATGGAATTGAGGTAGCCGGACTGTTCGAAGATGGCGAGCCAGATGATGCCTGCGGCAAGGTCGGACAGTCCCAGCGGGATGGTGAAGATGTAGAGGAACGTGTTGCGTCCCTGCTGAAGCCTGGTGACAATCGACGCCATGGAGAGGGCCATCACCAGCTGGATGGGCACCACGACGGCCGCGAGGAGCAGCGTCCAGCCGAGCGCGGTCTGGAACTTCCAGTGGGTCGCCATGGTGGTAAAGGGCTGCAATGAAAAGCCTCCTGGCCCGCTCACCGACAGCCAGGCGATCTGGATGAACGGATAGACGAAGAAGACGAGCAGGAACACCGTCGCCGGCAGCAACAGCAAATAGGGCAGGGCCTTGGACTTCATGGCTCGACCTCGCAAGGGCTGGGTCAGCGTGCCCGGCACCCTTGGGGCGCCGGGCACATCGGCGGGAGGATTGATCAGTCGACCGGGCAGGGGCCTTCGGAAGGTTCGTCAGGCAGCCAGCACGGCGCGCCGGCCTGTTCCAGGATGCCGCGCAGCACGTCGGCCTGCTGGTCGAGCACGTCGCGGATCGGCTGGTTGCCGAGGACGATCCGTTCGAACGTGTCTGTGTAGACCTGGTTGAACTGTCCACCCATGTCACCCAGGCCTACCGGCAGCAGTGCCGGCAATGCATCTGTCGAGGTGGTCATGGCCGTGATGGCAGGACCCAGGGCGCGGGCCGAGGCGGGCAGGTCCTCGGGCAGCGGCGCGTCGGTCACCGGATAGAAGTTGGTAGCGAGCAGCGTTGCGACCTGGGTCTCGGGTTGCATCATGTAGGAAGCCAGGCGCTTGGACGCTTCCATGTCCGGCGCGCCCTGCGGGATCGCGATGCCTGCCAGCACCGGCATGAAACCGCGGCCCACGGGACCTGCAGGCGCTGGGAAGGCGACGAAGTCGTCCGGACGCTGGTTGAAGGCGTCGGCGAGGCGCGCGATGTGGTCGAACGCCACCCACACGTCGCCGCTCAGGAGCGGCTCCTGCATGAAGGCATAGTTGGTGGATGCCGGATTGGTGTACTGCCAGAGCTCCTTAAACATGGTCCAGCCCGCTTCCGCTTCCGCCGAGGCGAATTTCGTCACGGTGGAATTGGCATAGGAGGGCAGCAGGAAGCCCTGGAAGAACCGGTGCTTGAGGCCCTGGGGTCCGGCCGGCAAGCCGAACTTGGGCGAACCCGTGCCTTCGGCCAGGGCCTGAGCCCAGTCGACCAGCTGGTCATAGGTGAGGGCGTTGATGTCTGCGCCTTCGGGCAGGTATTCCAGCGCCTGCTTGTTGGCGGCCATCACGTAATTGGCCTGCATCCAGGGCAGGTATTTCTGCTCGTCGGTGCCGAGCTTGCCCAATTCTAGGAAAGCCTCGCTGACGGTTACCCCCGTGAGATCGACGTCCGACAGGTCCACCCAGTTCTCGGCATAGGTCGCCAGATCGCCGTGCAGCGCGCCGACGAGGCCGATCTGACCCGAGCCCGCCTCGAGTTCGGCTTCGAGGCGGGTGATGAACGGGCCGACCTCCTGGGGCTGGAAATCGACGCCGCCTTCAACGCCGGCGAGCACCTGCTCGCGCATCTTCTGGGTTTCCTCGACCGGCGCGGCCTGCGTCGACCAGAACAGCACCTGGGCCTGGGCCGGGACGGCCAGTAGCAACGACAGCGCTACGCCACCGAGCCATTTGCTTGAGGTTTTCAATTGTAGTTCCTCCCATTGTTGATGGCTTCAGGATGAAGCGGGCACCGGCCCGTGGCTGGCGCGCAGCACCAGTTCGGGCCGGACGAGGCGGTGAAGCGGAGCCGCGCCCGGATTTTCGATGATCTCAACCAGCATGTGCGCAATCTCCGTTGCGCTGGAGCGGGTCTTGGCATCGAAGGTGGTTAGGCCGGGCGGCGCATACGCGCCGGCGGTGATGTTGTCGAAGCCTATGACCGACAGGTCGCGCGGCACCTCGATGCCGGCACGGGCGGCCTGCTCGAGGACCGTGATGGCGATCTCGTCGAAAAGGCCGATGATGGCAGTGGGCCGGTCGGGTCGGTGAAGCAGGCGATTGACCGCGGCAATGCTGGCCTCGCGGTCGAAACGCGGAAAGCTCTCGACCCTCAACTGCACCGAAGCATCCCCGCGGCGCTCGATGGCGCGCTGCAGGCCCGCCTCGCGATAGTGGCGGAACGTCATACGGTCCGAGATGGTGACGAGGCCGAAATGGCGGTGGCCGGCGGCATAGAGCAGATCGAAGGCTTCCGCAAAGGCGGCTTCGCCGTCCGAGTCGAGCCAGCTATAGGGCGTGTCGTCGTTGCGAAGGCGCCCATGGGCGACGGATGGGAAGCCCTGCATGGTGAGGTAGGTGAGGCGCTGGTCGTCCTCCGCCACGCGCGGCACGACGATGGCGTCGGCGCGGCCCGACTCCACGACGTGCCGGAGCACCTTCAACTCGTCCTGGCCCTGCTGGACCGTGGCGAGGAAGAGATCGAGGCCATGGGCGACCAGGCCCTCTCCGAGACCGGTGACGAATTCCCCCAGGTAGGAGTCGACGAAATTGGGTCCGCGTATCGGCATCAGGAAGCCGATGAAGCCGCTCCGGCCGGATACGAGCTGCCGGGCAGCGCGGTTGGGAACATAGCCCAGCTCCCGCGCAGCTTCCGCCACTCGCTGCCGGGTCTTGAGCGCGATCTGCTCGTGCCCTGCAAGCGCGCGCGAGACGGTCGTGATCGACACATCGAGGCGCTCGGCCAGTTCCTTCAGGGTCTTGGCGCGGTTTACGGCCAAACCAAACTCCTCCCTGCAAGCGTTTGCGATCAGCTCTTGGTGGCATTGCAAACGCTTTAAATTGCTTGCATGAATTGTCCGGGCTGTCAAACGCGTTGTGGAAAACGTTGGTCGGCGAGGGAGGAACAGATAGCGGGGACATGCATCCTGGTGACGGGAGCCGCGATGGGGATCCGCAGGGCCGTCGGCGAACGGCTCGGGCCGACGGCCTCCGCGGCTTGTCCCACAGTGCCGGCATCCAGCGGTGTTGACGGCGTCGGTGCAGGGCATGGTGACGCAGCAGGGCGCGCTGGCCTATGTCGCCACCAAGCATGGCCTCGTCGGACTCGTCGCGGGCATGGCGATGGATGAGGCGGCCCATGAGCAGGCCCTGAGGGCGCAACCGGCCGAGTTCAACTTCGCTACGTCAGCCCCGCATTTTGGGATCAAGGCGCGGCGCTCCAAATAGCCATCTGTTGCGTCTGAGGCGTCCAAGACCGCAAGCGGACCTCCGGTCGGGCGGAGCCAGTGCCCGGGTGTCTAGCGAGTACTCTCGCATGGAGAGTGAATCTGCAGCGCTGGCAGTGAAGTTTTCTTCAATGTTGGAGTCGATTTGCCGTTTTCTGTTCGTCAGTGCCCCGCAACATCAAAAGCGAGGGCATCATGCCATTTCAAATCACTGCCATCTACGCCGCCACAATCGCGTTCGGTGTGCTTGTACTGAGCAACATCGTCAGTGCGCACCGGGGACGAACTGGTATCTCAATCTATCATGGCGAAGACCAACGCCTTGCCTTGGCCATTCGGCGACACGGCAACCTTGCCGAGAACGCTGCGCTGGCCCTGCTCCTGCTTGCGCTCTGCGAGGCAAGGAGCATGCCTAGTTGGGCGCTTCACACGCTCGGCGTCATTCTCATCGCATCACGCCTGGCGCATGCCATTGGCCTTGATGCCTCGAACCCCTTGAGACCGCTCCGGCTCGNCGGCGGTGCCGGGACCCAAGTCATGCTCCTGNCCGCAGCGGGATACCTGCTCTGGTCGCAATTCTAGTCTTGCNGCANCGCTATTTCCAACCACACTGATCCCCAAAAGGAGAAACCGATGAAATACATTGCACTGATCTACTCGAACCCAGGTGCCGCCCCTGCCTTTGGTTCGCCGGAATTCGGCGCGTTCATGGCATCGTATCAGGCCGCCAATGAACGCTATGCCAAGGACGGCGTCCTGGTGATAGGCGAGGCGTTGAAGTCGGCGTCAACCGCGACGACCCTGCGCGTCAGGGGCGGCAAGTCAGAAACGATGGATGGCCCCTTCGTTGAGTCAAAGGAGCAACTGGGCGGATTTTACGTGTTCGATTGCGAAAACCTCGACGAGGCGCTCAAATATGCCGCCATGATCCCGGCGGCGCAGCATGGCGCTGTCGAAGTTAGGCCGATCGAGGACTACGGTCGCTCATGATCAATATGGTCGACGAGGCCGTCATCCGGGCCGCAATTGCCGACCTTGTGCGCGGCGATGGCGGACGGTTGTTGTCGAGCCTCGTCGCCAATCTGCGCGACTTCCCACTGGCTGAAGACAGCCTGCAGGACGCGCTGGAATCTGCACTGGTCCATTGGACACGCTCCGGACTACCGACCAGGCCAGCGGCCTGGCTGATGCGGACGGCGCGGCGCAAGGCCCTGGACAGGCTGCGTCGCGCTGCGAATTTTCGCTCTAAATCCTCTCAGATCACCTTGGCCGAAGAGATCATCCGTGCCGACCAGGATATTGGGGAAGAGGAAGCCATTTCCGATGACCGGCTTCGGCTGATCTTCACCTGCTGTCACCCGGCCCTCGACAGTTTGACGAGCGTAGCTCTAACCCTGCGCTCGGTGGCAGGACTGACCACAGAAGAGATCGCTCAGGCATTCCTGGTGTCCAACGAAGCAATGGCGCAGCGCCTCGTCAGGGCCCGGCACAAGATCGCGCAGGCCAACATTCCCTTTGAGGTTCCGCGACCGGAGGCGATGGCGGAACGTCTTGATGCGGTGCTGACCGTGATCTACCTGATTTTCACGGAGGGACACTCGGCCAATGATGGGCAGTTGTTCAGGACCGATCTGTGTGAGGAAGCCATTCGCCTCGTCATGATATTGGCCGACCTACTTCCCGATCAGCCCGAGATTGAAGGCCTGACCGCGCTCATGCTGCTGCATTCGGCCCGCGCAGGAACGCGGCTCACCGCTACTGGCGAGATGGTATCCCTTGAGGATCAGGATCGTTCCCGGTGGGACAGTCACCGGATTGCTGCGGGCCTTGAACTGGTGCAGCGCGCGCTGGCGCGAAAATCGGCCGGACAGTATCAGCTGCAGGCCGCGATAGCAGCACTGCATGCCGAAAGCCCGAGTTTTTCAGAGACCGACTGGGCACAAATCGCACTTCTATATGCGGGTTTGTTTGCTATCCGACCAAACCCGGTTTTTGAGTTGAACCGAATTGTGGCTGTCTCTTACAGCCAGAGCGCCAGGGTGGCTCTGGCAGCCCTGGATGGGCTGGCTCTGCCTTTGTCCGGCTACCAGCCCTACTATGCGGTTAGGGCTGATCTACTCGTCCGGCTGGGCGATCGCGAGGCAGCGGGCCGAGCATACGGACGCGCGATTGAACTGTCGTCGTCGGCGGCCGAGAGGCGATTCCTGAAGCGCAAAGCCGATGCTGCCCTACGCGACGGTGAGTGACCGCCTTCAAGCGTCGATGCGCAATACGCTAATGGCCGGAATGGGTCGTCACCCGCCGCCGGTCAGGCTCCCATAATCGTTCCTCCCACGGCCGCTTTGGCCAATGGAGAAAATGTAATGGGTATCTCCCAGTATGATCTTGGCGCGGCAGGGAGACCTGCCTGGAAGGCAGGTTGGCGCCAAACGCGCATTGACGATTAGGCGTGCCGCCAGCGGCCTTAACATCAGCTCGCATTGTCGTGCTGGCGAAGGCTGCGACTATTGCCAAGCTCATTTTCCTTGACACTACTCACAATTGCCTTAATTAGTTCGGGCAGTCACCGAACTAATTAAGGCGTTGATGTGAGCCAAGCCATCCGAATTTCGCGGCAATTTTCCCTCCGCTCCGTCATGGAGGCGATTGTCCAGGGCGGGTCGGTGTCCCGTGCGTCGCTGGCTAAGCAAACTGGCCTCTCCAAGCAGACGATATCCGAGATCATGCGCCAGCTAGAGGATGAGGGCTGGGTTCAAGAGACTGGCCGCACCAGCGGACATATCGGCCGCACCGCTGTCACCTATGAACTTGTTCCCTCCGCCGCCTATATTGCAGCAATCGACCTTGGCGGGACCAAGGTGCGTGTCGCCATCTGCGACTTGTCCAGTCACGTTCTGTCCGAGGTCACCGAGCCAACCCACCCCGATGGCGGCGCGGCCGTCGTCGACCAGATCGCAGATTTGTGCTGGTCCGCAGCCGACAAGGGCGGCGTCCCGCGCGAAAAACTGCGCATAGCCGTTATCGGTGCCCCCGGTGCGCCGCAGCCGGAAACAGGGCGTGTCCTGCTGGCTCCCAATATCGCCGGCTTCGATCAGATCGACGTTGCAGGTGCGCTCGAAGCTGCCCTTGGCTTTGAAGCCATGATCGAGAACGACGTCAATCTCGCTGTCCTCGGGGAGAGCTGGCTGGGCGTCGGGCATGGCATCGACAACCTCGCCTTCATCGCCCTGGGGACCGGCGTCGGCAGCGGGCTGATGCTCAATGGCCAGCTGGTGCGCGGCGCCGCCAATGCGGCAGGCGAACTGGGCTTTTTGCCCTTTGGTGCCGATCCCTTCGAGCCGGAATCCCTGAGGGCGGGGGCCTTTGAGCGCGTGGTGGGCTCGCACGGCATCATCGCAAGATACCGTGACGCAGTCGGCCACGACGCCACCGTCCCCGCAATCTTCGAAAAGGCTAATGCTGGTGACGCTGCCGCAGTTGCGGTGCTGGACGAAACGGCCCGCCTCCTGGCACGCGGCATTGGGGCAATCGCCGCCATTGCCAATCCGCAAAAGGTCATTCTCGGCGGGTCCATCGGTTCGCGGCCCGAAATCGTCGAAAAGGTGCGGCAGGTCCTGCCGCTCTGCTTCCCCTATCCGGTCGAGATCGAGGCCAGCGTTCTGGGCAATCACGCGGCTCTCGTCGGCGCTGCCGCAATCGGCCTGAGCCACCTGCACAATACGCTGTTCGGCGCAGACACCCCGGAATCGCGCATTTCCCTGCCGCCCGCCAACGCCGTTTCGATGCGGGAACTGCTGCAATGAACTTGGATCTGCACAATCGTCTCTTGGCGGCATTGGACCGCGACGATGCCGTCGAGCTGCTGCGCGGCGCCATCGGTCGCAACAGTGTTACCGGCAACGAAGCCAGGATGGTCGACTATCTGCACGGCCAGATGCAGGGCAGGGGCATCGAAGAAATTGACGTCACCGAGTTCGCGGCCGGCCGCCCCAATATTCGCGGCAAGCGCGCCGGTGCCGGTGGTGGCAAGCGCCTGCTGTTCATTGGTCACACAGATACGGTGCATGTCGAGGGCTGGGAACAGCGCTGGGCCGGCGATATCCGCGAAAACCCCTTTGGCGCGCCCGTCATCGATGGTGAAATCTGGGGTCGTGGCGCCGGCGATTTGAAGGCAGGCATCTGCTCCAGCCTCGCCGCCCTTACCCTGCTCGACCGCGCCGGCATCCGGCTCAAGGGCGATGTCGAATTCGCCTTCGTAGGCGATGAGGAAAGCGGTGAGCCGGGTAGCGGAGTCTCGGCCGGCGTCAAGGCTCATGTCGCGCGGATTGCCTCCGGCGAGCTGCCGAGCCCCGATTTCGTCGTCTACACCGAGCCGACTCAGCTTGCCGTATATCCGGCGCAGATCGGCTTTTTCATTGCCGACATCACCATCATCGGAAAATCCGCCTATTTCGGCGTGCCCGAGCTGGGGCGCGACGCGCTAAAGGCCAGCCATGCGGTGATGAGCGCCCTCTGGACCCACTCCGACGCCATCTCGGCCCGGGCGGAGCATCCCCTGGTTGGCCGAGGGTTTCTGCTCATCACCACGCTTCAGGGCGGCGGCTTCATCGCTGTTCCCGAGCGCTGCACTCTCTCGCTCATCCGCAAGCTGCTGCCGGGCGAAAGTCTCGACACGGCCGCCGCCGAGCTTGAGGCCGTCATCCGTGGCGCCATCAGCGATCCAGACATCACCATTGATATCGCCTATCCGGCAGGCCGCGATCATGCCCTGGGTGGCACCGCCGCCGAGATAGACCTGACCCATCCTGCGCTGGCTATGCTGCAGGAGAGTATTGGTAAGGCAATGGACGGCCGAGGGGGCATCGAAGGGGCGCCCTTCTGGTCTGAAAGTCCGTTCTTCGTCAACGGCCTGGGTATCCCCGCCGTGTATTGCGCGCCCGGTGACATCCGCAACTGCCACACTTTTGAGGAGCGCGTCAGCGTCGAGGAATACCTCGCCGGCGTGGTCGCCTTTGCCAGTTTCATTGCCCGCTTCTGCGGCGTGGAAGACAACAACTAGGGAAATGCGTTCAAGGGAGACTGAACATGAAGACCACGATCAAACTCGCAGCGGCCCTCCTGGCCGCCACGCTGCTCAACCCCATCGCCACCTTCGCCCAGACCGTGGGCCCCAATGGCGAAAGCGCAACGCCCTCTTCAGAGATTGTGCTGAGCGACGAAAACATCGCGGCCCTCACCGGCAAGGGCTACAAGGCCGCACTGCTCTGGCACACCTCGTCCGATTTCATCAATGCCGTCTCGGCCGGCGCCAATGACGAATTCGCCCGCGCTGGTGTTGAAGTCGTGGTCACCACCGATGCCGGTTTTGACGCTGCCAAGCAGCGCTCCGACATCGAGACCGCCCTCTCGGCTGGCCCCAATGTCATCCTCTCGCTGCCGCTCGACCCCGTCACCTCAGCCGCGGCATTCAAGGAAGCCGTCGCCTCTGGCGTGGAGCTGGTCTTCCTCTCCAACCTCCCGGCCGACTATGTCCACGGCACCGACTATGCTGCCATCGTCACAGACGACCTGTTCCAGATGGGCAAGCAAGCCGCCGACGTTCTGGCCGAAGCCATCGGTGGCGAAGGCGAAGTGGGCTACATCTTCCACGATGCCAGCTATTACGTGACCAACCAGCGCGACCAGGCCTTCAAGACCACGATCGAAAACGACCACCCCGGCATCTCGATCGTCGCCGAACAGGGCATTTCTGATCCTGCCCGTGCCGAGGAACTGGCCAGCGCCATGCTGCTGCAGAACCCCGAACTCGACGGCATCTATGTTACCTGGGCCGAGCCGGCCGATGGCGTGCTGGCCGCCTTACGCAGCGCCGGCAACACCACGACCAAGATCGTCACGCTCGATCTCTCCGAGCCGATTGCCCTCGACATGGTCAAGGGCGGCAATGTCGCGGGCATCGTGGCCGACGAGGCTTACGAACTGGGCCGTGCCATGGCCGCTGTTGGCCTCAAGGCCCTGCTCGGCGAAGAATCGCCGGCCTTCGTCGTCGCTCCGGCCCTGACCGTCACCGCCGATAACGTTGCCGAAGGCTGGCAGCAGTCCCTGCACCGCGATGCCCCTGCCTCGGTCCTGGCTGCACAGTAATCCTCCCGGGGCGGGGGCAATCGTGCTCCCGCCTCAACCCCTTCTCCGATGAGGCAGCCATGACCGCGCCCCAGACCGCCGCCCCGTCGACACAGTCGCTGCTCGCCCGGCTCACCGGCGCCAATCTGCAGCACTATGTCGTCTATGTCGGCTTCCTCGCCATCTTCCTGTTCTTCGCCGTCGTACTACGCGACAGCGGCTTTCTCACCCAACGCAATCTGGTCAACATCATCCTGCAGACCGCCCCGGTGACCATCATGGCCATTGGCCTGGTCTTCGCCCTCTCGGCCGGTGAAATCGACCTTTCCATTGGGTCCACGGTCGCCGTTTCAGCCTTGGGTGGCGCCATGGCCATGGCCGCCTTTCCGCAGGCGGCACTGCTTGTCGGCGTCGGCGCCGGCCTCGGTACCGGCCTGTTCATCGGTCTCGTCAACGGTGCCCTCGTCGCCTATATGCGCCTGCCGTCCTTCCTCGTGACACTCGCCACAATGGGTCTCTTTGCTGGCGTGGCGCGCTCGATGACCCAGCTCCGCTCTATTCCGGTCACCGATCCGCTCTTTACCGGCCTCTTCGGTTCTGGCGCCGTCTTCGGCATTCCGTCTTTGGTCATCTGGACGCTTGCTGCCGTGGCCATCGGACACTTCATCTTCCGCCAGACCAAGTATGGCGCCCATGTCCTGGCCACCGGCGACAATGCCCGCGCCGCCATGGTCACTGGCATCAAGGTGCCGCGCGTCCGGCTCTCGGTATTCCTCATCAGCGGCGCCATGGCCGGGCTGGCGGGCCTCCTTTATTCCGGCCGGCTCCAGGCCGCCAAATATACGCTGGGCGAAACCGACCTGATGACAGTTATTGCCGCGGTCATCGTCGGCGGCACTCTGCTCAACGGCGGCAAGGGCTCTATCATCGGTGCGCTGGTCGGCTCGCTGATGATGGGCATGCTCAACAATGGCCT
>Ga0065721_10005092_pt1 | contig 20644 bp, 16 predicted proteins | sample Mesricmetagenome_FD_59108 | JGI IMG/M metagenome (GOLD analysis project Ga0065721, IMG submission 59108) | Mesophilic microbial community from rice straw/compost enrichment Sample: eDNA_1 v2 (version 2) | ecosystem: Engineered > Solid waste > Grass > Composting > Bioreactor | place: USA: Davis... | reverse complement strand
AGGCACGCACCAACATGATGGCCGCGGCTGCCATGGGCGCCGTTGCCTTCCAGAAGGGGCTTGGCGCGATCCACTCGCTGTCGCATCCGATCGGGGCCGTCTACAACACCCACCACGGCATGACGAATGGTGTCGTGATGCCGATGGTGCTGCGTTTCAACCGCCCGGCGATCGAAGACAAGATCGCCCGTGCGGCGGCCTATCTCGGCATCGACGGCGGCTTCGACGGCTTCTACCAGTATGTCCTGTCGCTGCGCGCTGAACTCGGCGTGCCGGAAAACCTCACCGCAATGGGAATCGCGCAGGACCGAATCGATGAACTGACGGCCATGGCGATCGAAGACCCGAGCTGCGGCGGCAATCCTGTGCCGATGACGCTGGAGAATACCAAGGCGCTCTTCCTCGACTGCTTCTGATCACGTCGATCGCGATCCGCGTTAACCAAAACCCAGGCGCAAACGCCTGGGTTTTGGCCGTTTTGGGGTTTGAACGAGAACTACCAAGTAAATTCAACTGTTGCTAAATTAACCACTCGTTAACCACGTTTTGGGAAGGATGACCTTCAAGACACCATGCATCCGGTGTCGCCCTGAGCGATGCGGCTCACGTGATTTTCGAGGACCAGCATGCCCGTAATTTCTTTTGCCAACGCCAAGGGTGGAGCCGGAAAGACCACCGCAGCCCTTCTGCTCGCAACCGAACTTGCCCACCAGGGCTTCCGCGTCACCGTCATCGATGGCGATCCGCAGCGGTGGATCAGCCAGTGGGCGGAGGTCTCCGGCAAGGTTCGCAACATCGAGGTCATTTCCGAAGTCACGGTCGCGTCGCTCGCATGTCACCTGCGGGAAATGGCCGGCGTGACGGACTACTTCATCATCGATCTTGCCGGCGCGCGTGATGCGCTGGTGACGACCGCGATCGGGCTTTCCGACCACGTGATGATCCCGGTGCAGGGTTCGGCCATGGATGCCAAGGGTGCGGCCCAAATCCTCGACCTGCTGGCCACGATGAAGGAAAAGGCAAACCTCCACATCGCCCATTCCGTGGTGCTGACGCGGGTGACCTCCATGGTGACGACGAAGGCGCTGCTGACCATCAAGGGGCTGCTGGCGGCCCGCGGCGTCAACGTGCTCGATACGCCGATCGGCGAGCGGATTGCCTTCAAGGAATTGTTCGAGACCGGCGGCACGCTGCATACGCTTGATCCGCAGAAGGTCAGCAACGTCGACAAGGCCAAGGACAATGCCGGCGCTTTCGCCAGGGAAGTGCTGCGGCTGATGCCGACCAAGATCACCCGTTCGCCGATCTCGCGCATCTTCGGCATGGGCCGGCACGCGGCCTGATCAAGGTATTTCGTCATGGAAAAAAGCCCCTCACGGCATCTGCCGGAGGGGCTTTTTCATGTTCGGTGTTCGAATCCGTCAGTCGACGAATTCGACCGTCGTGCCGGGCTTCACCATCTTGGCGAGTTCGGTCGCATCCCAGTTGGTGAGACGGATACAGCCGTGGCTGTTCGTCTTGCCGATCTTGGAGGGCTCCGGCGTTCCGTGGATGCCGTATGTGGGCTTGGAGAGCGCAATCCATACGGTTCCGACAGGGCCGTTCGGTCCCGGCGGGATCTGCAGGATCTGGTCGTTGTTGCCCTGCTTGAAGTTGATCTTCGGGTTGTAGGTGTATCCCGGATCAAGGGCGATACGCTGCACCGTGTGCGTGCCGGTCGGCGACGGCGTGTCGCTGGAGCCGATCGTTGCCGGATAGGCGGCGATGAGCTTGCCGTCGGCGCCATAGGCGAAGACCTGCTTGCGGGCCTTGTCAGCGAGGATGCGGGTCACTTCGCCGGTCTTCGGCGTGCCCGGGTTGATCACCTTGATGGTCGTGCCGGGGATCGTGAAGTCGACGCCCGGGTTCAGCGCCTTGAGATATCCCTCGTCCATGTGGAACTGCTCGGCGAGCTTTTCCGATACGGAGGTGTACGACATTGCCGGCAACTGCGCCTTGTGGGCGTAGTCGTCCGGGATGGAGGCGACATAGGGACCTGCGGCATCTGCCGCGGTGATCGTGTAGTCGACGATCGGCAGGCCGCCTGAATAGCTCAGGCGCTGCATGATCTCCTCGGAATTGTTCGGGTCGAGCGTCTCGCCCGTCATCTCCTGCCATGCGGCGATCGCCTTGTTGACGTTGTCGCCGAGGTGGCCATCGATCACGCCCGGCGAGATGCCTTCGCGATCGAGGAAGACCTGAAGGGCAGCAATCTGCGCCTGCGGCTTCTTCGTCACCGTGATGATCGGCTTCGTCGGATGCACCACGTCAGGCTGTTGCTGCTGCAGGTCCGGGTCGATAGAGGCTTCCTGCGAGAAGCCATCATCCACGCCCGGAAGAGCCTGGTCATCGAGTGGCAGGCGGCTGACGGCGCCCGGGATCGTGCCAGTGATGGCGCCCGGCTCCGAATCGTAGAAATCGTCTTGCGGCGCGGCTTCGCCCAGTTGGTACGGGTCGCCCGGTTTGTACTGGCGGTAGTCACGAATACCGGCGCCCTGCTGGTAACTTTCACGGTCACGCAAGGCGCGATAGCCGCCGGGTGCCGGAGGGAATTCATCACGGCGCGGCTGGCGGCGGGCATCCTGGCGGACCTCGGTCGCGACGACATTGCCGTAGCGGTCAAAGAACACACGTCGGCCCATGCCGTCGCGGCTGATCACGACATCACCATTGTTGGGGATATAGTCGAGTATGGCGCCGTCAGGGGCGACAAGAATCGTTTCCGTGGGATAGCGCTGGTAGCGCGTCTGGGCCTCCGCCGGCGCTACGCCACCGATGGCAACCCCCACAGCGAGGCAAACGCTTGTCATCAAAAGTTGCTTCACGGTGTCACCGATTTCCTTGTTATCCATCCACGTAATCCGGGAAATACAACATTGGTTCCCCCGCGTGCGCGTGTCGGCACTGACAAGGGAAATTTGACGGTAGTGTGGAAAAAGTGAATTCGTCATGAACATGATCTTAATTCGCGATCACAATCGTTTAGAAGTTTTCAAATTGGCTTGAAGAGGATGATCATGAAGGCGTTTTCCGCTGCCCGAGGCCCGAAGCTTTTCCTCGACGAGACGTCGGTACTCGACATCGGCGGGTGCTTCATCGGTAACATAGATGTGGCTCCGGGACGCGCGATTCCAGATGATGGCGATCCGCGCATCGACCATTCACTGGAAGGCTTCCTCTTTACATGCGGGCCGGATCATATCCGGCATCCCGAGCCGATCGAAGGTCGAGACGACGGCAAGACTTATCCGCTGCACGGCTCGTATTCGTCACATCCGGCCGAAATCCTGTTCTGGAATGCCCAGGGCGAGGACGCGGAGTGCCAGGCGCGGGTGCCGCTGACGCTGGCAACGGGGGAGACGGCGCTTCTGGAGCGTCACTGGCGCATCGACGGTGAAAGCGGCGAGGTTTGCCTTTCCGACAAGCTGACGAACACCGGCAGCAAGCCCCTCGCGAAAGTTCACATGTATCACATGAACCTCGGCGCCTGGTTGTTTGACGACAAGGTGCGGCTGTCGGGCGCGATGTTCGAAGGTGGCGGGTTGCCCTGGAATTTCGGTGAGGATCCCGGCAGCGTCTTCTGCGTGCCGGCACGCCAGGAGGGGAGCGAATGGGCGGAAGTCTCGCTCGGTCCCATCGCGTCGATCGGCGGGCTGACGCTTAAGGTGAAGTTCCGTACCGACACCCTGCCTTACCTGCAGATGTGGCGAAACCAGAAGGCGCCTGCCCACGTGCTTGGGATCGAGCCTGTTTCACATCGCCTGGCAAGCCGCGCCGAGCTTGTCAAAGGCCGCGAGATCCAGTGGCTGAAGCCAGGCGAAAGTGCCGAATACGGCCTGCGTTTTTCCTTCATCTAGGTCCGCGTCCAAGAGCAATTGACGCTCCAGCCCCACCGTCGTAAAGCTTGCGCCTCTTCCATAAAGGAGCATCAGCCATGGATATCCGCCAGATCAACGACGAGTATTCGGTCACTGGCCAGATCTCGGTCGAAGACCTCGATCAGATCAAGGCCATGGGGTTCAAATCGGTGGTCTGCCATCGTCCCGACGACGAGGAGCCCGGCCAGCCGCACTTCGCCGAGATCGAAGCGCGCGCCAAGGAACTCGGGCTCGACATCCGCCACATTCCGGTCGGCCGCATGGGTGTTGACGCCCAAGGCGTGCAGGCCATGGTGGACGCGCTCGATGAATTCCCGCGGCCGATGCTGGGCTTCTGCCGCTCGGGTGCCCGCTCCACCGCCATCTACGAAAAGAGCCAGCATATCCGCGGCTGACCTTTCCCTGCACGCTTGGGCTTGTGCCTTAGCGTGTCCATCCGCAGCTCAACATTTCAGGAGCATATCCATGAGCATCAAGCGCATCGAAACCGGCACCCGCATGAGCGGTGCCGTCGTCCACGGCAACACCGTCTATCTCTCCGGCCAGGTCGGCGAAGGCGAGACCGTCAAGGAACAGTGCGAATATGCTCTGCGCGAAGTTGACCGCCTGCTCGCAGCCGTCGGCTCCGACAAGTCGAAGATCCTGCAGACGCTGATCTACCTTTCCGACATGTCCTACTTCGCAGAGATGAACGCTGTCTGGGAAGCATGGGTCGATCCGGCCAACACGCCGGCTCGCGCCACGAGCGAAGCAAAGCTTGCTGCACCGAAGTACAAGGTCGAGTTCACCGTAACCGCCGCTATCTGATCCTTCGGCCAGAGAGCATAAAAAAGCCGGCTTGCGCCGGCTTTTTTTATGCCTTGTTCCGGATCTGCGTCAGCGTCCGGGTTGGCGTGATCGCCTCGGGGTCGAGCTTCACCTCGATGATCGAGGGCTTGCCGCTGGCGCGGGCGCGAAGGTAGGCGTCACCGAAGTCCCCGGTCTTTTCCACCAGTTCGCCATGGCCGCCGAAGGCCTTCGCGTAAGCCACGAAGTCCGGGTTGACGAGGTCGGTGGCGCTGACGCGGCCGGGATATTCCCGCTCCTGGTGCATGCGGATCGTGCCGTAGGTGCCGTTGTTGACGAGCACGGTGATGATCGGCAGGCCGTAGCGCACGGCGGTGATGAATTCCTGGCCGTGCATCATGAAGCAGCCATCGCCGGCAAAGCAGACGACTTCGCGTTCGGGGAAGAGCTTCTTGGCTGCAACGGCGGCCGGNAGGCCATAGCCCATGGANCCNGAGGTCGGTGCCGACTGGGTGTTGTATTTCCGGAAGCGGTGGAAGCGGNGCACCCAGGTCGCGTAGTTGCCGGCGCCATTGGTGAAGATCGTGTCTTCCGGCACGTTGGCTTCAATCCAGTTCATGATCGGGCCCATGTGGACTTCGCCGGGTCCGGTTTCTGGCGGCGTCGACCACTTGAGATAAGCATCATGCATGGCCGACTTGCGTTCGGCCCAAAGCGGCAGGGCAGGCGGCTCGAGCTTGCCGATGGCTGCCACGAACTCTGCCGGTGCTGCACAGATGGCGAGATCAGGCCGGTAGATGCGGCCGAGTTCCTCCGGATCCGGATAAACGTGGATCAGCTTCTGCTTGGGGTAGGGGATGTCGAGCAGGCTGTAACCGGACGAGGGGATTTCAGACATGCGGCTGCCGATGAGGACCAGCAGGTCCGATTCCTTGATCTCCTTGGCAAGCGCCGGATTGATGCCGATGCCGACATCGCCCGCATAGGACGGGTGCAGGTGGTCAAACAACATCTGGCGGCGGAAGGAACAGCCGACTGGCACCTTGAAGCGGCTGGCGAACGCCTGGAAGTCGGCAACCCCCTGTTCGCTCCAGCGGGTGCCGCCGACGATGAACATCGGCTTCGTCGCTTCCTTGAGCATGGCTTCGAAGGTGGCAATCTGATTCTGGCCGGGGTGGCTCTCAACCCGCGTATAGGCCTGGGCGGCCGGCGCTTCGACCTCTTCCACCAGCATGTCTTCCGGCAGCGTCAGCACGACCGGGCCGGGGCGGCCAGAGGTTGCGACCGCAAATGCACGGGTGACGAATTCCGGGATGCGGCGAGCGTCATCGATCTCGCCCACCCATTTGGCGAATTCGGTGAAGGCGCGGCGGTATTCCACTTCCTGGAAGGCTTCGCGCTCCTTCATCTCGCGGCCGATCTGGCCGACGAACAGGATCATCGGGATGGAATCCTGCTTGGCGATATGCAGGCCGGCCGAGGCATTGGTCGCGCCCGGTCCGCGGGTGACCATGCAGATCCCGGGCTCGCCGGTGAGGCGGCCCCAGCTATCGGCCATCATCGCCGCGCCACCTTCCTGGCGGCACACCAGCACATCGATGCCGCTTTCATAAAGGGCATCGAGAACTGCGAGATAGCTCTCGCCCGGCACGCAGGACACGCGCTTGACGTTGTTTGCCTTGAGCGCCTCGACGATCAACTGGCCACCGGTCTTCATTCCTGGTCCTCTTTCTTTTCGCCGTTGTTAAGCTCGGCCAGGATCTCGGCCGTGTGCTCGCCCAAAGCCGGGCTCGGCTTGTTGTAGGCAAGCGGTGTCTCAGACAGTACGATCGGGGTGCGCACGCTCGGGATCACGGTGCCGTCGTCTGCCGTAAGGTCGATCTTCAGGCCGCGGGCCTTCACCTGCGGATCATCGAACATCTCGGCAATCGAGTTGATCGGACCGGCAGGGACCGCGTTCTGGCCACAAGCCGCGAGAAGATCGGTCTTCTTCCACTTGGCGGTCTGTGCCACCACCAGGCGGCGCACTTCGCCGCGGTTGGCAACGCGCGCCTTGTTTGTGGCGAACCGTTCGTCATCTGCCAGTTCCTCGACACCGAGGATCTTGCAGAAGCGGCGGAACTGGCCGTCATTGCCGACCGCCAGGATGAGGTAGCCGTCCTCGGTGGGGATCACCTCGTAAGGGGAGATGTTCGGGTGCGCGTTGCCGAGCTTGGTGGGCGCGTTGCCCGACACCAGGTAGTTCATGTTCTGGTTGGCAAGTACCGCCGACATGACATCCAGGAGCGCCATGTCGACATGTTGGCCTTCGCCGCTCTTCATCGCGTGGATGAGGGCGCCCTGTATGGCGGTGACGGCGTAGACGCCGGTAAAGATGTCGGCGATTGCGACGCCCGCCTTCATCGGCTCGCCGTCCGGCTCGCCGGTAATCGACATGAAACCCGACATGCCCTGGACGATATAGTCGTAGCCGGCGAGCTCGGCATAGGGGCCATCCTGGCCAAAGCCGGTGATGGAGCAATAAACGAGCTTCGGATTGATCTTGCGCAGGCTCTCGTAGTCGAGGCCGTACTTGACCAGGCCGCCGAGCTTGAAGTTCTCGATCAGCACGTCGGCCGTCTTGACCAGTTGCCGGACGATCTCCTGGCCTTCAGCCGTCTTCAGGTCGACCGCGATCGAGCGCTTGCCACGGTTGGTGGCGTGGTAGTAGGCGGCGGAAAGGTTGGTCCCGTCGACGCTTTCCACGAAGGGTGGGCCCCAGGCGCGGGTATCATCACCGCCCACCGGGTTCTCGACCTTGATCACGTCGGCGCCCATGTCGGCCAGCATCTGCCCTGCCCATGGACCGGCGAGTACGCGGGCAAGCTCAATGACGCGGATGCCGGCAAGCGGCGGCTTCTTTGCTGATGTCGGTGTCATTCGCTCTGTGCTTTGGCGCTATTCGCTTGATTGGGATCTGGCGTGCTTTTGTATAACCGCAGCCCGTGCCAGAGGCACTTGAATAAATGTCATGATCTTATTCCGGTTGGGTTTGCGGCACCCGGGATCTTGCAGGCGAAAGGGCGGATTGCGCCCAGGCTGCAAACTCCGCGGTTGCGCGCCCGCGCACCGTGTCGTTCAGCGTCTCGTGCCGCGTTGCCGGCCAGACCTTGGCGGTGACGTTGGTGAAACCGGCGGCCTTCATTTTCCCGGCGAGCCACAGGATTTCGCGCCCGCCATTGGTAGCGGGATCCTGGGCGCCGCCAATGAGGTGCACGGGCAGGTGCTTCGACAGCCGGTCGATCATCGTCGGGCCGCGGAAGGTGAGTTCGAACAGGTCCCGCCACAGGGACACGCTGGCATCGAAGCCGCAGAGTGGGTCGGCGATATACGCGTCAACGATCTCCGGATCGTGGCTGAGCCAGTCGAAGTCCGTGCGGCGGTTCACGATGGCTTTGTCCCATGCGCCGAAGGTGAGCTTGGGGAGCAAGGCACTCGGTACGTCGGAACCTTTCAGCGCCTGCTCGATCCGCAGGATCGCTTGCGCGGCGCGACCGGGAAGGCCGGGATTGAAGTTGGAGTTCCAGACTGCGAGCGCGTCGAAGCTTTCCGGATAGGTGGCGGCGGCGTTGAGTGCGACGAGGCCGCCCATGGAGTGGCCGAAGAGGAGGACAGGGAGGCCGGGATGCTTGCCGGCGGCGAGGTCACGCACGGCCTTGACGTCCCGTAGGACAAGGTCGGCGCCATTGCGCCTGGCAAAGCGGCCGGTCGGGGCTTCGGGTGCGGTGGTTTCGCCGTGGCCACGATGATCGAAGGCGTAAGCATGGAAGCCTGCCGCTGCCATGGCGGTCGCGAAGTTGGCATATCGCTTCGAATGTTCGGCCAGTCCGTGGCAGATGATCAGGATGCCGAGGGGCTCAACACTGGCTGGCTGGTGGTGATAAGCGAGTTTCGCGCCGGTCGGGCTATCAAACCACCGCGTTTCATTGAACATCCGTCATCCTTCCCCGGCTGGCGCATTGCTCCCGGGCGTCAGATCGCCTACATAGCGGCAAACCCAAATCCCCCGGAGCAGTTTTTATCGATGGCACGCCAGTTCATTTATCATATGTCGGGACTGAACAAGTCTTACGGCGCCAAGAAAATCCTCGAGAACGTCAACCTGTCTTTCTACCCTGATGCCAAGATCGGTATCCTCGGCCCGAACGGTGCCGGTAAGTCGACCGTGCTGCGCATCATCGCAGGCAAGGACAAGGAGTTCACGGGTGAAGCCTGGCTCGCCGAAGGCGCGACCGTCGGCTACCTTGAGCAGGAGCCGCAGCTCGACCCGAACAAGACGGCCTTCGAGAACGTCATGGAAGGCGTCGCCGAAAAGCAGGCCGTGCTCGACCGCTATAACGAGCTGATGATGAACTATTCCGACGAGACGGCGGAAGAGGGTGCCAAGCTCCAGGACATCATCGACAGCCAGAACCTCTGGGACCTCGAACAGCAGGTCGAGATGGCGATGGAAGCGCTGCGCTGCCCGCCGAAGGATGCGGACGTCACCAACCTTTCCGGTGGTGAACGTCGCCGTATCGCGCTCTGCCGCCTGCTTCTGTCGCAGCCGGACCTGCTGCTGCTCGACGAACCGACCAACCATCTCGATGCCGAGACGATCGCCTGGCTCGAAAAGCACCTGCGCGATTACCCGGGCGCCGTGATGATGATTACCCACGACCGCTACTTCCTCGACAACGTCACCGGCTGGATCCTTGAGCTCGACCGTGGCCGTGGCATTCCGTACGAAGGCAACTACTCCGCCTACCTGCAGGCCAAGGCAAAGCGCATGCTGCAGGAAGCCCGCGAAGAAGCCGGTCGCCAGAAGACCCTGTCTCGCGAACAGGAGTGGATCGCATCCAGCCCGAAGGCGCGCCAGGCAAAGTCCAAGGCTCGTATCAAGGCCTACGAACAGCTGGTTGATGCGGCTGAAAACATCCGGCCGGGCGACGCGCAGATCATCATTCCGGTCTCCGAGCGCCTCGGCAATGTCGTCATCGAGCTTGAAAACATCACCAAGGGCTTCGAAGGCCGCACGCTGATCAACGACCTGTCGATCAAGCTGCCGCCGGGTGGCATCGTCGGCATCATCGGCCCGAACGGCGCCGGCAAGTCGACGCTGTTCAAGATGATTACCGGCCAGGAAAAGCCGGATGCCGGTACGATCCGCATCGGTGACACCGTGCATCTCGGTTATGTCGACCAGAGCCGTGACTCGCTCGATCCGGACAAGACTGTCTGGGAAGAAATCTCCGGCGGTGCCGAAGTCATCAAGCTCGGCAAGTTCGACATGAACTCGCGCGCTTACTGCGGCGCCTTCAACTTCAAGGGCGGCGACCAGCAGCAGAAGGTCGGCAACCTTTCGGGCGGCCAGCGCAACCGCGTGCACCTTGCCAAGATGCTGAAGGCCGGCGGCAACGTGCTGCTGCTGGACGAACCGACCAACGACCTTGATACAGAAACGCTCGGTGCGCTGGAAAGCGCGCTCGAAGCCTTCGCCGGCTGCGCCATCATCATCAGCCACGATCGCATGTTCCTTGACCGTCTCGCCACGCATATCCTGGCGTTCGAAGGTGACGGTCATGTCGAATGGTTCGAAGGCAACTTCGAGGATTACGAGCAGGACAAGATCCGTCGCCTCGGCCCCGATGCGCTGAACCCGGGTAGCCAGGCCTACAAGCGCCTGACCCGCTAAGGCTCGGAACAGCTACAATGACAAAAGGCTCCGCTGCACAGCGGGGCCTTTTTTCTTGCCTCGCTGGCCCGGACGGCGTCACCGCGGCACTACAAGATCTTACCCTGCAAAACTCCTAGAAGCTTAAAGCATTTCATTATCATCTTAGGTCTAGGTTCCTGCCCGGGTACGGTGGCGGAGCCCCTCCGCTGCCGTGGAAATGATAAGGTGGGATAATGTCTAGATTTTTCGGCTCTCTTTCTTTCAGGGTGCTGCTGTTCATGCTGGCGGCAGTGCCGCTTGTCGCGGTTGGCGTGCTTGGTGTGACGGCGACGGTCAATAGCTATCGCGAATACGACAAGCTTTCGCGCGCGGCGCTGCTTGAACGGCTGGGTAACGCTGGTGGCGAATTGATGATGGCCTTGCCGGTCGAGAGTGCTGCCGCACCCGAAGCGCGCCTTCCCGCACGCAAGAGAACCGATGATGCCTACAAGGCAATCGCGGACGCCTATGCTGCGCTTGTTGCAAATGGCGTGAACGACACGTTCCTGGCCGACATCAAGAAGCAGGTCGACGACCGTTATTCGAAGCTCGCCGAGTTCCGTACTGCCGTGGACTCCGGCCCGGTCGACACGATGATGTCGCTGATCTACATGCAGCCGCTGTCGACCGCTGCAATCGGCGTCACGTCGCGCGCCGGTAACCTGATGGAAGACCGCGAGCTCATGCATGCGCTGCAGGGCTACCACGCCTTCCTTCAGTTCAACGAAGGCTACCTCATCTTCAACCGTATCGGCCAGCAGTACACGAAGAACGGCAGCCTCAACGGTGACGAGTTCTTCCGCTTCGCCTCCGGCCTCATGCAGGTGAAGGTTTACGAGCGCGGCGTTCGTGAATTCGTTGATTCGGCCACCGTTGCCAAGTTTGATGCTTTCATGCAGTCGCCGACTGGCACGCTGATCCAGAAGACGGTTGCCGACATGTCGAAGAATGCCGGCTACATACCAGCGCCTGCCGATTTCGGAAACTGGGTGAAGGCCATGGCGGAACGCCGCGACTTTGTCGCTGATCTGCTGTCTGAAAACGCCAATGCTGTGACCAAGCTTGCCAGTGACAAGCTGGATGCCGCTTACTCGTCGCTGCTGCTGTTCCTCGGGGCGCTTGGTGGGTTTGTCATCGTTGCCGTTGGCTTGGCTGTCGGCATCAACCGCATCCTCTCCCGTGCGATCCGCACGATCGGTGAGCGCATGACGGCTCTGGCCGCCGGCGATGCCGACAGCGCGATCCCCTTCGTCACCCGCAAGGACGAGATTGGCGATATGGCCCGCTCGGTCGAAGTCTTCCGCGAAGCTGCGATCCGCAATGCACAGCTGGAAGCCGAAGCTGCCGATTCCCGCCGTCGTTCGGAAGCCGAGCGTGCAGAAATGCAGCGCCAGTCCGAGGCCGATGCCGAAGCTCGCCTCAACCAGGCGACCGGTGCGCTGGCTGCAAGCCTTCGCCGCCTGGCAAGTGGCGACATGCTTTGCGAAGTGACCGAGCCGCTGGCTCCGCAGTTCGAAGGTCTGCGCCACGACTTCAACACCTCTGTGCGCCAACTGCGTGAAGCACTCCTCAGCGTCGGCAACTCGGTTTCAACCGTCACCAGCGGCTCGAAGGAAATCTCGGACGCCTCCGACAACCTGTCGAAGCGCACCGAACAGCAGGCAGCGTCGCTCGAAGAAACCGCTGCAGCCCTGGAGCAGATCACGTCGAACGTGGTTGCGACCTCCAAGCGTACCGCCGAAGCACGCAATGTCGTGCGGGATGCTCGCGCCCACGCCGACCAGTCCGGGCAGGTTGTTCGCAACGCCGTTGCCGCCATGGAGCGGATCGAGAAGTCGTCGCAGCAGATCGGCCAGATCATCGGCGTCATTGACGAGATCGCTTTCCAGACGAACCTGCTGGCACTCAACGCCGGCGTTGAAGCCGCACGCGCTGGTGATGCCGGCAAGGGCTTTGCCGTCGTTGCGCAGGAAGTGCGTGAACTGGCACAGCGTTCGGCAAACGCCGCCAAGGAGATCAAGGCTCTGATCTCGAACTCCGCCGTTGCCGTTGGCGAAGGTGTCAAGCTCGTGAGCGACACGGGTGAGGGGCTGAGCGCAATCGAGCAGCTGGTTCAGACCGTCAACGCCCATATGGATGCAATTGCCACCGCTGCGCAGGAACAGTCCGCTGGTCTTGCCCAGGTCAACACTGCCGTCAACCACATGGACCAGGCGACGCAGCAGAACGCCGCCATGGTTGAGGAAATGAACGCTGCCGGCGCAGGCCTCGCGCAGGAAAGCAGCCGGCTCAGCGGCTTGCTGTCGCAGTTCCAGCTCGGCAGCGCCGTAAGTGAACTGCGCCAGACGGCAGCCCGCATGCGTGCCGCGGCAGAACCGGCCGCACCGGTTCATGCGCCAGCACCGTCGCGCCCGGTTGTCAGCCGTGCACCGGTCGCTCGCGGCAATGTCGCGGTCGCCCAGTCGGTGGACGAGTGGGAAGAGTTCTAAGAGTTCTAAGAGTTCTAAGAGTTCTAAGAGTTCTAAGAGTTCTAAGAGTTCTAAGAGAACCTTAGTCCCTGCTTCTTAGAAAGGCGGCCTTTGGGCCGCCTTTCCTGTTTTAGCGCCGCCGACAGAAAGCAGGTTGCGCTGACGGCCGCATTCATATAAACATATCTTTATATGTTGATTGCATGAGGTGTGCCCGTGGGTCTGTCGCTGGATAGTTTGGTGGATGTGCTGAAGACGTCTGGGGAGCCGACACGCTTCCGGCTTCTGGCGCTCCTGTCTGCCGGCGACCTCACCGTCACCGACCTCACCGAAATCCTCGGGCAGTCGCAGCCACGCATCTCGCGTCACCTGAAGCTTCTGGCCGAGGAGGCGCTGATCGACCGCTATCAGGAAGGTGCGTGGGCGTATTTCCGCATCCGCCAGGAAGGCAAGGCGGCTGCGCTGGTGCGCACGCTGCTTGCGGCGGCGTCGGAAGACGATCCGGTCTTGAGCCGTGATAGCGAGCGGCTTGCCAGCGTCAAGCGGCTGCGGGCAGAGCGGGCGCAGGCCTATTTCAGCCGCAACGCGTCTGCCTGGGACGAACTGCGCAAGCTGCAGGTGAGCGATGAGGCGGTTGAAGCCGCGCTCCTGAAGCTGATCGGCACCACGCCGGTCGATTCCCTGCTTGACCTTGGCACCGGCACGGGCCGCATCCTTCAACTGCTGGCGCCGTTCTATCGCCGTGCCGTCGGCGTCGATGCCAGCCGCGACATGCTGGCGGTTGCCCGCTCGAACCTCGACAAGGAAGGGGTCGTCAAGGCATCCGTGCGCCACGGCGATATCCTGAACCTGCCGCTGGAAGGGCAGGATTTTGATCTCATCACCATTCACCAGGTGCTGCATTACCTCGACCAGCCGGAACTGGCGATAGCCGAAGCTGCGCGGGTGCTACGCCCGGGCGGGCGGCTGCTGATCGTTGATCTGGCGCCGCATGATCTTGAATACCTGCGCGACGAGCATGCCCATGTGCGGCTTGGCTTTTCGCACCAGGCCATGGCCGAGTGGCTGGAGAAATACGGTCTTGAGGTCGAGAAGGCCGTGGATCTCGCCTCCGAACGCGAGGGTGGCCTGACCGCCACCGTCTGGCTTGCCCGAGACCGCCGGCTGCTGATCGCAACCAATACGCCTGCCGAATCCGAAACCGTTTGAGGAGCTGAACCCATGAACGCATCCCGCGAAGACTTCAGCGTATCCTTTGAATATTTCCCGCCCAAATCGGACGAGATGGAGCGGCAGCTCTGGCAGGCGGTGGAAGCCCTGTCGGTCTGGGAGCCGGATTTCGTGACCATGACCTATGGTGCTGGCGGTTCCACCAAGGAGCCGACGCTGGCGGCGGTTTCCCGCATGGTCGGCGAGATGCACCTGCCGACCGCGGCACACCTGACCTGCGTCGACGCTTCGCGCGAGGAAACGCGTGCCGTGATCGAGGACCTGCGGGCGGCGGGTGTACGCCGGATCGTGGCGCTTCGTGGCGACCCGGCAACGGGTATCGGCACGGCCTATGCGCCGCATCCCGACGGTTATTCCACGACGGCTGACCTCGTGCGGGCGCTGGTCGAATACGGCGACTTCGATATTTCCGTGTCGGCTTATCCCGAAAAGCACCCGGAAAGCCGGGATCTGGCCGAGGACATCGCGACCTTAAAGAGCAAGGCGGATGCGGGCGCAAACCGTGCGCTGACGCAGTTCTTCTTCGACAACGACGTTTTCGAGCGCTACCTGGAAAAGGTGCGCGCTGCCGGTATCAACATTCCGATCGTGCCTGGCATCATGCCGATCCAGAACCTCGCCCAGCTGAAGCGCTTTGCCCGGCGTTGCGGTTCTTCCGTTCCGGCCTTCCTTGATGAACGTCTGGAAGGGCTGGACGAAAAGCCGGAAGAACGGGCGGAGGTTGCGGCCGATATTGCCGCCGAACAGATCGAGGACCTGCGCCGGCGCGGCATCCACGAGTTCCATATCTATACGATGAACCGGGTGCCGCTCGTCTCTGCCGTGATGGATCGGCTCGGCCGCGGCAAGGCACGGGCGCCGCGCACCGTCGCTGCCTGAGAACTAAAAAACGCATGCCCTATGGAAGGAGCATGCGCTTTCACTGGAAGTGCTGATTATCAAACGGTCATGGATGCAAGTCGTGACCGGGTAGTTGCTCGCGTGGCGCTCAAATGAAGAGCATGGATGCCACGAACACAAACGCTGCACCGACTGCCAGGACATTGAGAGAGTATGTACGTCCCATGTCTGCCTCCTTGCGTTGACTGTTAAAGTGTATGTCGCTTTTGTGTCATCGGCAAAGCGGAAACTGTGCTGCGGTGCAGCGCGCTGGCGGCGGAAAATCCTGACGTTATCCACTAAGGTGCTGTTCTCTTGCCGTAAATTTTTCTTAACAGTCGTGATGCGGCGGTAAACAAAATCTGTATGAATGTAACCTGCAGACACAATGCGTGAGCTTTTTGTGCCGTTTCGCACAGGTCACGCCGCGTTTCGAAGCCGCGACAGCAGCCTTCCGTCGAGCAGGATCAGCCCGAATCCGATCATCAGCATGCCGATAAGGTCGGTGGGTTGCAGGTGTTCTCCAAGAAAGGCGACGCCAAGGATGATTGCACTTGGCGGCACGAGCAGCGTCACAAGCGAAGTGTTCGTGGCGCCGGCGGTGGCGAGGATTCGGAAGAACAGGAAATAAGCAAAGGCTGTTGAGACCAGTGAAAGCCCAAGGACGGCGAGAATCGCGCCGGTCGAGGGCAGGGGCAGCGTCCATGGCTGGTCGATGATGAGCGACACGGGCAGAATCATCAGCGTCGAGGCGGTGAGCTGTCCGGCGGCGGTGACCGGCGGTGGAAGGCCGCGGAAGCGTTTCCCATAGGTCCCGGCAAAGCCATAGGAGATCGCGGCGAGGACGGGCAGCGCGAGAGCCCAGAGCGGCGCGGAGGTGGCTGAGGTGACGCTTGGACCGAGCATCACGACCGTGCCTGCCAACCCCGCAACGCAGCCGGCGAGCTTCAGCGGCGTGAGCTTTTCATCCGACGTGAGGCGGTTGGCGATGAGCACGGTCCACATCGGCGTGCTGGCATTCAGGATGGCGGCGAGCCCTGCGCCGATCTCGGTCTGACCGAAGAAGATCATCGCGTGCGGCAGCACGTTGTTCAGGAGGCCCATGACGACAAAGGATCGCCAGTGGGTGCGTAGCACGCCATAAAGGTCATGGCCGCCGTGGAGGTAGAGGTGAAGGGCGAGTGCCGCGAGCCCGAGGCGCAGGAAGACCAGCGTGAAGGGCGGGATCTCCATGACAGCCACGCGCGCAAAGAAGAACGAGCCGCCCCAGATCAGTCCGAGCAGGAAGATGAGCGCCCAGGTGCCGGTGCTCGGCTTGGTGATGGCGGTCGATGTCATGCGGTGTCCCTCCGTTCGAGGTGGGGAATAACGCAGAACCTATGGCTCGCCACCCGATTTGCATCGGGCGGCGCTTTCCCATGTACTTGCCTTACAGGGCGGAAAGCAGATCCGCCGTCGGCCATCCGTCGGCCGGCAGTCCCAGGCGCGCCTGTTCCTTCTGCACGGCAACGCGGGTGCCGGATCCAAGAATACCGTCGATCTTGCCGACATCATGGCCGAGCGTCCGGAGCTTGGTCTGCAGCGCCTTCATGCCCGCGTCATCGAGGCCTGCATCCGGGGTGCCTTTCTGGTAGGGCGGGGCACCTGAGAGGCGCGTTGCGAAATAGGCAGCCGAGGTCGTGTAGATGAACGACTTGTTCCACTCGAGGTAGATCGCGAAGTTCGGGTAGGTAAGGAAGGCCGGTCCCTTGCGGCCCTGCGGCAGGATGAGCGCAGCGGGAAGATCACCGAAGCTGGTGTTGGCATCGCGCGGTGTCACGCCAAGCTTGAACCACTCCGCCGCCGGCATCTCATTGCCGAGGCCGCTCTTGTCCCATGGCAGGGTCTCGGGCAGCGTCACTTCCTGGATCCACGGCTGGCCAGCCTTGAAACCGAGGCTCTGGATGAACTTGGCAGCCGTCAGGATCGCATCGGGTGCGCTCGCCTTGACGTTGATATGGCCATCGCCGTCACCGTCGACGCCAAAGGCGATGATGTCCTTCGGCAGCATCTGGACCTGGCCGATCTCGCCAGCCCATGCGCCGGTGTTGGTGGCCGGGTTGAGGTCACCGTGCTGGACCATCTCGATCAGCGCCAGCAGTTGCGGGCGGAAAAGCTCCGGCCGGCGGCAGTCATGCGCCAGCGTAACAAGCGCGTTGCGCGTGTTGAAGTCTCCCTGCACGGCGCCGAAATCGGTTTCCATCGCCCAGAATGCGGCAATCACGCCCGCAGGTACGCCGAATTCCTTCTCTGCGCGTGCGAAGACATCGGCGAACTGCTTCATCTTCTGGCGGCCGATATCGAGCCGGGCCTGGCTCACCGTGCGCTGGGAGAATTCAAGGAAGGTCTGGCGGAAGACGCCCTGGGCGCGGTCGCGGGAAAGGACCTTCTGGTCGATCTGCGCGCCGGCCAAGGCCTCATCGGCGGCGCTGGCTGGGATCCCCATGGTGATGGCTTCGGCCTTCACGCCCTCCAGGAAAGTCGAAAGATCGCCTCCACAGGCTGGGGCGGGTGCCTGGGCGAGCGCCGTCGAGGCAAGGCAAGCGGAAACAAGGGAAGTTATGGCGAGACGACGAGCAAAAGCAGCGTACATAAGGCGTTCCTGAACTAGGTTTGGCACCGCCTCATCTCCAAAACATTCGTGACAAAAACATGGGCGGCCGGCAATCGCGGCGTTTTATCGCAAGCACGGACCAAGCGCCAGATGCAGTTGGGGCATCTGGCTCATCTGTTGGCGGCGGCGACCCAGGAATTCCAGTGCTTTGCAGAACCGGAGAAGACGTTGATGTCGAGCTCGCCCTTCACGCCCGGGATCAGGCCCGTCGATGTATATTGCCAGAAGGTCCAGCGGCGACCCGGATAGATGGCGCTCGGATGGGCTGCCACCGAACGCAGCCAGAAGTGATAGTCGTTGAAAGCGCCGACGAGGTTGTCGCGGTGGAAATCCACCGAGGTGTAGATGATCGGCTTGCGCCCATAATGCGCCTCCACCCGGTTCATGAAACGGCGCATGACGTCGCGCACGGTTTCCGGATCCGGCCTCAGCTTGCAGGTTGGGGAAGCGTGGTTCCATTCCATGTCGAGCACCGGCGGCAGCATGTTTGCTTCCTTGGGCACATTGGCAATGAACCAGTCGGCCTGTTCCTCCGGCGTCGAGCAGAAGTAATAGAAGTGGTAGGCCGCGTGCGGGATGCCTGCGGCAGCCGCATTGCGCCAATGGGTGCGAAAGGCGGAATCGATGCGGTCCTTGCCTTCGGTGCCCTTGATGAAGACGAAGGAGACGCCGGCCTTCTTCAGAGCCGCCCAATCGATATCCGTTCCGTTCCATTTGGAAAGGTCGATGCCATGGACCTCGTGCTTGCCTGGATGGTTGCTGCCAAAATCCTGCGGATCGCGGTCGCCGTAGCGCATCTTCTTGAGCGATGTGGTCTGCCCCAAGTCATAGCTGGTGGACGTGCAGCCGGTCAGCCCGATCATTGTCGTCGCAAGAAGGGCGATAAGAAATCGAGGCATGAAGATCCTGAATTGGTGGCCGCAGGGAACACGACGTTGCCAGACGAAGCATGCGCGTGGCTCGCGACCGCCATAACGTCTGAAAATACGGTCAAGGGCAAGGTCATGGCCGAACAAGGTTTGGGGAGCAACGGGTCTCCTTGAGCGTTAGGCACTTCCGCATCGGGGAGAATCCTGATTGCATGCGAGCTTAACGGGGGGATGTTGATGAGGTCGATGAAGCGCATCTTGAAGCTCGCTGCCGGTGTTGCCGCCGTTGCGCTGGTTGCGGGCGTGACATGGCTTTATGTGGCGCCGCCCGAACTCCTGCGGGTGGGCAGCGGTTATGCCGCCAAGATCGTCTGCTCCAATGTGTTCCTTGCCAATCGCGACAGCCAGGAGGTGCTGGAAGTGGATGTCCAGGCGCCGGGTCATCCGCTCCTGCGGCTGATGCACGTATCGGTCGACGAGGACGAGAAGACGGTGCATGCCGCGATCCTCGGCTTTATCGGCGGCAATGACGCGGTTTTCCGGGAGGGGCTTGGCTGCTCGGTAACCCCCGACGAGAGGACGACGGCGCTACCGCATCTGGCGGTGAATGACGAAGTGGCGGTGGACGGCAATGCGTTGTGGCCGGAGGGCTCCGCCATCGAGCCTGACGCTCGGTTGACTGAGCAACTGGCAGACCCCGCACTTGTCGGGCCCGGCATGCGGGCGGTGGTTGTCGTCAAGGGCGGCAGGATCGTTGCGGAAGCCTATGCGCCGGGCTTCAGCAAGCACACGCCGCTGCTCGGCTGGTCGATGACGAAGACGGTAACGGCGTCGATCATCGGCACGCTGGTGCGTGATGGCCGGATGTCGCTTGAGGATACGAGCCTGTTTCCGCAGTGGCGCAATGACCAGCGCGCCGAGATCACGGTCGCCCATCTCCTGGCGATGGAAAGCGGACTTGCCTTCAACGAAGGTTACGGCTCGGTTGCCGATGTGACGCGGATGCTCTTCCTCGAGCCGGACATGGCGGCCTATGCCGCCGACCAGCCGCTGGAGGCCGACCCGGGCACGCGCTTCAACTATTCCTCGGGCACCGCCGTGCTGCTCTCGAAGATCTGGATGGACCGGATCGGAAATCGCGTCTCAGCGCTCGCTTATCCGCACCTTGCCCTGTTCGGGCCGCTCGGCATGACGAGCGCGGTGATGGAAACGGATGCGGCCGGGACCTTCACCGGAAGCTCCTACATGTATGCCACCGCGCGCGACTGGGCGAAGTTCGGCCTGTTCCTGGCCCGCGGCGGCGTCTGGAACGGCAACAGGATCCTGCCGGAGAATTTCGTCCGGCTGATGCATGAGCCGAATGGGTCTTCCAACGGCCGCTATTCGAAAATGCAGACGTGGCTTCCGGGAGGAGGCGATGGCATTCCGCCGGACACCTTCGTGCTCGACGGACATGACGGGCAAAGCGCCGTCGTCATTCCGTCGCTGGATGTGGTCGTGGTGCGGCTTGGCCTGACGCCGCGGACGCTCGGCTACAAGCTGGCAGGGCTCATAGAGGCTGCCTTGAAAGCGGGAACGGCGCCCTGAGGCGCCGTTCTAACTGCTGAGAGACGGGTGCTGCTATTTCTCGAGGACGTGCAGCATGTCCTTGCGCTTGGCGTCATGGTAATAGCCGCGCGCATAAAGCTTGATGGCGTGGTCGTTCTTGTTGTCTGCAACGAGCCAAGCGCCACGCAGATACTTGATCGCGTATTTGAGGTTGGTTTCAGCATCAAGAAGACCGGAGGCCGGGCCTTCGTACCCCATCGACTTGGCTGTCGGGTAGCTGATCTGCATCAGGCCCCAATAGCCGTTCTTGTTGTAGGCCGACGGATCATATTTGCTTTCGCGATGCACGACGCGGTGCACAAGCGATTCCGGCACGCCGTAAAGGCCGGAATAACGCTTGATGAGTTTCATCAGCTCCGGCGTGGCATTGGCCGCGCTTGCCGGCAGCGGGTCGGGTGCGGGCGGAAATTCCATGGCCTTCAGCGATGCGACCGCATGCGGAGCGGATGCATAAGCAAGCGTCGCCGAAGAAGGTGCGCGCGCGGAAGCTGCCGTGATGG
>Ga0065721_10000334_pt1 | contig 20644 bp, 20 predicted proteins | sample Mesricmetagenome_FD_59108 | JGI IMG/M metagenome (GOLD analysis project Ga0065721, IMG submission 59108) | Mesophilic microbial community from rice straw/compost enrichment Sample: eDNA_1 v2 (version 2) | ecosystem: Engineered > Solid waste > Grass > Composting > Bioreactor | place: USA: Davis... | reverse complement strand
TTTTTTCGGGAAGAGTAGCTCTTTTTAATCTGTTAGAGTATGGTATTCATAAATATAATTGGAAGAAAGTAGGTTTTCCAAGCTATTATTGTCATGAAGTTGTTCATTTCTGTGAGGCTTTGCCCATAGAAGTAGTATATTACAACTACAATCCTTTTTCCAATAATCAGGAGATAGAGTGGGAGGATAATGATCAAAATGTATTCATAAATGTAGATTTTTTTGGAGTAAAAAAAATAGACACATCCTTTCTTGTAAAATCTGTTATTATTGATGATGTTACTCACAATTTGTTGAGCATGAATCAGTCAAAGGCAGATTATTGCTTTGGTTCATTAAGAAAACAACTTCCTGTAGGAGCAGGTGGATTTTGTATGGGGATAAGGGAAGATATAGATTTATCTGTAGATTCAAACGATTATGCAAACAGAGCAGGCTTACAGAAGCTTTCCGCGATGTTCCTTAAATCAGAATATCTTTTAGGAAATTTTGCAGATAAGGAAACTTTCAGGAATCTTTACATGAATGCCGAAAGCAAGTTTGAACACCATCAAACCAATGCAGCTCTTTCTGATATTATAAAAAGTCAGCTATTTGCTGTCGATGAAGAAAAACTGATCGAAAAAACGAGAAATAATATCAGTATCGCTAAAGATAATTTGCAGCTTAAGAATTGTAGCGTATTCTCCTCAGTCAAAAATACAGAGTTGGGAATTGTTCTGATGTTTAGCGAAAGTTCTTCAAGGGATGAACTAAAACAATATCTGATAAACAATAAAATATATCCTGCTGTTCTGTGGCCTTCTCAGAAAAATGAAGAAGATATTTATTTTGAGAACAGATTTTTGTTCATTCATTTTGACTTCAGATATTCATTAGAAGATATTAATTTCATGATCCTAAAAATAAATGAATTTTTCGCAAATGCATAGTTTCGAAATCATAGAATCAGACAATCCGAAATGGAAAGAAATAATCAAAAAAACAGATACTTTTGATTTTCACCATACAGCGTATTTTCATAAGATCGATACGCATTTTCCTGCCCAATTATTATACTTTTCTAAAGATCAGGATTTTATTGCTTTGCCTGTGGTGATCCGTCCCATAGATGGCTCTCCTTATTATGATATTACTTCTGTGTATGGTTATGCAGGACCTATTTTTCATTTCAGCAGTGAGGAAGCAAAAAATGATCTCATCAGTTATTTTAAAACATCATTTATTGATTACTGTAAAGAGCAAAAGATAATCTCCGTATTTGCCCGTCTTCACCCTCTGATTGATCAAAAAAATATTTTGCAGGGATTGGGAGATATTGTCAATCTTAATAAGACTGTATCTATTGATTTGACCCTGCATCCAGAAGAGCAGCGCAGAGAATACAGAAAATCTCTGAAATCTGAACTCAATCAGTTAAGGAGAAAGGAAATCTTTGTAGAATCTACGACTCACCCTGCCTATATCAATGATTTCATTGCTATATATTACGAAACAATGGATCGGGTAAATGCTTCAGCTAATTATTATTTTTCTAAAGAATATTTTTATGAATTTTTAAATAATGATGATTTTGATGCGGAATTGCTGATCGCTAAAAAAGATCAATAAAGTAATTGCAGGGGCAATTTTTACTTTTACCGATAAGATCATGCAGTATCATTTGGCCGGAACTACAGAAGAATTTATTAAAGAAACTCCAATGAAACTGATCTTGGATCATGCCCGATTGTTGGGTAATGAATCTTCCGCTAAAGATCTACATTTAGGTGGCGGAGTTGCAGGTAGTGATGATGATTCGCTATTTAAATTCAAGTCGGGTTTTTCAAAAAATTTCAAGCAGTTCTCAGTCTGGAAGTATATTGTTAATACAGATGTTTATCATGAACTATCGAAAGAGAAAACAAAATCGGAATTCTTCCCTTTATACAGAAGTTAAATAATAAAACTAATTTTAAACCAATATTAAATAAAGAATATGCAGGATAAAATATGGCTTTCATCACCTCATATGGGAGGTAACGAATTAAAGTATATTCATGAAGCTTTTGATGCCAATTGGGTAGCTCCTTTGGGACCTAATGTGGATGGCNTCGAACACGATCTGGAAANTTTTTTAAATGAGGATGTNAAAGTAGCNGCTCTTTCTGCAGGTACCGCAGCATTGCATCTGGCTTTGATAGAATGTGGTGTTGAGCATGGTGATGAAGTGATCTGCCAGTCGATGACCTTCTCTGCATCTGCTAATCCTATTGCTTATCAGGGGGCTATTCCCGTTTTTATAGATTCCGAAAAAGATACCTGGAATATGTGTCCTGTAGCGTTGGAAAAAGCTATTGAGGACAGAATTTCTAAAGGAAAAAAGCCAAAAGCCATTATTGTAGTACACCTTTACGGAATGCCGGCAAAAATGGATGAGATCTATTCTATCGCTTCAAAATATGAAATTCCACTGATTGAAGATGCAGCGGAAGCCTTAGGTTCAAAATATAAAGGAAAAGCGTGTGGAACTTTTGGGCGATTCGGAATATTATCATTCAACGGNAACAAAATCATTACGACTTCAGGAGGAGGCGCATTGGTCTGTCATACTCAGGAAGACAAAAATAAAGCAGTATTCCTTTCTACACAGGCCAGAGATAATGCTCCTCATTACCAGCATTCGCATATCGGATACAACTACAGAATGAGTAATATTACTGCAGGTATCGGACGTGGACAGATGGAAGTGTTGCAAAGCAGAGTTGAAGCCCGCAGAAAAATGCATGATTTNTACNTGGATCTGTTTAAGGATATTGATGGAGTAGAAGTATTCTCGGAACCNGGNAATGATTTNTATTCTAACCATTGGCTGTCTGCGATTACGATCGATGCATCCGTAACAGGAAAAACCCGTGAAGATCTCCGATTGGCTCTTCTGGAAGATAATATCGAATCCAGACCGTTATGGAAGCCGATGCACCTGCAGCCGGTATTTTCAGATGCTCCATATTACGGAGAAAAAGTAGCTGAAACCTTATTTGATAACGGTTTGTGCATGCCTTCAGGTTCTAATCTTACTGAAGAAGATAGAAGCAGAATTGCCAATATCATAACCGGATTTTTCGCAAAATAGATATAAAAACAGGATTAATAATAGAAGGTGTCTGATTTTTTCGGGCACCTTTTTTATTAGCATTAATAATTTACAGAATATCTTTAGGTCTTCGAAATTGAATGTTTTTTTCTTTCCCTCAGTTTTCTTGCATATTTTATATATTTGCTGTCAATTCAATGATGTGAAAAAAAAATATCCCTTCTGGAAAAAACTTATGGATTATGGTATAAGTATTATAGCCATTATCGTACTTCTTCCGGTTTTTATCTTATTAATCCTTATTACCTCTTATGATACAGGTTTTCCCGGTATTTTTATACAGAAGAGGGTAGGAAGAAACGCTGTACTCTTCGATATTTATAAATTCAGGACCATACATCCGAAGACATCCGTGAAATCAGTCATTGGGAATTGGATGAGACATACCAAACTGGACGAACTTCCCCAATTGTTCAATATTTTGAAAGGGGATATGTCTTTAATAGGACCCCGCCCGGATATTCCCGGATACTATGACAAGCTGGAAGGTGATGACCGGTTGGTACTTGAACTGAAGCCGGGTCTCGTAAGTGAAGCCGGAATTAAATACAGACATGAAGAAGAACTTCTGAAAAAACAGGTAGACCCTTTAAGGTATAATGATGAGGTCCTCTTTCCGGATAAAGTAAAAATGAATCTAGAATATTATCGTAATCTTTCGTTTAAAAAAGATTTTTTGATCTTAATAAAGACTTTTTTCAATCTTTAGAAAGTAACATTTGCTGGTTTTAGATTCAAGAATGATAATCGAACAGCTACTTTCATCCTAATTTAAATGTAAAATAGGATATAGATTATGTAAAATATAAATATATTTGTAAACATTATAAATGTAGTAATGAGTCATTTTAAACCTGAGTTGATATATCTTCCTAAAATATTAGACAAAAGAGGAAATTTATCTTTTTATGAATATCCCGGTCAAATTCCATTTGAAATTGCCAGAACTTACTGGATTTATGATGTTCCCGGAGGAGAAGTAAGAGGAAGTCATGCATTTAAAAAACAGCAGGAATTCATTGTTGCCTTATCCGGTAGTTTCGATATTGTTCTGCATAATGGTAAAGATGAAGAGAGGTTTTCTCTTAACAGATCGTATTATGGATTATATATTCCGAAAATGTATTGGTAGAAGATTAGNAAANTTTTCTACTAATTCACTGGCTCTTATTGTTTCAGATCGTTTATATAGTGAAGCTGATTATATAAGAGATTTTGAAGAATTTAAAAATCTTAAAAATGAATAAGCTTTCGAGTTTTTGACTGCTCAGTAATTGATCTGGGAAAGATCAATTTTGAGGAGGGTAATCTTACCGTTGTAGAGAATAACTCAGATTTCCCGTTCGATGTAAAAAGGGTATTTTATTTATATGATATAGCAGGTGGTGAAAGCAGGGGAGCACATGCGCATAAAGAATGTCACCAGTTTTTAATAGCTGCCAGTGGGAGCTTCGAAGTAAGTCTGGATGATGGAAAATATAAAAGACAAGTATTTCTTAATAGACCTAATATAGGACTCCATATTCCGCCGGGAATCTGGGCTTCAGAAATAAATTTTTCTTCGGGTGCTATCTGCCTTGTATTGGCATCCCATACTTACAATGAACAGGACTATATCAGAAATTATGAAGATTATTTGAATAGAAGAAACAATGATTATAAAGAAATATAATATCATTCTTCAGCCAGTAGAAGAAGAAGATGCAGAATTAATTATTGCTTTCAGAACGGATAGTAAAAAAAGCAGATATATTTCCGAAACTAAAAATGACATTGAATTACAGAAAGAATGGATAAGGAGTTATAAAGAAAGAGAAAAAGATAATAAAGAGTTTTATTTTATTGCAGTTGATGAAAAAGGTGAGAAATATGCTACCTATAGACTTTATCATATAGAAAATGATATTTGTGAAATTGGTAGTTGGGTATCAAAACCTGGCTACACAAATGCAACTAACTCTATAAAGGTTGATATTATTATGAAAGAATTTGCTTTTGAGCTTCTTAAGTGTGAAAAAGTCAAATTTGAAGTAAATAAGAGTAATCATTCAGTCATAAAATATCATAAACTTTTTGCTCCTATTATTGTAGATGAAGAAGGAGATATTATAAAATTTATTCTGGATAAGAATAATTTTGAAATAAACAGGAATCGAATTTTTAAAAACATAAAGTAGAAAATCATGAATATTCAGGAATTTATATTCAAATTTAAATCGCAGTTAGAAAATGATAAGTTTGTAGTCAATCCCGAAACAGATTATGTGAATTCTGAGTTTTGGGATTCTCTTACTAATATGGTCATCAATGTCATGCTGGAAGATGATTATAATGTAAAACTTACACAGGAAGAACTTAATAGTTTTTCTTCTGTGCAGGAATTGTTTGACTTTGTACAAAAGCAACAGAAATGAAAAGTTTTATAAAAGCTATATCTACTTACGTTCCATCTGTAAAAATTACAAATCAGGATATTTCTTCAAAATTCCCAGAATGGGAAAGTGAAAAAATATTTGAAAAAATTGGAATAAAAGAAAGGCGTATTGCAGAATCTGATGAGTTTGTTTCAGATATGTCTGTGAAAGTTATTCAAAATCTTATTACGGAATATAAAATAGATATTTCCAGTATAGATTATTTTATTTTATGTACGCAATCACCAGATTATAAGTTGCCGACTACTGCATGTGTAGTTCAGGATAGAGTGGGACTTAATAAATCTTGTGGTGCCATAGATATTAATCAGGGATGCTCAGGATACATTTATGGATTATCATTAGCCTCTTCCTTAGTTTCATCAGGAAATTTCAAAAACGTTTTGTTAGTAACAGCTGATATGTACTCTAAAAGTATACATCCGGAAGATAAAGGAAATATAAGTCTTTTCGGTGATGCAGCAACTGCAACACTAGTTTCTTCTGATGGTGAATATGAAATAGGTAAATTTACATTAGGCTCTGATGGTAAAGGAGCAGAAAATCTCATTATTAAGAATGGAGGTACAAGGAATCAGAATGATTGTTCTTATGGAAACTTAGATAACTACCTGTATATGAATGGATCAGAAATATTTGATTTTACAGCTAAAAATGTACCAATATTAGTGAATGATAATTTGGAACAAAACAGTTTATCCAAAGAAAATATAGATTTGTTTGTATTTCATCAGGCTAATGCTTTTATGCTTAATTTTTTACGAAAAAGAATAGGTATAGAGTCAGTAATAAGTTTTTGTTAAATATGGAAAATTATGGTAATACAGTTTCCTCATCCATTCCATTAGCATTNNAAGACTCCTTTGATAAAAATTTGGATAAAGTAATGTTTGTAGGATTTGGTGTTGGATATTCTTGGGGAGCGGTGACAATTTTAAAAAACAAAAATGATTAAATTTCTAGATTTACAAAAAATAAACCTTACTCATCAACAGGAAATTGAAGAGAGGATATTGAATACTTTCCGTTCAGGATGGTATCTTATGGGAAATGAGGTAAAGGCTTTTGAAACCAATTTAGCCAATTATATCGGTGCACAGCATGCTATAGGGGTAGCTAATGGTTTGGATGCTTTAAGACTGATCCTACGTGCTTATATTGAATTGGGGATTTTCCAGAAAGGGGATGAAATTATTGTACCAGCTAATACTTATATAGCTTCTATTTTGGCTATTTCAGATAATAATTTGGTTCCTGTTTTAGTTGAACCGGATATTAATACTTATAATATTGATATTACTAAAATAGAAGAGAAAATTACAGAAAAGACTAAGGCAATTCTTATAGTCCATTTATATGGAAGAGTTGTATTTTCGCAAGCTTTAAAGAGCATGGCAGAAAAGCATGATCTAAAAATTATTGAAGATAATGCACAAGCCATAGGTGCTGAGTGGGATTCAATAAAATCCGGGAATTTAGGTGACGCAGCAGGATTCAGTTTTTATCCCGGAAAAAACTTAGGAGCTTTGGGTGATGCTGGAGGAATTACCACAAATGATGAAGATCTGGCTAAATGCATCAGAACATTGGCAAACTATGGGTCCGCTCAAAAATATGTGAATATATATCAAGGGTTAAATTCAAGACTCGATGAAATTCAGGCTGCTGTTTTGGATGTTAAGCTGAAATATATTGATGAAGAAAATGATAGGAGAAACAATATAGCTCAACAATATATCACTGGAATACATAATCCGAATTTAATTCTTCCTGAAATGCCTGAAAATGAAAAAGAGCATGTTTGGCATTTGTTTGTTATCAGAACGCAATCAAGGGAGGAACTTCAAAGCTATCTTCTGGAAAATGGGATTCAAACCTTGATCCATTATCCTATTCCTCCACATAAACAAGAGGCTTATACAAACTGGAATCATTTGAGTTTTCCGGTTACGGAGAAAATTCATGAAGAGGTGTTGAGTTTGCCTATAAGTCCGGTAATGAGTGATATGGAGGTAAAGGAAGTGATAGAAAAACTGAATTTATTTAAGTGATTTCCTTTATTAAAAGACTAAAATCCAGTAACCTGTTGAAGATTTTTTCATTGACGGGAATTTCCACAATCATAAAAGTCATTACAAGTTATGTGACGGTAAAGTTTCTCGCTACTATTGTAGGACCTGCAGGAATTGCACTTATAGGACAATTGCAAAATTTTACAACAGTTTTAACAGCTTTAGGAGCAGGAGGAATAAACAACGGTGTAGTGAAATATGTCGCGGAATACAAGGAAAATCATACTACATTACGTGATATTCTAGGAAACGGTTTTAAGATAACGGCTTACTTGTCTCTGATTGTAGGTCTTATTATTATTGTTTTGTCAAAGTTTCTAAGCGAACTTATACTTTTAGACGGACAGTATTCTTATATATTCATATTGTTTGGAATCAGTCTTTTCTTTATATCAATTAACAATTTTTTTATATCCGTCCTTAATGGATATCAGGAATTCAGAAAATTCGTAATCGTCAATATCATTACAAGTGTTATTGGTCTGCTTTTTACGGTTGGTCTTGTCGTTTTATTTAATATCCGGGGGGCATTAATTGCAATCGTAACCTATCAGGCGGTAATTGTTTTTTTTACCCTGATATATGTCAGAAAGCTTCATTGGTTTACAAAATCTTTTTTGTGGACTGCATGGAATAAGAAGATTGTTAAGCGATATGCTTTCTATTCTTTGATGACGATTGTTTCTGCAGTGACTGTCCCTGTGGCTCAGGTCATTATTCGCAAATTTCTGATCCATGAATACTCAATTACGGATGCAGGATATTGGGAATCAATGAATAAAATTTCGGGACTTTACCTGATGTTGTTTACATCAACATTTAGTGTATATTATTTACCTAAACTTTCTGAAATAAAAGAACAATTGGTTTTAAGAAAAGAAATTTTGAAAACCTATAAAATTTTCACTCCCTTATTGATATTAAGTTTGTTAGTCATATTCCTTTTAAAAGATTTTGTGGTTTCTGTTTTGTTTACTCCTAGCTTTGATCCCGTTAAAAAATTGTTTTTATGGCAAATTTGTGGAGATTTTTTTAAAATTATGAGTTGGATTCTAGCTTTTGTGATGGTAGCCAAATCTATGAGTAAACTCTATATTATCACAGAAATTTCTTTTGCGATACTACAGGTTGTATTAACCTATTTTTTTGTACATTATAATGGAGTTATAGGGGCGGTACAGGCCTATTTTGTAAATTATTTTATTTACTTTTGGACGATGGCTCTGTTGTTTAGAAATATTTTAGTAAAAAATAGATGAAGATATTATTATTCGGAGAGTATAGTAACGTTCACTGGACTTTGGCTGAATCATTGAGGAAATTAGGAAATGAGGTTTTAGTTGTGTCTGATGGTGACGACTGGAAGAATTATAAGAGAGATATTAATATATCATACGACAGCAAATTTAAATTCCTAATATTCTTGTTCAGACTTTTATTTGACAAAAGATTCCGCAATAATGATATTGTACAGGTTATCAATTACCGTTTCTTATTTAAAAACAAGCTGGGTTTTTTAAATAAAATTTTTTTTGACTTTTTAAAAAAGCGTAATAAAAAAATTATTTTATGCGCTTTCGGTGATGATTATTTCTATGTAGATGCCTGTCTCAGTAAGAAATTGGCATATAGTCCGATAAGTGAAGTTGATAAAAATATCGACTATATCAAAAAAATTTATCAGGTACATTATTCTCATGTGGCAAAAAATCTTAACGAACATATTGCTGATTGTTCAGATGGAATTGTTTCTTGCATGTATGACTACTATATCAGTTATAAAGAAAAATACGAAAATAAGTTAATTAATATTCCTTTACCAATAGATACTGAGAAAATAAAATATAAGGATAATATATATAAGGGGAAGCTTAATGTTTTTTTAGGTGTTCAGAAGTCAAGAGTTGAATGGAAAGGGACTGATATTATCTTAAAGGGATTGAACGCTGTAAAAGAAAAAAATAAAGATCTGGTTAATATTAATGTTGTTGAGAATGTTCCTTATCATACTTATGTTAATTTGTTTTCGCAATCGAATTTATTTTTCGATCAAACACATTCTTACGGTCAGGGAATGAATGGATTAATGGCCATGGCATCAGGAAAAATTCTTTTTGGCGGAGGTGAATTGGAACATTATAAATTGATCGGAGAGAGCAATAATTTTCCAATTATTAATATAACTTCGGATATTACGGATATACAGAGAAAAACAGAATACTTTATAGGTAAGCCTGATCAAGTTCTAGAGTTGGGGAAAAAATCACATCAATACATTATGGATTATCATGATAGTATGAAAGTGGCAAAGAAATATATAAAATATTATGAAAAGCTAATGGAAAAGGAGTAATTCCTGTGTATTAATATCCTTTTTTAAAATTAAAATATCTATATTCGTCAACTGTAAAAAATAGGGAAAAAAGAAAATGAAGAAAGAGCAATATCTTAAAGAAGATTCCTTAAAAGAAATAATACAGCCATATATTAAAAAATGGTTCTGGTTTGTTCTGGGAGTTTTTATAATGGGAGCACTTGGAGCCTTACTCATAAAGAAAACAGCACCGGTATATGAAGTTTTAACGAAGATCTTAATTAAAGATGCTAAAAAATCTACTGGTGGAGCTGGAGAGATTGCAGCAATGCAAGGTTTGTCTGCATTTTCAGGAATGAGTTCTAATAGTGTAGAGAATGAAATGGAAGTTCTTACTTCTAAAAAAATCCTAGGCCAGGTTGCAGATGACCTGCCTTTACAGTCTACAATATATAGTGTGGGTACATTTCATGATACTGAATTATATAGAACGCAATCTCCAATAATCATACAGGTGATCAATGAGAAACCTTATAGTAAGCTACCGGAGGAAAAAATAAATCTGGAAATCAAAGGTGATCTAATAAAACTGAGTTCTGAAGAATTAGAAAAGCCCATCGAAACTTCTTTCAATAAAACCATCAGTTTACCTTATGCTAATCTGATGATCATAAAAAATCCTGCATTTAATCCTAATCAGTTAAGTAAAGATACGGATTATAATTCTTTATATTTTACTTTTAGAAATAAAGAAACAGTGATTGATGATTTGCAGGAATCTCTGAAAGTAAGCTTAAGTAATAAAGATGCTACGGTAATTAATTTAACTTTAAAATATCAGAATGTTAATAAGGCTAAAGAAATCTTAAATACGCTGGTAAGAAAATATAATAATGAAGCAATTAATGAAAAGAATACAGAATCTGAAAAAACAAAAGATTTTATAGATGAAAGGATAGATTTAATTTCTAAAGAACTGGGAGATGTAGAGGTTAAAAAAGAGAACTTCAAAGCAAGCAATAATATTGTTGATATCCGTACTCAGGCCAGTGTTAATGTACAAACCAGTACTGAAACTGAAAAAAGAAAAATAGAGCTATATACTCAGTTGGAGCTCAATAACATGTACGCCAATTATTTGAATAATAAGTCTTATGATGATATATTACCTACTAATATTGGTTTAGACAATGGGGCTACGGCAAGCAATATTTCTACCTATAATAAGCTTATTATGGAAAGAGATAAACTGTTGGAAAGTGCTACACCGCAACATCCGATTGTTAAGGAAATGAATGATCAGATAAAGTTGTTGCGAAATGCTATAAAAGAAGGTCTGAATAAAAACAGGTCAAACATTCAATTGACGATTGATAATATTTCATCGTTGGAACAAAAAAGTAATACAAAACTGAAGGAGATCCCGTCTCTCGAACGACTTTTTAGAAATATTGAAAGACAGCAGCAAATTAAAGAAGAGTTGTACTTGATCTTATTGAAAAAAAGAGAAGAAACTGCCATTACTCTCGCAATGTCTTCAAATAAAGCACGAGTTTTGGATTTGGCGTATGCTAATAGAAAACCTGTTGCTCCTAAAAAAATGATAGTTATGGGAATAGCTTTGCTATTGGGATTGGGGATTCCTTTTTTAATCATTTTTATGAAAGAATTCTTCAACACAAAAATATCAGATAATAAAAGTGTAAGTAAATTTAGTAATATCCCAATAATAGCAGAAATACCTCATTTAGTTTCCAAAGTAAATAATTTAATTCAGATTAATGATATATCTCCACTCGCAGAGTCTTTTAGAATTCTAGCAACGAATGTAAATTTACTATTACCTGTTTCTAAAAATAAAGACAAAGTAGTACTTGTTACTTCTAGTGTTAAAGGAGAAGGAAAAACTTTTATATCTGTTAATTTGGCTTTAAGTATTGCTAAGCCAGGTAAAAAAGTTCTTGTTATAGGCTCAGATATTAGAAACCCTCAACTACAAAGGTACAGACCTGAAATGAAAAATGCTCCTGGTCTTACAGAATTTTTATATGGTAGTGTAGAGAATGTAAAAGACATTATTCATCCAAGCGGGTTTAATCCAAATTGTGATTTCATCTTCTCAGGGATTATTCCTCCTAATCCTGTAGAACTTTTTGAAAATGGAAACTATAATGTGATGATGGAAAAACTTGCCGGCGAATATGATTATATTATTATAGATTCTGCTCCATTGATGCCGGTAACCGATACATTCATCATTACAAAATTTGCAGATGCAGTTTTATATGTGGTTCGTTCTGAGAAAACAGAAAAAGGTTTTATTGAATTTGCAGAAAATGTTGCTAAANNAAAAATTAGTAATATAAACTTTATCCTTAATGATGTGAAGATTGGGAACTTTGGATATGGTAACAAACATGGTTATGGATATCATGCTATAAATGAAGACGCTTGGTGGAAAAAATTCAAGTCTTTATTTACGAAATGAAGGACTGAAAAATAAATCTTGCGGGTTTTAATATAATTTTGATGGATATTTTTAATTTAAAGTACTATGTCATATACTTTATATTTGCTGTCGCAGCATTTATTTTCTCTATGTACGTGGACTTTAAAAGAAAGCATTATAACAGTATTTCGCGTTTTGTAACACTTTTGTTATTTATAATCATTGCTTTTCTTTTTGGTTTTAGGGATCTAGATGTAGGTTCTGATACAGAAATGTATAAATGGCAATTCATTACATATTCAAATATAGATTTTGGGATTCAAGTTATTTTTAAATATGTAATTGTTTTGGTTCATATATTCACAAATAACTATGAATATTTTTTATTTACGATAAGTTTATTATATATATTTATTATTTTTTGGAGCATTAATGTTTTCTTAGATGATTTTGACAGTAATTTTCTTTTAATAGCTTTTAGTTTTATAAGTCTGTTCTTTTTTGTTGCCTTGGGAATTAATATCGTTAGACAAGGTGTTTCCTTGGCTTTGGTATTGTTAGCGATCAGTTATTACTTTAAGAACAGTAAAAATATTATTAGCTGGCTTTTACCATTTATATTGGCAATAGGATTTCATACCACTACTGTTGTTATTCTATTATTATTTATCATTATTTTATTAATGAAAAAGTCAACTCTAAGTTATTATTACTATTATTATTTTATTTTATTGATAATATCTGCGGCTGGCGCTGGTATACTATCTTTTGGGTCTTTTTTAGATTATTTTTTTGTTGTTGATAGTCGAAGAGCAGATTATTATATTGGTGGAGAAGGAGCTGAAGAGTTTGTTGTGGGGTTTAAACCTCAGTTTGTTGCATTTAATACAATATTCTTGGCTGTTTTTTCTTTCATCAATTATAAATTACTACAAAACGAGAATGAGAATTATAAATTACTTTTAAAATACTATATGCTGATTAGTGGTCTGTTTTTCTTAATGTTTCAAATCCCGTTTTCAGACCGTTGGGGAGTAATGTCTTGGATAGTAATACCCTTCTTACTAGCTCCTTTATTTAGTGTGAAAAATACTTTTAAATTTAGTGTAGCAACTACTGTTTTTCTTATATTTATTTATATCTTTTTTAACGTATATAACAGCTGATGACAGAAGTAACCATAGCTATTCCTTTTTATAATGCTGAGAAATATTTTGAGCAGGCAATTCTTTCCGTCTTATCCCAAACTTTTACCGATTTTACTTTGCTTCTGATTGACGATGGTTCTACAGATTCTTCTATGAAAATAGCACAAAAGTATCAGGCAGATAAAAGAGTAGTAATTATTTCTGATGGGAAAAATTTAAATTTAGGGTATCGGCTAAATGAGATCCCATATATAACAGAAACCGAATATTTAGCAAGAATGGATGCCGATGATATTATGCATCCGCAAAGAATTGAAAAGCAGCTGAAAATTTTAAAAGAAAACCCGGATATTGATGTTTTAGGGAGTAATGCCTTTTCCATTGATGAAAATAATAACGTAGTTGGAAAAAGAATGGATATACCCGAAGATTCTTTAATTTCTGTAAATACATTTATTCATCCTACGATAATGGCAAAGACCAAATGGTTTAAGGATAACCCTTATGATATTAATGCAGTTCGGATTGAAGACTCTGAACTTTGGTTAAGTACCAATGATCAATATACTTTTAAAACAATGGGAGAACCATTGCTGTTTTATAGAGAAATAGGAGATAAATATTATAAAAAATACTTAAAAGGACTGCCGGGTATTTATTATACGCTTAAAAAGCATAATTTTTCCCCCAAATATTTCAAATTTTCAGCAAAATACTTATTATCTTGTATAGTGTATTTTATTTTTGATTTAATAGGGCAAGAAAGTGTTCTTATCCAAAAGCGAAATAAGGTAAAGATGAAGAAAAAGAATTACAAGTTACTGATATAACATTAAATTTTGCAATGATGAAACATAAAAATATCTTTCGGAAATACTTACTATGGGGAGTATCTTTAGGTTTTTTATTATTCAGTGTTGAAAGTTGTGCCCAAAACTATTCGCATAAACCAGTCTCTCAGAAACTGATTTCTAAATATTATTCTCCCAGTTATTCAGGTGATTATTACAAGAACAATGCTGTATTTTCTGTAAATGTCAGTCTTTTAAAAGGAAACGATCATACAGATGTTATTCAAAGGATTGTCAATAATAATAACAATATCTTATTGCCCAATACTACAATATTTATCAATTCTAAAGGATTGAAGATTGGATCAAATAAAAAAATAATATTTCAGAAAAACACAAAAATTAAATACTTAGGACCTGCTAACGGAAAATATTCAGATATTATTAAAATATATGATGCTCATAATGTAGAAATTATTAATCCGGTAATAATAGGAAGCAGGAATAATAAAATTGAACAAAGTGGGCAGTGGAGTGCCGGTATTTCGGTTTTGAATTCATCTGATGTAAGAATAATCCAACCTAGAATTTCAGAAACTTTTGGAGATGGAATTATTATTGGTTCAGAAGACGGGGGAAGTTCCAGAAATGTTACCATATGGGGAGGGTGGATTGATGAAGCAAGAAGAAATGGAATTTCAATTACTTCAGGAAAAGATGTACTTGTTCAGAATATCCTTATTTCAAATACACATGGGCATGATCCTGAGTCTGGAATCGATATCGAACCTAGTTGGGATAAAGATGTTCTTGAAAACATTATAGTTAATAACATATGTACTTATAATAACGGATCAGCCGGAATTTCGATTAATCTTAATGGTCTAAATACAGATAATCTCCAAAATACTAAATTTATAAGTATACTTATTGATAGGCATATAGACATAGGCTCCAGGCATGGTTTTTTAACATCGCTAAATGTAGCTGAAAATAAATTTGATGCTACAGGGAATATTGTAATTAAAAATGCCACATGGCAAGAAAGCAGAAATGAATCATATTGGAAAACTTCTAAAGATCATCGTGTGAAAATTACTTTTTTAGGAGTAAATATAGATGATGAAATGAAGCGGCAAGATTTTGAAAATAACGTTAAAAAAGTAAAAAATATAAAACTAGTTAAGTAAATGAAAATTTTACATGTTATTACGCTTGCTGAGTTGGGAGGGGCGCAATCTGTAGTAGTGAATTTGGCTGAAAAGTCAATAGAAAATAATCATGAAGTTTTTGTAGTTTCCTCTTCGAATGGAGAAATGTGGAACTTATTACCTAATGACGTTGTTAAAATAAAATTAAAAAACCTTAAACATTCTATAAATTTAAAAGATATTTCTGTAGTAATAGAATTGATCAGATTATATAATAGAGTTAAACCCGATATCATTCATCTTCATTCATCTAAGATTGGAATATTGGGAAGGTTATGTTTTCCCAAGTCAAAGATAATATATACTGTACATGGGTTTGATTCTATAAGATTGAGATATAGAAGATTCTTACCAATAGAAAAAGCTTTAAAAACTTGGTGTAGAGCTATAGTGGGAGTAAGCCAGTATGATGTAAATAATCTTTTAAATGAAAATATAAAAGATAATGTTCATCTTGTTAGAAACGGCGTCAAGGACTTTGCATCCATAGAAAAGAATATTGATACTGAAAATGTATTATACCAACTTAAAAAACAAACGGGAAAAAAAATAATCCTTTCTATTTCTAGATTGGCTCCTCCGAAAAGATTTGATATATTCTGTAAAATAGCAAAACGACTTATAGATTATGATTATCAGTTTGTTTGGATTGGTAATAAAGAAAGTGTAAGCAATGTGCCAAAAAACGTAACCATGCTAGGAGAAAAGGAAGAGGCACATAAATATTACAAATATGCAGATGTCGCCCTTTTACTATCAGATTACGAAGGCTTGCCTATATCGTTGATTGAAGCATTATGCTATTCAAAACCAATCATAGCATCTAATGTAGGAGGAATATCGGAATTACTTGATGACAATGGACTTCTTGTTTCCAATGAAGATTTACCTGAGATTGTAAATTCTATTGTTTTTGTACTGGACAATTCCGATGTATATATGAAATTTTCGGAAAAATCTAGACAGATATTCGAAAGGAAATTTACAATTGAAAAAATGTATAATAAATATATAGATTTATATGGAGATAAGATAAAATAATTCTATTCACCATCTATAAAATAACTTTAAATAAGTTCCAAATTAATATTGTGTAAATTATTTTGCTATCTTTATAAATGATAAAAAAATAAAAATTTTTTTTTTAAATATTGTGGAAATTTTACGTATAAATACTGAATTTTAGAATTTTTATAGTCTTTTTTTGCTACTATAATAGAAAACTTTCTTAGATTCGTAGGAGATTTTTTAATATATTTAAGGCAACAAATAAAGTGATTTCCCATGTCACTGATGTTAAACACATTTTGAGGAGAAAAAAGTGGAAAATAGTCTGACAAAAGCATTTGTATTGATGAAAGAGAATAAGCAGGTCTTTAAAGTGAGTGTGCTCACTAAAGTATGTTTGTTCATTAATGTGAGTGATATCTCATTAAAGCTTCTTAATGATAAAAAATTCAGAAAAAAGTATAAAGTAATTCAATACGATTCTTCTCAATCACGAATAACAGTTACAGAATACCTTAAGAAATTTAATATTTCCCATATTGTTCTGGAAACGTCTAATATTAATCATCTACATAAAGATTTAGCTAATGAAATAGTTGCTGCCAGAAAAAAAGGAGTTACCGTATATGATGCTCATGAGTTTTACGAATATGTAAATAAGAGGATCCCTTTGGTTAGACTTAAAACCGATGAATATCTTGTAGACGATATTTTTACTATAGGTCAAAGACAGGAAAAGTTCAATCTTAAAAGGTTTATCGATATTAGTGTTAGTCTCTTATTGCTTCCATTCGCTATACCGCTTATACTTTTAGGTTTTTTATTAGTAAAACTCAGTTCTCGCGGAAATGTTCTTTTTTCTCAGGAAAGGGTTGGTAAAAATTCGGAACTCTTTACAATTTATAAAATTAGAACAATGGTTTCGGAACACGATGGTGAGTTCACAACTAAAAATGATTTGCGGGTTAATCGCGTAGGAAAATTTCTCCGGATGACCAAAATTGATGAACTTCCACAAATCTGGAATATTCTTAGAGGAGATATGAGTCTAATCGGACCACGTCCCGAAAGGCCACACTTTGTTAAGGCTTCCAATGAAGAAAATGCTATGTTTGATTTGAGACATCTGGTGAAACCAGGTGTCACCGGATGGGCTCAGGTAAATTTACCTAAAGCTACCCCAAAAGATAACTTGGAGAAATTAGAATATGATTTGTTTTATATTAAAAATTATTCTCCATTCTTTGATCTTCTTATCGTTTTTAAAACAATAAAAATTGTTTTTACGCTTAATAGTAATTAATTTTCATTGCTCTTTTTGTATAAACGGAAAAAGGATAATTTTAGTATATGATTTATATTAAAAAAGATCCGAATTTAAATAATTAATTAAAATAGAATTTCTTTGGAAAATGATAAACATTGTGTTTGTCGCGCATCCAGATGTTTTATATAAATGATATTTGATATTTACATATTAATTGAGTAGTTTCGCTTTTTATTTAATAATTAAATATTATCGATATTAGATTTTATATAAAATGAAAATCAAAGAAACTCCACTTAAGGATTGTTATATTATAGAGCCCACTGTTTTTGAAGATGACAGAGGGTATTTTTTTGAAAAATATAATGAAAAAAGATTTGAAGAACTTACGGGAACGAATGGACATTTCGTTCAGGATAACATCTCCAAATCGTCGTATGGCGTTCTTAGAGGTTTGCATCTGCAAAAAGGTGAACACGCACAGGCTAAACTGGTTTCCTGTCTGGAAGGTAAAGTTTGGGATATTGCAGTGGATTTACGTGAAGACTCTCCAACATTTGGAAAATGGTTCGGAATAGAACTTACAGGCGAAAATAAATTACAGCTTTATATTCCAAGAGGTTTTGGACATGGATTTTCAGTACTAAGTGAAACGGCGGTATTTGCTTATAAATGCGATAACTTTTACAATAAAGAATCCGAAGGAAGCGTAAAATTCAACGATCCGGACTTGAATATCGACTGGAAACTCGATGAGAAAGATATGATTCTTTCTGAAAAAGATCAGAATGCACCGCTGTTTAAAGACAAAAACTTTTAAAATCAATCTTGGAGACCACTTTATTAAAGTGGTTTTCATTTTTTAATCCAAACTCTTCAAGATTTCGTATCTTTGCAAACTCAAAATCAAAAAGATGCGTACAAAATCGGTAGGGAAGAAAAAAATCAATATTGTTACATTAGGATGCTCTAAAAATGTCTATGATTCCGAAGTCTTGATGAGCCAGCTTAAGGCCAACGGCAAAGAAGTGGTGCATGAAGACAGAGGAGATATTGTTGTGATCAATACCTGCGGATTTATAGACAACGCAAAAGAAGAATCCATCAATACTATTCTTGATTTCGTAGAAGCTAAAAACAGAGGTGAAGTAGAGAAAGTATTTGTTACAGGATGTCTTTCGGAAAGATATAAGCCGGATTTGATTAGTGAAATTCCGGATGTAGATCAGTATTTCGGAACGAGAGACCTTCCAATTCTCCTCAAGCACCTTGGTGCAGATTATAAGCATGAATTGGTAGGAGAAAGACTTACGACCACTCCAAAACATTATGCTTATCTTAAAATTTCAGAAGGTTGCGATAGACCTTGTTCTTTCTGTGCAATTCCTTTAATGAGAGGAGGACACGTATCCACACCAATAGAAAAACTGGTTTCCGAAGCTCAGAAACTGGCAAAAGCAGGAACCAAAGAATTGATTCTCATTGCACAGGATCTTACTTATTATGGTCTTGATCTTTATAAGAAACGTGCACTTGGAGACCTTTTAAAAGAACTTGTGAAAGTAGAAGGAATAGAGTGGATCCGTCTTCATTATGCTTTTCCTAGTGGTTTCCCTGAAGATGTACTGGATATCATTCGTGAAGAACCGAAAGTTTGTAACTATATAGATATTCCGTTACAGCATATCAATTCAGATTTGTTGAAGTCCATGAAAAGAGGAACAACTCATGAAAAAACCGATGTCTTATTGGCTAAATTCAGAGAGAAAGTTCCGGATATGGCGATCAGAACTACCTTAATTGTAGGTTATCCCGGAGAAACTGAAGAAAGATTCCAGGAACTGAAAGACTGGGTGAAAGAACAGAAATTCGACAGATTGGGATGTTTCACTTACTCACATGAAGAAAATACAACAGCTTACGTATTGGAAGATGATGTTCCGCAGGAAGTGAAAGAAGCGAGAGTGGAGGAGATCATGGAATTACAATCGCAGATTTCATGGGAGAAAAACCAGGAAAAAGTAGGAAAAATCTATAAATGTGTTTTCGACAGAAAAGAAGGTAATTACTTTATCGGTAGAACGGAATATGATTCTCCTGATGTAGATAATACGGTTTTGATTTCTGCAGAGAACACCTATATCTCAATCGGAGAATTTGCAAATGTGAAAATTACTTCCGCCGAGGAATTTGATTTGTACGGAGAACTCGTTTAGACCAAATTAAAATATAAACCAATGATTTTTTCATTGGTTTTTCTATTTTTCGTTAAAACTTGGAAATTGTAATTAGTTAAATTTCTCGCAGAAGCATTGTCGAAATTCTTTTTTCTGCGGGGAAAACTAAAAGTAAAATGACCTTTAATAGAGTATGAGCAGGATTTTATTCTTTTTTGAATTTTCACCACTGTTAACAAGCAGGGAGATATTTTTGAATGTTACAGGTGATTTCGTAATATTTTCATATTTTGTAACGTATTGAATTTCAATGGTTTTTGATTTTATTAAAATCTTAATATGCAATAATTAGTTAATTCTATTAACTTTTATGGCTTTTTTTTAACACTTTTTAACAATACAACATAAAATCCCTATTTATAGGAACTTACAAGTGGTTTTAACTTTTTTTTAATTTAGTTTTAACGTTTGTTAACATTTAAAATAGGAGTCTAATAACTTTACTTATACTTTTGCTCCGTCAAAACCAATAAATATTCAAAGTGATGAAAAGATTCATTCTCGTAATCATAATGATGATTTCAACCCTTGGTATTTTTTCCTTCAAGAATAATACCATAGATGCGAAAAAAACAA
>Ga0065721_10050387_pt1 | contig 20679 bp, 14 predicted proteins | sample Mesricmetagenome_FD_59108 | JGI IMG/M metagenome (GOLD analysis project Ga0065721, IMG submission 59108) | Mesophilic microbial community from rice straw/compost enrichment Sample: eDNA_1 v2 (version 2) | ecosystem: Engineered > Solid waste > Grass > Composting > Bioreactor | place: USA: Davis... | reverse complement strand
CTTCACAAACAAGTCCTTAAGAAGCACTTCGGGGATTTGTTTGTGAAGGCTTTCTCAACTTACGTGAAATCAGGTGGCTGGTTTATTGTGCCCGTCGCTGGCTGGTTCGTAGTGCCCGCTGACACTTGCGGCCTCGGAAGGATGGTGGAGCCGAGGGGATTCGAACCCCTGACCCCCACAATGCCATTGTGGTGCTCTACCAACTGAGCTACGACCCCATCCGGAGCGACGGAAATCTAAGGATCAGCTTCCGATTGTCAAAACATGTTTTCCATGTTTTTCCGCAATGACAATTTTTGCAAAGTGTTGAGCGTTGTTTTCTCGTTCAGCTTATTCCATCAATCACGTCACGTTCTGAACGTGGTGATTCTCTCCTCCATTCCGCTGCTCGCGCGCGTAGGTTCTCTTGATTGTTTTTAAGACAGGCGGCGTGTGTGTTGTCTTGAAACACCGCAACGACTGGTTCGATCGCTTTTTTCATGAGCTGAGAAACGCAGGACGCGAAATCGTTAAATCCTTCGAGTGAATCGACTCACGATTCGCAAACATTGTGTTTTGCTGCGCGTTGTTTGAAGTCGTGTCCGTAGATTCTCCTATTGGCAGCGCAATTGCGTAGCAGGGCGCTCGTGATGGAATTCTTGGCAGTCCGCACGCGGCTTCGCAGTGCAATTCGGTTCCTCCTGTTGGCAGCGACCATGGCCCTCAGCGTTGCGCAATCAAGCGCAGCGCAAAGTGTCACTCTTGTTTGGAGTCCAAGCCCGGATAGCAACGTAACCGGCTACAACGTCTATTATGGCACATCGAGCCGGAACTACACGGTTCGCCTCGACGCGGGCAACTCCACAAGTCTTGTCATCTCAGGACTCTCTGAAGGAGTGACCTATTACTTTGCGGCGACGGCCTACAACATCCTTCAGATCGAAAGCGATTACTCAGAAGAAGTCTCCTACACGGTTCCGGGCACTCCGCCCAATCAGGCCCCAACTCTGAACGCCATCGGAAATATCACCATCAACGAGGACGCTCCCCAGCAATCGGTGAATCTCTCCGGCATCACCAGCGGTTCCGCGAATGAAGCACAGACGTTGACGGTGACCGCCGTATCCGGAAACACCGCGCTGATTCCGAATCCAACAGTTTCCTACACGAGTCCGTCGAGCACAGGCACACTCTTTTTCACGCCGACGCCCAATGCATCAGGAACTGCCACCATCACGGTGACGGTGAACGACGGCGGATCCATCAATGCAACGACCACCCGTTCGTTCGTGATCACTGTTAATCCGGTGAATGATCCGCCCACTTTGAACCCGTTGAACAATCTGACGGTGAATGAAGACGCCGGTCCGCAATCCGTCAGCCTCAGTGGAATTTCGGCAGGACCTGGTGAATCGCAATCGCTTACAGTCACCGCGACGTCGAGCAACACTGGACTCATTCCGCATCCCACCGTGAGTTACAGCAGTCCGAGCGCAACGGGCACTCTCACCTTCACTCCTGTCGCAAATGCCCACGGCACGGCAACCATCACAGTTACTGTCAACGATGGAGCGGGCGCGAACAATCTGGTCACTCGAACTTTCACTGTCACTGTAAACCCTGTGAATGACGCTCCGACGCTGAACGCGATCAACAACGTTTCGATTGCGATGAACGCCGGGCTGCAGACGGTGACTCTCTCTGGGATTTCCTCAGGCGCCGCAAATGAGAGCCAGACATTGAACGTTTCGGCCACGTCCTCGAATCCTGGGTTGATTCCGAACCCGGTCGTTTCCTACAGCTCGCCGGCCTCAACCGCGAATCTCACTTTCACACCGGCTGCCAACATGAGCGGGTCGGCAATCATATCGGTTACAGTCAATGACGGCGGATCGGCGAACAGCACGGTGACAAGGACATTCACGGTCTTCGTCAACCAAAGCAATCAACAGCCGACGCTCAACCCGCTGAGCAATCTCACTCTCGCACAAGGTTCCGGCGCGAAATCGGTGAGCCTGACAGGCATCAGTTCAGGATCGACGAATGAATCCCAGACGCTGGTGGTCACTGCATCCTCCAGCAACACCGGTTTGATTCCGCACCCGACCGTAAATTACACCAGTCCCAGCACGTCCGGAACGATCGTGTTCACGCCAGCCGCAAACGCCACAGGCTCGGCCACAATTACGGTGACGGTGAACGACGGAGGTTCCGTCAGCAACACCATCAGCCGGTCCTTCACCGTGACTGTAATTCCTGCGAATCAGCCGCCGACTTTGAATCCGTTGACCAACATGGTGGTGGTTCGTAATTCCGGTGTGCAGACGATTCCTCTTTCCGGGATCACTTCCGGATCGCCGAGCGAGAAACAAACGCTGACCGTGACCGCTGTTTCGAGCGACACCAGCATCATTTCCAATCCGAAGGTTCAGTACTCAAGTCCTTCAACAACCGGAAAGCTGACATTCGCGCCGGTGTTCCTCGCGACTGGCACCGCCACGATCACGGTGACGGTTAATGACGGAGGAGCGAGCAACAACATCATCAGCCGTGCGTTTACCGTGACGGTGAATGCGGCGCCGACGATCAGCACCATTCCCGGCCAGACGATTTCGGTGAACACAAACACGGGGCCGCTGCCATTCACGGTTTCAGATGTTGAAACGCCTGCGGCCAGTCTGTCGGTCTGGGCTGGTACAAGCACACCGGCGCTAATCCCGACGAACAATATTGTGCTTGGCGGCAGTGGAACGAATCGCACTGTGACCGTCACTCCGATTGCCGGACAGACCGGCACGGCGTTGATCACCATTTACGTGAGCGACGGCAAAACGACTTCGAGCACCAGTTTTTCACTGAACGTTCTTACCGCGTTGGCAGCACCGCAGATATTGACGATCACGACGGAAGGTGGCGGTTCTGTTTCCGGCGCGAAAAACGGTCAGGCGCTGGCAAACGGCAAATCCTACACGCTGACGGCTGTGCCCTCCGCAGGACAGGAGTTCGCCGGTTGGACTGGAAGCATCACGTCCACATCTCCGAAGATTGTTTTCACTGCGCGATCCAGCATGTCGGTCAAGGCGATCTTTGTTCCGAGCCCATTCCGGCTTGGGACGTATGGCGGACTTTTCTTTGAGGAAAATCAGGTGCGGGCACAAAGCTCTGGAGTCTTCAGCCTGGTGGTGTCGCGTGGCGGCACCTATTCCGGACGCCTTCAGGTTGGCGCGGCAAAGTACACGATTTCCGGCAAGTTCAGTCTCGACTGCCGTGCGACCAACACCATCGGAAAAGTCGGCGGACCAAGACTGACCCTGCGGATGCAGCTCGGAACCAATGATCTGGCGGACCAGGTGTTTGGCGAGTTGACGGATGGCAACTGGACGGCGCAATTGCGGGGAGATCGGGTGGTATTTGGAAAAACATCTCCCGCTCCGCAAGCCGGAAACTATACGCTCGTGTTGCCCGGATCGAATGAGGGCTCCACGCATCCGGCCGGCCATGGATACGGTACGGTTTCCGTGAGCACACTCGGCAAGGTGATGTTCTCAGGCCAGCTTGCGGATGGATCGAAGGTGACCCAGAGCGCGACATTGTCGAAGTTCGGCGCGTGGCCGTTTTATGCGAGCCTGAGCAAGGGCCAGGGCGCTGTGATCAGCTGGCTGACGTTTACGAATCGAGCCGACGATGACATCTCGGGCGGGCTCAGCTGGATTCGAAATGCCAACCCGGTTGCCAGGTTTTATCCGGCAGCGATCCATGAAGAGATGGAAGCATCCGGTTCACGACTGAAGCCTGTGCCCGGAAGCAATCTGCTGAACGCGTCGTCGGCCCAGGTGCGGTTTGAGGGTGGAAATCTGTCGGATGGATTTGAGAACGCGATTTTGATTTCCGCGATGAATCAGGTTTCAAATCAGAGCAGCAATGTGCTCCAGCTGAAGTTCACCGCGACCAAGGGCACGTTCAAAGGCAAGGTGACCCTTCCGGGCAGCAAGACATCCTTTGGCTTCGCCGGTGTGGTTCATCAGAAAGCTGGCTGGGGTTACGGAATGCTCACCGGCACCAACCAGACCAGCCGCGTGGAAATCCGGACCCACTGATCGATCTACTCGTCCAGCCCGAGAACTTTTCGGCCCTGCTCAGTGATCATCGAATGGTGCCACTGAGGTTCCCAGACGATCTCGACATTCGCATCGGCGACTCCAGGCAGCGCCAGAATTTTCTGCTGAGCATCTCCTGCAATGACACCGCCCATTCCGCAACCGGGTGCGGTGAGCGTCATCTTCACCTGAACTGAAGCGCCTTCCGGCTTCCGTTCGAGACTCATGTCATACACCAGACCGAGGTCCACGATGTTCACCGGAATCTCCGGATCGTAACAGGTCTTCAGCACTTCCCAGATTTGTTCTTCGGTGACATCGCCGGTAGCGACAGGCTTTGCAGTTGTGTCCGGTGCAGGCGTGATCCCGAGTGCATCAACATCTTTCGCGGCGATCCGGAACAATCCGCCTCCGGCATGAACCGTGTAGGTGCCGCCCAGCGTCTGGGTGATGTCCACCAGCGTGCCGGCGGGAAGAGTCACCGTGTGGCCCGCGGGAATCTGGACCGCTTCGCAATCGCGTTTCAAATTAACTGTGGATACCTGATGCATATGGAATGTGTCGAACCTACCTGATCAACGTGCCGGCGCAAGCAACCGGTTGAACTTTGAACTTTGAAGATGGATTGCCGCTCCGTAGCTTGGCCGCGTGATGGAATCCTTGCCGAGCGTAAGCATCATCATTGCGGCCCGGCCCGATCAAACTGAGATCAAAGCGGTCGAGGCAGCACGCCGGCTCGATTATCCGGCGGACCGTCTTGAAATCATCGTGGCGCGCGGACGGCAGCCGTCTGTTCAACGGAACACGGCAGTTCGCGCTGCGAAAGGTGAACTCATTTACTTCCTCGATGACGATTCGGTGCCGCCGCCTGGAAATCTTCGGCTCGCGGTAAAACTGTTTTCCGATTCGAAGGTGAAAATGGCTGGCGGACCGAATCTTTGTCCGCCCGAGGCACCAGGTTTGGAGCAGGTCTTTGCGGTGGTTTTGTCAAGCTGGCTGGCGTTTGGGCCAAGTCGCGCGAGGTATTCCAAAGTCGGATCTCCCCGGCCGAGCGGTGAAAAGGAATTGATCCTCTGCAATCTGCTCGTTCGACGCGACATCATGCTGGAACTGGGCGGATTCAATGAAGCGCTTTATCCGAACGAGGAAAACGCGTTGATGGATGAAATTCAAAAACGCGGCGGCCAGCTAATTTATCATCCGGAACTGTTCGTGCATCGAAGACCCCGGCATTCGCTCGGAGCGTTCTTCAGGATGCTTCGCACTTATGGAAGGGGCAGGGCGGAGCAGTTTCGATTGCATCCCACGTTCGGTTCCGCGCCGAATTTTGTTCCGCCGATGTTCTGCCTCTATCTGGCAGCGTTGGTTGTCGTCGCACTTTTGCCGCTGAACTCTTCAGTTGCACAGTGGAAGTTAATTGTTGCGGCACCGCTTGGACTTTATCTGATCGCGATTGCAGCTCAAACGTTCGCATCTGTTCCAGCGCATGGATTCTTGAGAAGTTTGCTGGCGGCGCCGTTGCTGATTGCAAGTCATCTGTTTTACGGCGCGGGCTTCTGGCGCGGGATTTTCACGTCGCTTAAAACCGGTGCGGAACGACCTCGCGTGGATGTCGTTCTGGAAACAGTTGCTTCGTGAGCTGGCAATGATGCGTTGTTCAGTTGCCGGATGCTTTTGCGGACTGAGTGGAAGAGACTTCGAGCACGGACAGAACAGGGAAATGATCGCTTGCCCACTGGCCGTTCGGCTTTGTTATGTCAATCGCGCTTTCCAGCGTTTTCACGTTTCCGCGCGTGAGGATCCAGTCAATGCGAGGACCATTCGTCCGAATTCCCTGAAAAGAGTTAAACGTGCCGATGCTTTCATTCTTTCTGATGGGGGAACTCTTCCATGCGTCCGTGAGAAATCCTTCATCCGTAAGAGTGCGGTAAGCGGCGCTGTTCGGAGAAGAATTGAAATCTCCGGTGACAATCACCGGCAACTCGGCTGGAAGCTGCTGAATTCGCCAACGCAGCAACGTCGCACTTTTCTGCCGGGCCAGTTCGACGGCGTGATCGAAGTGGGTGTTGAAGAACGCGAATTCGATGCCCGACGCGCGTTCGCGAAAACGAATCCACGTGACCATGCGCCGGATGCTGTTTCCCCACGTGGTGGACGCTTCAACTTCGGGCGTGTCAGAAAGCCAGAAATGATTTGTCGCAAGCGGTTCGAAGCGGTTCGTCCGGTAGAACACCGCCATGAACTCGCCCTTGTTGCCGCCGTCGCGTCCGGTTCCGATCCACGCATAGTCAGGCAGATCGGCGGCAATGTCTTTTAGCTGATCGAGAACGCCTTCCTGTGTTCCCATGATGTCAGGAGACAACGACTCGACCACTTCGCGCACCAACGGCCGTCGTTGCGGCCACGAGTTCGGACCGGACGAACTGGCGTAACGGAGATTGTAGGTGACGACACGAAGTTGAACGGAATCGTTTGTTGCGGCGGAAACCTTTTTTCCAATGACAATGCTCAGGAGTGAAAGGACAACAAGGCTGACTCGGAAGCGGCGGAATGTCGGGTTCATGATGGATTTCCATAACGCTGGCGTTGCCGGTTGATTTCGTAAAGAAAAACTGCGGCCGCTGCGTTTACATTCAATGAGTCGATTTTGTCCGGCATTGGGATCGCGACCGCTTCGTCGCACATCGCAAGAACCGGCGCCGAGATTCCGTCGCCTTCGCTTCCGAGAACGATGCAGCAATCCTGAGTGAAGCTGGATTGCGGAAGCGTTTTCCCTTCGACATGTGGGTGAGCGGCTACAACGCGAATGCCGCGTGATCGCAAATCGCGAAGCGTTTGAACGAGTCCTGGTGTTTCGAAAATGGGTAGATGGAAGATTGCACCCATGGAATTTCGGACGGCCCGTCTTAAAAACGGGCTTGATGAGGTTTCGCCCACAATAAGTCCATCAGCGTGAAACGCGGCGCAATTGCGAACGATGACGCCGACGTTTTCCGCGCTGGTGAGACCGTCGATGGCGACGAGGAGACTTGGATGCGGCTTCTTCGAAAGGATTTGATCCAGAATGGGGCGATTCGGAATTTTTCCGACCGCCAGCACGCCTTGAAACATCGGAAAACCGACGAGCTGTTCGAGGGCACGCAATTCTGTGACGAAAACGGGAATGTCCGGTTCTGGTCGGGCATGAAGCAAAGGTTCGTAATCTTTCAGCCACTTTTCCGGAAGAAGAACCGATACCACCCCGAAGTCGCTTTCCAGCAATCGCCGGACAACCTTTTCTCCTTCGGCGACGAAGATGCCTTGCGCGTGATGCTCAATCGGACGCCGCATTGTTCGATACGGCTCCAACTCGGGGAGATCCAGGGAATCGATTTTACGGACGTGAAACAAGGCTGTGATTCGCTGGCTAAAGCGACAGAGTCGGGCAGGGGACATCCTGCCGGGCGACCGTCAGTGCGACGTGGCTTGCGCCGATCTGTTGGAGTCGCTGGCTCATGACTGCGTGGGCCAGTTCCGGTTTGTTGCATTCACGGCTCAAATGCCCCAGGTAGAGATGACGCAATTCGCTCGACATGATTTCCTGGGCGGCATCGGCCGCGGCGGCGTTGGAAAGATGTCCGTGGCGTCCGAGAATCCGTTGCTTGAGGCTCCAGGGGCGGCGCGGACAATCCTGGAGAAGTTTCACGTCGTGATTGGATTCCAGCACGAGAACGTTCGCCGCGCGGACTCGTTCTGAAACAAGTTTCGTGACATGTCCGAGATCGGTCAGGAAACCGATGCTGGCTCCGTTCGTGCGCAGGAGAAAACCGACCGGGTCCTGGGCATCGTGCGGGATGGAAAACGTTTCCACATGAACATCGCCGATGTCGAAACTCGCGCCCGTAGTGAACAGTCGGCAATCGATTCGAACATTCAGCTGAAACTGGATCGCGTCCTGCGTGGCACGATTGCAGTAAACCGGAATTCCAAGTTTCTGGGCAAGTATGGCGAGTCCCTGAATGTGATCGACATGTTCGTGCGTGATCAGGATTCCCGAAAGATTTTCCGGTGTGCGACCGATTCCGGCGAGGCGTTGGCGGATTTGTTTGGCGCTGAATCCGGCGTCGATCAGAAATCGCGCTTCGGGTGTTTCGACATAGGCGCAATTTCCGTTCGAACCGCTTCCCAAAATCGTCAGTTGAACAGGCACGGCTGACGTTATTCAGCACAGGATTTTCGGGCAACGCTTTTTGAGGGAAATTCAATCGGCCGGAAGCAAGCGAGAACTTTGGGGTTGTCACCCTATTCTGAGGGTGGGGTGCGATTGCTACAACAAGGCGAAACAAAACCCTATGAAAAAGATTTCTATACTGCTCGTTGATGATCACACCGTTGTCCGCCAGGGACTCAAAGCCTTGCTGCGACCTGAAGAAGATATCGAAGTCATCGGCGAAGCTGAAAATGGCCGCGTGGCCGTGCAGATGGTGCGCAAAACACCGCCGGACGTCGTTGTGATGGACGTGGCGATGCCACTGCTGAACGGATTGGAGGCAACGCGTCAAATCTTGAAAGCCGTTCCCACGACCAAGGTTCTCGTGCTCACTTCTTACAGTGACGACGACTGCGTGCAGCAGATGACGGAAGCGGGTGTTTCCGGATATTTGCTCAAGCAGACTGCCGCCAATGACCTGTTGAAGGCCATTCGCGAAGTCCAGAAAGGCAACGCGTTCTTCAGCCCCACCATTGCGAAACGTCTCCGCGACCAGTGCCGCGAAGCGTTTGCCAACGGTCAACCCGTCAAGAAGAGCATCGAACTGACCTCACGCGAAGCTGAAGTGCTTCAGTTGATCGCGGAAGGATTCTCCAACAAACAAATCGCCGCCGAACTCGGCATCAGCATCAAGACCGTCGAGAAACATCGGCAGCAGGTCATGAACAAGTTGAACATCCACGACGTGGCGGGACTGACCCGTTACGCGCTCTCCAAGGGGCTCGTGGATCGTGGAGTTCCGGCCGGGGTTCTGGCGTAGTGGTTCTCTGTAAAAATCCCGAGGGTGGGGTTCGAAAAGCGAAAGCCGTGCCAGTTGAGGCTTGTGCTTTGAATTGGGGCCTCTAAATTACAGGCCATACATGGCACAGGGTTTACAACTGTCGCAACGGTTAACGCAGTCGCTGGTTCTGGCTCCGCAGCTCCAGCAGTCGCTCGCTCTTCTTCAGGCGCCAACACTCGAATTGAAAGCGCTTGTTGAACAGGAGCTTCAGCAGAACCCTGTCCTGGAGGAAGCCCCCGTCGGTGAAATGGAAATGCAGGACCGTGATCCCGAAAGGGACAGCCCTTCAGATGCCGCCGATCCGACGGAACCGCCTGCCGACGTCAATTTCGATCCAGCCACCGAACGGAACAGCAACGAACCGGTCGATGATTTTCAGGCCGAGTTCGAGCGCCTCGTTCAGCTCGACCAGGAATGGCGGGATCATTTCGCGCAGACGAACATTCCGATGCGCCTTTCTGCCGAGGACGAGGAGAAGCGGCAGTTCATGTTCGACTCTCTCGTCGCAGGAACATCCCTTCAGGAAGTTCTTCTTGAGCAGGTTCGTGAATCGGGCCTGCCGGAAAGCGAATGGCCGATTGCCGAGATGATCATCGGCAACATAGATGATTACGGTTACCTGAAGGCGACGGTGGAAGAACTCGCCCAGGGCACCGGAGTGGCACCCGAAAAGGTGTTGGAAGTTCTCAAAGCTGTTCAGGCGTTCGATCCTGCGGGCGTCGGTGCGCGCGATCTACGTGAATGCATGCTGCTCCAGCTCGAACGAACCGGACAGCAGGACACATTGGAATACCGGATCGTCCGCGATTTCATGGAAGCCCTTGGCAAACGGCGCATTCCAGAAATTGCGAAAGGAACTGGGGTGGAAGTGGACGAAGTCCAGGACGCGCTCGAAAATATTGCGAGACTTGAGCCCCGCCCGGGGCGCGCCTTCCTGCCTGACAACGATCAATACGTTCTGCCGGAAGTTTTCGTTCACCGTTCGGGCGATGATTTCGTCGTCACCACCAACAACGAACACATCCCGCACCTCCGCATCAGCAACACCTACAAGGACCTGATGTCGCAGGGGGAAAATTCATCGGAGGTAAAGAATTACATTCGAGAGAAAATTCGAGCGGGCAAATTTCTCATCAAAAGTCTTCATCAACGCCAGCAAACGATCCTGAATATCGGGCGTGAAATCGTGAAGCGGCAGCGGGAGTTCATGGAAAAAGGGGTGGCTCACCTGAAACCTCTCACCATGGTCCAGGTCGCCGAAGTCGTCGGTGTTCACGAAACTACTGTCAGCCGTGCTGTGTCCGGGAAATACATGGACACCCCGCAGGGAATCTTCGAAATGAAGTATTTCTTTACGGCGGGCATCCAGACCGAGAGCGGCGCCGGCATGTCCAATACCAGTGTCAAGGACATGATCTCCGACATCTTCAAGAATGAGGATTCGAGCAAGCCGTTGTCGGATCAGGAAGTGGTCAAAATGCTGAAGGAAAAGGGAATCGTCATTGCCCGACGCACGGTTGCGAAGTACCGGACCGAGCTGAACATTCTTCCTTCAAATCTTCGCAAGGTTTACTGATCAGATTCCCGCCCGTCGGTTTCCTCTCTGCTTCTGTTCGTTCGAACGAAGCTCAAAATCCCGCACTTTCTCTGCGCTGCGATACTTTCAATGCCCGTTGAACGAGATCAACCTGCGGGCCATCCGGCAGATGGTGAATAAGACCGGCCAGACTTGTGGCATTTCCCGGCGCGGTCAGTTTGTTCCAGATTTCCAGCAGCGAACGGTCGTCACAATCATTTGGAATCCGGTTGAGAGTTGCCGCGTCGTTCCGAAAATTCAAAGCCCACTGCAAATCCAACCAGACTGCCAGAACCCGGTTGAAGGCTTCCGTTTCAGCGCTTCGTTCATGTAAGACTCGAATCATTGTTTCACCTGACCACTTCAAAAGGAATACGGTGGCAGAACCCCCAATCTTTCAAAAAGATGGAGATTTTTGTGCGCGAGCATTCCGATGGGGTGAAAGCCCCATATCCCGGTTGGTAGCGGCGCTATAAAAAGAACCCGCCAACAGATTCTCGAACCGCCGGCAGGGAGGGGCGGTTTTTTTTGAAAACGTGACGGGCCGACATTGGCAGACATCAATGTCGGCCCGATTTGTCTCCAGTCGCGGCCTGTCTTCGATGCGAAAACACCCCGGTGCCGATGATCGTCCGTGGCTTGATTGCCAGGCACTTTCAGCGAAACCGAAGTCGCCGGTTGAATGGGGGATTTCAATCTGGAGAAATTTGGAGCGAACGTTCAGGCATGATTGACGCATGTTTCCGAACAATTGCCGAACCAGTGAATTTGAGCGGTGCAAGTGGAAGATCATTGATCCACCTCGTCCACGATTCCGTTTCGTTACTGGTCGAAAAAGCCTCACGGAGACGCATCTTAAGTCCTTTGGAAGAACAGACAACCGGGGCTCGCCGGAACGTGCTCCCGGGGATCACCTGAAATGGTTTGAAGGTCTTTGGACGATCTGGGATATCGAATTTCCGAACGAAAACGCAGGTTTCCGAAGCATCGACACTGATTCGGGGGATGAATCTGCTTTACACCGTGTTCTCGTGAAACTAGATTCCGCAGATATTTTTGAGGAACTATTGAATATGGAATCCAAATCGAAAACGATTGAATCATTTAAGTTGCATGAGAAGGACACCGGATCTGCCGACGTCCAGATTGCACTGCTCACGCAACGGATCAATCACCTGACCGAACATCTGCAGACGAACAAGAAGGATCACAGCTCCCGCCGTGGATTGCTCATGATGGTCGGCCAGCGCCGCCGTCTGCTCGATTATCTGCACAGCACTGACGTCAGCCGTTATCAGGCCATCACCAAGAAGCTCAAACTTCGTCACTGATTTCAGAGGGCCGATCCTTCCGGTTCATCTCGGACCTTTCGGCCTTCCACTTCGAACCTGGACCGCGGACGCGTCGGTCCAGTTCGTGTTTAATCACCGCGTCATAAATTCCGCTGGACCCTGGGTAATTTCATTCAGTCCCGAACGTTTCGGGATTCACTGAAGTTTCTCGGAGGCCGCGGAGAAAAAAGGAAACATGTCAGAGAAAATAACCGCCCCCATAGGAGACAAGCAGCTCGTCATTGAAACAGGCAAACTGGCCAAACAGGCCGACGGTTCCGTTACCGTCCAGCTCGGCGAAACGATCGTTCTCGTCGCTGCAGTCGCCGCCACAAAAGCCAAGGAAGGCCAGGATTTCTTCCCGCTCACAGTGGATTACCGCGAAAAAGCCGCTGCGGCTGGAAAATTCCCCGGGGGTTACTTCAAACGCGAAGGTCGTCCGACAGAAAAGGAAATTCTTACCTCGCGCATCATCGATCGTCCGATTCGTCCGCTCTTTCCCAAAGGTTGGTACAACGAGGTCCAGGTGCAGAGCATTCCGCTCAGTGCTGACGGTGAAAACGACCCGGACATGCTCGCTGTTCTCGGCGCCTCTGCTGCGCTGATGGTCAGTGACATCCCGTGGGCTGGTCCTCTCGGCGCCTGCCGCGTGGGACGCATCAACGGCCAGTTCGTTGCGAACCCGACTCACGCCCAGATGGCAGAGAGCGATCTCGACCTCGTTTATGTCGGCAACGAAACAGACCTCGTCATGTATGAAGGTTCGGCCAAGGAAATCTCCGAAGCTGACTTCAATGCAGCGCTCCGGTTCGGTCACGAAGCGATCCAGCCGATGATCCAGGCCCAGAAGGATCTCGCTGCGAAGGTCGGCAAAAAGAAGCGCGAAATCACGCTGAACATTGTTCCGGACGAAATACTCAACGAAGCCAAGGCGCTCGCCGGAGATCGAATCGTTCCCGCGCTGCTGACTCCCGGCAAACTCAACCGCGAAGCCGCCGTCAATGCGATCAAGGAAGAGGTCGCTCAGAAACTCAAGGAAAAGCACGGCGAAGAGAAGATCACGGATTTCGTCGTCAACGACGCCTTCTACTACATTCAGAAGGAAGCTGTGCGCGGTTTGATCATGAAGGAAGAGAAACGCCTCGATGGCCGGAGCCTCGATGTCGTTCGTCCGATCTACAGCGAAGCCGGCCTGTTGCCTCGCGCACATGGTTCGGCACTGTTCAGCCGCGGTGAAACCCAGGCTGTCGCACTGGCAACGCTCGGCACCGGTGAAGACGCGCAGGAATTCGATTCCTACACCGGGGGCATCAGCGAAAAGAAATTCATCCTTCATTACAACTTCCCGAATTATTCAGTCGGCGAAACCGGACGCATCAGCGGTCCCGGACGCCGCGAAATCGGCCACGGCGCTCTCGCCGAGCGTTCCATTGAGCCGATGATTCCGCTCGCCACGTATCCCTATGCGGTGCGTGTCAGCTGCGAAATCATGGAATCCAACGGTTCCACTTCGATGGCCAGCGTTTGCTCCGGTTCTCTGGCGCTGATGGACGCAGGCGTTCCGCTCACCCGTCCGGTCGCCGGCATCAGCATCGGTCTTTGCACCGTTTACAGTGACGACAAGAAGATCGCTCAATACAAGTTGCTCACCGACATCATCGGCTGGGAAGATGCGTTCTGCGACATGGACTGCAAGATTGCCGGAACCGAGAAGGGCATCACTGGATTCCAGCTCGACCTGAAGCTCAAGGGCATTCCGCACAAGCTGATGGAAGAAGCCGTTGAAAAAGCCCGTGTTGCCCGCCTGTTCATCCTCGGCGAAATGGCCAAGACACTCGCTGCTCCGCGTCCGGAAATCAGCAAATACGCTCCGCGCATCGAAACGGTCCGGATCAATCCGGAAAAGATCGGCGCGCTGATCGGACCGGGCGGCAAGAACATCAAGAAGCTGGTCGAGGAATCCGGTTGCGAAATCAACATCGAGGACGACGGCACGGTCAACATCTTCTCAGTTTCTTCCGAAGGAATGAAGATTGCCAAGGACGCCATCATTGGAATGACCGCCGAGGCCGAGATCGGAAAGATTTACCGCGGCAAGGTTGTCACCATCAAGGAATTCGGCGCGTTCGTGGAATTCCTTCCGGGCAAGGACGGCCTCGTTCACATCAGCGAACTCGCAAACTTCCGCGTGAAGCAGACCGAGGACATCGTGAAGCTGGGTGACGAAATCTGGGTCAAGTGCCTGGGCGTCGATGAAAAAGGCCGTGTCCGTCTCTCGCGCAAAGCCGCCATGGCGGATCGCGACAAGGAAATGGGCACTGCTCCCGAACAGCCGCCCGCCGGTTATGAAACGCAGGGCGAAGGCACTGAACAGGCAGAAGGCGGACAGGGCGGCGGCAATGGCGGAGAACGCCGTGAACGCGGCGGAGACCGTGGAGACCGGCGTGAGCGCCGCCACGGGGATCGTCGCGGTGGCGATCGCCGTCACTGAGCCGTTGATCTGATTTACACGGGAGGCGGGCTGAAACGACAGTCCGCCTCCTGTCTGTTTCAGGAAGCACCGAAATCCTGCAGCCAGGCTTTTTTCCAAGCTTTCCTGACCGGTTTTCCCCTTTCGTCAGGTAATAAACTCACCCATCTTATAGCCGTGCCAAATATCATCGCCATCGTTGGCAGACCGAATGTCGGCAAGTCCGCTTTGTTCAATCGCATCGTCGGCCGTCGCATTGCCATCGTTCATGACATGCCGGGCGTCACGCGGGATCGCGTCAGCGCTGAGGCGGAGTGGCGCGGCCGCCCGTTCACGTTGATCGACACCGGCGGCATTGGGCTTTTGCGCGGTGAAAAAGCGACGGACGTGATCACCAGGGCCGCGGTTGAGCAGGTGAACCTCGCGATGGACGCGGCCGACGTCATTATTTTCGTGGTAAACGTTCGCGAAGGAATCGTTCCGCTGGACCAGGAGGTCGCCCAACATTTGCGGCGAAGCGGAAAGAAAGTGCTCGTCGCGGTGAACAAGGTGGATGAATTCAAGGTGGAGGCGGGCGCTGATGAATTTGCGCGGCTGGGATTCGAAAAAATGTTTCCGGTCAGCGCCATTCATGGAGTTGGAATCGAACGGCTTGTTTCCGAAGCTGTGAAATATCTGCCCGAGGTTCCAGCTTCCCAGCCAGCTGTCTCCGATTCTTCCGAGGAAATCAAAGAGAACGAGGCTCCAACCGGCGGTTCGAAACAGCCCGGACCGTTGAAGCTGGCCATTGTCGGCCGGCCGAACGTCGGGAAGTCTTCAATCATCAATGCGTTGACGCGGTCCGAGCGCGTCATCGTCAGTCCGATTCCAGGAACCACCCGTGACGCAGTGGATGTTCCGTTCGAGGTGGAAACAGATGGCCAGCGGCAGAAATACATTCTCATCGACACCGCGGGCATTCGGAAAACACGACAGGTAAAGGACTCCATCGAATTCTTCAGCGTGAAACGTTCGGAGGATTCCATTGCCCGTTGTGACATCGCGATTCTCGTTCTTGATGCGGAAAACGGCATTCTGGAACAGGACAAGAAAATCGCCGACCGGATCGTTGAGGAACGCAAGGCCTGCATTGTGGTGGTCAACAAGTGGGATCTCGTCGATGAGGCCGTGCGCAAAGCGCGAGAGGAGGAGATTGAGCGCCGGCGGCGCAAGGACCGGAATGCGCCCGAAATGATGACCACGCTGGCGGAATTCGGGGAGTGGGTTCAGGAAAGACTGTTCTTCCTCGATTACGCGCCGGTGATCTTCACCTCGGCAAAGTCGGGATTTCAATTGGAACGCCTGCTTGAAGCCGTTCGATATGTGGCGGCGCAGCTTCAACAAAAGATTCCCACCGCAATTTTGAATCGCACTCTGCAAGACGCTGTGGAGCGGCGTCAGCCGGTCAGTTCAGTCGGGCATCGTTTGAAGTTCTTCTATGCGACACAGGTGGCGGAAGCACCGCCCACTTTTCTGCTGTTTGTAAATCGCGATGAACTGTTTTCAGATCAATACAAGAAGTATCTCGCTGATCAGCTTCGAACCGCGTTTGGATACGAAGGTTGTCCGTTGATTCTGGTTCCAAAAGAACGTCCAAAGACCATCGAGCCAGTTCGAAAATTCAAACCGCGCCATGGCGAATCCTCTTCGCGACAGCGAGAGCGTGGTCCGGCCCGTTCCGGTAAACACCGGGCTGCCCGACGCCGTGGACGTTGACACTTTTTTGCCCCTGACAAGTCGCTTCAGCCATCATTGGGTCGAACGTTTCAATAGGATAAAACTTATTCACCGTTGGGAATAACCCTGTGGAAAACGTTTCGAATTCGAGGAAATCGTGAAAATTATTTGAGGAGAATAACTTTCAGCAGAATTTTTTAGAATTTTCTTGGCGGCACCATTTGTAGTGATAGAGTTCGGGAGCTCCCCAACTAATTGGGGTGCCTCCGCCCTCGGAAGAGGCCCCCGGAGTGCTAAATTTAGCTGAAATTTGAAGAACCCCGGCCTCTTTGAAACCCCTCCAGAGAAGCCACGAAAGGAAAGAAAGAGAAAACCATGATTGACGCACGCGAGGAAGTCTTGCCGTCTGCCACCAGGCAGCATCGCCGTCGTTCAACCTCTGTCGGCGCCACCCGCCAACAGAAGAAATCAGCCGGAAATTCCGGCCGCAAAATGCTCCGGGTGGAGCGCGTGTTCAGCAGCCCGACTGTCAAGCCGTTCGATCAGATTGAGTGGGAAAAGCGCGTTGCGGAGATTACCGACGATGCCGGCAAGGTCATCTTCAAGCAGGAAGGCGTCGAAGTGCCGAAGTCCTGGTCCCTCCTCGCGACCAAGGTCGTGGTTTCCAAGTATTTTTACGGCGAGCAGAACACCTCCGAGCGCGAAACTTCCGTTCGCCAGCTGATTCATCGCATCTGCCGCACCATCGCCGATTGGGGCATCAAGGACGGCTATTTCAGCAAGGCCGATGGCGAAGTTTTTTACGACGAATTGACCTGGCTCTGCGTGAATCAATATGGCGCCTTCAATTCTCCGGTCTGGTTCAATGTCGGCCTGTATCATCAATACGGCGTCGGCAAAAACTCCGGTCAGGGCAACTGGGTTTACAATCGCAAAACCGGCGAAGCCGAACGCGCCTCGACCCAGTACGAATTTCCACAGACCAGCGCCTGCTTCATTCAATCGGTCGATGACAACATGGAATCGATCATGCGCCTCGCCTATAGCGAAGCCATGCTGTTCAAGTTCGGTTCCGGCACCGGCACCGACCTTTCGCCGATCCGTTCCAGCAAGGAAAAGCTCAGCGGCGGAGGACGCCCAAGCGGTCCGATGTCGTTCCTGAAGGTTTACGACCAGGTCGCGAACGTCGTGAAGTCCGGCGGCAAAACCCGTCGCGCCGCCAAGATGAACACGCTGCGCGACTGGCATGGCGACATTGAGGAATTCATCGACGCGAAACAGCGCGAAGAGAAGAAGGCGTGGGCTCTGATCGAACAGGGCTACGACGGTTCCTACAACGGCGATGCCTACGGCAGCGTCATGTATCAGAATGAAAATCTTTCCGTCCGCGCCAGCGATGAATTCATGCAGGCAGCGATTGATGGCAAAGAGTGGTGGACGAAATCCGTCTGCAGCGGGAAGCCGCTTCAGAAGAAGGACGCCAGCACGCTCCTGAACAAGATCGCTGAAGGCACATGGATCTGCGGCGACCCTGGAATGCAGTATGACGGCGCGATCCAGAAGTGGCACACGTGCAAGGGCACCGAGCCGATCCATTCCACAAACCCCTGTTCGGAATACGTCTTCATCAACAACACCGCCTGCAATCTGGCGTCGTTGAACCTGATGAAGTTCAAGCGCGAGGACGGCAGGTTCGATGTCGAACGCTACAAGGCCGCTGTTCGCACCTACATCACTGCGCAGGAAATCCTGGTGGACAACGCCAGCTATCCCACGAAGCAGATCGCCGAGAACTCGCACATTTTCCGCACGCTGGGTCTGGGTTACGCCAACCTCGGCTCGCTGATCATGAGCTACGGTTTGCCTTACGATTCCGACGAAGGCCGTGCCCTTGCCGGAGCCCTGACGGCGATCATGACCGGTCATGCTTACGAGCAGAGCGCTGAGATCGCTGCCGCCATTGGAGCATTCCCCGGTTATCGTGATGCCCGCTGCGCCCATGTTCAGAAGCCGCTAGCGAAGGACAACGTTGAATCGATGCTCAAAGTCATCGAGCTTCACCGCGATGCCGTTGAAAACATTCATCCAAGCGAGGAGTTCGGTTACCTGAAGGAAGAAGCCCGTCATTGCTGGAACCGTGCGCTGGAAAACGGCGAGAAGTTCGGATACCGCAACGCGCAGGTGACCGTGCTGGCACCGACCGGCACGATTGCATTCCTCATGGATTGCGACACCACCGGCGTTGAACCCGACATCGCGCTGGTGAAATACAAACTGCTCGCCGGCGGCGGCATGCTGAAGATCGTCAATCGCACGGTTGGCCAGGCATTGAGCCGGCTCGGTTACAGCGCAAAGGAAATCGAAGGCATCATTGCCCACATCGAGAAGCACGACACGATTGAGGACGTTGAGGAAAACGGCACGGTCGTTCGCAGTGGACTCAAGCCCGAGCATCTCGCCGTGTTCGATTGCGCGTTCAAGCCCTACAAAGGCAAGCGCAGCATCAACTACATGGCGCACCTGAAGATGATGGGCGCCGCCCAGCCGTTCATCAGCGGCGCGATATCCAAGACCGTCAACATGCCGAACGAAAGCACCGTGGCCGATATCCGCGATGCCTACGTCCAGGCCTGGAAGATGGGACTCAAATGCGTGGCAATTTATCGCGACGGATCAAAACGGTCCCAGCCGCTGAACACGAAGAAGACGAACGAAGGCGGTGACAAGGCGGGCGCGGCGAATGATTCGACTCTCGAAAATCGCATCCAGCAGCTCGAAGCGGAACTGGCCAAACGCCGCGATGAAACCGGCAAACCATTGCGCCGGCGCCTCGCGGAAACCCGCACTGCCATCACGCACAAGTTCGACATCGCCGGTCACGAAGGTTATCTCACGGTCGGCCTGTTCGAAGACGGTCAGCCGGGCGAACTCTTCATCACGATGGCGAAGGAAGGTTCCACGATCGGTGGCCTGATGGACACCATCGGCACGCTGACCAGCATGGCGTTGCAGTATGGCGTTCCGCTGGATGCACTCGTGAAGAAGTTTGCGCATCAGCGTTTCGAACCGTCCGGCTTCACAAAGAATCCGGAGATACGCAACGCGGCATCCATTACGGATTACGTCTTCCGCTGGATGGCGTTGCAGTTCATTCCCGGTTATCGCGAAGCGAACACGGTGAGCCGCCAGCCCGAGCTGTCCATTCCGGGGCTGCTTGAGGAAGTGAAAAAAAAAGTGAACCGTCCCGTTCCTGAACTGGCGATCGCTGAAGACACGGAAGTGTTGAATGTGAAGAGCACGAAAAGCACTGGAAACGGCAAGGATCGTGTGGTGAAAAGCCTCAGCGATTCCGTCGCACACTTCCAGCAGGACGCGCCGACCTGCCCGAACTGCGGCCACGTCGCCGTCCGTAACGGCGCCTGTTACAAGTGCCTGAACTGCGGCGAAAGCCTCGGTTGCAGCTAAAACGGTTGTTCTGATTTCACGCCGGAGAGTTCAAGCTCTCCGGCTTTTTTATGCCCGGATCCTCCTCACTCCATTCTGCTTGCTCCTTACTCCTCTCGCGTAGTAACCCCAGTTGCCTGTAGCAAATCACCCACTTGGGACATCAGGGAAACCGCGTACCCTGCACGGAAATGATACGTATGAAAACATACCTATTGCCGATAGCTGTGGCGGCGGGTTTGCTCGCCGGATGTAACAAGAGCGTCGAACAGGCGTCTCAGGACTTCAACTCTCTGCCGCCCGCCGTTCAGAAGGCGGTGCGATCACAGGCGCCGAATGCCGAGATCGCCAGCGTGGACATGAAAACGGAAAATGGCGTTCAGGTCTATGAAGTCGAGTTCCGTGACGCCGGCGTGAATCCCAGGCTGCTTGTCTCTGCCGACGGCAGCATTCTCAACAGTCCCGGCACTTCAAAGACGGAAGGCATCGTTGGGACTGTTGAAAAGGCTCTGACACCGACGGGCGCAGTGGGAACAAAGTTCAGCGCGCTTCCACCGAGCGTTCAAAAGGCGATTCAATCCCACGGCATTCCAACCGAGATCCGGGACATCTCCCGGAATGAGGAGAATGGCCGGGTCATCTACACGGTTGAATACGTGGATTCAGGCAAGAACCCGACCATCAAAATCGCAGAAGACGGAACCCTGGTTCAGGGTTTGCAAAAGTAACCGACACAAGAGGCGGCAATCATTTGACGCCTCATTCTTTCGCGAAAAGAGGACGCTTCGCCGGGCGTCCTCTTTGCATTTTCGAAAAGCCCTCTGGAAACCTTCTGAATTCGTGCTAAAGTCGCTGCCGTTTCACCGATAGGGTGAACACCCCAGTATGACTCAACACGAAGCTCGGTTTGGCGGCATCGGCCGTCTGTTTGGAAAAGAAGGTGCAGAGCGTGAACAGTGACAATTAGATTTCACCAGTGATGACAATTAAAATTCACCAGTGAGCCGGTAGCATTTGGCCGCAATGTGGAGGCTGG
>Ga0065721_10050386_pt1 | contig 20679 bp, 13 predicted proteins | sample Mesricmetagenome_FD_59108 | JGI IMG/M metagenome (GOLD analysis project Ga0065721, IMG submission 59108) | Mesophilic microbial community from rice straw/compost enrichment Sample: eDNA_1 v2 (version 2) | ecosystem: Engineered > Solid waste > Grass > Composting > Bioreactor | place: USA: Davis... | reverse complement strand
CAATACTCCGGCAATAAACACCAACAATGCCAGGTAAAGTGTGATCAACAGCATGCCCAGGTTTTTGAGGATGTCAATACCAAGGTGTCCCACTGTCACCGCAATAGCTGCGCCCACACCGAAAGGTGCGAAATACATAATGATATTCGTAAACCTGAACATCGTCTCCGCAAGGCTTTCAGCAAAGTCGAGCATTGGCTTTTTCTTATGCTCGTTGAGCATGGCCAGGGAAATGCCGAAGATCACACTGAACAATACGATGGGCAGCACATTACCCTCGTAAATTGATTTAATAATATTCTCCGGGAAAATGTCAATGATATGATCCTTCCAGGTTTTGATCTTTGCTTCAGGTAACTCCCTGAGCAGGGCTTCTGGTACTTCAATACCGGCCCCGGCCTGTGTGAGATTGATAAAGATCAACCCGATCACGAGGGCAATGGTAGTAACCACTTCAAAATAGAGCAATGATTTCCATCCCATGCGTCCCACCTGCCTCAGGTTGGAGTGACTGGCTATACCAACTACGAGCGTGGAAAATAGCAAAGGCGCTACAATCGTTTTTACCAGTCGAAGGAAAATGGAACTCAGGAATGAAAGGTTTTGGGAGAACGGTGGGAAATCAAGACCGATTTCCACTCCCATTGCCATTGCAACAAGGATCCAGGTTGTCAACGATTTTTTATACCAGGCAAACAAAATGAGGCTTCCGACGAAGATCCAGCGGCTTGCCATTAATACACTTGAAGAAATGCTAACCCAGTTTTCCCAATGCATAAAATGCAATATGGCAACGAGCGTAAAGAGGAAAAGTGAGAGCAGTCCAGCCTTTCGTTTATTCATATATGGTGCTGTCGTAAAGCCTCAAAACTAAACGTTTACTTTTAATTATGCGCAATTTCACTGAAATGGTTTTTGATGTATGCGTTAATAAATCTTTTTGTTCATTTTTGGGAGAAATCACTATTTTTCCGCCTATTTTTAGCACTCTTGCAAGTGTAAACGATAAACCACAATCAAACTATTTATGAGTCTATTCGTCAAAAAACCCCTGAACGCACTTCTAAATGAGGCAGAGGAAACAGGTACACACACGCTGAAAAGAACATTGGGAGCGGGAGGATTAGTTGCGTTGGGTATTGGCGCCATCATAGGTGCGGGTTTGTTTTCCATTACCGGTATGGCTGCCGCGAACCACGCAGGTCCTGCCATCACCATTTCCTTTGTAGTTGCTGCATTAGGATGTCTGTTTGCAGGTCTCTGTTATGCAGAATTTGCTTCCATGATCCCCGTAGCAGGAAGTGCTTATACATATAGTTATGCCACCATGGGTGAGTTCATCGCATGGATCATCGGATGGGATTTGGTGCTTGAATATGCAGTGGGTGCTGCCACGGTTGGTATCAGCTGGAGCGGCTATCTCGTTAAATTCCTAAAAGGGTTTGATATTACTTTACCGCAGGAACTGATTGTAGGTCCCTGGGACGGAGGTATCATTAATCTCCCCGCCGTATTTATTATTGTATTAATGAGTTTGCTGCTGATCAAGGGTACAAAAGAGAGTGCATTTGTAAATGCCATCATCGTATTCCTGAAAGTGGCCGTTGTGCTCACCTTTATCATCCTTGGATGGAGATATATCGACTCAAGCAACTATGATCCATACCTGATCCCCGCTGACCAGCCTGGACATGAAAGCTTCTTCAACCATGGTTTTGGCGGTGTCATCAGGGCGGCCGCGATTGTGTTCTTTGCATATATCGGGTTTGATGCGGTAAGTACGGCCGCACAGGAAACAAAGAATCCGAAAAGAAACATGCCAATCGGTATTCTCGGTTCACTCGCGATCTGTACCATATTATACCTGCTCTTCGCGCACGTAATGACCGGTGTGGCCAATTATAAAACTTTCCTGGGCGCTGATCCTTCAGATGCTATTGCTCCTGTGGCTGTTGCTATCGAACACATGGGTCAACCAGATGCATCCGGGGTAGTCCACGCAGATTATCCATGGCTTAACCGCGCTATCATTGTGGCCATCCTGGCGGGTTATGCATCGGTTATCCTCGTGATGCTGATGGGCCAGAGCCGCGTATTCTACAGCATGAGTAAAGACGGTTTAATTCCAAAAGTTTTCTCAAGCATAAACCCCAAAACACAGACTCCGGCAAAAAATAATATGTTGTTCATGTTATTTGTGAGTCTCTTCGCAGCATTCGTTCCTGCAAGGGTTGTAGGTGAAATGACCAGTATCGGAACTTTATTTGCCTTCATCCTGGTATGTGCGGGCATCCTGGTAATGAGAAAGAAAATGCCGGAAGTTCCCCGTGCCTTCAAAACCCCGCTGGTTCCCCTGGTACCAATACTCGGTATTGCAACATGTTTGTTCATGATGGTGTTCCTGCCAATGGATACCTGGATCCGGTTGCTGGTATGGATGCTGATTGGTCTTGATATCTATATGGCATATGGTACAAAGAATAGCGAACTGGGTGATGGCAATGCCAACAGGAAAGGCATAAAAGCAGCTCATATTACCGGGCTGGCCCTCTCTGCTTTACTGATCGTGGCTGGATTCCTTCACCAGGTTTCAGTAGGCTTCGAGGAAGACAGGACCCTTCTTTATATTTCAATCATTTTCGCAGTAATACACCTGTTTTATTTCGCAAAAAAATATTTCTCTAAACCTGCATAATCTTAACTTGAAATATTAAAAGGGACGGCTTCAGGTCGTCCCTTTCTTTTAAAGCTTCATTGTGCTAAATTTGCAACCCAGTCAGAATATTTAAAACAGAGAAACCCACAGGTCTACAATGAACATGATGGAATCATTCATGAAATTCAGACCGGGAACAATCTCGGCTATCATCTAAATCGCTTACGATGGGAAGGATATTTGAAGTAAGAAAGTCAACCATGTTTGCCCGCTGGGACCGCATGGCAAAACAATTTACCCGTATCGGGAAAGAGATCGTTATCGCCGTAAAAGCCGGCGGACCGGATCCTGATACAAACCCGGCTCTGCGCCGCTGCATGCAGAACGCCAAAGCTGTGAATATGCCCAAGGATCGCGTGGAAGCCGCGATCAAAAGAGCACAGGGTAAAGAAATGGAGAGCTATGAAGAGATCCTTTATGAAGGCTATGCTCCTCATGGTGTTGCCATCCTGGTGGAAACAGCTACCGACAACCATGTACGTACCGTTGCGAATGTAAAATCCCATTTCAATAAAGGTGGGGGCAATATGGGAACCAGCGGCAGTGTGGCCTTCCAGTTCAAAAAAATGGGTGTATTCAAATTAAAACCTGAAGGCCTGAATGCAGAAGAACTGGAGCTTGAACTTATCGATTACGGTCTGGAAGAACTTGGTGAAAGTACCAACGACAACGGTGAAGATATTCTGGTGATCCGCGTGGGCTTTACGGATTTCGGCAGTATGCAAAAAGCACTGGAAGATAAAGGCATCACACCTATTAGTGCAGAATTAGAATGGATACCCACCGTTACCGTTCCGGTAACCGATGCCCAGGCTGAAGATGTAAGTAAACTAATCGAAAGGCTGGAGCAGGACGAGGATGTTCAGAAGGTGTTTCATAATATGGCGTAAACATGTTGAACAGGTTTCAGTTAATAGTTTGTTAGTTAGGAGTTGGGAGTTAGGAGTTGGGAGTTAGGAGTTAGATTTTAATCACTCCTTCCATATAAAACATGCAGGAGCCGCCGATAATCACTCTTTCTCCCTGTTGTTCGCAATGGAGTTCTCCGCCGCGGCTGGATAGTTGCCTTGCACTCATGACTGTTTTGCCCAGTTTTTCACTCCAGAAAGGGATTAATTGAGAATGCGCGGAGCCGGTTACAGGGTCTTCGTCAATGCCGGCAGATGGGCCAAAGAAACGGGAAACGAAATCCACTTTATTTCCGGGTGCAGTGATCATGACGAGCTCACCGGTCTTCTTCAATGCCGAAAAATCCGGAGCTGCGTTTATCACATCTTCTTCCGAATTCAATTCAACCAGCAAATCACGATTCCTGTAAACACCCACAATTTCTTTCACGCCTAATATTGAAGCCAGGTCGGCCGGGTATTCGCTTGTTCTTTCCGGTTTCCACGAAGGGAAATCCATCAATAGTTTTTCCTTTTTCCTGCGAACGGTCAGCAATCCACTTTTACTGCCGAATACGACTTTTCTTTTTTTCGATTTTAAAATTTCAAACAACACATAAGCTGAAGCCAGGGTGGCATGCCCGCACAGGTTGATTTCTACAAGCGGAGTAAACCAGCGGATATCGTACTCAGCACCCTTTTTTTCCGACGGCACAAAGAACACGGTCTCTGCCAGATTGTTTTCCATTGCCAGCTTTTGCATCAGGTCATCAGCAAGCCATTTTTTCAACGGCACAACAGCGGCTGGATTGCCACCAAATAATTTTGTGGTAAAAGCATCAACCTGGTAAATGCGCAGTTTCATATTTCTGTTTTCTTATGATAAAATACAGGCAGTGACCATTTCAACCTGAATGCCAACACCCGGATGGTGAAGATGGCAGCAATGCAAATAATGCGCGCCAAATCATGATCCAGCTGGAAATATTTAAAAATAAAATAGAGTATGCCACCTGCAATACAAGCCATGGCATAGATCTCCTTCCTGAATAAGAGCGGTACGTTATTTAAAACAACATCGCGCAACACACCACCAAAACAAGCCGTGATGGTTCCAATCGCAATACAAATACCCACGCCGAAGCCCTTGTCCAGCGCAAGCTCCAGCCCAATGATCGTAAACAAGCCCAAGCCCATCGCATCGAAAAGAAATAACGTTGTTGTGAGTTGCTGAAGATAACGGCTAAAAAAAAGTGCAGAAAGAAAAGCACATATTATTACAATGGGTACAGTTCCACTTCGTAACCACAGTACCGGCAGATTGCCAATCATCATATCACGAATCGTACCGCCACCCACTGCTGTGAGAAATGACAGCACCAGTACGCCAAAAGGATCCAGCCTTTTTTGCATGGCAGAAAATGCACCGGCAACACCAAAGGCAAATGTTCCGAGGATATCGATGATATGAAGGAAGCCAAATTGCATCAATATCAAAAATAAGATGATATTGTCGGCAAAAACGTTTTGAGTACTTATTCCTTCATCATCTCCATGATGACTGCTTCAATCTGCTCTGCGTTTGGTTTGCTGAAATAGTCGCCATCACTTCCGTAGGCAGGTCTGTGAGCTTTGCCGGTAATCGTACGTGGTGCTGTATCGAGATAGCGGTATCCCCCCTGCTCTTCCATCACTTTATTGAACATGTAAGCAGAAGCACCACCGGGTACATCCTCATCCACAAATACAATCCGGCTGGTCTTCTTCAGTGATTCGAGAATGCGGTGATTGATATCAAAAGGAAGCAGCGTTTGTACATCAATTATCTCACAACTGACCTGGTGATGCTTCTCGAGGGAGGCAGCTGCTTCATTGATAATGCGAAGCACCGAACCATAAGACACGATCGTAACATCGGTACCCTCCCTTACAACTTCAGGTATTCCCAAAGGAACTGTCATGTCACCCAGGTTGGAAGGAAGCTTTTCTTTTAAGCGATAGCCATTCAAACATTCCACCACGATGGCCGGGTCATTTCCACGAAGAAGTGTATTATACATACCTGCAGCCTGCACCATATTTCTCGGCACGCAGACATACATACCCCGAAGTGAATGGATCATCATGCCCATGGGAGAACCGCTGTGCCAGATACCTTCCAGCCGGTGGCCGCGTGTGCGAACAATCAGGGGACAACTTTGCTGTCCAAATGTTCGGTAATGAAGTGAAGAAACATCATCACTTAATGGCTGTAGCCCGTATAGAAGATAATCCAGATATTGTATTTCGGCAATTGGCCTGAGTCCGCGTAATGCGAGGCCTATACCCTGACCCATAATAGTCAGTTCACGAATGCCTGTGTCAAAAATGCGGTCGGCACCATGCTTTGCCTGCAGTCCGCTGAAACCCTGGTTCACATCTCCAATCTGTCCAAGATCTTCACCAAATGCAACCACTTTTGGATTATTTGTAAACAACTGGTCAAAGTAGCGGTTCAATACTTCGTAACCGTTTATCAGTGGCGCCTCCTGGTCGAATTGCGGTTTTACTTCCTGCACATTAAGCGCACTGGCAGGTCCTTCATTATACAGATGCGAATCATAAAGAACAGTATTCGCATTCAACAGTTCATTGTAATAATCTTTGGTCCAATATGCCTTGTCAGAATCACCAGCCAGGTCCATCGCATCATACAATGCCTTCATGACATCACGGCGAAGTGGTTCCCTATTGGTAGCGAGACCAGTGGCAATTTTTTTCAAAGCAGCAGCCTGATCAGGTAAATTATCGGAAAGGCTATTGATCAATTCAACCGACCTGGTTACCTGTGCTTTGATCGGCTCCTGGTATTTTTGCCATGCAAGGTTTCTTTGTTCTTTCACATCCTGCTTGGCCTGTCTTTCAATATCACTGAGTTCTTCTTCACTGCTTAGAGCATTTTCCAGCAGCCATTCGCGCATTTTTTTCAGGCAGTCCCATTCTCTTTCCCATGCAAGCCGGTCCTGGCTTTTATATCTTTCATGACTGCCGGAAGTTGAATGTCCCTGTGGTTGCGTGATCTCATCCACATGAAATAATACAGGCACATGATATTGACGTGCGAGGCGAATGCCTTCATCAAAAGCTTCACACATCCCGGCATAATCCCAACCCTTTACTTTGTAGATGTGAATGCCGTTGCTGTCTTCTTCTTTTTGAAAACCGGCAAGCACATTGGAGATCGAGCCTTTGGTGGTTTGCATTTTCTTTGGTACGGAAATTCCATACCCGTCATCCCAGACAAAGATCGCCAGTGGTATTTGCATCACGCCGGCGGCATTAACCGTTTCCCAGAAATGGCCTTCGGAAGTGGATGCATCGCCAATGGTACAGAAACAAACTTCGTTACCATTGTCTGAGAGATGCTTCATTTCTTTTAAAGACTCCACATTCCGGAACAGTTTTGATGCTAATGCAAGACCGACAGATCTCGGCATTTGTGCGGCAGTGGGAGCCATATCGGAAGCAATGTTCTTCCGGCGCGCCAGGTCAAGCCACTCACCCTTTTCATCGGTGAGGGGTGTACAAAAATGCGAAACCATCTGACGGCCGGCATTGTTGGGATCATTTTTTATATCGGGATCAGCATAGAGCTGTGAGAAAAACTGTTCAACGGTTGACTGACCGATTGCAAAATGGAAGGTCTGGTCGCGGTAGTACCCGCTGCGGAAATCGCCGGGCTGGAAAAATTTAGCCATAGCCACCTGGGCGATTTCTTTGCCGTCGCCGAAAATGCCAAATTTGGCCTTTCCCGTAAGAACTTCTTTCCTTGCTAACAGACTGGCTTCCCGGCTGATACAGGCAATACGATAGTCCCGTAAGACTTCGTCGCGAAATTTATCAAAAGATAATTTTTCGTCGGCCGCCATCGTTAATGGATTAGTATTGTCCATGTGGCAAAAATAGGAGATTACGACCATTTGTGTTTTCGTAAAAAATGGTCGATGGGGCCTGCAACCTATGTTTGCATTCTTCCATCTTTCTTGTAATTTTGAGATTCTCAAACAACTCTTTATGAAGAAAATAGCTACCCTTTCGCTTCTGCTGGCGGCGTTCTTTTTCGCTGGTGCGCAGACCCAGTCCACTTCGGCTGATGCGCTGAAACTCAAAGAGACAGAGCACGATTTTGGAAAGATTCCACAGGGCAAACCAGTCTATTACAGCTTCGAAATTGAGAATACCGGTTCAGATCCATTGAAACTCGACAATGTGCAGGCAAGCTGCGGTTGTACCACTCCTGAATGGAGCCGTGAACCCATTGCACCGGGAGAAAAAGCCAGCATCAAAGTTGGTTATAATGCGGCTGCCGAAGGTTATTTTGACAAATCCATTACCATTACCTACAATGGTGACCAAAATAAGATCTTAAAAATCAAAGGCACTGTGTGGAAAGCTCCTGAAGGCGCAGCTCCACCAAATGCATCGGTTCAATTTTTAAAAAAACAAACACTTTAAAATTATAACAATGAAGAAGTTCGTACTAATCGCCTCTGCACTGGTGTTCGGATTTGTGGCTATGGCCCAAAGTAAATCAGATGATGTTGTCAAGTTCAATACAGAAAAACATGATTTTGGCAAGATCAAACAAAATGTACCAGTAACTTATTACTTCGAGATCAAAAACACCAGTGATAAGCCAATCGTGATTGAAAATGCTTCAGCCAGCTGCGGTTGCACTGTTCCGGAAAAACCGGAAAAGCCAATCAATCCAGGCGCTACCGGTAAAGTAAAAGTTCAGTACAACGCCGCTGCTATGGGACCTTTCACTAAAGATGTATTTATCAAAATTGCCGGAATCGATCAACCTAAAAAAGTACAGATCGTAGGCGAAGTTGTTGCAGACGACAGCGCAGCAAAAAAATCAGGTAAATAAGTATTTACAATACCGAATTCAAAGCCCCCTCAAAAAAGGGGGCTTTTTGTTGAGTAAGAGCTGCGTCCCTGAAGCTTTTTGCCTTAGTACCAAGGGAGAATGACATGTGTCCTCTATGCAGGTGAGTGAATGCTCAACAATCAATTTCAATATTCAACGCTCATTTACGGCTTCATCCATAGGTAGCGATAATATGAAACTTCTTCCTATGAAAGATAATGGCCGTCTCATTTTAAATTGAGCATCGAGCATTGACTGTTGAAAATTCCGCCCTACGCAGCATCATTCTACAATCAATCATCATTCGTGGTTAATCAACTTATTCCGGCCCCATATAATTCTTAAACACCTCCATTTCCTGCAATCTCTTAATTACCCGCGCCTGGAATTCTTCATTCTGTTTTGCCGGACCATTTTGTGAAGTGAAATACACCGTTACAAATTTGTTGTTGCGGAATGAATGGTCCGGGTGACTGAGATCTTCCAATGAAATGATCAGTGCCAGTAATTTTGATTTCGTATCAAGCGCATCATCGCCGGTGGTACCGGTCTTGGCAAAATAATAATAGGGTGATCCATTCTTCAACATCGCTCCCAGCCTTGCAGCCGTACCCCGGAACAATGCTTCGCGCATGCCGGCAAAAACCTTTTCACGTATGATACCCAGGTATTGATTGTAAGGAATGCCGGGATCAACATCAAAGGCCTTGAATTCAGCAGCCTTTCCATCCGCGCTAAATTGGAGACGATAATTTCGATTCTGGCTCGCCAGTCTTCCAAAACTTTCAACCATGCTTAATGGCGATACCATTACCTGGCTGCTGCCTTTCACATGCCCGCGGAAACAAAATGTAAACAGGTCATAGGGTATGCGATGATCCACAAGGGCACCCCATTGATCAAAAAGTGAATACTCAGGCAGTATGAATCCTGAACGACGCCGGGCATTGCGGAAAAGGATACTGTCGCCGGTTGATGCATAGCCATGTACGACTGATTCGGGCGTTCGGTTATAAATATCAAAATTATTAAGCAGGCCTATTGATGTAAATGAACTGTCGGTCCCAAAATTGGCTCTTCCCTTTTCAAAACCCGGCCAGTTTTCAAAACCATTCAGCCAGTATTGCTTCCCGGTATACGTAAAGCTGGGCCACTGTACACCACTGCCGGGTCTACGATTCATAAAATGACCTGACAATATTTTTGATGAACGTTGACGGGGATAAGAACCCAGCAGTAACACATTGGCGTGATAATAATTATCCGAATATTTCAGGTAATCACTTACACTGTTGATTCGGCCATTGTTCTTTTCAAAATCATATTCAGGCACCTTTTCTCCACCAAAGAACTTTTGTTTTCCGTCAAAACCCTCAGCAGCAAAACCATCCCAATTCCAGTCAAGTTGTGAAGCAATGGCAGAAAAAACAATCGGTTTAAATGTAGAACCCGGCCCCGGGTTCATTCGCAACAGATTGATATTACCAATCTGCTTTCTAAGCAATGCCTGTGACACCATTCCCTCTTCCCCCTGGACAACCCGGTTGAAAGCTGCACGGTCATTGGGATCGGGACGATAAAAATCCTTGATATGATCGGCCATCGCCAGGACTCGTCCCTCCGCATCGGCAATACATATTCCGTATTCAGCACCCGCTTTATAAGATGGATCATGCAACATCATCTCTTTTATCATAGCCGATAGTGAATCCATGAGTTCAAAATCCAGCGACAAGAATGTATGTTGATCCGGTTTGTCTGATGCAATGAAATCAGGAGCTATGGCTTCTGCGAAATTCTTTGCCCAGGTAAAATCTTCTTTCATCGGATAGTGATACAACCTGTTTCCGTTTACATAGTAATTCTTCATGAAAGCATCGGGTTCAACGCTCAGCAGCCAAACAAGACCCTGCGGACCTGTAATTTGCACCCTGCTAATAGCTGACAAAACCAAACTTTCATTGGAAGATAGCGATGTGACTTGCCTGTGATGAATGACAGAAAGCGGCTGTTCGCCCCGGTTTGTTAAGCGAATTGCCTGTGATTGATCTTCCTGGTCATTTTCAAGTAAAAGCTCCAGTTGATTTTTAACCAATACCGGATTAGCGGCAAACTCTTCACTGCGCACCCTTTGAGTCCAGACTCCGTTCTCACCCGGCTGCCATACTGTGATATTATAAACTGAAGTATCGCCGTACACATTACCCTTCCACAATTGCCGCAGATGCGGTGGAGGATCTACCCTGAAATAATTTTCATTGACTGCCAGCTTAGGCCGCCCGCTGTATAAGTCGAGATAAAGGATACGGCGTTGATCGAGGTGTGATGATAAACCGCTGCGTGCATAGTTTGAAAGCTGGGTTGTAAAGAACCTATGTTCACCCTGCCAGGTTCCTGTTTCAATCATTCGTCTCAGCGTATCAGTAAACAACCTGTCTTTTTCTGCAATGGATAGTCTTTTCGAAGCAGATGAACTGTCGATATGATCAAGTAAAGGTTGTACCCGGATATCGATCCAGTCCTGCAAGGTTGCAGCCAGTCCGCCCGCATCAAACTCACGGTTCCTGTTGTAAGCCGGTCTGAATAACACCAACAGCAGGGCCATGAACAACAAGACAAAAACACCCGGCAACCATTTCCGCCGGTTTTCATATTGCTCAGCCGGTAATTTTTTAAATAAAGCAACCAGTGCCAGCAACAGTATAGCCGGGAAAAGAATGGATTGTTTACTTAAAATACTGGCGAATGGTAAATCCTGTCCAAAAAATATATACCGCCCGGTGGCTGCCAATATTACCAGTAAAGTGGTGATAAGTATATAATTTAAGACTGAAAACCCAATTGTTACATAGGGATATCCGTTATTTACACGATTGGTGAAATCCGGATAGAGTTTATAATATGAAGCCAGCATTATACCCGGTAATAAGATCAAAAGCGTAAATAATAATACAGCCCATTTGCCATGTTCAGCCACAAGGAAGCGGCTCGCAACCAGATCCGTTGCCTGCGCGTTATACCGGGCGCCTTTGCTTTGCGGCGCATGCTGCAAAAGCCTGAAGCCGGCAGAGCTTACAAAGGGATTGTTTTCTTCATCGATAAAAGTATTGATGAACCATTGGTTTTGTGCGGCACGTATAACAGGGTTATGTGTTTCCCCACCGGCATAGGCATTTAATATCGCATCTTCAACCGGTGTGGTTAAAACATCTATCCTGTATCTTGTAGTGGCAGCTTTCTCCAGTATTTTTTCCTTAGGGAAAAACAAACTGGCTCCGGCAAAAAGTACAATGGCAATTGCAAAACCTGTTACCACCCTTCTTGTTCTCCGGTAATCCGGCATCAGTCTCAACACCAGCCAGGCAATCATCAGCGAAAATATCGCATATCCCACCGTATACCAGGGCGCTGACATGTTCATCAGGAAACGAAAAACCGATGGTGCGAAAAACAGGTTGCACAAAAACAAAACGAGATATACGAATCCCAACATGCCAAACCATCCTGCATTTTTCTTACTGCCGGCAGACAAACCTCCCAGGCTGTAATTGATACAAAGAAATGCTTCGTTGAAGAACAGAAAATTCAAGAATACAATTGCGAACCCGATATCGATAAAGGCAAAAAAGGCAAGCAGGCTGACTGAAAGAATGATCTTAACCGGGTTGCTTACTACATAATGTGAAAATTTCGTTGTCCTGATACGCCACCAGGCCCTTTCTGCCGGCTGCACCAGTGGCGAATGACGATAGGCAATAAACAAATAAAGGAACCAGGTTATCACATAAATTATCGCCAACCTTCGGCATACACCGGAATCATACTGATTCAAGGCGGCAATTAGTGCGCCCACCACAAGCAGGATTACCCAACTGGCAAAGTAAAATATTTTGCCCTTGCGGCCTGCGAACAGCTCACTGAGCCTGCTCTTCAAACCTGGAACAAAACCTGGTTGATTAGCAAGTCTGGTATTGAAACGATCACGATTGATAAGATTAACAATGAACCGGGCAAAAGACGCGAGCGATTTCCTGAGAAAACTGAAGCTGAAACCAATGGCCAACCCTATCGCCGCGATGATAATCACACTAAAATTTGAAAGACTTTGTAATTGCTGCTGCGAAGGCAGGTCCATTCCCTCAAATGGCGGGAAACTTTTGTATCGCCAGTAAAGAAAAAATCTTGTAGTCAGCATGAGCATGACCAGGCATGACAACAATTGCCAAACCCGGTTTTGTCCCAACCGATGCCCGGTGACGGCGGTTAACAGAATCAGAAGAAAAAAGAAAAACAGGGAGCCAAAAATCAGCCCCTGCCAGGTGGAAGGCTTTAAAGTAAGACCAGCAAACTGCCAGTCAAAAGTATTACGGATAGAAAATGCCCAACTATGATTTCCACTTCTTGCAGGCAAAATCAGCCTTTCACTTTTAGCTGCGACCGGAATACTGTTACGAAGGCGGATTGCCTGCATAGAAAGATCCTCGTTCTTCGCTCCCCTGCGATAATTAAGCAAAACCGGTTCAAAATTAAAGGAAGGATCATCCAGCCTTCCTGCAAACAAAAATCCTTCGCGAATGGGCGCAGGCATTTGATGCAGCCCATCCGGATCAGCAATCAGAAATTTATGTACAACATGTAAACTCCAGTCGTCCCGGTCTTCCTCGGTAAGCGGATATGAAACCGGATACCTGTTTTTTAAAAAAATGGAATCCCCGCCCAGTTTCTTCACCTGGTATTGGTTGCGGTTATTTGACAGAAAACCCAATCCCCAGGCCAATTTTGAGTGATCAGTCAGATTTGCCTCGAATTGAAGCTGATCAGGTGTAATTATTTTTTCATTATATCGAACATTTGCTGCGCTCTTAAAGAGTTTACCGGAAATAAAAAATTTCAATTGGCCATATTCACGTGAGGAGATATCATCCCGCAATAAATAAATTTCAGACAGGCAATTTATAAGATCTGCATTGTGAAAAAATCCATCCCGGACAAACTCTTCCTCTTCTTTAAAAAGATTATATGCAGAAATGCCTTTTCGTATTTTCTGTTTTTTATTTATAATCTTTTCGCCAGCCTGCAGTATAAATTCGTCGTCACCACTGCATTCTATTCTAAAATCGTTTTTAGAGTTTTGAATAGTCAGCCTTTGATCAGCAGCAGGAAAGTTTACTGAAGTTATTTGATAACGGCCATCACTTTGTATATAAAATGGCTCTTCGGAATAGGTTGATTTAACAACAATCCTTCCTTCTTTAGCAGAAAAAGCAAATCGGTTATAAATAGCCCCCGGATATCTAGTCGTGTCAGACACCCCCAGTTCAATAGTATTATCAGTGATAAACCCGTCATGTTGTATAAAATGATGATCGAGATTGCTGAATGTCTTTAAAGAAAGCGGCGCATGAATATTAATCCATAAATACCCCATGCAGGCTAAGCTGATCAGGCTAAAGGTCCATATGAATGGCTTCGGATACTGACCTTGCTTAGCCGCATTTTTCTTCCGCGAATAGATAGCAGCTACTATTATTAAAGTAATGGCCAGCAGATAAAGAAAGCTAAGACTGGTGAAAAACTTCAGCATGTTCGGGATTATGACAGGTTGAGATTGGTTTCATCAAAAACAGGATATGACAGCCTTTGAATCGCATTGCGGTCAAGCATCATGCGAATAACCAGTGCACGACTTCCATGTTCCGTGTTCAATTCCCTTAATGTTGCAGGGTCTACTTCAGTCCCGTTGCGAAGACCTGCTAACCGCTCGACGATCTTTCCACCCACACTAAGATCGCCAATACGCAGGTAGAGATATTCTGAATACATGAGTGCCAGTGAAATCAACAGATCCATGAGTTTTTCTCTTTCACCGGCATCCATTTTAGATGGACTGTTTTTGTTTGCATCAGCGATGGCCATAACGGGTTTCAGGAAATGTTCGTATGCATAATTGGCTACAGATCGCTCTGTTTCCAGCATACTCAGCACGATCTCTGTTTCCGTTTTTTCCTTACTAAACCCGGGGTAATTCCTGATCTTGTAAGTTTCCATCATCTGCTGCTTTACAGCTTCAAATTCACTTCGTGCCCGATTGGCTTCCTCGAGTTGATCTTCCAGTTCTTCTTTTTCTTTCCTGGCCTTGATCAGATCACCCGTGAGAGCATCGAGTTTCTTTTCCAGCGCCTGCACAGACTGACGGGCTTTTGTCTTTCCATGTTCCCCGTTTACTGAATCTGAAGCATGCGCTGCCAGCTCCATATGCTGAATCTGTTTCTGAAGTGTATATATCGTACGCTGGAATTGCTTTTGTTTTGAAAGAACCATGTAAAGCAAAACCAGCAGACCCGCCAGAGCCAGCCCGGCGAAAACATAAAACCAGGTTGCCAGGTCATTTTCAACAAGCTTCTCCGTTTCGGATTTCACCTCCTTTGTGACAGGTAAAGTCCTTATTTCACTACTGATAAGTGAATCCAGTTCCGAGCGAAGAATAACAAGTTGCCGGGCAGACCTCTCCTGTGCACTGAGGGTATCTACAATCCGGAAATCCGAGCGTGGCGAATCCTGGGACATTAGCGGATTTATGAAATGACAAAGAAGTAAAAATGCTATTAAATACTTCATCGGTTTTGTTTTATTAATGCTGTAATGGTTAGTTTAGAATTGAAATAACTGGAGTATGCCGGAACGCTTTTTTGCCGGTTTCTCTTCCACTTGTTTTTGGTCACGTAACACGTCCTGGTATATAGTGAGGACAGATGGGAGTTCGCCGGTGTATGAAGGGAACATGGAAATAGCAACGAGGTCCCTTACCGGCGCCTGGATATCTGTGTTAGACACAAGCACCGTATAAAGAGATCGTACATCCTTTACCTTTTGATCTTCCATCAACCGCAGGTAGATATTGTCGCGGGTGAAAAATATATCCACGGTTTTATTGCGAAATGCTTTCAATTGTTGATTATTTCTTCTTGCAACAGCTGTATTATAGAGAATATCATTGCCGGGCTGAATTTTTATACCGCGATAAAGGAACATATTGTTATTGAGCACATCATTATTCCTCGAAAGACCTTCTTCCCTGTCAATGGGAATTCCCGTAAAGTCCGTTATCTTATAAGCACCGGTAAATGCTCCGTGAATGGCAATATTTTTATTGTTGAGTGAGCGTCCCGGCGCAATGGTGCTGACCTTAACCTGGTCGCCCAGCATTTTACCGAGTCCTGCGATGAGCTTTTCTCTCAGGCTGTCGAAATAAAATGCGCGGCCGCTCAGCATCACTCTTTTTATACGCTTACGAATATCTTTTGTAAGAACGCCGCGGATACTTGAAAGAATGCAATACACAATCGCTTCCGTGGATTTATGTATCAGGCCTGTCAATTCGTCATCCCAACGCACATTACGGTCTTTCATAATCGCCACTGCATATTGTAACAAAGTGGACCGATCCCGGTAAAGCGTGGCAATCTTACGCTCGGTGCTTAATGATGGTTCAGTAAGTTCTGCAAACTGAAGCGTACCCAGCGGTTGCAGCTCAGAGAAACGTTTCTTCTGGTATTCGATCAATTGCAGGAAGTTCAACACTTCCATGGTGAGATTTTGATCAAGGATATGCCTGCTTACAAATTCTTTGACCGAGATATCGTTGTTGCCGGGAATAGCCCGAAGCGTTTGGGTCAGAAAATCTTCCACAAATCCATAGGATATCACATTACCGGCACCCGCGAAGCCCGTTCTGAAGAAACTGGAATAATTCTCATTATCATCAGCCATCAGGATGGAGATATCGGTAGTTCCTTTTCCGCAATCTATTACCAGGGCCATTTCCCCGTTAGCAAGACTGCTTTCAGCAGGATTTGTTTGCTGGTATCCCATGAATGCAGCATCACTCTCGGAAATCGTCTCGTATTCGACCGCCAGTTCATGTGGGTCTATGTGCAATGATTGTAACATGGTGCCGGTATGCTGGCGCAAGGCATCCAATAATTCGAAGACATCATGCTGTGTATAAATATTCGGAACCAGGAGCGTAACAATGATCCCGCCTTTTTGGAAATCGGGTTTGGTACTGATCATTAACCTGAGCAAACGCAACAGGATCGCGCTTATCAGATCTTTCTTATGCGAACGCACACTATAGTCTTCGGTGAAAGATTCCATAACAAGCTGAATACTTCTTTCAATACCCAGTTTTAAATTGGGTATGATTTCATAATTATCACGAAAAGCATGTTGCGTGGCTGCAATTTCGCCACGGGTAATGAAAAGCCTGATCTCATCGTCCATCACATTTGGGCTGAAATTGAAAGGAAAGTTTTCACGCTCCTCCTTTGTGAGGTTTTTCCTGACCGCATAAAACGAACGATATAAAAGCGGCTGCCCCGGCTCATGGTTCAGAAATTCTTCACGCCTTAATATTTTATTTCTGTCAAACCGGCTAAGCTGACTGATGATATTTTCAAGAATATCGTATGGCACGATAGATGATTGCGGACTGCCGTTCCTGTAAGCGATCTGGCTTGCCTCACTTCCAAAATCAATTACCACCCGCTGGCATTGATAAGAAGGAACAATGGTGAATTGAAATTTGGCGGAGTAACATTCTTCACCGGCTTTGAGTGTCACATAAATCATCAGGTCGCTGTGTGAAACACGATGCCGGTAGAAGCTCAGCGATACTCTTTTTTGAACTGCCGAATAATCCAGACGCAATCCCGATTCCTCATCATAAAAAGATTCAACACTAAAAGCGTTGGACTTTTCAATAAGCATTTCATAGCCATCCCCGGTGTTACGGAAAGAAATGCGGCATTCATCGAGCGGAATATCCTGCAGGCCCGAAGGAGCCATTTGGGTTAAAACAAGCTTTCCGGGATCTTCCAAAGTTATCAGTGGCGTGACCACATGGTCATCAGCGCTGGCAACAAAATTGAATTCGGTTTCACGCCTGTTGGAAGGCTGAGCATCAGGGTCAAGCTTGGCTACAAAATAGCGGTCACTCCGGATCAGCAGTGGCAGATAATACAGGGTCATCGTGCAGGTTTTTGTTTTGAATTATCCCGGGGGCCGGGATGGATTTATAAAGAACCGTCCACACCTGTCATGTTCACATCGACTTGTAATAATTAATCCCGGCAAAACCAACGGTCATTCAAATTTCCATAATTACTTTCCTTATCCCGGGCATAGCAGAAATTAAAAGCTCGGGACCGGATTTGCAGAAAAGCAACCGTCAAACTATCAGACTTAAATTCACCCGGTAAGATTCTTCTGGCAACCGAGGTATAACCAACCTGGTCGAGATGAAGGGTATCAGTGGAAAAAAGACTTCCATTTTTCCAGTTTTGCAATTCGACGATTGCCTCATCGATCATATAACCGGTGGAATTATCGATGGATACTTCCACATTATAAAAACGATTGCCCGACTGGCTGGAATCGCGGTCACTTTTCAGGATCAATTCTATCCGTTCGGGCCAGCTGTTTCGAATCCGGAAATTGGTGAGCGTCACTTTATCGAGTTTTTTACCACGGCCGGATTCAACAATGTATACAAGGGAATCAAGATTCATCAAAGGCATATTGGCCGGTCGTTCTGCCCTGGCCAGCAATGATGAAGCAGTGTACCAACGAACCCTGCTGAAATTATAAATGAGAAAAACGCCTGCAATAAGAAGCAGGGCAATAAATAATTTACCGAGTGTATTAAACTGTGCGGGACGGCGTACAGGCACGAGCTTGGCATTTACATTCGCTGAAGCTTTATTAACGACCGGTAATACTCGCGGCGTTTTACGATCCAGGTATTCGGCGTAGCTCAGCCACTGGCTGCTGTTAAACGGCCAGATCCTAACATGGTTTGTATCGCCCGTTGCACGTATGAATGATTCCAGCTCCTCTTTTGACTGCACCTCCCTTACCACATTCGTTCTGTCCGTGAACAAATATTTTTCCATCAGGGATTATGTTGTAATGATCAGAAAAAGTAGAAAGCAGTCAAATAAATGTTTTAAGGTTTTGAAAGGAAGCGAAAAGATACTGGCTTATAACATTGACCAAGTCATGCAAATTGTGTTACAACATTTTTTTATGATTTCACTAAATAACCAGGCAGTTTTATTAAATAAAATTTCACAATCTGACCACACTAAAAATGGAATTCCATTTTCCCGCTTACCTTTGACGCATGTTGACGATTTCAAAACGGGGTGAGCAGATGCCCCCATCTCCCATTCGCAAACTGGTTCCTTATGCAGAAGCTGCAAAACGCAAAGGAACCGTCGTATATCATCTCAATATTGGCCAGCCTGATATTGAAACACCACCGGCCATCATGGACGCGGTTCGAAATGCAAAAATGAAAGTGCTGGAGTATAGCCATAGTGCCGGGAACGAAAGCTACCGTCGCAAGCTGGTAGACTACTATAAAAAAGTTGGCATTGATATCGGTTACGACCAGATCCTGATCACAACCGGTGGCAGTGAAGCCATCATGTTCGGATTTTTTACCTGCATGAACCCCGGGGATGAAGTGATCATTCCCGAACCATTCTATGCAAACTACAATGGTTTTGCCTGTGCCGCAGGTGTAACGGTTGTTCCTATCACTTCCCATATCGAAAACGGTTTTGCCCTCCCTCCCATCGAGGATTTTGAAAAAGTAATTACGCCAAAAACCCGCGCTATCATGGTGTGCAGCCCCAACAACCCAACGGGATACCTGTACAGCCGTGCGGAAATGGAAGCACTGAAGAAAATTTGCCTGCAGCATAACCTGTACCTCTTCAGCGATGAGGCTTATCGTGAGTTTTGTTATGACGGGGAATATGTGAGTGCCATGCACCTGGAAGGTTTGGATGAGCATGTGGTGCTGATGGATACGATCAGCAAACGGTATAGTGCCTGTGGCGCGCGCATTGGCGCACTCGTGACAAGAAATAAAGAAGTATACAATGCTGCCATGAAATTTGCCCAGGCCAGGCTCAGTCCTCCCGGACTTGCACAAATCATGGGTGAAGCAGCCATCGATTTACCCGATCATTATTTCGACGGACCGAAACAGGAATATCTTTCCCGCAGAAATCTTTTATTAAAAAGGCTGAATGCCATGCCGGGTGTATTTTGCCCAAATCCCGGCGGCGCGTTTTACGCCATTGCCCGATTACCCATCGACGATGCAGATAAATTCTGCCAGTGGCTGCTGGAAGAGTTTACACACAAAGGTCAGACGGTAATGCTGGCTCCGGCTACCGGGTTTTATGGTACACCCGGGTTAGGTAAGAATGAGGTCAGGCTGGCTTATGTGCTGAACCTTTCATCTATCGATGCCGCAATGGATTGCCTTGAAAAAGCACTGGAACAATATCCCGGACGCGTCTCTTAGGAGCTTTGTTTATTAACCCGGTCCAGAGTTTCGGTGATGATGCCATGGTCAAGTTGGGAAAAATGAATTGGCGCCGGCGGTTCCATGATATAATCATTTAACTGCAATTGCCACCAGCCTACATTTTTCCATTTACCCAGTTTATATCCCACTTTTTCGTAAGTGGCAAAATACCGGAAGCCCATGCTTTCATGAAAAGCCACACTGGGATCATTGGGCAGATTGATCACCGCATATACTGTCGTAAAGCCCTGTGCCTTCAACAGCTCAAATAAGACACTGTATAATTTTCTAGCAATCCCGCTCCTGTGGTGATCGTCATGAATGTAAACCGAGCATTCGACACTCCACTGGTAGGCCTCTCTTTCCCGGTATCGTGAAGCATAGGCATAGCCTCGCACCTGTCCCTGTTCTTCGTAAACAAGCCAGGGGAAATATTCCATGTATGACCGGATGCGGTTGGCGAAATCAGCTACCGGGGGCACGCCGGTTTCAAAGGTGAGTGAAGTATTGCGGATATACGGGGCATAAATAGCCAGGATGGCTACGGCATCGGTTGGACTGGCGAGTCGAATCATCAGCTAAATTAAGGAGCATACCGTTTCCGGATTCGAAAAATGATTTCAGCAATTTAACCGGAATCTTTATTTTTGCGGCCCGGTTTACGGTAGCAAATCCCTGTTTGAGAAAGACATGGATTTGACAACCAACAAAATCGGCACGTTTCATGGCGAGATAGCTCAGGTGGTTAGAGCGTTGGATTCATAACCCAAAGGTCTCGGGT
>Ga0065721_10050385_pt1 | contig 20682 bp, 20 predicted proteins | sample Mesricmetagenome_FD_59108 | JGI IMG/M metagenome (GOLD analysis project Ga0065721, IMG submission 59108) | Mesophilic microbial community from rice straw/compost enrichment Sample: eDNA_1 v2 (version 2) | ecosystem: Engineered > Solid waste > Grass > Composting > Bioreactor | place: USA: Davis... | reverse complement strand
CGGCGGCGAGGACGCGGCGCCGGAAGCCGGCGACCGGGCCGTGGCGCGGGTTCAGGACCGGACCATCTGGGCCTCCGACGTGCGCCGCGAGGCGGTGGCCCAGGGACTGATCGGGGAGGGCGAGCCGCTGGACCCCACGTCGGACCTGTTCCGTCGCGTGCTGGACGAGGTGATCGACCAGAAGCTTCTGGCCGGGGAGGCCGAGCGGCGCCGGCTGGACGCCTCGCCCCTGGCCCAGCGGCGGCTGGAGGCGACGCGGGAGCGCATCCTGGGGGACATGCTGGTCGAGAGCGTGGTTGACGGGACCGTCACCGACCAGGCCGTGCAGACCCTCTATAACGAACAGCTTCGCCTGGCGCGCACCTCCGAGGAGTATCGGGTGCGCCTGATCCTCTCGCGGACCAGGCCCGAGGCCGACGCCGTGATCGGCGTCCTGGGCCAGGGCGCCAGCTTCGAGGCCGTGGCCCTGGAACGCTCGACGGACGAGGCGACGCGCTTCTCGGGCGGGGACCTGGGCTATTCCACCCTGGACGTCCTGCCCCAGGCCTACGCCGCCGCCTTGCGCGACAAGCCGGCGGGTTCGGTCGTCGGCCCGTTCCAGACCGAAGGCGGCTGGGCGGTGCTGAAGGTGGAGGACCGTCGCCAGGAGACGCCGCCCACCCTGGAGCAGGCCCGGCCCCAGATCGTCCGCTACCTGACCTACGAGGGCGTGCGCCGGCTGCTGGAGCAGCTGCGCGGCAAGGCCCAGGTCGAGGTTCTGCTGCCCGGCGCCGCGCCCGCCGCGCCCGCCCCCGCCTCGCCCTCCGGCGTTTCCTCCTCGCCCCAGCCCGCGGCCTGACATGTCCCAGAAGCCGACCAAGACCCCGTCCAAGACCGGCCAGAAGCTGGAGCAGGCGTTCGAGAAGGCGCTGGACCCCTTCGCCTCGGCGCTGAAGCGCGCCACCCGCACGCCGGGCGCCGCGACGCCGTCGACCGAGCCGGCTCCGGCCGGCAAGCCGGGGCTCAAGATTTCGCCCCTGGCCGTGCCCTTTCCGCAGATTCCGCCGATCGGCGGGGTGGAGATCGCCACCGCCCGCGCCGGCTTCTACAAGCACGAGCGCGACGACCTGGTGGTGTTCCGCTTCGCCCGGGGGACCAGCTGCGCCGGCGTCTTCACCCGCCACAAGATCGGCTCCGCCCCTGTCGACTGGTGTAAGAAGCACCTGGGCGGGGCCGACGGCGGCAAGGACGTGCGGGCGCTGGTGGTCAATGCCGGCTGCGCCAACGCCTTCACCGGCAAGGCCGGCGCCGACGCCGCCCGCCGCGCGGCCTCCGAGGTCGCCAAGCGCTTCGGCTGTCGCCAGCGCGACGTGATGCTGGCCTCGACCGGCGTGATCGGCGTCGTGCTGGACGACCGCAAGATCGTGGCCCGCCTGCCCGAGATCGAGCAGGGGCTGGACGCCGACGCCTGGGCCCGGGCCGGGCGGGGCATCATGACCACCGACACCTTCCCCAAGGGGGCCTACGCCGAGGCCGAGATCGAGGGCTACAAGGTCCGGGTCGCCGGCATCGCCAAGGGGTCGGGCATGATCGCGCCGGACATGGCGACCATGCTGGCCTTCATCGTCACCGACGCCGACATCCATCCGAACGTGCTCCAGGCGCTGCTGGGCCTGCACGTCCGCACCACCTTCAACTCCGTCACGGTGGACGGCGACACCTCCACCAACGACACCTGCCTGCTGTTCGCCACCGGGACCTCGGGCGCGCCGCGCATCGGCCGCGTCGGCGACCGGCGCCTGAAGAGCTTCTCGGCCGCGCTGGACAAGGTCATGCTGGATCTGGCGCACCAGCTGGTGCGCGACGGCGAGGGCGCGACCAAGTTCGTCAAGGTGACGGTGGACGGCGCCGCCAGCCCCGCCTCGGCCCGCAAGCTGGCCAAGTCGATCGCCGACAGCCCCCTGGTCAAGACCGCCATCGCCGGCGAGGACGCCAACTGGGGCCGGGTGGTCATGGCCGTCGGCAAGACCGAGGAGCCGGTGGATCGCGACCGCCTGGCGATCAGGTTCGGCCCCAATGTCGCGGCCGTCGACGGCGCTCCGTCCCCGACCTATGACGAGGCGAAGATGAGCGCCTACATGAAGCGGCCGGACATCGACATCACCGTCGACGTCGCCTCGGGCCGGGCCTCGGCCACGGTGTGGACCTGCGACCTGACCAAGGGCTACATCGAGATCAACGGCGACTACCGCAGCTAGTGGCCAGGAAGCCCTCCGCCTCTTCGAAGACCGCCGCGCGTCGCCCGTCGGTCATGACCGGCGCCGCCATCCCCGTGCTGGGCTGGCCGCCCGACCCCGACCGGGTCGAGGCGATCTTCGAGCGCCTAAGCGGCGTCATGCCCGACCCGAAGACCGAGCTGAACTTCTCCAACCCTTTCACCCTGGTCGTGGCGGTCGCCCTGTCGGCCCAGGCCACCGACGTCTCGGTCAACAAGGCGACGGACCGGCTGTTCAAGGTCGCCGACACCCCCGAGAAGATGCTGGCGCTGGGGGAGGAGGGGCTGATCCCCCACATCGCCTCCATCGGCCTCTACCGGAACAAGGCGAAGAACGTCATCGCCCTGAGCCGCATGGTGCTGGAACAGCACGGCGGCGAGGTCCCGCTGACGCGCGAGGGCTTGCAGGCTCTGCCGGGCGTGGGGCGAAAGACCGCCTCGGTGGTGCTGAACGAGCTGGGGATCGAGGCGGCCATCGCCGTGGACACCCACGTCTTTCGCGTCTCGCACCGCCTGGGCCTGGCCAATGCGGCGACCCCGGACAAGGTCGAGGCCCAGCTGTTCCGCGTGGTCCCCGAGGACTGGCTGCCCAAGGCGCACCACTGGCTGATCCTGCACGGCCGCTACACCTGCACGGCGCGAAAGCCGAACTGCCCGGGCTGCGTGATCGCCGACCTGTGCCCGTCGCGCGCGGGCCTCCAGGCGCTGGGCGAGGCGCGGACATAGGCCGTCGGCCGTCCGCATTTGGACGGCGTTAACCAGTGCGGCGACATCCTGCCCCAGCAAGTTCCGGGCCAAGTCGCGCCCGGCGGGAACCGCGGACGTGATCGGTCAGAGACTAGAGGTCAGGCAGGGGCAGGGGCTGGTCATCACGCCCCAGCTGCAGCAGGCGATCAAGCTGCTGCAACTGTCCAACCTCGAGCTCGACGCCTTCATCGAGGCCGAACTGGAGCGCAATCCCCTGCTCCAGCGCGACGAGACGGACGCGGACGGCCCGGCCGACGCGCCCGCCGAAGCCGTCGAGACCGCGGCCCCCGACGGCGAATTGACCTTCGGGGACGGCGTCGGACAGGGGGCGGAGAACGCCGTCGACGCCGGCGCCGACGACGTCTATGGCGACGCCGCGCCCGGCGAACGCGTGTCGGACCGCCTGGCCGACGAGGGCCAGCCCGGCCTGTCCGACTGGTCGTCGGCCGGCAAGGGCGGCCAGGTGTTCGAAGGCGAGGGCGAACGTCCCGACCAGCACGAACTGACCCTGTGGGAGCATCTGCAGGCCCAGGCCTCGGCCGCCGGCCTGTCCGCCGCCGATCACGGCATCGCCCTGACCCTGATCGACGCCACCGACGAGGGCGGCTATCTGCGCGGCGAAATGGCCGAGTTCGCCGACCGCCTGGGCGTGTCGCTGGAGCGGATCGAGGCGGTGCTGGCCGTCTGCCACGGCTTCGAGCCCACGGGCGTCATGGCCCGCTCCGTGCCCGAATGCCTGAAGCTGCAGCTGATGGAGCGCAACCGCTTCGATCCGGCCATGGCCGCCCTGCTGGACAATCTGGACCTCCTGGCCCGCCGCGACCTGGCGGCCCTGCGCAAGGTCTGCGAGGTCGACGGCGAGGACCTGGCCGAGATGATCGCCGAGCTGAAGGCCCTGACGCCGCGCCCCGGCGCCGGCTTCGGGGGGGAGCCGGCCCAGACCGTCATCCCCGACGTCCACGTCCGCCCCGACCCGGCCGGCGGCTGGAAGGTGGAGCTGAACGCCGACACCCTGCCGCGCCTCCTGGTCGACAAGCGTTATCACGCCGTGGTCCAGACGGGCGCGCGCTCCGAGATCGAGAAGACCTATGTCGCCGACTGCGCCGCCCAGGCCAACTGGCTGGTCAAGTCGCTGGACCAGCGGGCCCGGACCATCCTCAAGGTGACCTCCGAGATCGTGCGCCAGCAGGACGCCTTCCTGGCCTTCGGCGTGGAGTTCCTGCGGCCGCTGAACCTGAAGACGGTCGCCGACGCCATCGCCATGCACGAATCGACCGTCAGCCGCGTCACCTCGAACAAATATGTCGCCACCCCGCGCGGCGTGTTCGAGCTCAAATTCTTCTTCACCGCCGCCATCCAGTCCACCGACGGGGCGTCCTCCCATTCCGCCGAAGCCGTCCGTCACCGGATCAAGGCCATGATCGAGGCCGAGGGCGCCGATGGCGACGTTTTGTCCGACGACCGCATCGTCGAGATCCTCAATGAAGCGGGCATCGACATCGCCCGCCGCACCGTGGCCAAATACCGGGAAGCCTTGAGGATTCCGTCGTCGGTCGAGCGCCGCCGCCTGCTCCGCGCCGGCTGACAAGCGTCACCACAAATCGGTGATCCGCATTGACACCAAATGCGGGCGGGAGCGTTCTATCCGCATGCAAGTCCAAGTCAGCGGCAAGCACGTGGATGTCGGCGAAGCGTTAGGCTCGCGCATCTCCCAGGAACTCGAAGACGGGGTGGGCAAATACTTCGCCCGCGGCGGCGAGGACGCCGAAGTCGTCGTCTCCAAGGACGGTCATAACTTCAAGGTGGACTGTTGGGTTCGGCTCGCTTCCGGCCAGACCCTGGTGACCACCGGCTTCGGCGGCGACGCCCATGCGGCCTTCACCGAAAGCCTGGATCGGCTGGAGAAGCGGGTCCGCCGCTACAAGCGCCGGCTCAAGGACCATCACATCGGCCCCAAAGGGCTGTCGCCCGAGAAGACCGAGGACGCCGCCCGCGAGGTCGCGCGCAGCATCGTGCTGCGCGATCCCGACAGCGTGGACGACGAGGCCTTCGGCTCGGCCGGCGAGAACGACGGCCCGCCGCCGGTCGGCATGGTCATCGCCGAGACCGAGCACGAAATCCGCACCATCACGGTCGGCCGGGCGGTGCTGGAACTGGACATGACCGGCTATCCGGTCGTCCTCTTCAGGAACGCCGCTCACGGCGGGCTTTCCGTGGTCTATCGCCGGCCGGACGGCAATGTGGGCTGGATCGATCCGGAACGCACCGCCAAGGCCAACGGCAAGGTCAACGGCCAGACCCAGTAACGGCCCAGTTTGACTTCGGCGCGGGAGCCTCTAAAGGGGCGCCCGCGACCGCCTGTCGCTTTAAGAATCGGAACGTCCCATGGACATCGGTGATCTGCTGGCGCCCGGCGGCGTCGTGCTGCGCGGCGGAGCCTCCTCCAAGCGCCAGGCCCTGCATGCGGTGGCCGAAGCCGCGGCCCAGGCCCTGGGCATGGACGAAGCCCGCATCTTCGACGCCCTGCAGGAACGCGAGGCCCTGGGCTCGACCGGCCTGGGCTCGGGCGTGGCGGTGCCGCATGCGCGTCTGCTTGGGGTGGACCGGGTCACGGGCGTCTTTGTGCGGCTCGAGACCCCCGTGGCCTATGAGGCCGTGGACGACCGTCCCGTCGATCTGATGTTCGCCCTGTTCGCCCCGCCCAAGGACGGCGCCGAGCACCTGCGGGCCCTGGCGGCGGTGTCGCGCGCCCTGCGCTCGCCCGAGCTGCGCGAGAAGCTGCGCCAGGCCCGGACCGTGGACGCCATCCGCGCCCTCTTCGTGCGCGACGATGTCCCGGCCACGGCGGCCTGACGGCCGCCGTCCTTCGTATTCAGTGAACGGAAACCGGCGCCAGTTCGTGCGCCACGGCGGCGGCGAAGGCGGTGTCGCGGTCCAGCATGATCGCCAGCCGCTCGCCGTCGGCGCTGTGGACGGCGTACAGGGTCTGGTCGATGTCGATCTCCAGCCCCTGGGCGTCGCCCGCGTCGGCCAGCACGTCGGCGGCCTTCACCTGGCGCACGTACACCAGGTCCGGCGCGCCCAGGCCGGCGAAATCTTCCTTGCTCATCATCATCGGCGTCATAGGACCGCCTCCTTACTCATTACCAATGCCCGGATCGCCGGGCGGTTCACGCGCCGCCGTTTCAGCCGGCGGTGATGGGGATGCGCCGGACGGCGCGTTCGGCCTCGGGCCGGACCAGATCGACGTGCAGCAGGCCGTGCTCCAGGCGCGCGCCCTTCACCTCCAGGCCGTCGGCCAGGACGAAGCTGCGCACGAAGCCGCGCGCGGCGATGCCCCGGTGCAGGAAGGCCTGTTCGCCCCGCCCCGCCTCCTCGCGCTTGCCGGCGATGGTCAGCTGCCGGCCCTCCAGGGTGATGTTCAGCTCCTCGGGGGAAAAGCCGGCCACCGCCAGGGTGATCCGCACGCCGTTGTCGCCGATCTGCTCGACGTTGTAGGGCGGATAGCTGTCGCCCGCGGCCTTGGCGGCCCGGTCGATCAGGGCCCGGGTGTGGTCGAAGCCCAGGAGAAAGGGGCTGTCGAACAGGATCGTACGCGTCGTCATTCTGGTCCTCGTCGAAGCGACCGTCGGCCGGTCCTCGTCCCCCGCGATCGGCGAGACGTCCGGCCCGAAAGAAAGATGGGGGGCCGAAGCCCCCCGATCAACCGGCTCAGACCCTGGCCGCTCGACCCAGGGTCCAGCGATAGAGGCCGAAGGTGAAGACGGCGAAGCCGACGATCCCCGCCAGCATGGCCGGCCAGGCCGCGCCGTCCGGAATCATGGCGAAGGGCGCATCGTTCCGGGTCGCCACGATGACCCCGGCGGTGAACACCCCGAACAGGCTCTCGCCCACGATCAGGCCCGAGGCCAGGAGCACGCCCATCCGCTTGGCGACGGGCGCATAGGTCTTGGATTCCACGGCCTTCTCGTACAGCCAGCCGCACACGGCGCCGATCACCAGCATCGTGGTCACGGCCGCCGGCAGGTAGAAGCCGATGCCCACCGCCAGCGGCGGCAGCTTGACCCGGCCCTTGGTCGCCCGCTCCAGCACCACGTCCAGCACGATGATGACCACGCCGATCACCGCGCCCAGACCGATCAGGTCCCAGCGCAGGTCGCCGCCGATGACGCCGCGCGCCAGGGCCGAGATCAGCGTCGCCTGCGGCGCGGCCAGGGTCTGGGCCCCCTCGACGATGGCCGGCGGGCCGCCCTCGAAGCCGAAGGCCTGGTTCAGGAGGTTCAGGATGAAGGGGATCACCAGGGCGCCCGCGCCGACGCCGACGATCAGGGCGGTCTGCTGGCGCCAGGGCGTGGCCCCGACCAGCTGGCCCGTCTTCAGGTCCTGCAGGTTGTCGTTGGCGATGACCGCCACGGCGAAGACCACGCCGGTCACGATCAGGGCGAAGGCGATGATCGACGGATCGGCCGGCACGCCCGCGATCGCCATCACCCCCAGCATCAGCAGCGAGGCGATCACGATGGCCAGGATGCCGACGCCCGACACGGGGCTGTTCGACGATCCGATCAGGCCGGCCATGTAGCCGCAGATGGCCGCCACCGCGAAGCCGATCAGCACGACATAGACCAGGCCCCCGATCACCAGCATGGCCGTCGATCCCGCCAGGGCCGGCGCCGTCTGGGCGAACCAGGCCAGAAGGCCGGCGATGCCGATCAGGCAGACCAGGGACAGGCCGCCGACCAGCTTGATCGGCAGGTCCTGCTCGGTCAGCTCCAGCGCCTCGCCGTGGCTGCGGCGGGCGTTGGCGGCCAGGGCCGAGGTCAGGCCGCCGACCAGCGGTCCGGCCAGCTTGATCAGGGTCCAGATGGCGGCGACGCCGATGACGCCCGCGCCCATGAAGCGCACCTCGCGGCTCCACACCGTCCCCGCCAGCTCCTCGGGAGAGGCGCCGGCCGGCAGGGTCGAGGCGATCGACGGAATGCCGTGCGCCGTCAGCCAGGCGACCGTATCGGGGCTGGTCAGGATCGGCACGGCGATCGCCCAGGCCAGGACCAGGCCGAACAGCTGGGCCAGGCCGACCGTCAGGCCGATCAGGTGCCCGGCGCCCAGCAGGGCGAACTGCATGCCGAAGCCCATGCCCGTGGCCCCGCCGCCCAGCGCCGCCGGCAGCTTGAAGAACCGCGCCGCCTCGCCGGCGAAGACCCGGCCGGCGACCAGCAGGGCGTAGCCCGCCGACACCACCGCCCCGGCGATCACGACCCACAGGCCGGACTTGTTCTCGCGCACCGCGCTCTCGGTCTGCTCGGCCCCGCGCGAGCCGACCTTCAGCACCTCAGCGGCGGCGACGCCCTCGGGGTAGGGCAGGCCGCCATTGACGACCAGAGCCCGGCGCAACGGGATGGAAAAGGTCACCCCCAGCACCCCGCCCAGCACGCAGATCAGCACCGACTGCCAGAAGGGGAAGGACAGCCACCAGCCGATCATCACCAGCCCGGGCAGGACGAAGATGATCGAACTCATGGCCCCGCCGACCGAGGCCACGGTCTGGACCGTCATGTTCTCCCAGATGGTCGAGCTGCGGAACGCCCGCAGTATGGCCATGGAGATGACCGCCGCCGGAATGGCCGAGGCGAAGGTCAGGCCCACCAGCAGGCCCAGATAGGTGTTGGCGGCGGTGAAGATCACCGCCAGCAGGCACCCCAGCACCAGGGCGCGAAGGGTCAGTTCGAGCCGCTGGCCTTTCGGGGCGGCGGTTGCGTCAGTCATGGATCAGGGTTCCCCACGTTCGGCGGGACCGTAAGCGCATTCTTCCGTGGGCGGCAACCGCCTTGGGGCCGGGAGCGGCTCAGGCGAGGCGGGGAACCAGGACGCGCGGACGGAAACGGCGGATCGAGGCGGGGCTGGCGTGGACGGCCCGGTGGACCAGCGCCAGCGCCAACGCCGTCAGGGCCCAGGACAGCAGCACGTCCGACAGGAAGTGTCCGCCAAAGGCGATGCGGTTCAGCGACAGGCCGGCGGCGTAGGCTAGGGCCAGGGAAACCGCCGCCGGCCGCCAGGCGCGGGGCGCCAGCACCAGCGCCGTCCCCGCCATCCAGGCCGCGCCTGCGCCCTAGCCGGATACGAAGGAGCAGTTGCTCTGGCAGGCCGAACTGACCACCCAGGCCGCCGTGAAGGGGGCGTCGCCGCCGAAGACGTCGACGTTCACCGGCCGGGCGCGACCCCACAGCTCCTTCAGCAGGCCGTTCACCACCAGCCCCGGCCCGATCGCCAGGCCCAGGGCGGCGAAAAGCGCCTGTCGCGCGCTGCGTCCCGCGGGTCGGCGCCGCGCCAGCCGCAACAGCCAGCGCCCCAACGGAAGGGCCAGCATCAGCAGCATCACCAGGGTCGAACTCTTCCTCAGCGCCCGCAGCAGCGGATCGCCCGCCAGGAAGAAGCCGGCCTCCGGCCGGTAGAACAGCAGGCTGACCGCCAGGTCGACGCCGGGCAGCAGCAGGAAGAGGCCGCTCAGGCCCACGACGGCCGCCGCCGCGAGTATGGCCGCGTCGTCGGCGGCCAGGCGCGGCTGGCGACGGGCCCGCGCCGGCGCGGCGCGGTCGATGGCGGTGGCTGTCACGATCGTCCCCCCGGATGGCCGCGCGCCCCTGATGCCCTGCGTCGATGTCGCGGCGATGAGGGAAACCGTGCCGTCGCGTGTCGATGCGGTGAAGCTTCTCTGAACTTTCCTGCGGGCACGGAGGAGCGGCTTGGCGCGCCCGCCCCGCCGGGCTACCACCCGGTCATGCCCGAGCTTCCCGAGGTCGAAACCGTCCGCCGCGGCCTGACGCCGGTGCTGGAGGGCGCGCGCCTGACCCATGTGCGGATCAACCGGCCCGACCTGCGCTTTCCCTTTCCCGAGCGCTTCGTGGAGCGCCTTTCGGGCGCCGTGGTCCAGCGGATCGACCGCCGGGCCAAATATCTGCTGATGCCGCTGTCGACCGGCGAGACCTGGGTCACGCACCTGGGCATGACCGGCCGCTTCACCCTGGACGGCCGCCAGCTGGGCGAGTTCGAGGAGCCGGCCCCCATCGCCGGCAAGCACGAGCATTTCAGCGCCTGCGCCGAGCGGGACGGGGGCCGTACCCGCATCGGCTTCGCCGACGCCCGTCGCTTCGGCTTCATGGGGCTGATCCCGACCGACGGGGTGGAAGGCCATCCCTGGTTCGCCGCCCTGGGGCCCGAGCCGCTGGGCAACGGCTTTTCCGGCGCGCACCTGGCCGAGGCCTTCGCGGGCCGCAAACAGAACATCAAGGTCAGCCTGCTGGACCAGCGGGTCGTGGCGGGCCTGGGCAACATCTATGTCTGCGAGGCGCTGTTCCGCGCCCGCATCTCGCCCCTGGTCGCCGCCGGCGCCGTCTCGCGCCCCCGCCTGGAACGGTTGGCCGCCGAAATCCGCGAGGTCCTGCACGACGCCATCACGGCCGGCGGCTCCACCCTGCGCGACTTCGCCAACGCCGAGGGCGGACAGGGCTACTTCCAGCACCGCTTCGACGTCTATGGCCGCGAGGGCGAGCCGTGCCGGGGCGACGGCTGCGCCGGCGTGGTCCGGCGCATCGTCCAGGGCGGCCGCTCGACCTTCTACTGTCCCGGCTGCCAGAAACGGTGAGACCGCCGGTCAACCAAAGGCCGTGTTCCGCCGTTAGGGCCGGGCCATGATCCGCGCCCTGTTTTCTTTCCTGTTTGTGCTCGCCGTCGCCGCGCCGGCCGCGGCCCAGACCTCGGTGTTCCGCTCCGACCGGATCATCGTCGAGACGCGCGGCCGGGGCCCGGACGTGATCTTCATTCCGGGCCTCGGGTCCACCGGCGCGGCGTGGCGGACGACGGCGGACCGGCTCGACGACCGCTACCGCGTCCACCTGGTCACCCTGCGCGGCTTCGGCCGGACCGACATCGGCGCCAATGCGAACGGCGCCCTGTCGGGCCCGGCGGCGAACGAGATCGAGCGCTACATCCGCGAGCAGGGCCTCGTCCGACCTGCCCTGATCGGCCACTCCCTGGGCGGCCAGATCGCGCTGCGCGTGGCCGCCGACCTGGGCGACGGGGTCGGCCGGGTGATGGTGGTCGATTCCTCGCCCTTCTTTCCGGCCCTGGTCGATTCCCGCGCCACCGCCCAGCAGGTCGAACCCCTGGCCCGGCTGGGCTATCAGGCCCTGATGCTGTTCGGCGACGAGGCCCTGAAGGGCCAGGTGGCGGCCTTGGGCGGCGACCTGGGTCTGGCGGGCGACATGGTGTTCAACGGCCTAGGGCTCCAGGGCGGCGACCGCCGCGTCCTGGCCCAGGGGCTGTACGAAGCCCTGTCCGTGGACCTGCGGCTGCGGCTGCGCCAGATCACCGCGCCGGTCACGGTCGTCTATGGCTGGAACGCCGATCCCCGCAATCCGCGCAACCGGCTGGAAGGGCTGTTCCGCCACGGCTTCTCCGACCTGCCGCGACCGCCCCGCTTCGAACGCATCGAGGGCGCCGAACACCAGGTCATGCTGGACCAGCCCGACCGCTTCCTCGACGCGGTCCGCCGATTCCTGGCCTAGTTCGCCGTGGACAAAACCTCCAGCACCGCCTTGCCGTAACGGTCCAGCTTGGACTGGCCGACGCCCGAGACCTCGCCCAGGGCCCGGAGGTCGCCCGGTTCGGCGGCGGCGATCTCCAGCAGCGTGCGGTCCTGGAAGATGACATAGGGCGGCACGTGCTGCTCGGACGCCCGGTCGCGCCGCCAGGCGCGTAAGCGCTCGAAGCGGGCGCGCACGTCGGCGTCCATCGTCTCCAGGGCGGCGTTGCGGCCCTCGCCCGTGCGGTCGCGCCGGCGCGACGTCGCGCCGGCCCTTGTCGGCGCGCGGCGGACCTCGATCGGACGCTCGCCGCGATAGACCGCCCGCACCGCCTCGGGGTCGCCCAGGGCCAGCAGCGGCTTGCCGTCGTTCGGATCCTCGACCAGCAGGCCCTCGAACAACAGGTGGTCGATCACGTCGCGCCAGCCGTCCGGCGAGGTCTCGCGGCCGATCCCCCAGGTGGACAGCTGCTCCTCCCACGGCTGCACCGCCTTGGTGCGGCCGGTCAGGTGATCGATCACCCGTCCCCGCCCAAAGCGGCCGCCCAGCCGCTGCACCGCCGCCAGCGCCTTCTGGGCCGGCACGGTGGCGTCCTGGAGCAGGGGCGGGTCGGCGCAGATGTCGCAGACGCCGCACGGGCCGGCGTCTTGCTCGCCGAAATAGCGGCGCACCGCCTGGGGCCGGCACACGGCTCCGTCCAGCATGGCGAACAGTTGGCGCGCCTTCCGCACCTGGACCGCCTTGACCTCCTCGGCCATCGGCCGGCCGTCCAGCCGGCGCAGGGCCCAGGCGATGTCGGACGGGCCATAGAGGGTAATCCCCTCCGCCGGCTCCCCGTCGCGGCCCGCCCGGCCGATCTCCTGCCAATAGGCTTCCAGCGATCCGGGCGGATCGGCGTGGATGACGAAGCGGACGTCGGGCTTGTCCACCCCCATGCCGAAGGCGATGGTCGCCACCATCACCGCGCCCTCCTCGGCCAGGAACCGTTCCAGCCGCCGGTCGCGTTCGCGCGCGTCCATGCCGGCGTGATAGGCGATGGCGTTGGTCCCGGCGTCGCGCAGCGCCTGGGCCACCCGCTCGCAGCCGTCGCGGCTGCCGCAATAGACCACGCCCGACCGGTCGCGCCGCTCGCGGACCAGTTCGATCACCCGCTGGTCGGTCCGGGCGCGCGAGGCGTTCGCCTTGCGCTCGGCCGACAGCTGCAGATTGTGCCGCGCGAAGCTGGCCACGAAGACCTCGGCGCCCTCCAGCCGCAGGGAATGCAGGATGTCGTCGCGGGTCCGGGCGTCGGCGGTCGCCGTCACCGCGATCCGGGGCACGCCGGGGAACAGCTCGGCCAGACGCCCCATGTTGCGGTAGTCGGGCCGGAAGTCGTGGCCCCACTGGCTGACGCAGTGGGCCTCGTCGATGGCGATCAGGCTCAGCGGCAGCTCCGCCAGCCGGTCCAGCATGGCGCCGGACGCCAGCCCTTCGGGCGAGACATAGAGCAGATCCAGCTCGCCCGCCCGCGCCGCGCGCCAGATGGCCGACCGGTCGTCCAGCGACACTCCCGAATCCAGCCGCGCGGCCGCCACCCCCTGCTGCTTCAGCGCCTCGACCTGGTCGGTCATCAGGGCGATCAGGGGCGAGACGACCAGTCCCAGGCCGGGCCGCAGGATGGCGGGAATCTGATAGCAGACGCTCTTGCCGCCGCCGGTCGGCAGCACCGCCAGCACGTCGCGCCCGGCCAGCACCGCCTCGACCACCTCGCCCTGAAGCCCCCGAAAGTCCCCGTGACCCCACACGCGCGCCAGCAGGGCGCGGGCCGCGTCGAGGCCGGGCGGGTCTTCCCCTGAGATTGGTCGAGAGGGCGCGGCGGGCATCCTCGAGTTGTGCACGATTTGTTCCGTCCTGCAAACCGTCCCGCCGCGTGGCGGGACGGACCGCCCTTAAGCGGCGGCCGGCGGGGCGGCGGACAGATCGGCGAACTGGCCGCCGACACGATAGGGCCACAGATAGGCGGGGGCGATGGCCTCGATCCCGGTCGGATGGGCGACGCCCAGCGCCGTCAGGCCGGCCGCGCCTTCCGACACGACATTGTCGACCTGCAGCATCAGCACCTGGTCGCGCGTCAGCGGCGGGGTGAGCCCGAACAGGCGCACCGGCTCCAGCATGCCGCCCAGCAGGCGCGCGGCGAAGAAGGGGATCGGCAGCAGCAGCCGGTCGCGGCCCGTCTCGCGCCGGATCATCTCCAGGATGTCGCGCAGGCTCAGAACCTCGGGTCCGCCCAGCTCGAAGGTCCCGCCCGCCGCATCCGCGCGGGTCGCGGCCTGGACGATCGCCTCGGCGACGTCGCCGACATAGACCGGCTGGAACCGCGTCTCGCCGCCGCCGATCAGCGGCAGGGCCGGCGCCCGCGCGGCCATGTCGGCGAAACGGGTCAGGAAGCTGTCGCCCTTGCCGAACACCACCGACGGCCGAAGGATCGCGGCGTCCGGGCGCGCGGCGCGCAGCAGGTCTTCCGCCTCGGCCTTGGACCGTGCGTAGGCGGAGGGGCTGCGCGCATCGGCGCCCAGGGCCGAGACATGGACGATGCGGCGCACGCCTGCGGCCGCGGCCGCCTCGGCGATGTTGCGGGCGGCCTCGACGTGCACGGCCTTGAAGCCGCGCCGGCCGCCGCCGTCGTGCAGCACCCCGACCAGGTTCACCAGGGCGTCGGCGCCGCGCAGCACGCGGGCCACGTCCTGGGCGTCGGTCACGTCGCAGCGGACGAACTGGATCTGCCCCGGATCGCCCGCGGTCTGAACCTCGATGGCCAGGACCGGATTGCGCACGGCGACGCGGATGCGCCAGCCGCGCCGGGCCAGGGCGCGCACCGCATGGGCGCCGATGAAGCCCGAGCCGCCGAAGACGGTGACGACGCCCGGGGTCGGGTCGGAGGCGGTGTCTGCCATGGGGAAGCTCCGGTCGAATGCAGTCGGCGCGGGATAGACGATAGGGCGCCGGGCCGCAACGGCGCCGGCCGCCCTGCGCCGCCCTGCGCCGCTTGGCGTCAGGGCGAATAGGTCCCATCTGTCCGGCATGGACCTGTTCACCATCGGATACGAGGGCGCGACCCAGGCGCGGGTGATCGACCGGCTGAAGGCGGCCGGCGTCGAACTGCTGGTGGACGTGCGCGCCGTCGCCGCCTCGCGCCGCGCCGGCTTTTCCAAGACCATCCTGGGCGAGAGCCTGAAGGCGGCGGGCGTGGACTATCTGCACCTGCGCGGCCTCGGCACGCCCAAGGCCGGCCGCGACGCGGCGCGCAAGGGGCGGGTCGACGAGATGCGCGCCATCTTCGCCGCCCATATGGAAGAGCCCCAGGCCCAGGCGGACTATGCCCGGCTCAGGGCCCTGGCGGGCGAGCGGCGCGTGGCCCTGCTGTGCTTCGAGGCCGACCACGCCGGCTGCCACCGTGCGGTGCTGGCCCAGCGCCTTGCCGAGGAGGACGGCCTGACGGTCGTCGATCTCCAGTCTTGACGGGCCTCAGATGCGCGCCAGCCGCCGGGCGTGGTTCGCCGCCATTCGCAGCGCCAGCCCCTGGGGCAGATGGCGGGCCAGGGCGACCAGGACGGTGTTCATCGGTCCCGGCGTGACTTGGGCTCGGTCGGCCTCGCAGGCCGCGTAGGCGATCCGCGCCACGCGGTCGGCCGTCATCCACATCCAGCGCGGATAGGCCTTCGACACCTCGGCGCGCGAGCCGTTGACGTCGTGGAACTCGGTCCAGGTGTAGCCGGGATTGACCACGGTGACGTGGACGCCCGTGTCCCGCGTCTCCAGGTGCAGGCCCTGGCTGGCCTTGATCAGGAAGCTCTTGATCGGCCCGTACAGGGTGTCGCCGCCGGTGGCGGGCAGGTGGCCGGCGACCGAGGCCACGTTCACCACCCGGCCGAAGCCCCGCGCGACCATGCCCGGCAGGAACAGGCGCGACAGGGCGGCCGGGGCGACCAGCATCACCTCCAGCATGGCGCGGTGGTCGGCCGGGTCGGTCTGCAGGAAGCCGGTGACGCGGCTGAAGCCGGCGTTGTTGACCAGGCCGTCGATGGTCAGGCCGCGCGCGACCGTCGCCTCGAACAGCCTCTGCGGCGCCGCCGGGTCCGACAGGTCCTCGGCCAGGACCGTCGCCGTCACCCCGTGGGCCGCGGCCAGTTCGTCCGCCAGCCGCCGCAGCGGCTCTTCCCGCCGCGCGGTCAGCACCACGTCCCAGCCTTCCGAGGCGTAGACCCGCGAGAAGGCCGCGCCGATGCCGGCCGAGGCGCCGGTGACCAGGACCGTGCGCCGGCTCACGTCAGGCCGCGACCGGGCAGGAGGCGTGCGGCGCAAAGCCGGCCAGCGACGCCGGGTCCTTGGCCAGCAGGTCGGCGATGGTGATCTTCGACAGGGCCGCATTGGCCGCCTGGTCCGCGGCGGTCAGGGCCTTGGCCACCTGGCGCGGGATGTGCTCGCCCACGGGGCACCCCTTGGCCCCGGCGGGCGTGGAGCCCAGGTGGGCGCAGCCGTTCACCGCCTTCAGCACCTCGTCCAGCGTGATGTCCTCGGGCTGGCGCAGCAGCCAGGAGCCGCCGGTGGCGCCCGGGCGGGTGGCGATCAGCCCGGCCTTGGCCAGAAGGGCCGTGACCCGGCGCACCACCACCGGATTGGTCGGGATGGACGAGGCCAGCAGGGCGCTGGGCGCGGCCTGCGCGGGCGTGAACGCCCCCTTGTGGGCCATATAGGCCAGGGCGTGGGCGGCGACGGGGAAGCGCTGGCTGTCTGACATGATCGTGTTCCGACAGGGAAAATAGGGCTTCCGGGGCGGAATCACAAATCCGCGCCCGGACCCTCGCAACGAATCCGCGCCGGCCGCGATTGAAGCGGGCGCGGAATGGGCCTAAAGGCTCGCCGCTTTGAAGGGCGCGGCCTGGAGCCGGCGGCCCGGAGGATACGCATGGCCGGGGATACTCCCCACGACGCGGGCGCTCCCCACGACGCGTCGAACACGCCGAAGACGTCCACCAACGCCACGGGACCCGAGTCTCATTCGCCGGGCGGGCATCAGACGTCGCACGCCGGCTTCTGGGCCCTGACCCTGGGCGCCATCGGCGTGGTGTTCGGCGACATCGGCACCAGTCCGCTCTACGCCCTGCGCGAGGCGATCGACCATGCGCGCGACGGCGTCGGCGGCGACCTGGCCGTGATCGGCGTGGTGTCGCTGGCCTTCTGGGCGCTGATGGTGGTGGTGACGTTCAAATACGTCTTCTTCCTGATGCGCGCCGACAACAAGGGCGAGGGCGGCACCCTGTCGCTGATGGCCCTGGCCCAGTATGCGGTCGGCCGGCGCAGCGCCTGGATCTTCATTTTGGGCGTCTGCGGCGCGGCCCTGTTCTATGGCGACGGCATCATCACCCCCGCCATCTCGGTGCTGTCGGCGGTCGAGGGGCTGCAGGACGCGCCGGGGATCGGCGGCGGGCTGGATCCCTTCATCGTGCCGATCTCGGCCGGCATCCTGATCGCCCTGTTCATGGCCCAGTCGCGCGGCACCGCGGGCCTCGCCAAATATTTCGGCCCGATCACCGCCGTCTGGTTCCTCAGCCTGGGCGCGCTGGGCCTGTTCCACATCTTCGACGACATCAGCGTGCTACGCGCCCTGTCGCCCCATTACGGCGTCCAGCTGCTGCTCGACGACGGCTTTCTGGGCTTCGTCATCCTGGGCAGCGTCTTCCTGGCCGTCACGGGGGCCGAGGCGCTCTACGCCGACATGGGCCACTTCGGAAAGGCGCCGATCCGCATGGGCTGGCTGGCCTTCGTCCTGCCGTGCCTGACGTTGAACTACCTGGGCCAGGGCGCCCTGATCCTCGACAATCCCGGCGCGTCCGAGAATCCGTTCTGGAACATGGTGCCCGAGGCCGCCTACTGGCCGATGCTGATCCTGGCCACGGCCGCCACCGTAATCGCATCACAGGCCGTCATCACCGGTGCCTTCTCCGTGACCCAGCAGGCGGTGCAGCTGGGCCTTCTGCCGCGCATCGACATCCGCAACACGTCGGAGACCCAGGCGGGGCAGATCTTCGTGCCGGCGGTCAACAGCTTCCTGATGATCGGGGTGCTGGTGCTGCTGGTGGTGTTCCAGAGCTCGCACAACCTGACCGCCGCCTATGGCGTGGCCGTGACCGGCACCATGCTGGTCAACACCCTGATGGCCTATTTCGTCATCACCAAGGGCTGGAAGTGGCCGATGTGGGCGGTGGCGGGCACGCTGATCCCCTTCGCCTTCATCGACAGCGTCTTCCTGACCTCGAACCTGCTGAAGATTCCCGACGGCGCCTGGATGCCGCTGGTGCTGGGCGCGGCCCTGGTGGTGGTGATGTGGACCTGGGTGCGCGGCACCCAGATCCTGACCGACAAGACCAGGAAGGACAGCCTGCCGCTGACCGACCTGATCGAGATGCTCCAGGCCCGGCCGCCGCACCGGGCCCCGGGCACGGCCATCTTCCTGACCTCGGACCCCGAGGTCGCGCCGGTCGCCCTGATGCACAATCTCAAGCACAACAAGGTGCTGCACGAGAAGAACGTCATCCTGACCGTCCGCACCGCCGAACGGCCGCGTGTGCCGGAGAAGGAGCGTGTGCGGATGGAGCCGATCAACGACGACTTCAAGCGGTTGACCATCGCCTACGGCTTCATGGAGACGCCCAACGTGCCCCGCGCGCTCGGCCTGTGCCGCAAGCAGGGTCTGAAGTTCGACATCATGTCGACCAGCTTCTTCCTGGGGCGGCGTTCGCTGATCCCCTCGGCGCGCCAGGGCATGCCGCTGTGGCAGGACAAGCTGTTCATCTTCCTGATGCGCAACGCCGCCAATCCGACCGACTTCTTCCATATCCCGCCCGGCCGCGTGGTCGAGCTGGGCGCGCAGGTGGCGGTTTGAGCGCGGGCGGGAACTCCGACGCGCGCGGGCGTCGCATCGCGACCCGGGGCCGGCCGCGTCCTCCCGCCGCCCCGGTGGAAGCGTCGGCCCAGGATGATGTCGGCGTCGAGGCTCGCGTGGTGGCGGGCCTGCTGTTGAACGCGGCGCTGGAGCGGCGGAACGGCCTGGACGAGGCCCTGTCCCAGCCGCCCGCCCGCGCCCTGGCGCCGGTCGACCGCGCCTTCGCCCGCGCCGTGGCCATGGCCGCCCTGCGTCGCCTGGGCGAGATCGACCAGATCCTGGATCGTCGCCTGAACAAGGCCCCGCCCGAGGCCGTGCGCACCCTTCTGCGCGTCGCCCTGGCCCAGACCCTGGTGCTGGAGACGCCCGCCTTCGCCGCCGTCTCCACCGCGGTCAAGCTGGCTGAACGCGATCCCAAGACCCGGCCCTACAAGAACCTGGTCAACGCCGTCCTGCGCGGGATCGGCCGCGACGGCCCCGGCCTGACCACGGCCGAGTCCAACCTGCCCGACTGGCTCGCCGCCCGCTGGAAGGCGGCCTATGGCGAGGCGGCGCTCGCCGGGATCGCCCTGGCCGCGCGCCAGGAGCCGCCGACGGACCTCAGCCTCAAGCCCGGCGTCGATCCCGCCGCCGTGGCCGAGGGCGTGGACGGAGAGGTGCTGCCCGGCGGTTCGGTCCGCACGGGACGGCGAGGCGACATCGCCGCCTGGCCCGGCTTCGAGACCGGCGACTGGTGGGTGCAGGACGCGGCCGCAGCCGTTCCCGCCCGGCTCCTGGACCTGAAGGCCGGCGAGACGGCGCTGGACATGTGCGCCGCGCCCGGCGGCAAGACGCTGCAACTGGCCGCCGCCGGCGCCTCCGTCGTCGCCCTGGACCGCTCCGCCGCCCGGCTGAAGCGGCTTGAGCAGAACCTGGACCGCACCGGCCTGACCGCTGAGATCGTCGCCGTCCCGGCCGAGGACTGGGATGATCCCCGCGCCTTCGACGCCGTCCTGCTGGACGCGCCCTGCACCGCCACCGGCACCCTGCGCCGCAATCCCGAGGTCCTGCGCGCCACCCGCCCGGCCGAGGTGGCCAAGCTGGCCGACGTGCAGCACCGCCTGCTGGACGTCGCCGCCGCGCGGGTCAAGCCCGGCGGCCGCCTGGTCTATTGCACCTGCTCCCTGGAGCGGGAGGAGGGGGAGACCCAGGTCATCGCCTTCCTGCGCCGCAACCCGGCCTTCCGCACCGTTCCGGCCGATCCCGCCGCCGTCGGCGCGCCCGCCGAGGCCCTGACCCCCGAAGGCTGGCTGCGCATCCTGCCGTCGATGTGGGCCGAACGCGGCGCCCTGGACGGCTTCTTCGCCGCCCGGCTGGAGCGGACCGCCTTAGGTTAAGCGGGGGCCGCCTTGCCCCCGCCGCCGTCCCGTCCTATCCCACGGGCCATGGCCGCATCCCCCCTGATCTGCCCCTCCATCCTCGCCAGCGACTTCTCGCGCCTGGGCGAGGAGGTTCGCGCGCTCGACGCCGCCGACGCCGACTGGATCCATATCGACGTGATGGACGGGCATTTCGTGCCGAACCTGACGATGGGCCCCGACATCGTGAAGGCGCTGCGTCCGCACACGACGCGGCCGTTCGACGTCCACCTGATGGTCGCGCCGGTCGATGGCTGGCTGGAGGCCTACCGCGACGCCGGCGCCGATATCCTGAGCGTCCATCCCGAGAGCGGCCCGCACGTCCACCGCACCCTGGGCCGCATCCGCCAGCTGGGGGCCAGGGCCGGGCTGGTGTTCAATCCGGGCACGCCGCTGTCCATCCTGGAAGAGGTGGTCGATCTGGTCGATCTGGTGCTGATCATGTCGGTCAACCCCGGCTTCGGCGGCCAGAAGTTCATCGACGCCGCCCTAGGCAAGATCGCCCGCGCCCGCGCCATACTGGACCGCGCCGGCTCGTCCGCGCACCTGCAGGTGGACGGCGGCGTGACCTCGGCCAATGCGTCGGCCTGCGTCGACGCCGGGGCCGACGCCCTGGTCGCCGGCTCCTTCGTCTTCAAGGGCGACTACGCCGCCAACATCGCGGCCCTGAAGGCCATTCCGGAAGCGGCGTGAGCCCGATCGGTCCCTTCGCGCCGCGCGGGTCCGACGGCGGGCCCGAGGTGTCGCCCGGCCTGATCCCGGGCCTGGCGGGCGCCCCTG
>Ga0065721_10004762_pt1 | contig 20689 bp, 13 predicted proteins | sample Mesricmetagenome_FD_59108 | JGI IMG/M metagenome (GOLD analysis project Ga0065721, IMG submission 59108) | Mesophilic microbial community from rice straw/compost enrichment Sample: eDNA_1 v2 (version 2) | ecosystem: Engineered > Solid waste > Grass > Composting > Bioreactor | place: USA: Davis... | reverse complement strand
GGCTCCTGCGCCCCCCCGCCTGCTCGATAGATTTACCGCCAAGACGCCAAGAGCGCCAAGAAGAGAAAGACGCTCTCTCCCTCTTGGCGCCCTTGGCGTCTTGGCGGTAAAAACCTCCCCCTCCCCTAATCGGTCACGGAGACGGTCCAGCTATCGGAGAGCGCGCGGACATCCGTGGCGTACATGGCGTAGGCGTTGGTCGGCAGCGCGTGGAACGCGCCCGGCACCTCCGCCCGCAGGCGGTAGCGCAGCACGCGCCGCCCTTGCGGCAGCCGGTCCACGAAGAACGCTGTCTTCGTATCCCGCAGTTCCATGTTCGAGCAGAGGCCGTCGCCGTAGGCGGTGCCGGATCGGCGGTCCACCGGCTCGCACCCCGCCGGCTTCATGTCCTCGAAGATCACGTACTGGTAGTCATTCTTACTCTCCAGCACCATCTCCACCTCGATCAGGTCACCGCTCTTCAGGGCGGCACCGTCCGCCAGTGGCGCGCGGTCGTAGTCCAGCGTGTTGTACTCGCCGCGCCAGTCCTTCTGGCTCTTTGCCTTCGGAGTCAGACGATAGTAGCGGCGCGCGACCTGTAGCTCCGTCCCCGTGCCCTTGATCTTCTCCTCCGTGCTCACATACTGCACGGCCGCGCTGTAGTACACGCGCCCCTTGCCCTCCTTGGTGAGGGTCACCGTCTCCGTCCCGCCAGGAAGTAGGTCGGACGGCACCAGGAAGCGGTTGTCGAACAGCAGGGCGTTGGTCGGGTTCACCGTGAAGGTGCGCGAGATCTTGTTCCCGAGGGCCACCGTCAGCTTGTAGTCCGCGCCCAGCTCATTCGACTGGCGCAGGTAGTCGGTGAGCGCGTAGACCGCCATGGCCGTCTCCTTGGTGGAGCGCCAGGCGTTGCCCCGCTTGTGGTTCACCAGCCACTTCACCAGCATCGGGTTCAGGTCGCTGTCGGGCTGCACGGCCACGAACGCCTTCAGCACCCAGGCCACCGTTTCGGCGTCGTTGTTGTACCAGTGCCACCACCAGCGGTCGTGGGTCCGCCACGACGCCGTGCCGTTCTCCCGGTCGATCGTCGCCGTGTTCACGAGGTTGCGGCAGACGGTCTTCGCCTCCTCCGCCCGCCCGGTGTTTCCGAGCGTCAGCGCCAGAAGCGCCTGGCCGTACGGCGACAGCCGGTCGCGCGTGGCGTAGACACTGGTGACGATCTTATCCACGTCGGCGGACAGCTTGCCGCCCCGCAGGGACAGGGCGAACGCCTCCCACATCGCGATGTCGCGCTTGTCGTCGTTCTGCTGGATGTCCCTTTCCAGCCAGGCGAAGCCGCGCGCCAGCACGTCGTCCGGCACGGCGACCCCGGCCGCCTTCGCGGTCGCGAGTCCGTAGACCACGTAGCCGGTCATATAGGAGTCGGCGGTGGCGCTGCCGGACCACCAGCCCCAGCCGCCGTCCGGCCGCTGCATAGAAACCAGGCGGCTCAGCCCCTCCGCGGTCATCTCGTTCAGCCGCCCCTCGTCGAACACCGGATTGTGCCAGCGGTCGGTATGGTACAGGTTCTCCGCCAGCAGCGGCGTCTTCATCACGCCGGGGGTGCCGGTCGGGTAGGTGTAGCCGGTCTGGTCGGTGTGGACGTCGGTCGGCTTCTCCTGCCCGAAGGGGGTGCCCTCGGCCTCGCGCCGCCGCATCTCCTCGGCCCGCTTGCGCAGCGTTTCCAGTTGCACACCGCTGTCCTTGAGCGCTTTGGCGACCAGGACGGACGGCAGGAAGCGGCTCATGGTCTGCTCCACGCAGCCGTAGGGGTAGTCCGCCAGGTACGGCAGGGCGTCGAGCGTGGTCGCGGCGAGGCTCGGGTTGACCTGCACCAGCAGCGCGGCGGTGCCCTTGCGGTGGTCCTTCGGGACCTCGACCGTCAGCGTGGCCTTGCTCTGGTCCTCCTTGAGCACGCCGCTCTGCATCACGAACTTCTGGACGCCGTAGGCGAGCACCGGGAACGACAGTTCGGCGGCGTCGCTCTCCTCGTCGGTCTCGGCGAAGACGCGGACGGTGGCGTTGCCCTCGCCCTTCACCGTCGCCGGGAAGTCCACGCGCTTTTCCGTCCCCGCCGGGATGCGGACCTCCGCCACGAAGGCCCCCTTCGCCGTACTGCTCTTCCCGAAAGAGGCGGCGTGTCCGTCAGTTCCCCTCCCTTCGGGGAGGGGGGCCGTATCCATGGCCAGGAGTGTGGGGTCCGTTTCCATCCGGACCGTGACCCGCTTCTCGGTCTTCAGGTCGTTGCGCACGATGGCCGAGAGCGTCACCCGGTCGCGCTCCACGAAGAAGCGCGGGGCCGCCAGGCGCACCAGGAGGTTCTTGTCGGTGACCACCTGCGTGTCCGCTGCCCCTACCTTCACGGCCGCGGTCAGGCCGCGCGCCGTGGTTTTCCAGGTGGTGAGCGTGTCCGGGAATGTCACCGCGATGGTCGCCTCGCCCGTGGTCCGGTCCGTCACCACGGCCGGCGTCCAGAACGCCGTATCGGCGAAGTTCGAGCGCACCCGCGTCGGAGCGGCTTCCCCGCCCTCCTGCCGCCGCTCGCTCTTCTTCTCCATGCTCGCCATTTCGGACTGCGGGGCCGCGAGGCGGGGCGCGGGCGCGCTGGCGGCGAGCCCTCCGCCGAAGCCGCCCATCCCGTTCGCCATCGCCCCGTCCGCCGCGAAGAAATCCACGCGCCCCCCGGGCCCGTTGCTGGCGCTGAGGTCTCGCAGCCCCCGGTAGCGGTACACGGTGCCGTGTCCGGTAAGGCCGACGATGCGCCCGACCTCGGGCAGGACGATACCGTGCGGCTTGTACTCCTTCCACGGATCGTCCGACTCGGTCCGCGGGGCCACACGGAAGTCGCCGGAGCCGTCCGCCTGGACGTTGACGTACCGCCGCTCGCCATAGTACGCGAGCCGGATGTCCGGCGTGTAGTCGCTCTGGATGTAGAAGACGGACGCGTCCACGACCGAGAGCGAGACCTCGGCGGCGACCGGATTCCCTGATTCGTCCGTCGCCTTCACTTTGAAGACGCCCTTTTCGCCCGGCCGGTAGTCCGCCTTGTCGCTGGTGACGGTCATCTTCGCGAAGTTGCGCGACGGCGGCACGAACAGCTCCTGGCTCCAGCGGTAGAACTGGTAGTCGCGGACGCAGACCGCCGCCAGGGCGAAGTTCGGCACGTGCGCGCGGACGATGGGCACCTCGATCACCCGGGTGCGCCCCGGCACGTGGACCAGCTTACGCTCCATGATCTGCGCGCCGGTCTCCTGGGTCAGCAGCAGGTAGTCGTTCGGCTGGTCGCAGACGATCAGCACGCGCGCCGACTCACCCTCCTCGTAGGTCGTCTTGTCAGTAAACAGGGTCACCCCCGCCGCGCGGAAGACGTTGCCCTTGATGCCGTCCGCGCCCACCCACAGGGCCGCGCTGCCCGTCACCTCCTGCTCCCACTTATCGAGGGCAGTGAAAGTGGTCCGGTACTGGCCGGGTTCGTCGGCCTTCCAGGTCGTCAGGGCCTTGCCGTCCTTGTCCGTCTCGACCGGCTGGGTGTGGACCTTCGCTGCCGTCTCCTTGCCCTGCGCGTCGTAGGTCAGCTTGAAGACGGCCAGTTCACCCTTCGCCGCAACAGGGTTCTCGTTGGCGTCCTGCGTGCGAATTTCCACCTGCGCGGTGTCGCCCGCAAGATAGAAGCCCTGCTTGACGTCCAGAAAGGCATAGAAGCCCCGCTGCGTCACCTTCAGCAGGCCCATCCCCTCGATCACGCGCCGGGACGGGTCCGTCACCTCCGCCTCCACGCGGTAGGAGTAGTCGCCCTGATAGCCCCCCTGTCCCTTCGGGCGCTCCGCCACGAAGGACACCTTCGCGTCGCCCTTCGCGTCCGTGACCGCTTCGCCGGACTTCACCAGCTCGCCCTGACCGCGCTGGTAGTAGGGGTCTCGCTGGCCCTGGTCATAGAACCAGTCGTAGGGGCGCGGGAATCGGAAGTAGGGATAGTACGGTGTGCGGAAGACCTTATAGGTGACCTTCGCATTCGCCACGGGGGCGCCGTAGTAGTAGGTGGCGTTGACGGTCGCGGTGACGGTGTCGCCGAAGCGCGCCTGCTCCGCCGAAGGTGCGACCTTGACCTCGAACTCGGGCTTCTTGTACTCCTCCACCCGGAACGGGAAGCTGCCCAGATGCTGCTGCTGGTTCGGCCCTTCGAACACGGCGACGTTGTACTGGCCGAGCGGCGCGCCCCCCGGCAGGTCGAACTTGCCGCTGATGCTGCCGAACTCGTTCGTGGTCAACTCCGCTTTAAAGATGACGTCTCCCTTCGGGCTGTTCGCGAAGACGGAAACGAGCCTCCCGGCGTACGGCTTAAAGTCCGAGCCCGCGGCACGCTCGGCGAGGATCTGGCGGAAGTGGACCGTCTGCTTCGGGCGGTAGACGGGCCGGTCGGTGTAGCCGTAGGCCTTGACCTTTTCGCGCTCGCCGTTGTCGTAGCCCCACCAGCCGTTGCGGTCGGTCAGGGCGTAGCGCTCGCCGGGCGCATACGCGAACGCCTCGATGCGCTGTGAGTAAGCGCTGCGCCCGGCCACGCGCGGCAACGCGCACAGGCCGCTCTCGTCCGCCATCCCGCGCCGGATATCCACCTTCGCGGTATTTCCCTCGTGGTAGACCTCCTTCACCACCACCTTTGCGCCGGGCACGGGGCGCCCGGTGGCGGCATCCACCACGTAGCACAGGTTCTCGTCGCGGTCCGTCTTGCGCACCACGGCGAGGTCGGTGATGAGGACCAGCGTGGCGGCGCGCACGGCATCGTCCCCGCCGCTCGCCTCCACCAGGTACGCCCCGACCTCCTTGAGCGGCGTCTCCACGGTCGCGGAAACGCCCTTGTGATCGCCCTTATCGGCGGTCTTTAGCGTCCACTCCGCGATCAGCTTCCCCTTCTCCCGCGCCGATTTAATGGGCCCGAAGTTCCGCTCCAGCGCGCCGAACCCGATGGTTGGGTCGTTCAAGGGGGTGTCGGCGAGGAGCACCGCGTCCAGGTCCACCCGGTAGGCCCGCAGGGTGACGCTCTTCAGGTTGGCCGTACTGACGGTTACCTTCGCCGGCGCCCCCGTGGCGGGGAGCGGCCCCGGAACCCCGACATTGACCACGCGCCTCAGGATGTTCTGCAGGGCGAGGCGCGCGTCCGGCGCCCACTTGCTCTCCCCGTAGCGGTCGATAAGCGCCCGCAGGAGCGCGACCGCCTCCACCAGTTCACCCGTCTGCGCGGTCCACTGCGCCGCCAGAAGCCGCAGCTGCGGAGCCTGCGCGTGGCGCGGGTACTTCGCCGCCGCCGCGCTCACGATGGCGATGGGGTCCAGGTCACAGTACGGGAGCTTGTAGATAACCTCGCGCTTCGGCGGGCTCCCGTACCACACCCAGCCAGGCTGAGACGCCGCCAGATAGACGGCCCGGTACAGTTCCGCGTTCACATACGTGTCCGCGTCGCCGGGCTTCAGGCGCGGCGCGCGGGCGAAGAGGAAGAGCACCTTCTTGGGCGTCGGCCAGGAAGGGTCGTATGCCGCCGCAGGATTGATCTTCCAATCAACCTTTTTCGCCTCCTCGACCGTGGCGTTCCCCGCACTCCAGACCTTCGCCTGAGCCAGGAAGCGGGCGGCGTCCAGGTGCAGATCGATCTCCTCCTGCGCCACCGAGCGCCGCGCCGGGCCGGAAAGGGACTCAAACGCCTTCAGGGCCGTTTCCAGCGACTTCACAGTCTGCTGACGGTCCTCCTCGCCGAGCCACACCACCTCCGGGCGCTCCGCGGAGTCCGTCTTCGGATAGTCCTGGCCGCGGTACAGCGTGCCGCCGACCCGGTAGCCCTGGTCTGGCATCAGGGCGAGGAGCTGTGCCCGCCAGTAGTGGCCGCGGCCGCGCCACAGCGGGTCGGCCCCGTGCGCCTTGAGGAACGCCTCGATAGCGGCGCTCGCAGCGTCCCACTTCTGCGCCTTGCCGAGCGACACCGCGTAGCGGTATTCCACCTCCGTGCGGTCGCGGTAGCCCGACGGCGCGCCGTCCAGCCACTTCTTGTAGCCGTCGAGCGCGAGCGCGAAGCTCTTTTCGGTGAAAAACTTGTCCGCTTTCTTGCGGAGGCGGGCCAGTTCCGCCGCATCGGCGCGGGCGGCCGTGCCCTGAGGCTGCCATCCTCCCACCGCAAAGACCGCCGCCGTCCCAAAGCAGCACAGCAGGATCAGAACCGCCAGCAGGGCGCGGGGCCGCAGGCGCGGGCGCGGGTCGTGTACGGACTTCATCGGGTTGGGTATCTCCTCGAACGGGCCGGTCGTGCGGAAGCGGCCGGTCCCCGCCTGAGGAGGGGAGTCTTCCCTACCCCACGCGCACCTGCGCGCCTTCGATCAGGCGGAGATAAGCGTTCGGGTCGCGCTGCTCCAGGAACGGGTACCTCGCGCGCCACCGAACCGCCGCCTCCGGGTCGAGGTCGGCGGTCAGGACCTCCTCGGTATCCGGGGAGGCTTGCGCCAGCACCTCGCCGCCCGGGGCGGCCACCAGACTGCTTCCGTGAAAGGTTAGTTCCGCCTCGGAGCCGATACGGTTCACGCCCGCCACAAAAAAACCGTTCGCGACCGCGTGAGAGCGCAGCGCCACCGCCCAGGCATCGCCACCGGAGGGGAGTGCCGCCGCCCCGACGGCAACAGGACACACGAGGAGTTCCGCCCCTTGCAGGGCGTAGCAGCGCGCGACCTCAGGGAACCAGGCGTCGTGATGGGTTGCCATCGCCACAGCAGCGCCCGCGGCGTCCGGCAGGCCGTACACCGGGAAATCGACGTTCATCGGCTCGATATGGGCGCGCTCGTGCGCCCCGGGCACGTCGGGGACGTGCACCTGGCGGCTGCCACCCACCAGGGCGCCGCCCGGAGCGAACAGGACCGTGGTCGCGTATGCGCGTGCCCGGCGCCGCCGCCCGCCGAAGTCGCCGCGCTCCAGCAGGGAGCCGATGACAAACACCCCATGCTCCCGAGCCAGTTCGGAGAAGAGGCCGCAGGACGGTCCGCCGGGCACACTCTCCAGTGACGCGCCCGCGACGCCCTCGGGGCGGGCGCCGAAGTAGGGGGTGAGGGAGAAGGCAGGCAGGCACAGCAGACGCGCCCCGGCGCGGGCGCCGTCCGCGGCCATGCGCCGGTACTTGCTCTCCATGGCCCCTGCCTCGTAGCCGGCCTGGAGCAGCGCAATGCGAAGACTGCTATCCACCGTCCGGACGCCCCCTCCCCTCGCGCTGCTCCGCGACCCAGGCATCGATCAACTGCCGGGAGAGCGACAAAGGCCCGGGCAGTTCGGGCAGATCGTCCACGGTGAACCAGCGGGCATCATCGAGTTCCGCCTCGTCCAGGGCGAACGGCAGCGAGGGGTCAGGGCAGCGGGCGGTGAAGCCGATCATGACCTGGTGCGGAAACGGCCACGGCTGGCTCCCCCGGTACGCGATCTCGGTGACCGGCAGCCCGACCTCCTCTTCGGCCTCACGGGCGACGCACCCTTCCAGCGACTCGCCCGGCTCCACGAAGCCCGCGAGGATGCTGTAGCGGTCCCCCCAGCCCGGCTTGTGGCAGAGCAGGATGCGCCCGGCGCCGTCGTGTACCAGGATCAGCACGGCGGGACTTACCGGCGGGTAGTGCGAGTAGCCACACGCGGGGCAGCGACGCGCCCAGGTGTTCTCGCCTGCGTCCTCCGTCGCCTGCCCGCAGCGCGGGCAGAACCGGCTAATGGTGCGCCAGTGGAGCATCTGCCCGGCGTATCCCGCCAGCGCGTACTCGTCGTCGCTCACGCGCCCGTACAGCGAGCGCAGGCCGACCGGGGTCAGCACGCCGTCGTTATCTGGGGATGCGGGGTAGGCCAGACACGGCACTCCGCCGAGCGTCCCCAGGTACAGCGCGCCGTCCGGCGCCGCAGCGGACTCCGCGCGCAGCAGGGCGAGGTCACCGCCCTCCTCGCGCATGAGCAGGTCGCCGCTGCGAATCGGCAGGTGGATGGCCTCACCGGGCGCGGCGACCGCCGGCGGGTACGCGCGCACAAACCCGGCGCGGGCGGGGATATCGTTGGTCTCAGGCATTTGCCTCAGGTTCGGCGCAACGGGGAAAGAGACCTTTTTGACGGAGGACCCTCACCCCCCGCCCCTCTCCCGCCGCGGTAGAGGGGTGCCTGGGGCAAGGGCAGTATCCGCTCCCCCACGAGCCCCCGCCAAGCCGATACAGACTCGGTAGCAGGCCCCCCTCTACCGCGGCGGGAGAGGGGCGGGGGGGGAGGGCGCCCGCCCCTACAGCCCCACATCCACACAGCGGACGCGCACCGCCGTGCGCTTGCCGTCCCGCAGGACGGTGAAGGTCGCGGTCTGCCCCACGTCGTAGTTCAGGCGGTACCAGGCGTGGAACTGACGGGGCGACATCGCGGGGAGCGGCGGCTTGCCCTCGGCGCCCAGGATCACATCCTCCAGACGGAAGTCCCCGCGTGCCTCGGACCACTTCTCCCCCTCGAAGAGGGAGACCACCCGCAGCGCCAGACGCTCCGGGGCGATTCCGATAGCCCGCTTCTCGTCCGGCGTCAACTCCTTCTCCCAGATCGCGAGGATGGGCGGGACAGCCCCCTGGGATGACCGCCAGGAGATATCCTCGCTCCGTCTCCACCCGGCCGGCAGGCTAAGGGCCGCCTCGCGCTCCTGCCCGTCGCGCCGCAGACGCAGCGCAATCCTCCCCGGGTCCGGTACCGGGTCAAGCGCGTGCTGCAAATCGGCGGCGGAGAGGACGGGAGCGCTACCCGCGCTCACGAGCGAGTCGCCCGGCTGAACACCTGCCTTTGCCGCGGGGGACCCGGGCTGGACCGCGGCCACCACATCCTCGCGGTCTGCCCGAAGCGTCAGGCCAACGCTCTCCGGGGGCGGGTACCGAAACAGTTTCGCCTTCGCGAACATCCCCCGGGCGCGGTCCTGCGCCACCGCTGCGTCCGCAGCGTAGTGGCAGTGGTAGCAGGGCTCCCCGGCCCGGCGCGACCGGGCAAAGTCCGGGTACAGGTCGGTGATCGTAGCGGCAGGCGTTTCTTCTGTCCTACGAGCGGGCGGGGGCGTCCTGTGGAAACGCTCCGCGGCGGCGCGCAGCGTGTGCGCGAACCCGGCCGGGGAAACGTGTGCGGACGGGGACTTGCCGCCAGGTGCGCTGTAGCGGGCGAGAACCGCCTCGGTGCGCGGATCGAGGACGAGCGCGGCGAATGTCAGGTCGTAGTCGAACCGGAACGTGTTCAGGTCCACGCCCTTCAAGGACGTCAGGCGCACGGGCACAAACTCGCGCCGGAGCAGGTCCGCGAGGGCAGAATCGGCGGTACTCTCTCCAGGTTCCAGGGTGGGCACCTTGCCGCGCACGGGACACTGGAAGACGACCAGCAGCGGCTTGCCGGCCTCCTGCGCCTCGCGCTGCGCGGCAGCGTAGTCGGCGCGCCACGCAATGCCTGAGGGCGTTTGGGCAAGGCTCGGCGAGAATGCCAGCACGAGCAGCGGCAGAGCCGCAATCAGAGGAAGCGCGGAGCGGGAGCGAAGTGTCACGCCCTCATTCTATTCCACCCTGGAGTCGGTGTCACGACCGGTGATGCCGCGCTCGGCGAGAAGGCGCCGGATGAAGTCTGCGGTCAGCGGGTCGTGCTCTGGCCGCCGGTAGCACGCCTCGACCGCATCAATGATGACCGGGAGCAGTGGACCGCGCACCAGCGAGTATGCGCAGGCATTATAGTAGTTGCACCACTGGCGCAGCGCGACCAGGCGGACCATCTCCGCTTCGGTCTCCTCGTCGTCCGTCTCACTCTCCGAAGCGAAGCCGGGGAGGGTCATGGGCGCGAACATCTCCTGCACCCGAATCACCGCGTTGATGTCGTCGGTCAGCCCCAGGATGCCGGTATCGCCCATGACCCGCTTCTGCGCCAGATCGCTGTCGGGCGAGGCGGCGAGCCCTTCGGCGGCGGTCGCCGCGTAGTGGGTCACCGCTTCCCGGGCCAGCAGAGAGGCGTAGGCCGGGAAGTCGCGCTCCTTCAGGGCGGCGCGGGCGTCGTCCTGCTCGGCCAGAAACTCGTCCATCAGGTCGGCCAGTACGGCGTCGATGAAGTCGTCCTCCAGCCCCAGGTACGCCGAAACCACCGCGATGGCGACCTTGCGGTATGTCAGCACGTCGAACAGCGTCGTCGCGCGCGGCAGCCCTTCGTCGCCGGTATCGGCGCCCGCCCTGCCAGTTCCCTGCTCGTCTTCCTCGTCCACGCGGCTATTGTACCCCTCCGCCCTCCGCGTTTCGTCGGGAATACCAGGGCGGTAAGGGAATACCAGGGGCGCCCCGTCACGCGCGTGGGCAAGCGCCCGCTCGCAACGGCAGGAAGGGAAAACGACCATGCCACAGGGAGACAAGTCCGCGTACACGGACAAGCAGAAGCGGATGGCGAAGCACATCGAGGAGAGCTACGAGGAGCGTGGCAAGTCCGAGGAGGACGCCGAGCGCATCGCCTGGGCCACGGTGAACAAAGAGACCGGCGGCGGCAAAAAGAAAGGCCACGACGGCGGCAGCAAAGGCCACTCGGGGAAGTAACCGGCGTTCGGAACCGGTTCTGATTCGGACGCCAGGTAAGCGGCGGGCCATGTGGTGCAGTTGTGTGGGCACGGTCGCATGGAGCCGCGCGGGTAGCCGCGCCCCGGTCCCGGATTGTTGCCGTCGTCCCGTTGTTTCCGTGGACTGAAGTCCCGGCTTCTGTGATTCAAGCCCGCCTACGCGGGCTGCATCGGGCGAGGGGCGGCTACGGATTATCCGTAACAGCATCGAATGCCGGAGCCCGCGTAGGCGGGCTTGAATCACAGAAGCCGGGACTTCAGTCCACGGAAACAACGGGACGACGCCCCCTCTTTACCGCATCTTTACCGCAGTTCGCGGGCGGCGCGGACGATCTCCAGCACCCACCGCGTGTCCTTCACCATGTCGGACAGGCGGCAGAACTCGTCGTGGGTGTGAATCTTCTCCATGCCGCACGACAGCACAGTAGTCGGGACGCCATAGCCGTTAAAGATGTTGGCATCCGCGCCGCCTCCACTCTCCCGCAGCGACACCGGCAGCCCGACCGCCTCCGCGGCCTTTACCGCGATCTGCAGCACGGGGTCCTCTGGCGCCAGGCGGTAGGCCCGATACTGCTCGGTCACCTCCACGTGCGCCTTCGCCCCGACCGCCTCGCACTCCCGATGGAACGTCTCCACCATGTGCTGCGTCTGTGCCTCCAGCTTCGCCTGGTCGCGCGATCGAGCCTCGCCCACAATCCGCACCTCGGCGGGCACGATGTTGCGGGCGCTGCCCCCCTCGATGATGCCGATGTTGGCAGTGGTTTCTTCATCAATGCGGCCAGTCTTCATGGCGACCATGGCCCTCGCGGCGGCGAGGATGGCACTGACACCCTTTTCGGGCGCGGCCCCGGCGTGGGCGGGGACACCCTCGACGCGGATAGTAAGGGAGTTCTGAGAGGGCGCTGCGGCGATGATCGTGCCCACGGGCGGCCCCGAGTCCAGCACAAAGCCATACTGTGCCTTGATGCGCGACGGGTCAAGCAGTCGCGCCCCCATCAGACCGATCTCCTCACAGATGGTCAGGATGATCTGGAGGTCGCCGTGTGGCTCGCCCGTCTCATGCAGCAGGCGCATCGCTTCGAGGATGGGCGCGACCCCGCACTTATCGTCCGCGCCGAGGATCGTGTCGGACGTAGCACGGATGATGTCGCCCTCGATGGCGACTTCGAGGTCGGGCGTCGGTTCCACCGTGTCCAGGTGCGAGGAGAAGAAGATGCCCGGCGCATCCGGCACGGTCCCCTTCTTGAAGGCGAGCAGGTTGCCGATATTGCCGCCGATGCGCTCCCCGGCATCGTCCCACTCCACCGAGAAGCCAAGTTCTTCCAGGTAGGCCGCGGCCCACTCAGAGGCGGGCTTTTCGCTGCGGGGCGGGGTGTTGAAGCGTACCAGGGTGAGAAATGTTTCGAGGAGGCGCGCCTCGTCCACGGGGGAGGCGGCGGCGCCGGGCTGCGGGTCACTCATGCCCCATTGTAACAAGCGGCAGCAGAGGCGTCAATTCGGGTCAGGGCGCGAAAAGCCGCGCGGCAGAACGCCGCGCGGCTGGCCCGGGTCACGAACTCTCAGTAGGCTTGATCCCACACGTTGAGGAGTGTCCAGGACGGACTATAGATGACCATTTTGAGTGGGAACGGCCCGGGGTCCGGATCGACCCAGAAATGGGCGTCCCGAACGCTAGTACTTTGCCCGACGCCCGCAAATACGACGGCATTGTGGTACGCCGTACTGGACGCCAGACTATAGGAGGTCGAACTGATCACGGCCAACCCGGCATTAAGCCGAAGGCCCACAACGGTTATGCCGTCGGGAAATGTAGGAATGTTGCGGATCGTTACGATGGTTTCGTCCGCGCTTCCGGTCGCATTCAGTCCCGTCGCGATATCTGAGGCATACTGATCTGAGCCGCAGAGGTGAACGACATCCGAGACGGGACTGCTAAGATCAAGTGTGGTCGGGTCTACTCCCCAAAGGCGGAATTGCCCCAGGGTCGGCCCTATAGACCAGAGTATCTGTACCGTACCGACACCCACAGAAGCGTTTGCCGCCGTAGCGATTCGGGTGGCGACATGGTTTGTCATCCACCCCGAACTGGAGGTTGAGCCGCTCGTCGTGTCCGACAATACGGTAAACAAACCGGCCTTCCCCTGAGGAACCCCGAAGCCATTCGTCCCCGTCTGCGAAAACAGAACATAGGAGTCCGTGCCCCGCAGGGTCAGGTCAACGGCGGCCCAGCCAGCCCCCAGAGGCGCCGTAAATGTCGTCTTCAACTCGATAGCGAGGCTCTGAGAAAAGCGCCATATCATAATGTCGGCGCCCTTCGCCCAGAGAAGGCGCGGCTTTCCGTCTGAGCCGATCGCGATCGACTTCGGACTCCATAGCATGTAGGTGCGCGTATCGGAACTACTAATAGTCCAACGCGCAACCTCAACACCGGTCGTACCGTCAATGCGCCGTATGCAATACGGCTCGGGACCGGTCCGGACCAGGGCATAGCCGTACCCGTCGGCGTCTACGGCATAGTCCGCGGCGAATGTTTGCGGAAGCGCGTGTGTTGTGGTTCCGCAGAACAGGGTGAGGAAAGCCAGGAGAAAACTGAGAAATAAGGCACGAGACAGTGGGCATCGGCTCCTGAGAGTCGCTGCACGATGGGTAAAAGCGCGGCCCGCCGCAACGGATTCGATCTGAGAACCACAGACGCCATCATTCCTCAACGTTCTGTCTCCTCAAATATTCGAAATCTGCCGATTGACGTTACCCCGACGGATTTAACCCTCTGCTCTGCGCTAACTGCCCCAACAGCATCTCAACTTGCGTCTTCGCCTTCGCTCTTGTTTGCAGATTTGTTATTGCGCTCCGGTCATCACGCCCGGACGCGGACGGGCCGTCTCAGGCGAGGCACGCTGGATAATGCGCCCGTCTTCAGTGACCAGATCACCGCGCTTGTTGAGCATCGGCCCGGTGTAATAACCGGAGGTCGAGGGCGCGGTTTCTACCCCGCGCATGTTGCGCAAGATCACGAAGCCCAGGATGAGGACGACCACTCCCAGGCCGAAAACCAGGAGACGCTTCCGATTCTCGTTCGTCATGTTCTTTACTCGAAATAAATGGGACCGGGCAGCAAATACGGTGTGCCGCTGGCGCGGGAATGTTGCCAGCGGCACACCAGGGAGTGCCTGCCCCGCCTGGAAAGGCGTTGCGGGTCTACTACAGGTCTTTCATCGCGCCAGCGCCGGGTACGGCCTTCCCCGCGGGCTTTTCCATCTTCCCTTCGTAGTAGGTCGAGCCGCTGGCCGAAGCCGGCGCCTCTTCTTTCTTCGTGCCACACCCGGTCGCGAGCGCGGCGAGTGTCAGAAGGCTGAGCATGACGCCCAGAAGGCGCGGAATCCGAGATAGGTTCAGCACGTCATCAGTCCTCGGAGAACGTGAAGTAGCGCTTGTACCACAGGCCGTCGGAGCGCTGCACCAGATAGCGCTCGGGGTTCTTGTTGATGCGCTTGGCGTGCCCGTCGAGGAAGATTAAGTTCTGGCCGTCCTGGTGAATCTTCATCCCTTCACAGCCGAGAGCGATCACGAAGTAACCGCCCCCCACCATCGTGACACCGTCCCCGATAAGCGCGGTCTCTGCCGGGCGCTTGATCTCGGGCAGCGTCCGGGTAAGACCGCCGGACTCCGGCGGGTATGCCAGGCTACCCGCGTAGTGGTAGATGGGGTCCATCTGGGTACCCGTCCCGCCGGGCGTCTCCTGCTGGAAGTTGATGGCGAAATGCGACCATATTTCCAGGGCAGGGAAGTAGGGGTCAAGCGATCCGGGGTAGCAGGTCGGGTCGTTGGACCCTTCCCGCATCCGCTCCTCAGACCAGGAGGGGCAGGCGAAGACACCGTCGGCAGGGTTGTTACCACCGTTCTTGACGTACGGCTGGAGCAGCCCCGTCCAAAGGCGCTCCTGCCGCGACACGGGCGCGGCGGTCAGCCACGGAACGATGGCCTCGTCATAGTCCTGCGCATACATCATCACCCCCGTCGCGATGTTGCGGCAGTTGGACAGGCACTGCGTACCACGCGCCTTCTCGCGTGCCTGGGCGAACACCGGGAACAGAATCGCGGCCAGAATCGCAATGATAGCGATCACAACAAGCAACTCAATCAGAGTGAAGCCGCGACCAGGCTTACGGTGAGAGCGAGAGAAACGGTTCTTCGAAACCATGTCAGATACAGCCTCCATATCACTAAACAACAGAAGTAAAGATCGGCTTATCGAATGCAGCGTGACTGCCCTGTACCGCGGCTGACCTCCGGCCCCCGTGCGTACGCACGGCTCAACCCCGCCGGGGTCGGCTCATCCCGATTCGATCCTGAGGTTTCGTAAGTAACGCCCTTGTGCGAGTGGGGCTTTCCTAGCCCCGCGAAGCGCTGCTCTGGAAAGCGCTCCGCGAGCAGAGAGCTCGCGAGTGATTCTCCTCGGGACATGGTGGGGATACCACGCCAGAGCATTCCCGTGTGGAGTGGAGTCGGTCCGTGATGGGGAAGTTTTAGCACACCCCCTGGCAAACAGTCAAGAAAACGCGTGGAGATTACACTAAAATAGTTTTTTATTTCCGATATTTTTCTAATCGTACCGCCCCCGGGCCTATGCCTCCGTGGGAGGAGAGGAGAGGGCTGCGTCCATCCGCTCCCAGACCTCCGCTTCCGGCACCGGGCGCCCGTCTCTGCCTGTGATGTACACGGCGAGGCGGACCATGCCCGCCCACGCAGAAAGACGCGCGGCATGGATGTTCCACCCCATACCACTGAAGAGCGCGGCCAGGCGGTAGACCAGCGCCGGCTCGTCCGGCGCCTCCAGGTCCAGCAGCGTTGAGCCCTTCCCGTTTCCGCCGCCCACCCCGTCGTCCACCGACAGAAGGCGCACGGGGACACGCAGCAGCGGCAGCGAGCCGTTCCCCGAGGGCGATCCCGCGGCGGCCGCCGCCACTCCCTCCGCCGCCCGGTGCCGCGGGTGCCGCCCCAGCAGCTCCGCCACGGTCACCTCTCCCGCCAGCACTGCGGTCAGCGCCTCCTCCAGGTCCGCCCGCTTGAGCGGCGGCAGGGGGCGATCCCGGTAGTCGATGGTCAGGGTATCGACCGCGATGTTGCCGCCCGTGGCCGCGCCCTCCCCGTCCGCGTCATCTGCCGAACGGGTGAAGGCCTGGACCGAGTGGACGTTGATGTCGAAGGCGACCAGCGCCCCGGCGATCTTCGCCAGGAGCCCGGGTTCAGGGTCATCGTGAGTAACCACGGTTAGCTCCGAATACAGAGCATCCGGCGCGGGCGTGCGGATATCCACCACGGGACGTCCGCCCTCTTGCAGGCGCGCTACCATCGCCAGGTGGCGCGCCTGCACCGGCAATGGCGTGTTGAGCAGGTAGGCCGCAGGCATCGCCTCGATGTGCGCTCCCACCGCCCCGGCGGCGTCCTCAGCGGCCGCGCCGCCCGCGCGCTCGGCCTCGCGAGCCAACTGCCGGCGCACCCGGTCGCGGGCCGCCTTCAGCCGCTCGGGGTCGGACGGCGGCGCGGCTATCCGGGGCGCCGCTCCCCCCCCCTCGCCGGCCCCGACCGCAGCACCGTCCTCCCGGGCGGAGAGGTACGCCTCGGCGCGTCCGTAGAGGTCGGCGAGCTGGCGCGCCTTCATGGGCGTCCAGACCCCTGGCCCCACCGCCATTGTGTCGGCGCGCGTCAGCAGATAGAGCATCCGCAGCGTCTCCCGGTCGCCTCCGAGCGCGCCCACGAAGTCACGTATCGTCTCCGGCAGACTCAGGTCGCGCAAGCGGGACGTTTCCGCCATGAGCAGGTGGTGCCGCACCAGCCGAACCACCCGCTCCGTCATGGCCGGGGGGCATCCGAGCCGCGCGCAGATAGCAGAGGCCCGCTCCGCACCGGTCTCCTCATGCGGCGCCGGCGTGACACCGTCCGCACGCAGGGGCCACTGCTTGCCGGTGTCGTGCAGAAGCGCCGCCAGGTACAGGGTGGCCGGCGACTCCAACCCCATCAGGATCTCGCGGCACGCCTCCACCTCGGAGTCCTCCTCCAAACGCGGCGCGCCGCCGCTACTGCTGCCGTCGCCGTACACGGCGCCGGAGAGGTAGCCCACGGGGGCAGAGTCCAGGGGGCGCAGGCGGGTCAGGTTCTCCAGCACGCGCAGCGTGTGTTCGCCCACGGTGGAGGCGTGCGCCGGGTCGTAGGGAATCAGGCCCATACACGCCGTCAGCTCCGGCAGGACCAGCTCCAGCAGCCCTGTGCGCTCCATCCGCCGCACGGTGCCGGTGACGTCCCCGGCGCGTCCGAGCAGCTCCAGCAGCGCCGGCCCCAGCGCCGCGCGCACCGTCTGCGCCGTCACCGAGGCGCTGTCGCCGCGCATCGCCTCGGCCCAGCGCTGCATCGCCTCCTCGGTAGCCACGGCGAGGTTGAGGCCGTAGGTCTGGCAGTAGGCGAGCGCTCGTACCGGCCAGAACAGATCCTCCGTGGCGCGGGACGGGTCCGCCAGGACCACAGCCCGACGCACGGCGGAAAGGCCACGCCCATCCAGGGGGAGCGGAGCGTCCAGGCACCGCGCCACCACCTTTTCGCTGATCTGGTGGACATGGTCGGCGGCGGCGTACCAGCGGCGCATGAACCGCTCCAGCGCTTCCGAAGGCGGCGTCCCCGCCTCCAGCAGCGCGGCGATGCTCTCCTGCCGCCCCCGCGACAGGAGGTCGCGACGCTCCCCGGAGACCCGGTGCACCAGACATCGCACCGACAGCAGGAGGTCGCGCGCCGCCTCCAGGCGGTCCTGCTCCTCACGGGTCAGGATGCGGCGGCGCACCAGGTCATGCCACAGGGCGTTCTCCCCCCCGCCCCGCTTCCCGAAGCGGACGCGCGCCATCCACCCGGCCGTTTGCAGGTCGCGCAGCCCGCCGGTCCCCTCTTTGATATTGGGCTCGGTCACGCGCGGCGTCGCCCCGAACTTCTCGCGGCGGCGACGGCGCTCGGCCTCCTTCCGAAACAGAAAGTCTGCCACTTGAAGGTGCTGGCGGAAGTCGCGGTCAAAACGAGCGAAAAGGGCCGGGTCGCCTGCCACCAGCCGCGCTTCGAGCAGCGAGGTCTGTGTCTGGTGGTCCAGCGTAAGGACACCCGGGCTGCCGCCGTACTCGGCGACGCCGCCCGCGCTGGAATCGTCCTCCGGCGACTCCGCGCCTCCGACATCCGCGAGCGTTCGGTAGCCATAGCCGACGGAGAGTTTGGCGCCGGACATCAGGACGCCCATGATGAGGCGGAACAGTTCGCGCAGGACCGGCGGGTCGTCATCGCGGGCCGCGATCAGGGTAATGTCCAGGTCGGAGTGGGGGGCCAGCCAGCGCATGCCATATCCACCCGCCGCCAGAACCGCAATGCCGGGCCCCGCCGGTCCACTCTCGTGGCCGGTGCGCTCGCGGGCCAGGCTCCAGAGCCGGCGCACCACGGCGTCGATCAGGTCGGCGTAACGGTGCATCCAGAGGCGCCCGCCGTCGGGGCGGGAGGTGATCAGGACATCCGCCCTTTCCAGCAGGGCGGCGCGCTCGCGCACCACGAAGGCGGCGAGGTCCTTCTCCTCGCTCAGAGTGGCGAGACGGGAGCGGATGAGGGCAGCGTTTGGAGCGTCGGTCATGCGGGCGTGTAAAGTCCGGGTGGTGGTTTCGCCCCCAGTGTACCACCGACTGCCGTCCGGACGGCACGACCGCCTGGAAGCCGGGATCAACCGGGGCAACCGCCTGCCGCGGCGCGATATCGGGTAAAATAAAAGTGCGCTTTCGTCGATAATATGCAGGAAAGGCGCGCCGGTTCCCTGACACGTGGAAGGAATCCGCGGGCGGCAGGGAGAATCAACCACGCAACAAGCGGTCGTCGCTCGTCCGTCCGGAATGCGGCACGGCATTTTTTATAGTGATCAGGGACATGCGTTTCCGCCGCGCAATCATCTGGACGCGGTGCGAGCTATAGGGAGGAAGAGTTTCATGAACTGGAGCGGTAGTACGGCCCGCCGGTGTGGCGCGGCGGTTGCTCTGGCGGCGACGGCTACGCTGATGCTGCCTCTAGCGGCGAACGCCCAGACCCGCTATGAGCGGTCGCTGGCGGGCATCCGGCTGAACTCTCAGTCGACCAGTGTCCTGCGCCTGTACGGCAACCCGAACGAGGTCGTTATCGGCAACACGGGCGTCCGGCTCCCCCCGCAGGGTGGCCAGGGCGGCCAGGGACAGCAGGGTACGGGCTTCCCCGGCGCCCCCGGTGCCTTCCCCGGCAGCGGATTCCCCGGCACCCCGGGAGCGCCGGGCGCCTTCCCCGGCAGCGGATTCCCGGGCGCCAGCGGGCCCGCACGCGGCCCGAGCGCGTCAGGGTTGAGTGCCGGCGGCGCCGCCTCCGTCGGTCCGCGCGGTCCGGCGGGCCCGCAGGGTCGCGGATTCCCCGGAGCGCCGGGCGGCTTCGCAGGAGCGGCGGGTCTCCCGCAGGGGCCAGGCGGCTTCCCCGGAGGCCCAGGTGGATTCCCGGGCGGCTTCCCGGGTGCACCTCCCGGAGCGGGTGAGTTCGGAGACGGCACCGGGTTCCCCGGTAGCGGTTTCCCGGGCAGTGGTTTCCCGGGTAGCGGCTTCCCCGGAGCGGGCGGCGTAGGCGGCGGTATCGGCGCCTTCGGCCAGACGACTTCGACCCTTGCCCGCCAGCAGGAAGTCACCTGGATCTACAACCGCAAGTCCGGCAACGACATCGTGTCGTACGAGTTCCTGATCGGCCCCAGCGGACAGGTGATCCAGATCCGGGCACTGGGTTACACCGGTCCGGTGCGCACCTCCCGCGGCATCAAGCTCGGCTCCGACTACCGCGATGTCGTGCGCGCCTACGGCTACCCGGAGAGCCACTTCATGTCTAACGGCATCCTGGTGGCGGACTACAAGAACAAGGCCCACGCCCAGTTCCAGTTCCAGAACCGGGCTGGCCAGCAGGGTGACCCGCTCAAGGGCGGCTACAAGATCATCGCGATCACCATCGCCTCGTTCGAGTAAGCCCCCTTCTACAGCCTCCGGCCGCCCCCGCCCCGCGATTTGCGGAGCGGGGGCGGTCGTTTCTCCGGTACACTGAAGCTGTGACCGAAGCGGAAAAGGAAGCCATCCGGGCCAGTATTGACATTGTCGACCTGATCTCCGGCTATACCGCGCTGAAGCGGTCGGGAGCGCGCTGGAAGGGCCTGTGCCCGTTCCATCAGGAGCGCACCCCTTCGTTCCAGGTGGACCCCGAGAAGGGGCGCTGGCACTGCTTCGGCGGCTGCTCTACCGGCGGCGACATCTTCACGTTCCTGGAGAAGGCGGAAAACCTGACCTTCATCGAGGCTGCCGAGCGCCTGGCGGAACGGGCCGGTATCACGCTCACGCCCTATGGTGGGGGCGACCGAGAGGTGGTCCGGCGCGGCCAGCAGGAGAAGGACGCCATCTACCGCGCCAACTCCCTGGCGCAGCGCTTCTTCCGCGAGTGGTTCGGCAAGGCCAGCCTGGCGCGCGAGTACGCAGAGCAGCGAGGCCTGAGCCACCAGACCATCGAGGCGTTCGGCATCGGCTACGCCCCGGACGATTGGGGGCAGCTTTCCGCCTTCCTCTTCAAGCACGGCGTTCATGCCGAAGACGCCGAAAAGGCCCGGCTTATCTTCCCCTCGCGGCGCGGCGACGGCACCTATGTGGACCAGTTCCGCGGACGGCTTATCTTCCCGATCGTGGATGTGCAGGAGCGGGTGGTCGGCTTCGGCGGACGCCTGATCGTCCCCACCCCCAACGCCCCCAAGTACCTGAACTCACCGGAAACCCCGGTCTTCCTCAAGAGCCGGACGCTGTATGCGCTCAACCGGGCGCGCAAGGCGATTCAGGAGCATGACCGTATCGTGGTGGTGGAGGGGTACACCGACGCCGTGGCCTGCCACCAGGCAGGCATCGCCTACGTGGTGGCGACCCTGGGCACATCGCTGACCGACGAGCACGTGCGCCTGATCGGGCGCTACACCAAGAACGTCATCCTTTCGTTCGACGCCGACGCCGCGGGGGTGCGCGCGGC
>Ga0065721_10050384_pt1 | contig 20693 bp, 30 predicted proteins | sample Mesricmetagenome_FD_59108 | JGI IMG/M metagenome (GOLD analysis project Ga0065721, IMG submission 59108) | Mesophilic microbial community from rice straw/compost enrichment Sample: eDNA_1 v2 (version 2) | ecosystem: Engineered > Solid waste > Grass > Composting > Bioreactor | place: USA: Davis... | reverse complement strand
CGGCCGGACAATCCGGCGCGGCTGGCGGTGCCTCAGGCGTCGCCGGCGTCGCCCGCGCCGCGGGAGGCGCGGCCGTCTCGCCGCTTCGCCGCGCGGTCTCGCGCGCGGCCGAAAGCATGCGCTCCAGCTACGCCCGAGGCGCCCAGTCCGCTTTCGAGGTGACCGGCGGCGCTTCCACAATGGGCACGATCCGCGGCGGTGACTCGGCTGCATCCACGAGCCCTGCGGCGGAAGGACCCCCGGCTTGGGCCCGGCGCATGAAGCGCTCCCAGCAGCTCCATCACGGCGTCATGGCCGCCGCGCACGCGATCCGCAGCGGCGACAGCCATGGCGGCGGCACCTCCGTCAACCTCTCCCGGCGAGACCAATGATGTTCAAGCGACCTTCCACACACTACGGAAAAACTCCCGCACCCGAGACGCCCTATCAGCGCGCCGCGCAGGTCTGGGACGAGCGCATCGGCTCGGCGCGCGTGCAGGCGAGGAACTGGCGCCTCATGGCGTTCGGCTGCCTGTTCCTGTCCGCTGGATTCGCCGCCGCGCTTGTCTGGCAGTCGGCGCGCGGCACCGTCGTGCCCTGGGTGGTGCAGGTCGACAATCTCGGCCAGGCACAGGCGGTCGCGCCCGCGGTTGCCGACTATCGCCCGACCGATCCCCAGGTCGCGTTCCATCTCGCGCGCTTCATCGAGCAGGTCCGCTCAATCCCGGCTGATCCGATCGTTGTCCGGCAGAACTGGCTTCGCGCCTACGACTTCACGACTGATCACGGCGCGGCCGCCTTGAACGACTACGCGCGAGCCAACGATCCCTTCACCAAGGTCGGCAAGCAGCAGGTCGCGGTGGACGTCTCGAGCGTCATCCGGGCCTCGCCCGACAGCTTCCGCGTGGCCTGGACCGAGCGGCGCTACGAGAACGGCCAGCTCGCATCGACCGAGCGCTGGACCGCGATCCTCACCATCGTCGTGCAGCCGCCGCGTGACGCCGAGCGGCTCCGCGCCAATCCGCTCGGCATCTACGTCAATGCGATCAACTGGTCGCGGGAGCTGGGGCAATGAGCCGAACGAACGTCCGCGCCGCAAACGCGGCTTTCCGTAAATCCGCAATCGCGGCCGCGCTTCTGTCGGCCACACTACTCAGCGCATGCGCCACGCAAAGGCCGCCGCAGATCACCTACGACTCCGATGTCCCGCCGCTGCCGCCCGTTCCGGCCGCGCTCACCGATGAGCGGCCACGTCCACTGCACATCCCGCCCGCCTGGACACCCAGCCATGGCGGGGCCGCCGCCAATTCCCCGACGGCGCGCGTCGCGAACGCCAACGCGGCCGCCCGCGTCGAGCCGCGCCGCGAGGGCTACTACAACGCCATCCAGATTTATCCGTGGTCGGAGGGCGCGCTCTATCAGGTCTATACCGCGCCGGGGCAGATCACCGACATCGCGCTCGAGCCCGGCGAAAGCCTGACCGGCGCCGGCCCGATCGCCGCCGGCGACACCGCACGCTGGATCATCGGCGACACCGAGAGCGGATCGGGGATCTCGCGCCGTGTCCACGTACTGGTGAAGCCGACGCGGCCCGACATCATGACCAACCTTGTCATCACCACGGATCGCCGCATCTACATGCTCGAGCTGCGTGCCGGCGCCAACCCTTACATGCCGGCGGTGGCGTGGGCCTATCCACAGCCGCCCGCTTCGCAACGTCATGCCGCTCCGACCACGCCGGTCATTCCCGCCGCCGCGGCGCGCAACTACCGCTACGCCCTGAGCGGCGACAATCCGCCCTGGCGGCCGGTCGCTGTCTACGACGATGGCCGTCGGGTCTACGTCGAGTTTCCGCGCGGCATCGTCCAGGGCGAGATGCCGCCGCTCTTCGTCATCGGCTCGGAGGGCGAGCTCCAGATCGCCAACAGCCGCATCTACCAGAACATCCTGATCGTCGATCGCCTCTTCGGCGCCGCCGAGCTTCGCCTCGGCAGCGGTGACCATCAGCAAACGGTCAGGATCTCGCGCAGCGACGGGAGGCCGTCGTCATGAGCGACACCGGCGATCGCCATTTCGGAACGGAGAGCGATAACGCGGCCCCCATGCGGCTGCGCGGCGATCCGCCCCGCGTCACCCGCCTGTCCCGTAAGGCGCTGGCAGGGATCGGCCTGGTCGCGTCGATCGGCCTCGGCGGCGCCCTGATCTACGCGCTGCAAACCAGCGATGCCGGCCCCCGCAACGAGGAACTCTATTCCACCACCAATCGGCCGACCGCCGACGGGCTTGCTGGCTTGCCGCGCGACTACACCGGCCCGCGACTTGGACCGCCGCTGCCGGGCGACCTTGGCCGCCCGATCCTCAACGCCCAGGATCGTGGACAGCCGGTCGTGCCGCCTAGCATCCAGCCGACCGTGGATGCGGCCGAGCAGCGCCGGCTCGCCGAAGAGGAAGCAGCACGCACGAGCCGTGTCTTCTTCCAGACGCAGGCACGGACGGTTGCGGCTTCGACGGCGCCAGGCGGCACCGCCACCACCGCGAACCTGACCGGACTCGGGCTTCCCGGCCAATTCAACACGCCGACGGCGCAAGAGCGCGCCCAGGAGCGGCAGCTCGCCTTCCTCAATGCCGCCGCCGATCGCCGCACCGTCGCCCCGGATCGCGTGATGCCGCCGGCCTCGCCCTACGTCCTGCAAGCCGGTGCGGTGATCCCGGCCGCATTGATCACCGGCATTCGCTCCGATCTGCCGGGGCAGATCACGGCGCAGGTCACCGAGAACATCTATGACAGCCCGACCGGGCGGATTCTTCTCGTACCGCAGGGCACCCGCATCATCGGCCAATACGACAACGCCGTGCAGTTCGGCCAGCGCCGCGTGCTGCTGGTGTGGAATCGGCTGATCTTCCCCAACGGCCGCTCGATCGTCCTGGAGCGCCAGCCGGGCGCGGACGCGGCGGGGTATGCCGGTCTCGAGGATGGTGTCGACTATCACTGGTGGGACCTCGCCAAGGCCGCGGGTCTCTCCACCCTCCTCAGCGTCGGCGCAGAGCTGGCCATCGACGATGACGACCGCTTGCTGCGCGCCATCCGCAACGGCGGCCAGGACACGATCAACGATGCGGGTCAGGAAATCATCCGCCGGCAACTCAACGTGGCGCCGACGCTCACCATCCGGCCCGGCTTCCCGGTCCGTGTGATCGTCACGCGTGATCTCGTGCTCGAACAATACGGAGGCTGACATGACGAAGCTAAAACTCCGCTCCATCACCGACAACAAGCCCGTCAAGGTCACGGTCGAGTTGCCTGCGACGCTCCACCGTGATCTCATCGCCTACGCTGAAATTCTCGGTCGCGAATCGGGGCAGCATCCTACCGATCCTGTTCGCCTAATCGTGCCGATGCTAGAACGATTCATTGCGACGGATCGAGGCTTTGCGAAGGCGAGGCACACTGCGGGAGGCGTGAAGCCGGAAGCCTGATCCCGGCTTCTGACTTTCGATGCGCAATCGTTCGCGCTAGGCTCAGCAAACGTCGGCAGGCGGGATTGTCGTTCCGCGGCGACCATACCGCGCAGAACGGCAGGACTTCGTTGGCGACTGGCCGGTAAGAAACGCCTGGAAATTGGGCGAAGGTGGTTGCCTCGCTTGTGAGCGTCAGCCCTCGCCCGATAGCCACGAGCGACAGAAGATTATCCCTTCCAACATATTGCGCCTGAATTTCGGGGTGGTGCCCGAGATCGGCCAGGTGCTGCACAAGATAGTCGTAAATTTCGGGACCAGGCGCCGCATCACTGACAATGAACCGTTCACCCGCGAGATCATGCCAATCTAGTTCTCCCCTGCTGCAAAGCGGGTGATCTTCGGGCAGTGCCGCGAAGACCCGTTCCGACCAGAGTTGGTCGGTTTCGCAGTCCCTCCAACCACACGTACCCGTGATGAACGCCACGTCGAGTTGGAGTTGGCGAACGGCGGAGACGTGATCCGCTGGATCACCGTCGATGAACTCAATCCGCACTCGTGGATGCCTCTTGTCGTATTCCCGCAGCAACTCCCAAAGAAAGCCCGAAGCGAGCGAGGAAAAGATGCCGATCGTGATGCGGCCGTTCTCACACTGGCCAATGGCGGAAACGTCCTTCGCTCCTTGACCAATCTGATGCAGCGCCTTGCGCGCATGACGGAGGAATTGCTGCCCGGCGAGGGTCAACAGGACGCCACCATTATGTCGCTGGAAGAGCGCGGCTCCCAGGTGATCTTCAAGATCACGGATTCGTCGGCTGACGGCCGACTCTCGAATCCCCAGGGCCGAAGCAGCTTTACGAAAGCTGCCGTGTTCAGCCGCAGTGACGAAGTAGCGAAGGTGTCGAAATGCCAAGGGCGGAACTGAACCAGATACCCACCTCATTCTGTGGCAGCTCCCGCGAAGTGTCGGTAGGTGCGCGGTCGCAATAGTGCCCTTTGCTTTAGGCCTTCGCTGCCGTCCCGCGCGGCCTGTTGTACGACGGCAGTACAGACGGGAGCGCGGTTACCGAGTTCGATTGGCGTTTTCAGTGGCTGGGACTCCGAAGCAGATCGCTGCAACTTGGGCCAAACCGGCGGTGGGAACTGTCCCGTCGGCTCATCTGCGAGTTCCAAGCTTTGTTCTCCATTGACAGAACAATACGGACGAACGCATTATCACAAAATGGCAAGAAAGTCACTTAAAGAAGATATCTTGGATGCCGGACTTCGCGTCATGCTGCGCAAGGGTTACGCGGCCTCCAGCGTACGTGATGTGGTAGCCGAGGCAGGCGTACCTCAGGGCTCGTTCACCAACCATTTCCGGTCGAAGGAAGCCTTTAGCAGCGAAGTTCTGGGCCGATATTTCGAACATGTTCGAAACCTTGTTTCCCAGGCGCTAGACGATCAAAATCTGACACCCCGTCAACGACTGAAGAGATATCTCGACATCATCACCAGTCGCCTGGAGGCGGATGATTTCGAACGAGGATGTTTGATCGGGGACTTCAGTCTCGAGGCCGCGCCGCTCAGTGAGATGCTTCGGTCACGGCTGTCGGAAATCTTCCTGGAGTGGCGCGACTATTTTGCAGAATGTATCAGGGAAGCGCAGTCGACGGGCGAAATCGATTCCACCTTTACTCCGGAAGACCTCGCTGACTTCCTCCTGTCTTCATGGGAAGGTGCGATAATGCGCATGAAGGTTGAGCGCAATGAGGCGCCATTGGAACGATTCAAGAAGATCGTTTTCGCCACAGTCTTCAAGGAATGCCGGTGAAATCCACCAACTTTGTCATCCTACCGGGTTCATCGATAGTGGCTCGGTTTGAATCTCGACTTGCGGCTCGTTGCGGACAGATGGATACCGAACAACTCAAGTGAAACGCCCCGAGCTTTTGTTGGGAGGCCAAGACCGCATCACGATGCGGTTGCATCCCGGTGGCCAACTGGAACTAGTTTTTCACCGCGGCGCGAAAGTCCGGGACAATGCGGATTTCGCATTCATTGATCGAACCGGCAAGATCGAGTGGGCTGCGCCAGATCGCGGTATCTTTAGCATCACCGATCTTCTTAAACAGCGTGGTGAAATCGTCGAGCTTGTTGCCGACTGGATCTTGGCTACTAGAGCCAACCCCACCGAATAAGATCAGACCGGTAGCGGGCCAAGTCAACGAGGCAGGGCGAAAAGCCAGCGCCCCGCAGATCGGGAACCGAAACTCCGCATCGGGTTTCGGCACGGCCCCGCTTGCGGGGGCGACGAATTCGCCAATCCCCGAAAGCGCCCGACTACCCTGATCGCTCATCAGGCACTAAATCAGGTCCTTGACATAATACGTACGACCGTATTATAGGAAGAACACAACAACCTTGGCCGAACGCTTGAGCTTCGCCTTGGCAATCGAAGCAGGTCAACAAAGGTCAAACGCATGCAATTCGACGTCTCTCTTCCTCATCGCGCAGTGCTCGATTCCCACATGGCCTATCGGGAGGCGGGTTTGCAGGAGGGACCCGTTGCTCTCTTCCTGCACGGCAATCCGACCTCGTCCTATATCTGGCGAAACATCCTGCCGCATGTGGCGCCGGTGGCCCGGTGCATCGCTCCTGACCTCATCGGCTTCGGCCAATCGGGCAAGCCCTCTATCGACTACCGCTTCGCGGATCACGTCCGCTATCTCGATGTGTTCATCGAAGCCGCGGAAATCGGTTCGGCATATCTCGTCGCCCAGGATTGGGGAACGGCGCTCGCCTTTCATCTGGCGGCTCGCAGGCCCGAGTTCGTCCGCGGTCTTGCTTTCATGGAGTTCATCCGGCCGATGCAGAGCTGGGACGATTTTCATCAGGCAAAGGCAGCGCGCGAGACGTTCCGCAAGTTCCGGACGCCCGGTGAAGGCGAGCGCATGATTATCGAAGGAAATGCGTTCGTCGAACGTGTGTTGCCGGGTTCCATTATCAGGAAGCTCAGCGACGAAGAAATGGCGGTTTATCGCGCTCCGTTCGCCAAGCCGGAATCGCGAAAGCCCACCTGGCGCCTTCCGAACGAACTGCCAATCGCCGGTGAGCCTGCGGACGTGAATGAAACACTGGAGAAAGCGCATCTCGCCCTCGCGAACGCGCGCTATCCCAAGCTGCTCTTTGCTGGAGATCCGGGCGCCCTGGTTTCCCCGGCCTTCGCTGAAGCGTTTGCCGCAAAGCTGCACGATTGCCAGCTCGTTCAGCTCGGGGCGGGGGCGCATTACCTGCAGGAAGACCATCCCGAAACTATCGGCCGTTGCATCGCCGAGTGGATTGCGCGGAACCAGGCGCGCGACGCAGCCTAGGTCGTTTCCCTGCGTTCAAGCGAACTGCCGCCAGAGCGCGCATTTGAGTTGGCGCGCGGACCCCATTGGTCTGCACCGGCGGCGTTCCGTTAGGCGGGAGCACGATAAGAATGAAGGATCTGGCATGATCGACTTGCACTACGCGGCAACGCCAAACGGTCACAAGGTCCGCGTCTTCCTCGAGGAGGCGCACCTCGCCTATCGGATCGTGCCGGTGAACCTCTCCAGGGGAGAGCAGCGCCGGCCAGAGTTCCTCACGATATCTCCGAACGGGCGTATTCCCGCCATTGTCGACCACGCTCCGGCGGGACGTAATCGGTCCGTATCGGTGTTCGAGTCAGGCGCAATCCTCCTCTACCTCGCCGAGAAAACCGGGATGTTCCTGCCCGCCGAGCCGGACGCCCGCCTCGAGGTCATTCAGTGGCTCTTCTGGCAAATGGCGGGCCTCGGGCCGATGGCCGGTCAGATCGGTCATTTCAACGTCTTTGCGAGCGAAAAGGTACCCTATGCGATCGAGCGCTACCGGGGCGAGACCGCTCGGCTCTACGGTGTGCTGGACATACGCCTAGCTGACCGCCCCTACATTGCCGGCGACTATTCCATCGCCGATATAGCCTGTTTTCCGTGGATCGTTCCCCACGCCGCACAAGGTCAGCGCCTGCAGGACTATCGAAACCTCTTTCGCTGGTTCGAGGCGATCCGTGCTCGTCCCGCGGTCGTGCGAGCGTATGGCGACAGTAAAGATGTGTACACCGGACGACAGCTGCAAGTCCCAGAGAGGCCTCTTTCTGGCGCGAACGCAAATGAGCAAGACCATGAACGGCGCTGAAACCGAGATGGTACTCGTCTCATCCTTCTGCGATGACGCCCAACTCGCCGGACTTTACGCTGCGGCGCAACTCGGAGATCGGCCAGCCTCCGCCATTGTCGAGGCTTTCCGTAACAGTCGCTACCGCACCTTTGGGCTCTACCACGACAGGCTCGTCGGCGCCGGACGCGCCTTTGGCGACGAAGTCGACTGCGCCGTCATTTGCGACATGGCGGTTCATCCCGATTTCCAAGGATGCGGTCTCGGCTCTCGCATCCTCGAAGCGCTGAAGCAAGGGGTGCGGCATCACAAACGGATCATCCTCTACGCCCGGCATGGCAAGGAGGAATTTTACCTCAAACGCGGGTTCAACCGGATGCGGTCCGCGATGTTGTGCTCCTTCGTCGTTCCGACCGAGCGCAACCGGGAAAACGGAATCATCGAATAGCACCAGCGCGGCCTCGTCTCACGCGACGCGCAAACCCTTTAGCTCAGCCCGACATCGAAGATAGGGACAAAAACAATGAACGAGGTCACGATCACCTACTGCAATCCGTGCGGATATGGAAAGCGAGCAGCCGAAGCTGCCGATGCGCTCCAACGCGATCTATCAGTCGCTGCGAAACTTGTGGCCGGAAAAGGCGGAATCTTTGAGGTTCGGGTCAACGGCGAGGTAGTAGCCAAGCGCATCAAGGGGCACTTTCCGGACACCGCTGAAATCGTCGGAGCCGTCCAGGCTACAATGAAATAGGTGGGTAATTGAAGAAAAGATAGCAGCAACGTCCGGTCTATTTCGAGAAACTAAACGGATAACTGATGGGCCACGAAAACTACCGCCGCCACCTACTTGTCGATACGATCGAGAAGCGCATTTCTGCCAACTATTACGATCCGACTCACCAGTTGCCAGATAGCGAACTGACCGAACTCGTTCGGCTCGCCACGCTTGCACCGTCTGCATTCAACTTCCAGAACTGGCGCTTCATCGCGGTCCGGACACCAGAGGCCAAGCAAAAATTGTGGGAGGCCGCCGGCAGGCAGGCAAAAGTCCTCGAGGCCTCGGCGACTTTCATCATCTGCGGCCAGTTGCCCGATCATTCCGTTCTGGCGGAAAGGCTCCGTCCTTCCGTCGAAGCGAGGTTCATGCCGGCGGCGACGTCCGAGGCCTGGGTGCAGGGCGCGGATGCGCTTTACACAGGCAATGCCCGTATGCAGCGCGACGAGGCCATCCGATCCGCCACATTCGGGGCTGCGACCCTGATGTTCGCTGCGGCGGCCAACAGCCTCGCAACGGGCGCAATGGTCGGCTTCGATCCCGACAAGGTCATGCAGGAGTTCGGCCTTGGTCCGAACGAGGTCCCTGTACTGCTCATGACTATCGGCAGAGCTTTGCCCGACAACTGGCCGCAAAAACCGCGGCGGCCGCTGCAGGAAGTCCTGGAGTTCGCATGACGAGCAATTCCGCACCCATCGCTGATCCGGTAGTGGCGCAGGCACCGTCGATACGTGGATTCGATATTCTATCGACGGCAATCGCGCCGGCCATCTGGGGCAGCACCTATATCGTGACCACCGAGTTGCTGCCCGCAGGTATCCCACTCACCGTCGCCATGCTGAGAGCGCTGCCGGCAGGCATCGCGCTGCTTGTGATCGTTCGGACGTTGCCGCGCGGGATCTGGTTGTGGCGCAGCTTTCTGCTCGGCGCATTCAACTTTGCGATCTTCTGGTGGCTCTTGTTCGTCTCGGCCTATCGGTTGCCAGGCGGAGTTGCCGCCACGGTCGGCGCCATCCAGCCGCTCATCGTTCTCGGCCTTTCGCGCGTTGTCCTCGGCAGTCCGGTGCGACAGGCGGCAATCGCATCGGCTTTTGTCGGCATCGTGGGGGTGGCGCTTCTCGTTCTGACGCCGGCGGCAAGGCTTGATCCGATCGGGATCGCGGCCGGCCTTGGCGGCGCTCTGTCGATGGCCTGCGGAACGGTTCTGAGCAGGAAGTGGCAGCCGCCGGTATCCGCACTCACCTTTACCGCTTGGCAGTTAACCGCCGGGGGCTTGCTGCTCCTGCCGATCGCGCTTTCGCTGGAGCCGTTTCCATCAGACCTGACGGTGGCCAATGCACTCGGCTTTGCCTGGCTCGGCCTGATCGGCGCGGCGGCAACCTATTTCCTGTGGCTGCGGGGAATCGCTCGACTGGAGCCGGCCGTGGTGTCCTTCCTGCTCTTCCTCAGCCCGCTGACGGCGGTCGTGCTGGGCTGGCTTTTCCTCAATCAGACGCTCTCGCCCGCCCAGTGCTCGGGAATGATCCTGATCGCCGGCGGCATCTGGTTCGGCCAGCGTTCGCAGAAGAAGGTCGTGTCTCAGAGGCTGATCGGAAACCAAGCAATTTAATATCAGCACGTTACACCGAAATCGCGAGTCACCTCCGATTCCAGCAAACAGTCTGCTCCCATGAAGCAAGCAACTGCTTGGCAATTGAGTCGAGGCATGATACTTAAGTTCTTACTTAAGTGATTCGGGATATCATGCAGCCATCCATCGACCTCTTATTCCATGCACTCGCCGATCCCAGCCGGCGCAAAATAATTGATCGGCTGAGCCGCGGTCCAGCGACGGTGAGCGAACTGGCACGCCCACTCGACATGTCCCTCCCGGCGGTGGTGCAGCATCTGCAGCTGTTGGAAGCGTCGGGCATCGTCACCACAAAAAAGATCGGCAGGGTAAGAACCTGCTCGCTCGACGCCATGTCCTTATCCCGAGCCGAGCAATGGCTAAACGAGCGCCGCAATGCGGTGGTCCAACGCCTAGGTCGCCTCGGCGAATATCTCGAATCGACCCAATCCGACCCCCAAAAATAGGAGAACGGCCAATGTCCGCACCGGATACCATCCAACGTAAGACGACCCACGGAACTTTTACCGTCAAAAGGACCTACGATGCCTCATCCGCACGTGTGTTCCAGGCATTCGCGGATAAGGAAGCCAAGGCGAAGTGGTTCTCTGGCCCGCAAGGCGTCGAAGAGGCCGGTAGCAAGTTCGACTTCCGCGTCGACGGGCAGGAAATCGTTTTTGGGCGCCATGCCAATGATATTCGGACCGCCTTCTACGCGGTTTATCAGGACATCGTGCCCGACGAGCGCATCATCTATACTTATCGCATGACGTTGAACGGCACGCCGATTTCAGCATCGCTCGCCACCATCGAATTCACCCCCTGCAGCGACGGAACGCAGGTTTCCTGGACCGAATACGGCGTCTATTTGGACGGCTTCGACAATCCTGCAGTGCGTGAGGAAGGCACCGGCTGGCTGATGGACAAGATTGGTGCAAGTCTAAACGATTGAATTATAGCAGCACATCGCAGTCACGGTGTCCGATAAATTCTCTATGGATCAACGATGTGGACCGATACCACTCGTGCCGTTCATGCGCGAAGCGGGTTAACTTTGCCAAGCGACTTGACCGATGCCGAGTGGGCGATCCTGGAGCCGCTGCTACCCCCGGCATCGCATGTGGGGCGGCCTCGCAAATGGCCGCTGAGGCGGATCATCGAGGCGATCCTGTATCTGCCGCGCGACGGCTTGACGTGGCGAATGCTGCCGCCGTGCTTTCCTCCGGTCTCGACCGTGCGGCACTGGTTCTATCTGTGGCGCGACAACGGCCTGTGGCTGACGCTCAACCATACGCTGCTCATGGCATCGCGTCAGGCGATTAACCGCGACTCCCCATCTGCCGGGGTAATCGACAGTCAAAGCGTGAAAGCCACAGAAGGTGGCGGACCACGGGGCTATGGCGCGGACAAGAAGACCAAGCGCCGCAAGCGCCATATCCACACCGACACTGAAGGAAATCTGGTTCACGCAGTGATCCACACTGCCGTCATTCAGGACCGCGACGGGGCACCGCTGGTGTTGCGGGGAATCATCCGGCGTTTCCCCTGGTTGCGGCATGTTTTTGCCGATGGCGGTTATGCCGGCGATAAGCTCGGGGACGCACTACGCCGGATGGGCAAGTGGACTGTCGAGGTCATAAAGCGATCCGACTCCGCCAAAGGCTTCGAAGTATTGCCACGTCGATGGGTCATCGAACGCACATTGGCATGGCTCAACCGCAACCGTCCTCTCGCAAAGGACTTCGAACAAACCATCGCTTCGGCGACCGCGTGGCTCTTTATCGCATCTGTGCAATTCTTCATCCGGCGTATCGCAAGAGCATGAAATCACTTCGGATAATTTTGAAACAGACTCTCAATTTGAAGTTCGGCTTCGCTGATTGACTCGCCTTATCGCGAAATCGCTTTTGAACCGAAGCAATAGCTCAGATTGAGAAAAAAATGACGGAAGACGAACAGGCGATCCGGCAAGTCATTGCCACTTGGACGCGGGCAAGCCAGTCTGGTGACACCGCCACGATCCTCTCGCCTATGACTAATGACGTGGTCTTCATGGTCCCCGGCCAGGAGCCGTTCGGCCGAGAGGTTTTCGAAGCGACCGCCAACCATCTCGGCGCAGCGGGGCTGCAGATCGACGGCATCAACGACGTCGTCGAGCTTCAGATAGAGGGAAATTGGGCGTTTACGCGCAACCGGATCAACTTGAGCATCACTCCCGCGGCCGGCGAGCCGATGCAGCGTGCGGGCTACACCCTGACACTGTTCCGCAGGGAAGCGGATGGCCGCTGGCGGGTTGCGCGTGACGCCAATCTTTTGACGCTGAAAAGCTAAGGTGAACTTGAGGATCGTTAAAGGCCGGGGATGAAATTGAGGCACTTCGCGCTCACCGACAAGAGTCAGTACGGCGTCATGGCGCTCGTCACCCTAGTCGCTTCGCCCGCATCTCCTGAACCAACCGCCAGCTCCTGCCTTGATCGACAGAACGTTCGTTACACCAGCGAAACGTGTCGGGCGTAACGTCGCGATAAACCCACCGTGTCAGCGATCCGGAGGCGTCGACATCGCCCAATTGAACGATCTCGTCGCCGACCTTGCGAGCGAGCTGGCGTGTGACGTATCCGCCCGGAGGGTTTATCCAGATGATGTGCCAAGCATCGATCTTCGGATCGTATATCCGCAAGGTCGTTGAGTAGCGGTTCCCGGGTTCGGACCAGCCAACATCTGTGCCGTTCCTAACCGGTGTTATCCAAAGATCCTGGATCGCTCGCCCTTCGAGAACCCAGTCGAAACGAATATCCCATTGGGAACGGGTTGCTGTCCCGTCTACTGCAAACTCAGTCGTCTCCGCCAGCCAGTCGCCGACGAACTGCCCGTAAAGCATGAGTTTGTCAGCATATTCAGCGGCCGGTCCGCTCGCCGCCAGGCCTTCCAGAAAGCTGCGTGGATTCGAACTGATATCCGGATTCATTGGCTCACCATTGCCCTACGTAAACTGGTTGACTTTTCAGCGGGGGGCGTCTCACGGCGTGCCGCTATTTCAACCCAATGCCTCTTTGAGGCATGCCACGATCGCCTTGGCATAGCGCCGGTCAGGATCCTTGCCGGGGTCGTATATCGTGACGTCGACGCCAATGACCGGAACCTTACGTATCAAGAGCGAGACAAGTCTGGCGAGTTGTTCGAAATCCAGCCCCGGCTCCCCCGGTGAATCCACTGCGGGCATCACGGTTTCTGCAAGAACGTCCACGTCCAGATGCAGCCAATAGCGCCAAAGGTCACGACGAAATGCCCATACAGCAACCCTTTCGGCGGTCGCCGGTATTCCATCTCGAAGTATATCCTGAACGATGATTCGATTGATCGCCGTCTTGCGAATGTCACCGTAATATTGGGCGTACTCTGGCCGCAGAGCATCGCGCTCCCCTATCTGCACCACGTCGTCATCCCGCACGAGAGGGCCGTCGACGCCAGGCCATTCGGTGAGCAGCTTCTCCCCACGTCCTGTGACGAGGGCAAGGTCCATACCCGCCACAGATCCCAAGCGGCTTCCTGCATCGTAGTTTCCAGGATGAAAGAAGTCGCTATGGCCGTCGATATGGAGCAGACCGACACGGCCAGAAGCTCTGGCACCCGCGAGGCAGCCGAGCAGGATGCTGCAGTCTCCGCCGATGACGACCGGGAAATCACCGCCAGAGAGGCGCAAACCGATGAGATGCGCCAGGTCACGACTGAAGTTGCGAATCGCATGACCATTGCGGATGCGCGTATTTTCCTCTGCATCGAACCGATACTCGGGACGAGGCAGCCACTCGGCGTCTGTCGCCCCAATAGCAGTCTGCAGTCCTTCTGCCAGCAAAACGAGCGGAGCTTCCCACGCCCGCGGCTCCTTGCCATCGGCCTCGGGGCGCAGGCCAAGGTTGCTCGGAGCGCAGATGATGACCTTGCTTCCCATCATTTCCGAATGGCGCCTCGCTGGAAGCACCGCAGCCGCGAGGAATCCCACGATTTGCTCCCTGCGCGTGATCACTGATGCCGCCCTCCTAACCGGTATTTGGAACTTAACTGGTTACATCGCGTCGTCAACCATTAATATGGCTTTTACCGGTTAATTTTATAGATGCCCTCCGTCAAATTCGTGCGGGCGAGTTCGCACCGGCAGCCGACGGGCACTGAGACAGGTCGTTCTCGACAAGTTAGACGAGACGATGTTAAACAAAATGAGGGAGATTTTGTGAATATCACCGCATTCATGTACAGTCAAAAACTCACCAAGGTGAACCCTCGACAGACATCTCCGTCGCGTCAGCCTGAGGTGACTTGGAAAAATACTCCGATCGGCACGGCGAAATCAGCCGAACAAGTGACTTCTACGACGAAATCAGCTCCGGTTCAATTCACTGTGTCGATGTTGCTCGCCCTGATGAATGCTCAGCCGGAGAATCAACAACCGGGAGGAACGAGCGTGACGGTCTCAAGCGACCAGGTCACACTCCAACTAGACGAGGTCGACGCCAACGATGCTGCACAGAAGATAATGGATTTGGCCGGGTCAGGCGGCGAACTCAATTTATCGAGTGTAGAGCAATTGCTCGGGATAACGAAATCCGAACAGGGAGAATTTTCCCCCAGGGCCGTGATCGAGCGAGACTGGTACGGCCTGACGGGCGGCAGCGACACCCTATCGACATCCCAGCTTGCCGCTGCGATCAAGCGTTTGTCAGGCGCTCATCTTCAGCCCACCGACCACGGCGATCTGATCGTTGACAGGTCGGTTCTTCAGCCCATTCCTTCCAGGCGTGGAGGAAACTCTGCTCGTCCGCCTTATTAAGCGTGGATACGCTGATGAGCACGACTGGCAAGGCAGAGACGGCGAGGCCGAAGTAATCGCGACCGCACTGCCGACATCCACCTGCCCGGCATTCCACCATGTGACTTCCGCCCGGTTGTAGGAGCCGGAGCCGAATGTTGCGTTCCGGAGACGCAGCGCCAGCGCCACAATCTGGCGCCCTCGTCGGTCGCCGCTACTGGGTCATCGACGCCGGTCCGCTGAGCGATATCTTAGACTCGTCTCAACGAAAGGAGACGCCGAGATGACCGTCCTGCAAGCGCTCTTGATGCGCGCGTTTGGCCGCCCGCAAGGCATTCTTGGGCGATTGGGCGGTGCCATCATGGCGCGTGCAAATGCGAATTTCGGCGCTTGGGTCAGCAGCCTCCTCGATGTTGGCCGAACCGACACCGTTCTCGAGGTGGGTTTTGGACCTGGCGTTGTAATTCAGCGATTGTCGGCGCTTGCCGTGGAAGGTCACGTCGCGGGCATCGACGTCTCGAGGGAAATGCTCGAACAAGCACGCGCTAGAAGCGCCATGGCTATCCGAAGGGGTCGTGTCGACCTGCGACAGGGTTCCGTGGAGAACTTGCCATTCGCCGACGCCAGCTTCGACAAGGCGCTGGCGGTCAACTCGATGCAGGTCTGGCCGGATACCGCAGCAGGATTGCGGGAAATTTGGAGAATCCTAAAGCCGGGTGGGAAGATCGCCCTCGGCTTTTCTGTCCATTCCGGCCAATCGCGCGAAGGATTGACGGACAGGGTCGAGGCTGCCGGCTTTAAGAATGTGCGCGTGGAAACGGCTCAGAATGGTTTCTGCGTTGTGGCGACGAAACCAGCCGACCGCAATCGTCGCGGGATTACTGCATCATAGTTTCCGGGATGAGAAGTCGCACTCAGCGCCTGTTGCCCCAATAGCAGTCTGCAGTCCTTCTGCCGGCAAGACGAGCGGCGCTTTCCACCCGGAGGGCTTTGACATCGGCATTGGTGCACAGGCCAAGATTGCTCGGGGCGCAGACGATGACCTTGCTTCCCATCATTTCAGAATGGCGCCTCGCTGGAAGCGCCGCAGCCGCGAGGAGTCCCCCGTATGCGGCCTGCGCGTGACCATCAATGCCGCCTCCCATAACCTGCATTTGGAACTTTACTGGGACACCGTAATCTCAACCTGTAATATCGATTTTACCGGTTGATTCTGTGGACGCCTTCCGTCAATCTCATGCTGGAGAGTTCCCACAGCGAACAGGGCGAAAGCGCATGATTGGCGAAGAGCCGATGATCGAACAGCACCAGTTCCGCGAAGACGACTTCGTCGGCGGTCATCCGGCAATTGATTTTGTCAACACTGTCACCGGCTGGGATGTGCGGCCCAGGGACTGGATCCCGGACTACGCCGCGCTCCTGAACTGGGCCCGGATCGGCGGCATCCTTACCCAGGCAGATGCAGTTCAACTTCTAGCACTTGCCGGAGCGGCGCCGCGTGCAGCGGCGACTGCGCTGAAGAAAGCCAAGGGATTGCGGAGAGCCATGCACGGGCTCTTGACGGCGCGTGTCGAAGGCGCAGCCCCTCGAGCGGACGATCTAGAGGTCGTCGAGCGGATGTGGCGAGGCTTCAACATCCGCCGTGAGTTGGCGATCGACCCCGCAACGGGAATCCAAATTCGAGCCGGTGAAATAGGACTTGACGTCATTTCCATGGCCGTGATCGACGCCTTTGTCCGGCTCGGCGAGGATTTCGCGTCACCTCGCCTGAAGCGCTGCGCGGGCGCCAATTGCGGCTGGTTCTTTTTTGACAGATCAAAGCCGGGTCGCCGCCGTTGGTGCGACATGGCAACATGCGGCAACGCGGCAAAATATGCCCGCCATCGCAAACATCATTCCGCTTGAACGAGGACTGATGTGAAGACGGTCCAAACGGCGCGGCTGATATTGCGTCAGTGGCGGGAGGAGGATTTCGAGGCCTTTGCTGAGTTCTGGGCTGACGCCAGCACCGTGGCCTTCGTCGGCGGCCCTGTCCCGCGTGAGGACGCTTGGCGCAGGATGTTGTATTTCATCGGTCATTGGCACTTGCGCGGATTCGGCTTCTTCGTTGTCGAGGATCGTGCAACAGGGACAATGACGGGTTACTGCGGGGCGCAGCGTCCGGTGGACAAGCTTGAACCTGAATTGGGCTGGGGTATTTTCCCCCGGTTCCAGGGACGGGGCTACGCGACCGAGGCGATGCACGCCGTCCTCCGCGTCGCATTCAGCAAACTTGGCTGGAAGACTGCAATAAGCCTAATCGCCGAAGACAATCTCGCCTCGCAGGCGGTCGCGAGGAAACTTGGAGGCGCGGTCGAGCGCTACATCGATATCAACGGCAGGCGCTGCGGCGTATATCGTCACATCTTTCCGCCCCCATCAATCTACTTGAATTCCCGCAGCGGCGAGCCCGGTGACTCCAACCGTGGAACGCGAACGCAGAAGTGAAATCAATAATGAAAGGGTGTGGGTTAGGAAAAGGCGCAAATGCTCCGCTCGCGTACTTTATAGTTGTCTTTGTGCTATCCGTTCCGTTCTGGATATTCAGCGCAGCCACGGATCGAGAATTAATGCCGGGCCTGCCGCCAGCAAGCCTTATGGTCGTCTGTCCAGCACTTGCAGCCCTCCTATTCCAGCTGTGGCGATCCGGCCGCGAGAGCGCGATCTCCCTATTGGCCCGAATGTTCGATTTCCGGCGCCTTCGATTTCCCTTGGCAGTCGTGCTGTTACTTCTACTCAATCCGGTGTCGTTCGCGATATCGCTGGCCATCCAACGGAGCCTCGGCGTTGCGGTGCCCCTGCCGACGAGCATCCGGCCATTTCCACTACTCGGACTGTTCTGTGTCTTTCTCGTCGCCGCAGTCTGCGAGGAGCTTGGTTGGTCTGGATATGCCCTCGGTCGGTTGCAGAGCCGCTTGGGCGAGGTGCTTGCAGGCTTAACCATAGGATTGGTTTGGGCTCTGTGGCATTTCGTGCCTCTTGCAGAAGCCGGTCGCTCGATCGAATGGATATCATGGTGGTCGCTCTGGACATCGGCCACTCGTGTGATCATGGTCTGGCTCTATAATCGCACGGGACGAAGCGTCTTCGGAATTTCACTGTATCACGCGGCGTCCAATGTTTGCTGGCAAATATATCCCGTGCGCGGATCCTATTTTGATCCGACTATCAGCGCTCTTGTAACCGTTGGGTTCGCGGCGATCCTGATCCGGCCGCGGCACTTCAAGCGCAGGAAGAGTTAAGCGCTCCGGCGAGTCTTGTCGGGTCATATTTTCTACAGAAACAGATATCCGGAAGCAGGGCGCAGTGTAGCGCCCCGCTTCCGATTGAACATGGGCTCAGGCAGCTTCGAGCAACCCTTCGGCCAGCCTTGGCAATACGACTTCGCGCCAGCCCGGCCCCATATTCTCAAATGCGAAGCGGTGCTGGGGATTTTCAAGATTGAACCCACGATGCTCGAGCTTCAGGATCGTCTCGTTGCCCCGAGGTAGGATCTCCCAATGCAGTTCGAAATCGCCGAAGGTGTAAGCCAGTTTGCGCCCCTCATCGACAGCGAAGACACGGCACGGAATCATCCCCCATTTCTCCATGTCCATGGTGAACTCATGCCCTTCAATCGGGGCAATGTTCCCGGGCCGCCACCAACGCGCGATGCCTTCCGGCGTTGAAATCCGTTCCCACACGCGCGCTGGCGATGCCTTGATGACCTGTTCCACGGTCACGGTTCTCAAGCTCACTCGTTCGTCTCCTCAAGGTCCCTCGCCAAGTCTGCGAGGCGGGCTTTCCAATAGTTTTCATAAGGTGCGAGCCAATCGCGAAGCGCGACCAGTGGTTCGGCGTTTAGCGAATAGATTCGCTCCCGCCCGGCCTTGGTTTCTTGAACGAGCTGCGCCTGACGCAAGATGCTCAAATGTTCCGACACCGCCGAGCGACTGATATCGAAAGCCTCTGCTATAGATCCCGCGCTCCTTTCCTTGGAAAGCAGGAGCGTCACCACCTGCCGGCGAACAGGATTTGCGAGAGCGGAGAAGACGGCTTCGTTTATCATCGCTTTAATATGTCGGGATTCTCCGACATGTCAATATTATCCGACATATTTTTCGCGCTCGCCTCCACGCATCTGCGCGATTGCATTGGAGGAACCGACGACGGAGATCGTCCGGATGTCGCCGAGGGCGTGTGGCGCGCTGTAGACGGCGGAACCGGCGCGATGCGCTTCCGGCCAGCCCCGACGCCATCGCGCTGGCGAACGGTGGCTAGCGCAGGCGGAACGCCCGCACTGGTCGATTTTCGCCGCGCATCTGCGCGTGTCTAGACGAAACCTGTCAAATCAACCAAGCCAGGGCCGAAGCCGCAACGACAGGGTTCGAACTCGTGATCCTTGCCTTCGGAATCAAGAAACAGTTTACGCTAGATTTCTATTTGCACGCCACAGTATCCGGCTATCCGAACGCCGAATTTCGTAACTTTCCTTTCGGAGTCTATCGCGCTCAATTTCCTCGAAAGGAAAAACCGAGGAGATGATGATGGCTGACCGTAATGGCCCCCCAATCAGGCGGACCATCCGCCGGCACCAGTTGCGTGAAATGGTGCCGCTTGCCGACAGCACGATCTATGAGATGGAGCAGCGCGGCGAGTTTCCCCGCCGCTTTGCACTGTCCCCAAGATGCGTCGTGTGGGACTTGGCCGAAGTCGAGGCCTGGCTGGCCGCGCGACGAGCGTCACCGGTGCGACGCGCCCAGCATCCCGACGTCCGCCAGCGCCGTGCCCGCCCGGTCAGAGAGCGGGATCAGGCGCGAGGAGCGGCATCGAAGGCGGGATGAGGACCGGGGCGTATTTCTCGCCCGCCACCCACGCATCGACGATGTTCGACCACTCTTGCAGCATGTGCCGGCGCTGCACCTCGTACTCGGCCTTGTTGTAGACGCCGCGGGAGGAACGGCCCTCCTCATGCGCGAGGCACTTTTCGATCCAGTCGCTGTTGAAGCCGAGCTCGTTGAGCAGCGTCGATCCGGTCCGGCGCAGGTCATGCACGGTGAACGGCTCGAGCGACAGCCCTTCCTTCTTCGCCTGCTCCACGACGAGATAGGTGACGCGGTTGAAGGTGGCCCGCGACATGGGCGCATCGGCATCGTAGCGCGACGGCAGGACGTACCGTGAGTTGCCGGCACAGGTCTTGAGGGCGATGAAGATGTCGAGCGCCTGGCGCGAAAGATAGACGTTGTGCGCCTTGGAGCGCTTCATCCGCTCCTTCGGGATCGTCCAGACGGCGTTCTCGAAATCGATCTCGTCCCACACCGCGTCCTGCAGCTCGCTCTTCCGCACCATCGTCAGCAGGATCAGCTTCAAACCGAGACGGATCGTCGGCAGCGTTGCGACATTCTCCAGCTGCTTGAGCATGATCCTGATTTCGGTCGGCGACAGCGACCGGTCCCTCGGGGTGAAATGAGCGATCGCCGAGGGGCCGACCTCATCGGCCGGATTGGCGACCTTCTCGCCGTGGAGGATGGCGAACCCATAGATCTGCTTGACGATGTCGCGGACGTGGAGCGCCGTCGCCGGCGCGCCGCGGTCGACGATGGCGCCGCAATGTGCCCGCAGGTCATCCGGCGTGATCTCCGTGAGAAGCCGCTTGCGCCACGCCGGCAGAAGCTCGCGCTCGAAGATCGCCCGGCGCATGGACCGCGTGCTGTCGGCCATCGGCGCCATGGTCAGCCACTTCTCGCCGAACTCGCCGAAGCTCTTCGCCTCGAGAAGCCGCCGCTTGGCGCGCTGCTTTTCAAAGGCGGGCGAGCGCCCCTCCCGGATCATGCGCTTGGCGTCGATGCACAGTTCCCGCGCTCGCGCGAGCGAGATGCCGGCCTTGT
>Ga0065721_10050383_pt1 | contig 20696 bp, 18 predicted proteins | sample Mesricmetagenome_FD_59108 | JGI IMG/M metagenome (GOLD analysis project Ga0065721, IMG submission 59108) | Mesophilic microbial community from rice straw/compost enrichment Sample: eDNA_1 v2 (version 2) | ecosystem: Engineered > Solid waste > Grass > Composting > Bioreactor | place: USA: Davis... | reverse complement strand
GGGTCGGCGTAGCCGCGCCGGACCTGCGCCACGTCGGCCAGCCGGTAGAACTTGCCGTTGGCGCGCAGGCTGATCGCCCGCAGGCTGTCTTCCGACGTGAAGGCGCCGCTGACCCGTACGGTGATCTTCTCGTCGCCGGCCTGGACCACGCCGGCCGGGGCCACCGCGTTCTGCGCCTGCAACTCCTGGATCACCAGATCGCGGTCGATCCCCATGGCCGCCAGCTGGCGGGTGGAGAAGTCCAGGTAGATCTTTTCGTTCTGCACGCCGACGAACTGGACCTTGCCGACGTTCGGCACGCGCATCAGCTCGGCCCGCGCGCTCTCCGCGTAATCCTTCAGCTCGCGGTAGCTGAATCCGTCGGACGTGAAGGCGTAAACGGTGCCAAAGGTGTCGCCGAACTCGTCGTTGAAGGCCGGCCCCTGGACGCCCTGCGGCAGGGTGCTTTTCATGTCGGCGATCTTCTTGCGGACCTGATACCACAGGTCCGGCACGGCCTCGGCCGGCGTGTAGTCCTTCAGGTTGACGTAGACGACGGAAATGCCGGGCTTCGTGTAGCTCTTGACGTAGTCGAGATACGGCACCTCCTCCAGCTTCTTCTCGATGGGGTCGGTCACCAGGTTCATGGTGTCGTCGATGGTGGCGCCGGGCCAGTTCGTCTGGACGACCATGGTCTTGATGGTGAAGGACGGATCCTCCTCCCGCCCCAGCCGCGAGTAGGAAAGCGCGCCGGCCAGCGTCAGCGCGATGATCAGGTACCAGGTGAAGGAGCGGTGCCGCAGCGCCCACTCGGACAGATTGAAGCTGGTCATGGCAGCGCCGCCGTTTCCATCGGTTTGTTGACCCGGACCCGCTGGCCTTCCGTCAGGCTGTGCACGCCGGCGGTGACCACCACGTCCCCGCGGGAAAGCCCCTCGGTCACGATGACCGGATCGCCGTCTTCCCTCGGCCGGAGGGTGACGGCGCGGCGCCGGACGGTCTGGTCCTTAGGGTCGACGACCCACACGAACGTTTTTTTGCCGCCCTGCTCCACCACCTCGAACACCGCCGTATCCGGCAGTTCCACCACCGGGGCCGGCGGCTGCTTGAGGCGCCCGGTCACGGTGGCGCCCAGCCGCAGCGCGTCGGGCGGGTTGTCCAGCGCGATGCGGACGGTGTGGGTGCGGGTGACGGGATCGGCCTGGGGCGAGACCTCGCGAACGTGGCCCGTCGCCCTGATGTCCGGCGCGCCGGCCAGCATGACCTCGATCACCGGGTCCTTCGGCGCCCCGCGGATGCCGGCCTCGGCGACGTTGAAGACGGCCTCGCGCTCGGCCGGCTGGGCGACGCGCACCACCATCTCCCCGGCCTCGACCACCTGTCCGGGCTCCGCGCCGACGGCCGTGACCACGCCGTCCCGGTCGGCGGGCAATTCGGTGTAGCCGACCCGGTCGCGCGCCGAAAGCAGCGCCGCCTGCGTCGCCACCACCTTGGCGTCGGCCGTGCGCATGCTGAGCAGGGCCGCGTCATACAGCGCCTGGGAGGTGTTGCCGTTGGCCAGCAGTTCCTTCTTGCGGGCCTCCTCGTTGCGGGCCTGCACCTGCTCGCCCTGCGCGGAGGCGAGGTTCGCCTCGGCCGTCCGCAGCGCGTTGCGCTGGTCCTGGTCGTCCAGCCGGGCAAGCACGTCGCCGGCCTTTACGCTGTCGCCGACATCGACCTTGCGCTCGATCAGCTTGCCGGCGATGCGGAAGCCGAGGTCGGCGTCGGCCCGCGCCTCGATGGTGCCCGTCACCGTTTCGCCCAGCCGGAAGGACTCCGGCTGGACGGTGACGGTCCGCACCGGGCGGACGGACGGCGCCGTGTCGGCCTTGTGCTCCTCCTGGCAGCCGGCAAGCGCCATGGCGACGGCAAGGGCAAAAGTGGGGAGTGCTGCGGGACGCAGCCGCCCGTGGATCGCGCGCGTCATGCCTGCCCCCCCTGCCTGATGGTCACCTTCTGGCCGGTGCGCAGTTTCTGGGTGCCACCGATCACGACCACCTCCCCGGCCTTGAGGCCGCTTTCGACGGTGACCGTTCCGGTGTCGTACTGAAGGACGGAGACGGGCCGCAGGCTGACCGTTCCGGGGCCGTGCGCGTCGGCGGAGGCGGCCACGACCCAGACCGCCGGCTTCCCCTCTGCCGTCTGGAACAGGGCGGACGACGGCAGGTTGACCACCGGCCGCGCCGGCAGCTTGGCCCGTCCCGTGACGGCTGCCCCCAGCAGGAACTGATCGGGCGCGTTGGGCAGGGAGACCTTGACCGTGTAGGTCCGGGTGACCGGATCGGCGCCCGGCGACACCTCGCGGATCGTCCCGTCGGTCACGATCTTGGGATCGCCGACCAGACGGACCTCGACCGGCGGCAACTGCCCCTGGCCTTCCAGCCGGGTGGCGGAGCCGGGGACCTGGAACACCGCTTCCCGCTCGCCGGGATCGGCCAGCCGCAGGACCATCTGGCCCGCGGCGACGACCTGTCCGGGTTCCGCCGCCTTCGCCGTGATGACGCCGTCGCGGTCGGCCCGCAGTTCGGTGTAGGACAGGGTATCCTGGGCGGAGCGCAACTGCGCCTGGGCGGAGTTCAGTTCGGCCTGCGCCTGGGTGTAGCGTTTCTGCGCGTTGTCGTACTGCACGCGGGTGGTGAAGCCCTGGGCCAGCAGGCTGCGCTGACGCTCTTCCTGGGTGCGGCTCTGCTCCACGAAGGCCTCCGCCGCCGCCACGTCGGATTCGGCGGAGCGGACGGCGTTCTGCTGGTCCTGGTTGTCCAGCCGCGCCAGCAGGTCGCCGGAGGAGACCTTCGCGCCAACGTCCACGAGACGCTCGACCACCTTGCCACCGACGCGGAAGCCCAGGTTGCTTTCGTGGCGGGCCTCGATCTCCCCGGTCAGGGCGGTCGTCTGGTCGAAGGAGGACACCTGCACCGCCAGGGCGCGGACGAGCATGGCCTCGGGCGGCGGGGGCGTCGGCTGATCGCACCCCGTCAGAATGAGGCCGGCGGCGATCGCCGCTTTTGCCGTCTTTGACCCTGTCAACGTCGACATGGCCGCTCCCCTCCCCCTTAGAGGCGCCGTGCGAGGATGGTCCGCGTGTGGAGCGCGATCATCCGTTCCTCGTCGGTCGGAATGACGTAGGCCTTGACGCGGCTGTCCGGCGTCGAGATGCAGGTCTTCCCCGCCTCATTCGCCGCCTCGTCGAGGTCGAGGCCGAGCCAGCGCGCCCGCTCCGCGATGCCCTTGCGGATGCCGGGAGCGCGTTCGCCGATGCCGGCCGTGAAGACCAAGCCGTCGATGCCGCCCATCGCCGCGGCCAGCGAACCGATGGCGAGACCGGCGCGGTGGACGAAGTAATCGAGCGCAAGCCGGGCAGACGGCTCCGGGCTGGCGAGCAGGACGCGCACGTCGTTGCTGATGCCGGACAGGCCCTTCAACCCGCAGTCGTGGTACAGCAGGTGTTCGATGGCGCGGGCATCCATGCCCTTGTCCATCAGGTACAGCACGACGCCGGGGTCCAGCTGGCCCGGACGCGTCCCCATCGGCAGGCCGTCCATCGCCGTGAAGCCCATGGTGCTGTCCACGCTGCGCCCCTCCTGGATAGCGCACATGCTGGCCCCGCTGCCCAAGTGGGCCGCGACGACGCGCCCGCGCGCGATCTCCGGGGCGAGGTCGGGCAGACGCGAGGCGATGTACTCGTAGCTCAGGCCGTGGAAACCGTAGCGGCGTACACCCTCGCGGTACAGGCTGTCCGGGATCGCGTAGCGGTCGGCCAGTTCGGGATGGCGGCGGTGGAAGGCGGTGTCGAAGCAGGCGACCTGCGGGATGTCGGGCATCAGGTGGCGGATTGCCCGGATCGGCGCCAGATTGTTCGGCTGGTGCAGGGGGGCCAGCGGGGCGTACGTCTCCAGCGTCTCGATCACCCGGTCGTCCACCAGCACGTGCGTGTCGTAGGCCGGGCCGCCATGGACCACCCGGTGCCCGATGGCCACCGGCATGGAGCCGCCGACCCGGTCCCGCAGCCAGGAGCCGAGGAAGCCCAGCGCTCCGTGCACGCCCTCCGCCTCCGCCGGCAGGGGCTCAGTGTGGTCCGGCACGCCGTCGCCGCGCAGGACCAGTTGCGGACGCGTTCCGATCCCTTCGATCTGGCCGCGCAGCCGCACCGGCAGCGCGCTGTCGCCCGCATCGAAGAGTTGGAACTTGATGCTGGAGGATCCGGCGTTGATCACGAGGATCGTGTCGGTCATGACACCCTTCTCCCCTCCCCTTGGCCCTGCGCCGGTCCGTGCGCTTGCCGCGCCGCGAGAAAACCGAAACCCATGCCGACCGGCCGGAGAAGTACGTAACCGTTACGCAGGACGGCATCGGTTTGAAACGCCGGATCCGCACCTGCCCCGAACGGCCGGGCCGGACGCTTTTGAAAGCCGGATCAAAAGAGGTATGGCTGTTTCCGGCACGGACAAGCGAACATATGCCTTTGGAATCACCCCCGCAACGACGGAAAAGCGTTATGAAAAGGCGCAATGAGATCATCTGATCTCTTGGTAATCGGAACTATTTTCTGTAATCGCCGGGTCGATCACAGGCCAGACGCCCGCTCTCACTTGCGATGTACGGTAAATGTTACCGTACCATGCGCTGTTTTTTGCCGCATGCTACTTCTTCATTCGCCCTGCGCTGCGGCTCAATGTCTCCCAAAACCAAACCCGAAAACGATGGGCGGGGTGATTTCATGGCTGCGTCCGTGCGGCTCGACATGCTCGACGGCGGCACCCTCGCGGTGACCTGCGCCGGCGACTGGCTGGTGCAGCACGGCATGCCGTCCGTCGAGGAGGTCGCGCGGCGCATGGCCGCGCCACCGGCGCTCAGCCGGGTGACGGTCCAGGCCGCCGGCCTGGGGCACTGGGACTCCTCGTTGGTCGCCTTCGTCGCCGGCCTGGAATCGGTCTGCCGGGCGCGGACGGTCGCCTTCGACAAGGGCACATTGCCGCCGGGCGTGCGGCGGCTGGTGGATTTGGCGCTGGCCGTGCCCGAAAAGACCGGGACGCGGCGCGCCGATACCGGCAAATCCCTGCTCGTCTCCATCGGGGAGGCGTCGCTGCGCTCCTGGAAGGGTGTGCAGGAGACGCTGTCCTTCCTTGGGGAGGCGACGCTGGCCTTCGTTCGGCTGTCCACGGGGCGGGCGCGCTTCCGCCGGTCCGACCTGATGCTGACCATCCAGGAATGCGGAGCGGAGGCACTGGCGATCTCCTTCGTCATCTCGCTGCTGGTCGGGCTGATCCTGGCGTTCGTCGGGGCCGTGCAGCTGCGCACCTTCGGGGCGGAGATCTACGTTGCCAACCTCGTCACCGTGGCGATGACGCGCGAGATGGCGGCGATCATGACCGCCATCGTTCTGGCCGGCCGCACCGGTGCGGCCTTCGCCGCCCAGCTCGGCACCATGCAGTCGAACGAGGAGATCGACGCCTTGGCGACGCTGGGCGTCTCGCCCATCGAATTCCTGGTGCTGCCGCGCATGCTGGCGCTGATGCTGATGATGCCGCTGCTCTACCTCTATTCGGCCTTCGCCGGCATGCTCGGCGGCTTTCTGGTGGGCACGGGCATGCTGGACCTGACCGGCACCACCTACCTGGCCCAGACGCAGGCCAGCTTCTCCTTCACCGACTTCTTCGTCGGCTGGGGCAAGAGCGTGCTGTTCGGCGCGCTGGTCGCCGTCGCCGGCTGCATGCGCGGCATCCAGTCGGGGCGCAGCGCCGCGGCGGTCGGCAACGCGGCGACCTCAGCCGTGGTGACGGCGCTCGTCTACATCATCATCAGCGACGCCATCCTGGCCGTCCTGCTGAACATCGTCGGGCTGTAGGGGAGGATGGCGTGATGGAGGCCGCCCCCGACACCGAGCCGCGCATCGCCGTGCGGCACCTCGACATGGCCTTCGGCGGCTACGTCGTGCAGCGCGACGTCAGCTTCACCGTCGGGCGCGGCGAGATCTTCGTCATCATGGGCGGCAGCGGCTGCGGCAAGAGCACCATGCTGAAGCACATGATCGGCCTGATCCGGCCGGCGCGCGGCGACGTCTTCTACGACGGCGAAAGCTTCTGGAACGCCGATCCCGACCGGCAGATGGCGATCAGCCGCCGCTTCGGCGTGCTGTTCCAGAGCGGTGCTTTGTGGAGTTCCATGACGCTGGCCCAGAACGTGGCGCTGCCGCTGTCGCTCTACACCACGCTCGACGCGCGGGAAACGGCAGAAGTCGTGGCGCTGAAGCTGGCGCTGGTCGGCCTGCGCGGCTTCGAGGACTACTACCCGTCGGAGATCAGCGGCGGCATGCGCAAGCGCGCCGGGCTGGCCCGCGCCATGGCGCTGGATCCCGACATTCTGTTCCTGGACGAACCGTCCGCCGGGCTCGACCCGCTCAGCTCGCGCCGGCTCGACGACTTGATCCTGGAGCTGCGGGACAACCTGGGCAGCACGGTGGTCATCGTCACCCACGAACTCCCCAGCATTTTCGCGATCGCCGACAACTCGGTGTTCCTCGACGCGGAGACCCGCACGGCCATCGCGCACGGCAACCCCCGTTATCTGGTCGATCACGCCGACAGCCCGAAGGTGCGGGAGTTCCTGCGCCGCGGCGAAACGGTCCCGGCCTAGGCGCAGGCGCGGAAGGGAGGCAGACCATGGCAGCAAAGGCCAATCCCAAACTGGTCGGCGGCTTCGTCGTCGGGGCCATCGCGCTGCTGATCGCGGTGGTCGCCCTGTTCGGCGGCGGCAACCTGCTGCAGAAGCGCCCGCGCGCCGGCACCTACTTCCAGGGCTCCGTCGCCGGGCTGGACATCGGCGCCCCCGTGACCTACCGCGGCGTGCGGGTGGGCGAGGTGAAGTCGATCCGGCTGGAGGTGGACACCAAGACCCTGGACACGCGCATGCCGGTCGAATTCGAATTCATCCCCGGCGCCGTGCAATGGAGCGACCGGCCGCTGAACCCCAGCGAATACCGGCGGCTGATCGAAACCGGACTGCGGGCCAAGCTGGTGTCGCAGAGTTTGGTAACGGGCCTGCTCGCCATCGAACTCAACACATATCCCGGCACGCCGGCCACGCTGGTCGGCGGGCTGCCCGGCGGCGTGGTCGAAATCCCATCGGTCCGGTCGGACCTGGAATCGCTGAAGGCGACGCTGTCGAACCTGCCGCTGGACCGCATCGCCGGGACCATGGTGCAGGTCCTGTCCCGCCTGGACGAGCTGATGGCGAACCCGGAATGGAAGAACGCCGTCGCCTCGCTGGCCGGCGGCCTCCAGCAGTTCGAAACGCTGATGAACACGGCGAACCAGCAGGCCGGGCCGGTGCTGGGCGACGTCACCCGCGTCGCGACGGAGGCGGGGAACGCCGCCACGGCGATGCAAAACGACGTATCCGCGGCCCTGGCCGACCTGCGCGGCCTCATCAACACGGTGGATGGCGAGGTGCGGCCGCTCAGCACCCGCGTGCAAGGTGCGGCGGCGGCGGCGGAGAAGGCGTTGCGGCAGGCCGACAGCACGCTGCGGGAGGTCGACGGCGCGCTGGACCCGCGGTCCCCGCTGCGCAGCAACCTGGACCAGACGCTCTCCAATCTGGCCGTGGCGTCGCGGTCGCTCCGCTCCTTCGCCGACCAGCTCGACCGCAAACCGAACGTCATCATTACCGGACGGTGACATCATGAATTTACCGGGCATGGACTTACCCGCGGGCGTTCGGCGCCGACAGGCTCTCTGGGGATTGCTGGCCGTCGTCGCGGTAACCGGCTGCTCCGGTACGCAGCCGCGCCTGTTCGTGCTGACCCCGATCCCGGCGGGCAACGGCCCCGCGCGCGGCCGGGGAAACCGCGCCATCAGCGTCCAGCCCGTGACCATGCCCGACTATCTCGACCGGCCGGAGATCGTGTCCTACGCCAGCACCAACGAATTGTCGGCCAGCCGCGACGACCAATGGGCGGAACGGCTGCCGACCAACATCACGCGGGTGCTGGCGGAGAACCTGTCCGTCCTGCTGGGGACGGACCGCGTCCAGGTCATGCCGTCCCGGCGCGGCGACCGCACGGACTACGAGGTGAGCGTCGCGTTCGACCGCTTTTCCCGCGCGGCTTCCGGCCAATGCGTGCTGGACGCGCAATGGGCGATCCTCGACGGCGCGACGCAGAAGACGCTGGCCCGCGACCGCACGCGCATCGCCACCCCCGTCGCGGACGGCGGCTACCCCGCCCTGGTCGCGGCCATGAACGAGAACCTGACGGCGCTGAGCCGCGACATCGCGGAAGCCATCGCGAACCTGCCGCACAAGGGCGGCAACCGGAACCCTTAGCTCGGGTCCAAACAAGGAGGGGCATCGATGAGAAAGCTGATCCGGCTGTCTCTGATCCAGCCGTCTCTGGTCTGGCTGGCGGGACCGGTGCTCTGGGCCTCGCTGGCGTTCGGCCCGGCCCTGGCGGCCGAACAGGCGCCGCCGGGCGGCCCGGCACAGGCACAGGCACAGGCGGGCGGCGCGGACCAGGACGGGGACGACATCGACAGCGACGCCCTGGACATCCTGAAGCGCATGGCGGACACGCTGGCCCAGGCCAAGGGCTTCACCGTGACCATCCGGTCCAACTACGACGCGGTGCAGGACACCGGCGAGAAGATCGAATTCGGGGAGCGGCGCATGGTCACGCTCAGCCGCCCCAGCGCGCTGAAGGTCGAAGCGCAGGACAGCGCCGGCAAAAAGACCATCGTGACCTACGACGGCAAGGCGATCGTCGTCTATACCCCCGCGGACAACGTCTACGGCATGGTCGAGAAGGCCGGCAGCGTGGACAACGCGGTGCATTACTTGGTGCGGGACCTCCAGGTACGGCTGCCGCTGGCGCTGCTGCTCGTCACCACGCTTCCGGACGAGTTGGACCAGCGCCTCGTGGCGCTGGACTATGTGGAGCGCGACACGCTCACGCCGGTGCCGACGGATCATCTGGCCGGACAGACCGACGAGGTGGACTTCCAGGTCTGGATCCCGGCGGAAGGCACGCCGCTGCCGCAGCGCATCACGATCACCTACAAGAACGACGACGGTGAGCCGCAGTTTCGCGCCGATCTGACGGACTGGGTGCTGAATCCCGACGTTTCGGCTGCCCAGCTTGCCTTCCGCCCGCCGGACGGGGCGGAGCGCATCCCATTCCTGGCGCGGGTCCGCCGGACCGCCTCCGGCCAGCCGCCCTCCCCCGACGATGAATCCCGCAACGCGCCGGCAGCGTCCGGCAAGGCGGAAGGACCAGCACAATGAAGACCCGACCGACACGGATTGCCGTCATCGTCGCCTCTTCCCTGGTTCTGGTGATGGGGCTGCTGCACGAAGTCGACGCGCGGGGCAATCGCGGTGGCGGCGGGCGCGGAGGTGGAGGTGGAGGTGGAGGCGGCTTCTCCCGGTCGGGACCAGCCGCAGGTGGTGGCTTCGCCTCGCAGAGATCCTCCGCATCGGTGGGCGCCCGCCAAGCCGGGGCCACCCAGCGGTCCGCCCAGCGGACGGCGGCGGCGCAGACCGGCACCCGTCAGGCTGGCTTCACCGAACGGTCGGGCCAGCGCGCCGACACCCGCACCTCCGGCCAGCAGGAACGCACGGAGCGGACGGAGGTCCGCCAGCAAGGCCAGACCGAACGGACGGAAGCCCGCCAGCAAGGCCAGAGCGAGCGCACCCAGGCTCGCGCCAACGCGGCCCAGAACTGGGACGGCGGCCATTACTACTATGACGACGATGACGACGACTGGGGCTACGCGCTGGCCGGTGCGGCGGTCGGCGCCACCGCCGGCTTCATCGCGGGTGCCGCGACCGCGACGCCGGCCCCCGTAGTCAACAACACCTACGTGACGGTTCTGCCGTGCTCCCCGGCCGTGGTGACGGTGAGCGGCACGAGCTATTACCGGTGCGACAACACCTGGTACAACCGCAGCTATGTGAACGGCGCCGTGTCCTACGTCACCGTCGCTGCCCCGCCGGGCTACTAATACGTTACCACGGTGCCTTTGCCGGCCGACCGGGTTGGGAAGGGGCCACCGAGACTCGTCCATGGAGTTCGTTCCATGCCTGAAGCTCGTGCCGCCCGCCCCTCGGGCCGGGAATCCGTACTGATCGACCTCGCGCTGCAAGGCGGCGGGTCGCATGGCGCCTTCACCTGGGGGGTCCTGGACCGCCTTCTGGAAGAGCCCTGGCTGCAGATCGACGGCATCTCCGGCACCTCGGCCGGGGCGATGAACGCCGCGGTGCTGGCCGACGGCTTTGCCGACGGAGGTGCGGCCGGCGCGCGGGCCGCGATGGAAACCTTCTGGCGCAAGGTGTCCGACGCGGCGCGGTTCAGCCCGTTCCAGCGCAGCCCGCTCGACATCCTGCTGGGCCGCTGGACGCTCGACAACTCCCCCGCCTTCATCACGATGGAATTGATGGCGCGCCTCGTCTCGCCCTACACCCTGAATCCCGGCGGGGCCAACCCGTTGCGCGACATCCTTGCCGACAGCGTCCATTTCGAACGGCTGGTGCAGGGGCCGATCAAGCTGTTCATCACCGCCACGAACGTGCAGACCGGCCAGGGGCGGGTCTTCCGCAACCCGGAGATCACGCCCGACGTGCTGCTGGCCTCGGCCTGCCTGCCCACCCTGTTCCAGGCGGTGGAGATCGACGGGCAGCCCTATTGGGACGGCGGCTATTCCGGCAACCCGACCATCACGCCGCTGGTGCGTGAATGCACCTCAAGGGACACGATCCTCGTCCAGATCAACCCGGTGCAGCGGCCCGGCACGCCCCGGACCGCGCGGGACATCGACAACCGCCTCAACGAGGTGTCGTTCAACGCCGTTCTGCTGAAGGAACTGCGCATGATCGCCCTGCTGCGCCATGCCGCCGATCCCGGCAACGGCGAAGGTGCCCGGTGGGCCGCCATGCGCATCCACCGGGTGTCGAGCGAGCGGATGGTGGACCTCGGCTACTCCTCGAAGCTCAACGCGGAGTGGGCGTTCCTGACCATGCTGCGCGACGAGGGGCGGCGGGCGGCGGACGCGTTCCTGGCCACCCACGGGCGGGACGTGGGCAAGCGCTCCACGCTCGACATCGACCAGTTGCTGGACGGAGTCTGACGCCATGGGTCTTCTCGGCATCCTGGTCAGCCTCGCCCTGCTTATGTGGTTCGCGTTCCGCGGCTGGAGCGTGCTGCTGCTGGCCCCCGCGGCGGCGATGGTCGCCGCGGCCTTCGCAGGGCAGCCCCTGCTGGCGAGCTGGACGCAGATCTTCATGCCCAGCGCCGCGGACTTCCTGGCGCATTTCTTCCCGCTGTTCCTGCTGGGGGCGCTGTTCGGCAAGCTGATGAACGACAGCGGCTCGGTCACTGCCATCGCCGGCTGCATGACCGAACGGCTGGGCAAGGAACACGCGATCCTGGCCGTCGTCCTGGCGGGTGCGCTGGTGACCTATGGCGGCGTGTCCCTGTTCGTCGCCTTCTTCGTGCTGGTCCCCATGGCGCAGGCGCTGTTCCGCGCGGCGGACATCCCGCGCCGGCTGATGCCGCCGGCGATCATCCTGGGCACATCGACCTTCACCATGACGGCGCTGCCCGGCACGCCGGCCATCCAGAACGCGATTCCCATGCCCTTCTTCGGCACCACCCCTTTTGCGGCACCGGGGCTGGGCATCGTCGCCGCGGCGGTCATGTTGGGCGTCGGCCTGTGGTGGCTGTGGCGCGCGGAAGCGTCTGCCCGGCGGGCCGGCGAAGGCTACGGAGGCACCACCGCCATTGCCGGGAACGTTCCCCCGGATGCCGCAACGGATGTCGGCCAAATGAACGACGGCCCGATGGACAGCGAACCTGCACGGGCGCGCGTGACCACGGCGCGGGAATTCGATCCGGCGGAGATGCGGTACGGCCACCGCAGCGACGCGCCTTCACCCGTGCTGCGCGCCGCCCTGCCGCTGGTGGTGGTCATCCTGGTCAACCTGATCATGTCGATGATCGTGCTGCCGCGGTTGAACCTTTCCTTCCTGGCGGAGGACCACTGGGGCGGCACCTCGCTGTCGGCGGTCGCGGGCGTGTGGTCGGTCGCCGTGGCGCTCGCCGCCGCCATCCTGGCGCTTGTCCTGGTCAACCGCAGCCGCCTGCCGGCCCTGAGGGAGAGCATGGACGCCGGCGCCAACGCCTCCGTCCTTCCAGCCCTCAGCATCGCCAGCCTCGTCGGCTTCGGCGCCGTCGTCGCGTCGCTGCCCGCCTTCACGGCGGTGCGGGACTGGGTCCTGACCATCGGCGGCGGACCGCTGGTGTCGCTGGCGCTGGCGACCAACATCCTGTCCGCGCTGACCGGATCGGCGTCGGGCGGGCTGACGATCGCGCTGGACGCGCTCGGCGGCACCTACATGACCATGGCGTCCCAGCACGGCATCGACCCGGCCCTGCTGCACCGTGTAGCCGTGCTCGGCTCCGGCACGCTCGACATCCTGCCGCACAACGGGGCGGTCGTCTCTTTGCTGGCGCTCTGCGGCACAACCCACCGCGACAGCTACGGCAGCATCGTGATGGTGGGGATCGTCAGTTCCCTGCTGGCCCTGGGCGTGGTCATCCTGCTCGGCTCCGTCCTCGGGACGTTCTGAGGCCGGCGGACGTTCCCGACGGGTTTCACCCCTGCCCGATCTCGCGCCGGAAGGCGCGGCCGGCGTTGTCGGCGAAGGCCTTCAGCGTCGCCTCGTCGGCGCCGTCGCGGGCCGCCGCGGACATGCCGGCCATCGCGATCGCCACGAAATCCGCAAGATCGTCGGCGCGCGCCGGGTGCTCCGTCGCGATGAAATCCCGGACGGCGTCACGCGCGGCCCGCTTCGCGGCGGCCGTCAGCGCGCAGGCCTCCGGATCCGCGCTGTTGCGCGTGCCGTCGAGCACGAGGCAGCCGGCCACCCCATCCCGCTTCGGATAGAGGCGCGCGGCCAGCGTCAGGGTGCGCTCGATCACCTCGGCGACGGTGCCGCCCTCCGCCCGCGCCCGCACGAAGATGTTGGCCTCTCCTTCCGAATAGCGCCGCAGCGCGCGTTCGAACAGGCCGGCCTTGCTGCCGAAGGCGGCGTAGAAGCTGGGCGGCTTGATCCCCAGCTCCGCCCCCAGCTCGGCGACACCCACGGCGTCGTAGCCGCGCGCGTGGAACAGCTTCATCGCGGTCTCGACCGCCTCGTCCACATCGAAGGACCGCCGCCGTCCGCGCGGCCCCGACATTTTTGTAGTGATCACTAAAAATTCTCCTTGCAACGGGCCTCCTCACAAGTTTATATAGCGCTCACTACATAAACGCAAGGAGCCCACCATGGCCGACTTTTCGGGTAAGAACATCCTGGTCCTCGGCGGCAGCCGGGGCATCGGCGAGGCCATCGTCCGCCGTTTCGCGGCCGGGGGCGGCACCGTCGCCTTCACCTATGCCGGGTCACAGGGCGCCGCCGAAGCGGTTGCTGCGGAGAACGGGGCGCAGGCCATCCGCACCGACAGCGCCGACCGCGACGCGCTGGTCGCGACGGTCGCCGGGCGCGGTGCTCTGGATGTGCTGGTGATCAACGCGGGAACGCTGGTGATGGGCGATCCGCTGACGCTCGATCCGGACGCCGTCGACCGTATGATCGACATCAACGTCCGCGCGCCCTACCACGCGGCGGTCGAGGCTGCGCGCCGCATGAACGACAACGGCCGCATCATCGTGATCGGCTCGGTCAATGGCGACCGCATGCCCTTTGCCGGCGCGGCCGCCTACGCGCTGACCAAATCGGCGGTCCAGGGGATGGTCCGGGGCCTCGCGCGCGATTTCGGGGAGCGCGGCATCACCGTCAACTCCATCCAGCCGGGTCCGACCGACAGCGACATGAACCCCGCCGACGGCCCGATGGCGGAGTTCATGCACAGCCACATGGCCATCAAGCGCCACGCCCACGCCAGCGAGGTCGCGGAACTGACCGCCTTCGTCGCCGGCCCCCACGGGGCGATGATCACCGGTTCGATGCAAACCATCGACGGCGGCTTCGGGGCGTAAATCCCCGGTCAGGCGCACTCGGCCAGATCGGCCAGCGCGTCGCAGTCCAGCAGTTCGACCTTGCCGCCGTCGAGGATGCGGATCAGGCGGCTGGTCTTCAGCTTGGTGAAGCCGCGCGACACCGTCTCGGTGGTCAGGCCCAGGTGGTCGGCGATGTCGCCGCGGCTCATCGGCAGGGCGATGGCGCGGCGGCCGCCGGCGCGGCGGCTGAACGACAGCAGGAAGGAGGCCAGCTTTTCCAGTGCCGTCTTCCGGCCCAGCAACAGCATCTGGTCCTGGGCCGCCACCAGCTCCGACGTGGTCACCGACAGCAGGCGGCGCGCCAGCGACGGCCGCGTGTCCATCAGCGTCTCAAGCTGGGTCCGCGGGATGCGCTGAAGCGTCGTCGCGGTGACCGTCTCGGCCGAGTAGAGATAGCGGTCGGAGAAGGCGAGGCCCATCATGTCGCCGGCCTGGAGGAAGCCGATGATCTGCCGGCGCCCGTCCGGCAGCAGCTTGTACAGGCGGATCACGCCGTCCACCACGCGGAAGATGGCGTCGGCGGCGTCGCCCTCCGAAAAGACCGACTGTTCGCGGTCGAGAACCTTGGTCTGGCCGAGGCCGGCGAGGGGGTCGGCGTCGCTCGTCTGCGAGGCGCGCGGCAGATCCGACAGGGACGGCGTCATCGCGGCGGCCAGATGGCCCGGCATGAAGCGGTTCGGCTGGGCGGCGACGGCGAGATGAGCGGACATGACGGGCTCCCGGCAAATTCGGCGGCGGTGGCTGATCCGGTGTCGGGCCGGTGTTGGGCAACCGCTTGATGGGGCCGAAGGTACTGACAGAGCGTCGCGCTGTGCAGTTCGGTCTTTTACCTAAGGGCTATTGCGTACGTAAGACTACCTACGGGAAAATACGCTTAAATGGCCGCATGTGCGGCCGGGACCGCAGTCGCGGTCCTAAGCGGATCGCGATCCGCTTTACGGCTCGTTGGCGGCGGACGGCAGCAGGCGCTGCACCGCGTCGAGCAGATCGTCCTCTTCGAACGGCTTTTCCAGGAAAGTGGTGATCCCCGCCTCCTTGGCGCGGGCCAGCGTCGCCGGATCACCGCGGCCGGAGACCATGATCACCGGCATTCCATGCAGGTCGGCGCCGTGCCGTTCGAGAAACTCCAGGCCGCTCATGACCGGCAGATGCAGGTCGAGGACGAGGCAGCCCTGCGGTTTTCCGTCGAACTGGTCGATGAAGCTCTGGCACGACGCGTAGTCACGCACTTCGAACGAACACGCTTCCAGCAGCGCCTTCATCGAGTCACGCACCGGCTCATCGTCGTCGACGATGTAGACGATGCTTTCGCCCGGTTCGGCCACACCTGCCTCCAGCTTCCAAATCCACGCACAAACACGCCGGCTTGCGGCGCTGTCTCGAAGATAGAAGCGGTGTGGCGGGGCCGGAATACGGAGTTCTGCGTATCGGGCTCGGTTTTGATGCAGATCAGTCGCTACACAAATCAATTTTCATGAAAATTGATGGCGTGCAAATTCAACCGTCGCCCAAATCAGGTGCCGCCGGGCACCACCCCGGCGGCCAGCGCCATGCGCACCAGCGACGGCAGGCTGTCGGCCCGCATCTTGTCCATCACGCGGGCGCGGTGGATTTCGACGGTGCGCGGGCTGATCGACAGTTCGAACGCGATGACCTTGTTCGACTTGCCCGCGACCAGCCATTGCAGCACGTCGCGTTCCCGCGGGGTCAGGCTGTCCAGCCGGGCCTGGAGTTCGGGATCCGCGGCGGATTCCGGGGCCGGTTCTGACGCGGAGACCGCAGAGGCCGGCTGCGCTGGCACTTGGGCCGCCGTCTGAGCCGCCGCCTGGACTTCCCCGGCACGGCGCAACGCCGAGCGGATGCTGTCGATCAGCGCCTGTTCCTCGAACGGCTTCTCCACGAAATCGACGGCGCCGGCCTTCATGGCGCGCACGGCCAGCGGCACGTCGGCGTGGCCGGTCATGACGATCACCGGCATGGCGTGCCCCTGCTGCGCCAGCCGTTCCTGCACGTCCAGCCCGGTCATCTGCGGCATGCGCACGTCCACCAGCAGGCAGCCGAGGCGCGACGGCGCCCCGGACTCCAGGAAGGCCACGGGGGAATCGAAGCTTTCCACCTGAAAGCCCGCGCATTCCAGCAGCACGGCCACGGAATCGCGCACGGCCTCGTCGTCATCGACGACGAAGACGGTCAGGTCACTGCTCATGGTCGGCTCCGGCAACCGGTACGGTGAAGGCAAAGGTGGCGCCTCCCTCGCCCTGGTCAAGCCACAGGCGTCCGCCGTGGGCCTCGATGATGGAGCGGCAGATCGATAGGCCGAGGCCCATCCCCTTTTCCTTGGTGGTGACGAAGGGCTGGAACAGCTGCGCCAGCACCGTGTCGGACAGGCCGGGGCCGGTGTCGCGGACGCTGACGCGCATCAACGCGGCCTGCCCCGGCTCCGGCAGGGTGGCGACGGTCAATTCCCGCCGCGGCTGGTCGGCCATGGCCTCGATGGCGTTGCGGATCAGGTTCAGGATGACCTGCTGGATCTGGATCTTGTCGATCAGCACCGGCTGCTCGTCCGTGTGCAGGTCGAGCCGGACGTGCACGCCGCTTTCCTTCGCCCCGACCAGGGCGAGCGCGCTCGCCTCCTCCACCACCTTGTTGATGGTCTCGACGGAGCGCTCGGTCTGCCCCTTCTCGATGAAATTGCGCAGGCGGCGGATGATCTGACCGGCGCGCGCCGCCTGGGCGGTGGCCTTGTCCATCGTCTCCTTGGCCTTGTCAGCCCCGTCCGGACGGTCGAGCAGGCGCTTCACGGCCTTGGCGTAGTTGATGACCGCGGTCAGCGGCTGGTTCAACTCGTGCGCCAGGGTGGAGGCCATCTGCCCCATGGCGCTGACGCGGCTGACGTGCAGCAGCTCCGCCTGCAACTCCTGAAGGCGCTTTTCGGTCGCCTGCCGCTCCGTCAGGTCGCGGACGAAGCCGGTGAAGCAGCGCCGCCCGGCCAAGCGGACCTCTCCCACCGACAGTTCCATCGGGAATACGGATCCGTCGCGGCGCAGGCCGGACACGACGCGGCCGATGCCGATGATCCGCCGCTCCCCCGTCGTCATGTAGTGGGCCAGATAGCGGTCGTGCTGTTCCCGGTAGGGCGAGGGCATCAGCATGTTGACGTTGCGCCCCTTCACCTCCGCGGCGCTGTAGCCGAACAGGTGCTCCGCCGCCGGGCTGAAGGATTCGATCATGCCGTGTTCGTCGATCACGATGATCGCCTCGGGCACGGTCTGGAGGATGGAGGTCAGCCGCGCCTCCCGCTCGCGCAGGGCAGTCTCCGCCTGCTTGCGCTCGGTGATGTCGCGGATGATGCCGATAAAGACGGCGCCCTCGTCGTTATCCGTATCCCTGGCGCCTTCCCTGTCCCCGCCCCCGCTCGCCTCGCCGACCGACAGTTCCATGGGGAAGGTGGTGCCGTCCTTGCGCTGGCCCATCACCTCGCGGCCGATGCCGATGATGCGCCGCTCCCCCGTGCGGTGATAGCGCTGGAGATAGCCGTCGTGCTCCTCCCGATAAGGCGCCGGCATCAGCATCTTGACGTTCTGGCCCATGACCTCCTGGGCCGTCCAGCCGAACAGGCGTTCGCAGGCGCGGTTGTAGGTCTGGATCCGACCCACGGCGTCGATGATGACGATGCCGTCCGGGACCGTGTCCAGCATGGCCTGGAAGCGTGACAGGAGGTCCATCCCCCCAACGCCGATGTCGTCCGCCAATTCCCGTTCCCCGAGCGAAGCACATTTTTGATTCTAGAGTAGTTGAGCTCTTTTCTCGGTCAACAGGGCAATGTTGCGCAAGCCCAAAACGGCGGCTTTCCGGCCGCCGCCCTGGGGCATACGAAATTGGTACAGGCCGATTCCGGCCGCCGTCTATTCGACCAGCAGTTCCTTCAGACGGGCATCGAGAAAGGCCACGTCGTCGCGGCTGGTTCCCGGCCCGCCGGCGAAGTGGCCCCAAATGGAGTCGATGGGGATGTAGGTCGCATTCGGCATATTGGCGACCTCATTTTCGCTGTCCTCCGGTGGGAAGTAGAGGTCCGTCTTGCCGGGCATGACGTAGGCGCGGGCCTTGATGGCGCCCAACGCCTTGCGGAAATCGCCGTTGTACAGCTCATTGTCGCTGATGTCGCCGTTCTGCCAAGTCCACAGCATGGCCAGCAGATTGTTGGCGTCCTTGGGCAGGAAGAATCCCTCCCAGAAGGCTACGAGGAAATCCTCCAGCGAGGAGTAGCCGAGCACCTCAAGGTCCAGCCGGTTCCGGTAGAAGGCCTGGGAGAAACCCCATCCAGCGTACACCCGCGCCATGGCGCGCAGGCCCCGCGCCGGCTTCTCGGCGTACCAGCCCTCCTTCCAGGCCGCGTCGGCGGTCAGGGCGGCCTTGACCCCTTCCAGGAACACGAAATTGTGGCGGGAGCATTTGGCGGAGCCGCAGAAGGGCGCGATCCGCTCCACCATGTCGGGGTAGAGCGCGCCCCAGTGGAAGGTCTGCAACGCGCCCATCGACCAGCCGGTGACGAGGCGCAGGCGCTCGATCCCGAACTTCTCCGTCACCAGCCGGTGCTGGATGCGGACGTTGTCGCAGGCCGTCACCTGCGGGAAGCGCGGGCCGTTGTACGGTTCCGGCGTGTTGCTGGGGGAGGAGGACAGGCCGTTTCCCAGCATGTTGGGAATGATGATGAAGTACTTGGCCGGATCCAGCGCCATGCCCTCCCCGACCAGCCATTCGTTGTCGTAATGCTGGCCGGAATACCAGGTGGGGTAAACGATGGCGTTGTCCTTCGCCGCGTTCAACGTGCCGAAGGTCTTGTAAGCGAGCCGGCAGCCGCGCAACGTGGCGCCCCGCTGCAAGGTGACGTCGCCGAGGTCGTACAGCTCATAATCGACGGCCATGGTCCTGGTCCTTCCTTTTTGTGGTTTGGACTTGTTGTGATCGGGGCCGCTGGAAGCGGGGTCAGTGGGTCAGGCGCAGATAAAGGGCGGGCAGCTTTTCCGGCAGGCGCTCGATCCGGTCGATGATCAGGAAGTTCCGCTGCCCGAACATCCGCGACAGGTACTCCTTGCCCTGGGGGTCAAGCCCGATGCCGAACACGTCGATCCCCAGGTGCGAGAGGGCGAGGACGGCTTTGCGCGCGTCCTCCACCAGATAGCGGCGGTCGGCGATGTCGATGTCGGACGGCTCCCCGTCGGTGATGACCAGCAGCAGCCGGCGGTGCGTGGACTGGCGGGCCAGGATGCGGCCGGCGTGCCTCATCGCCGGCCCCAGCCGTGTGGACAGCTCCGCCTTCAGTCCGGCCAACCGGGCCTTGGCGACCCGACCATAGGGACGGCGGAAGTCCTTTATCCGGGTGTAGCGCACCTCCTCACGCCCGTTGGAGCAGAAGGCGTGGACGGCGAAGGGGTCGCCCAACTCCTCCAGCGCGTGGGCGAACAGGGCGGCAGAGCGGCGTTCCAGCGTCAGGATGGTCTTGTCCGTCCCGCGCACGAGGTCGTTGGTGGAGGCCGAGACGTCGAGCAGCAGCAGCACGGACAGGTCCCGGTGCCGCCGCGCCAGCGTCGCGTAGACCCGCGTGTCCGGCGTCTCGCCGAGACGGCGGCTCACCGCCGCCTCGATGCAGGCGTCGAGGTCGAGGCGGTCGCCCTCCGGCTGCCGGTGCCGCCACGCCGGCCGGCTGACCTTGGCGGAACGGACGAGCGCCGTCAGCCGGTGGACCAGCGGCTCATGCTGTTCGATGATCCGGTCGATGGCCGGCGCGCTGCCCTCGTAGGCGAAGGGCTCCACCACGCGCGTCCAGTCCGGCCGCTCGCGCCCGATCAGATAGTCCCACTCCGGGTAACGGACCGGGGGTGCGGCGAAGTCCGGGGTTTCGGGGGCTGCGGAGAGGGTGTCCGGTTGTTCCGCCGGGTCCGGCTCGCGGGGGTCCGGTTCTACGGTCGAGGGCTCCTCGCCCTCCTCCGCGTGTTCGATGCGGAAGGCCTCGTAGACCGTCTCGGTCTCGGCCATGGCCGACGTTGCGGCGTCGCCGAAGTCCCAGAGGCCCAGGTTGTCGTCTCGATAGGCAGGCTCGACGACGTAGGTCTTGGCGTTGAACTGCACCCGCATCTGGCCCAGGTCGTTGCCCAGCAGCCCGCCGATGGTCCGGCTGATCGAGGGATCCGTCCAGGCGTCCCGCCGTTCGAAGAACAGTGCGCGCCCCTTGTTCACCCAGGCGCTGTCGTCGCGGTAGTCCGGATCGATCAGCGCCCGCGCCAGGCGCGCCATCAGCGCCGGGGCCGTCCCCGCCCCGCCCGGCTCGGCGACATGGAAAGGCAGCCAGACGCGCCGCAGGCCCGGATGGTCGCGCATCGCCAGCTGCTCCACCCGCGCGTCTTCGATCAGCGAGACGAGCGCCACCTGAAGCGGCTTCAGGCTGCCCACCGGAAAGCGCGGGCCGGAATGGCGCAGGTGGGCGCCGATGTGGACGAGCGACGCGCGGAACAGGTCGGCCGCCAGCCGGCCGGGCACGCCGCCGAAGGATTCCGGCATCCAGACCAGCCCGTCGGCGAAGCTGGCCCGGCGCGGCGGGGCGCCTCCGGCCGACGCCTTGGCGGGCCGGAC
>Ga0065721_10004837_pt1 | contig 20699 bp, 14 predicted proteins | sample Mesricmetagenome_FD_59108 | JGI IMG/M metagenome (GOLD analysis project Ga0065721, IMG submission 59108) | Mesophilic microbial community from rice straw/compost enrichment Sample: eDNA_1 v2 (version 2) | ecosystem: Engineered > Solid waste > Grass > Composting > Bioreactor | place: USA: Davis... | reverse complement strand
CCAGCAGCCGCCCCACCCACGGCGCGAACAGCAGCACCACCGCGGTCAGCACCAGCAGCGCCGCCAGCAACGAACCGGCAACCCGGTCGATCAGCGCGCGCACCGCGTCCGGGCCGTGTTTTTCCTTGTACTCGGCCAGCACCGGCACGAAGGCCATCGAGAACGAGCCCTCGGCCGAGAGCCGGCGCATGAAATTGGGGATGCGGAACGCGGCGATGAACGCGTCCATTGCCGGGCTGGCGCCGAACACGATGGCGTAGACCTGGTCGCGCACCAGGCCCGACACCCGGGAAACGAAGGTCAGCGAGCTGAACAGCGATGCGGAGCGCAGCAGGCCGCCCCTGGCCGGCTTGCGCCCCCCCGCCTGCGGGGCCTCCTCGGGCGCGGGGCTCATGCCCCCGGCCCCTTCAGGCCGGGTTGGTTGACGCAAGTTCCTGAATCCACCATAATTTCCGTCTTGCTCCAGTTCGCGACCCGGCAACTGCCGGGCATCGCCGTTCCCATCACACCCGTTTCCAGGATTCCAAAGTGGCCAACATCAAGTCCGCCAAGAAGCGCGCCAAGCAGACCATCGTGCGCAACCAGCGCAACAGCAGCCAGCGTTCGATGCTGCGCACCGCGGTGAAGAAGGTTATCAAAGCGCTGGATGCCAACGACGTTGCCACTGCGCAGGAAGCCTTCAAGGCCGCCCAGCCGCTGCTGGACCGCCTGAGCGCCCGCGGCCTGATCCACAAGAACAAGGCCGCCCGCCACAAGAGCCGCCTGAGCGCGCGCATCAAGGCCCTGGCGACCGCCAGCGCCGCCTGATCCCCGGACGCGCGGCCTGCCGCGCATCCGCTGCATCCAGGACGGGAAAGGCCCGGATCGCTCCGGGCCTTTTGTCGTGTCCGCGTCCCTGCCCTGCGCCGGCACAGGGCAGCCACAGCGGACGTGGCCAGGCCCGCCCGGGCATCCGGATGTACCTGCCCGGCACCGGGGGCGCGCGTCCCCGGCCACCTTCCACCGCCGGCCCCGGAACGACGAAGGCCCGGATCGCTCCGGGCCTTTCCCATGTCCGCCAAGCCACGCCGGAATCAGGACGCGGTGGCCGGATCCCCGTCCAGCAGGTGGTTGTGCTCGCCCAGCAGCGGCGCCGAGAACGGCTTCGGCCCCGGCGTCCGGCCAAAGCGGATCGGATGGGCCACGCCGCGGTAGCTGGACAACACCGGGTGCGGGATGGTGGCCAGGATGCCCTCGGCTGCGACCTGCGGGTGGTCGAACATCTCCTCGACGCGGCGCGCGGCCGCGCAAGGCACCCGCTCGCCGAACAGCTCTTCCCATTCCAGCGCCGTGTGCCGCGCGAGCGCCTCGTGCAGCCGCGGCACCAGCTCATCGGCGTGCTCGGCGCGCTTGCGCACGCTGTCGTAGCGCGGGTCGGCGCCCAGCTCCGGAAGGCCGACCAGTTCGCATAGCGCCTGCCAGAAGTGCGGGGTGTTGGCGGACAGGTACAGCCAGCCCTCGCGGGTGGGATGCAGCCCGGTGATGCCGCCCGAGCGCATGTCGCGGCGCACGTCCGCCGGCTCGCCCTCCGCCCACACCAGCCGCGCCGACTGCATCGCCAGCGCCGCGCGCAGCAGCGACACGCCCACGTACTGCCCTTCCCCGCTGCGCTCGCGCTCGTACAGGGCCGAGGCCACCCCCGCCGCCACCAGCGCGGCAGCGTAGTAGTCGACCACCGAGCCGTACAGGATCTCGGGCTTGCCGCGGCGATCGCCCTGTTCGGTGCACATGCCGGTCATGGTCTGCAGCACCTGGTCGTAACCGGCCTTGTCCTTCATCGGCCCGGTTTCGCCGTAGCCGGTCACCGCGCAGTACACCAGGCGCGGATTGAGCGCCTGCAGGGTCGGATGGTCGATGCGCAGCCGTTCCGGCACGCCCGGGCGGAAGTTGTGCACCAGCACGTCGGCCTCGCGCACGAGGCGCAGCAGGCGGGCGTGGTCGGCCTCGCACTTCAGGTCCAGCACCAGGCCGCGCTTGCTGCGGTTCACGCCGAGGAATGCGCGGCTTTCCGCCTCCAGGGTGGACGGGTAACGGCGCAGGTTGTCGCCGCCCGGTGGCTCCACCTTGAGCACGTTCGCGCCCTGGTCGGCCAGCAGCGAGCAACCATACGGGCCGGCGATATACGCGCTCAGGTCCAGCACCTTGATCCCGCTCAACGGGCCGGACGGGCCCTGCCGGGGGAAATCGAAGGGGGACGGCGGGCTCATCTGCAAATTGCCTCCAGACATTCCATGTTTGGCCCCAAGTGTGGGTTGGGGACGGCAGCGAACCAACACGGTAGCACTATCTTCTTCCGCAAAAAGGCTTACGCATGGGCATCACATCTCGCCGCAGTCTTCCGCGCAACGGTGGTCGTGCGGCGGCGCGCATTCGAGCCAGGTGATGCGCCAGGCGCCGTCGGCGCGGCCGCCGACGCGGTAGTACGGACGGAACACGATCGGTGCGCGCCGCGCCGGGCGCAGTTCCACCGGCACGCCGCCGTCCGCCTCCGCGGGCAGCTCCACGCACCATTCGTCGCCCGGCTCCGGCGGCAGCACGGTCTCGCCGGTGCGGTAGCCGTCGATCAGCCCGGTCGCGTACGCCAGCGCACCGCGCGCCACGGCGACGTATTCGCGGAACAGCACCTGCTGGCGCACCGGCGAGCCGTCCGGCGCAAGCGACTCCTGCACGTTGCGGTAGACGCGGCGCTCCAGGCGCGGCGCGATCTCCAGCGCCAGCTCGATGCGGTCACCCGGCCGCCAGCAGCGGCGCAGGCGCAACCAGCCACCTGCGATCTCCGCCCCGGCGTCCTCGCCATTGACCCGTACGCGCTCGCCGCCGGCCCAGGCCGGAACCCGGCACTGCCACGTGAATTCATGGGCCTGCGCAGGCTCGACGGCGATGTCCAGGCGGCCATCGTCCGGATAGCCGCCCTGGGCGCGGAACGCGACCTCCACGTCGCCCAGCACCATGGTTGCCGTGCCCGGCGCCAGCAGGTTCATCGAGGCGGTGTCGACGCCGATCCGGGTCCATGCCACCTCCTGCAGCAATTCCAGCGCCATCGCGCCGCTGGACTTGCAGCAACGCCAGTACTTGGTGTGGATGCGGCGACCGTTGGCGAAGCTGTAGTAACACCAGTCCTCGCCGTTGGGCGCGACCGCGCCCAGCAGGTCGTTGTAGGCGCTGCGTTCCAGCTCCTCCGCGTAGCAGGCCTCGCCGGTCAGCATGAGCAGCTCGCGGTTGAGCTGCATCCACGCCAGCACCGAGCAGGTCTCGATGTAGGCGCCAGGATCGAACACGAACGCCGGATTGAACACCTCGCGCGAACGGTGGCCGATGCCGCCGAACGGGCCGCCGCCCAGGCTGAGGTGGTGGTCGCGGATGTTGCGCCACAGGTGGCGAACCGCCTCGCCGAGGTCGGCACGGCCGGTCGCCCGGTACAGCTTGGCCAGGCCCACCAGGTTCCAGCACAGCTGGTAGGCCTTGCCCGTCGAGATCTCCGAGGCGTCCGCGCCAGACAGGGCCTGGCGCAGCAGCGCCAGGCGCGGATTGGCGTCGGCCTGCTCCAGGATGCGCTCGGCCAGTTCCAGGTAGCGCGGCCGGCCGGTGGCGAAGTACAGCTCCACCGCCGGATCCAGCAGGACCGTGGCCGACATCCCGTGGTGGTTGCCCGTGGTCGTGACGTCCAGGCCGCGCACGACGAAGGTGTCGTGGCACAGGTCGCCGATGCGCGCGGCGGCCTCCAGGTGGCGCGGCAGGCCGGCCATGCGCCATACCTCGAGCAGGCCCAGCACCAGGTAGGCATGGGTCCACACATCCCAGGTGCGCAGCGCCGGTTCGCCGTTCCAGCTTTCAGGGCGCGGTGGCTGGGGCACGTCGAAGCGGCGGTGGCGCGGGTAGTTGCCGAGATAGCCGTCCGCCTCCTGCCATTCCAGCAGGCGGTCGGCCACCGCCAGCACGCGTCCGCGCAGCCCGGCATCGCCGCTCCGCGCCGCGGCGCGCGCAGCCGCCACCAGCCATTTGCCGGCGTGCTCGCCGTACCAGTCGCCCCCCTCGTTGCCGGCGCGCCGTGCCGGATCGAACAGCGCGATCGCGGGACTCTCCGGGCCGGTGATGAAACGCGACAGGCGACCGTTCCGGCTGGCTTCCATTGCCTCGCCAAGGGGGCCGCCAAGGCGCAGCTGGGCCGGCGGCAGCGCTGCCATGCGCGGGGCCAGGCCGCTCATACCGCATCCACCACGCAGCGGAAGCCGATGGTGCCGGAACGGTCCTTGCCGGGCGCCATCAGCAGGTACTTGCCGTGCTGGTCGAGGCGGTAGGCCTGCGGGAAGTACCAGTGCGAGGTTTGCGGCTGGTAGCTCGAGCCGCCGCGCAGCAAGGCCGCGCGCGTGTGCTCGTCGACGAACTCGTCGGTCCATTGCCAGACGTTGCCCACCAGGTCCATCACCCCGAACGGACTGGCCCCCTCCGGGTGGGCGTCGACGTCGTCCGGCGCCGCCAGGCGGCGGCCGCGGTTGGGGCGCGGCACGCGCGCCGCATCCCACTCGTTGCCCCACGGGTAGATGCGCCCGTCGGTGCCCTGCGCGGCGTACTGCCACTCCCAGGAGCGCGGCAGGCGCTTGCCCGCCCACGCCGCGTAGGCGCGGGCGTCCTCCAGCGACACCCAGGTCACCGGCTTGTTTTCCCATCCGGGGCGGGGGCGTCCGCCTTCCCAGTGCAGCAGGAAGTTGTGGTCGTCCGGCGGGCGGTAGCCCGTGGCCTCGACGAAGGCGAGGAACTGGGCGTTGGTGACCGGGTAGCGGTCGATGTGGAACGCCGGCACCTGCATGTGGCGACGGTGGTGGCGGCGCGGGCAGTCCTCCCAGGGGAACTGCACGTCCACGCCGGCCCAGGTGAAGCCTTCGATCTCCACCCCGCCGACCACGAAGTCGAATTCGCCGGCCGGGATCGTGACCATGCCCTCCGGTGCGGAGGGGGCCGGCCGGGTCGGCGCGGACTCCACCATCTGCTGCGGCAGCGGCTTCCACTTCGCCGACAGGTCCGACAGCGGCACCCGCGCCTGGCGGCGCACGGCATCCAGGAAGCCCTCGAAGTCCGGGACCACCACGTCCGCGTCGACCGCCAGCACCGCGCCGAATCCCCGCGACTCCATCGGGAACGCCAGCACCGCGTGCCCGCCCTCGAGGCGCGGCGGCAGCTCGCGGCCATGCCATGCGTCGTAGTAACGGCGGCCCGGCGCGTGCGGCAGGCGCAGCTGCTCGCCGTCGACCAGGTACTCGTTGCGGTTGGCCATGGTCCACAACACCACTCCGCGACCGGGGAAGCGGCTGGCGAACACGCCCTTCTGCAGGCACGGCTGGTACGGCTCCCAGTCCATGCTCACCATCAACTCGGGGAACTTGCGGTAGATGGTGGCGATGCGGCGCAGGACCTCGCCGTCGCGCTGGGTGAAGCCGTTCCAGATGCCCCAGATGTTCTCCCAGGCGTTGTAGCCGATGCCGTTGAGGAAGCAGTACTGCAGGTCATGGGTGCGGTCGCGGCCCCAGCGGTTCTCGTAGTTGATCATGTGCCGCGGTTCCAGCCACTTCCACTTGGCCACCGGCGGCACCGGCCCGTCGGGGGCCTTCTTGCCCCAGCTCTGCACGTTCCAGATCAGCTGCTCCTCGGCGCTGATGGTGGACTCCGGCTGCAGCACCACCGGGCGCCCGCGCGCCAGGCAAGCGTCGAAGAACGCGCGCGGCACGCCGTTGAAGGTGTCGCCGTTGATGCCGTCTGCGCCGACCCGCTCGATGATCTCCGCCAGGCCGTCCCAGTGGCTGCAGCCAGGGTCGCGGGTGCCGTGGTCCCAGGGCTTGGCCGGCAGGAACACTTTCACCCCGCGCGCGTGGAACGCATCCACCGCGCTGCGCAGGCCCTCCAGGCCGCCCGGCATGTCGTGGGCCAGGTCGAACTGGTTGCGGTCGTCCACGCCGATGTTCGGGTACACGTACCAGATCAGCACGCTGTCGATGCCGCCATAGCGCGCCACCAGGTCGTCCAGGTAGCGGTCCACGGTATAGCGGCGCTGGACCGGATCGTAGAAGTAGCGGTCCTCCACCATCATCTGCGCGTGCACGAAGTTGCGCTGCGCCCACTGCAGCTCGGGGCGGCGGTAGTTCTCGTCGGTATAGCCGATCCGCACCAGGTGTTCGCGGCGCCAGTCGCGCAGTTCCTGCAGCCAGTCCGCGGCGCTGGCCTGCGGGTCGACCATCCACCCGCCGATGTCCGAGAACGGCCAGCCCGGCCACTTGCCGGGGGTCGGGAAGTAGCGCCCGGTGGTGACGTGGGAGAACTTGTACTGCGTGCGCACCGGCTCCGGGCCGTAGTCGTGGGCGTCCAGGCCTTCGTGGAACTGGTAGGTGGAAGTCATTTCAGCTCACCGTGGGGAAGGGAAAAACGCGCGCGCAAGGGCGCGTCGTCGCGTGTGGCAGCGCTGGCGGCGAAGGCCAGCACCTCGGGGCGCGCGGGCACGCCGGTCTGGGCGCCGGCGCGGGTGCAGGCCAGCGCGGCGGCGGCCGCTGCCTCGGCCATGGCCTGCGGCAGGGAATCGCCGCGGGCCAGGGCCGCGCATAGCACGCCGCAAAACGTATCGCCGGCGCCGGTCGTGTCCAGCGGCTCGACCGCGAACGCCGCCTGCACGTGCAGGCCGCCGTCCGGCAGGCGTGCGACCGCGCCGGCCCCGCCAAGGGTCACCACCACCGCGGGGACCGGCACGGCGGCCAGCGCGCACGCCGGATCGCCGATCCCGGTGACCGCCGCCAGCTCGCCCTCGTTCACGACCAGCACGTCCACCGCCCCCAGCAGCCCCGGGGGCAGCGCGCGCGCGGGTGCGGCGTTGAGCACCACCCGCACGCCGGCTGCACGCGCACGCGCCGCCCAGGCGGTGACCGCCTCCAGGGGCGACTCCAGCTGCAGCAGCAGGCAGTCCACGCCGTCCAGCGGCGGCAGGTCGTCCGCGCACAGGCCCATGTTGGCGCCGGGGGCAACGGTAATGGCGTTCTCGCCCTCGGCGGAAATGCAGATGAAGGCCACGCCGGTGGCGGCACCCCCGGGACGGCGCAGCTCGAGCTCCACCCCGGCGGCCTGCAGCGATTCGCGCAACGGTGCGGCGTGTGCATCGTCGCCCATGGCCACCAGCATGCGCGTGCGCACCCCGCCTGCGCGCGCGCAGGCCACCGCCTGGTTGGCGCCCTTGCCGCCGGGATAAGTGCGGAATCCCCCCCCGAGCACGGTCTCGCCCGGGGCGGGAATGCGGGGGGCACGGACCACGAAATCGAGGTTGGCCGAACCGGCCACCATTACCGTTGGCGGACGCTGGATCACGGCAGCTCCAACTGCTGGACGAGGTTGTAGAAGGAATTGGACACGGAAGGCAGCGCCGGTTGCCCGTCGCAGGACAGATGCTGCAGCAGGAGCAGGCCGATGCGCTGCCGTTCCGGGTCGATCACGAAATAGGTTGCCGCCGCGCCGCTCCATCCGGCCTGCCCCGGAGGCCCCAGCCGCCCCGCTGCTGCCGGATCCAGCAGCACGGACAGGCCAAGGCCGAAGCCGGAGCCGCGACCAGAACTGGTCGGCGGGCGCCGGATGGACAGCGCCGCCAGCTGGTCCTGGAACATGGCCCGCAGCAGGTGCCCGGGCACGTACACCGTATCGCCGGCACGGCCACCTGCCATCAGCATGCGCGCAAAGGCGAGGTAGTCCGCCGCCGTGGAATACAGGCCGCCGGCGGCGGAAGGATACGGGCGCAGCGGAATGCCCGGTTCGCGCGCGTGCGCGTGGTCTGCCGGCACCAGCACGCCGTCCTTCAGGCAGGTCAGTTCCACCACCCTGTCACGCTGCTGCGGCGGCACCTGGAAGCCGGTGTCGGCCATGCCCAGCGGCGCGAAGAACGTCTCGTGCAGGTAGCGGTCCAGTGGCTGTCCGCTCCACACCTCCACCAGGCGGCCGAGGATTTCCGTGGCCGCGCTGTCGTAGACGAAGGCGCTACCCGGGTCGCGCGCCAGCGGGATGCGTCCGGCGCGGCGAACGTACTCGGCCAGCGAGCCGCTCTCCTCGAGGCGTTGGGCGTCGCGCGCTTCCCAGGCGGCGCCGTCGCCGGGCACCGGGAAACCGGCAGTATGGGTCAGCAGGTGACGCACCGTGGGCGGCGTATGCGGGGCGCGCGGGCGGCCGTCTTCAAGCACCCGGAGTTGCGCCAGTTCCGGCAGGTGCAGCGCGACCGGATCGTCCAGCCCGGCGTGCCCCTGTCCGACCAGGCGCAGCACGGCCGCCGAAACCACCGGCTTGGTCATCGAGTAGATGCGGAAGATCGCGTCGGCCTGCATCGGCCGCCGATGCGCGGCGTCGGCGCTGCCCACTGACAGGTCCACCGGCACCTCGTCGGCGACGGCCACCACCAGGCGCGCGCCCGGATGGCCCGGCGCCAGCACCTCGTCCCGGAGCCAGGCCCGTGCGCGATCGACCTCTCCTGCCCGCGCGCCACAGGCCAGGCTCGCGACAACCAGCAACAGGCTCAGGACAGGAAAGCGCAGGGTACGCATCGGCCATGAATGGGCAGGCGCCGCGCCGCCGAGGGGAGGATGCGGCGCGGCGCCTGCCGGGGGAAGAATGCGGCCGGGCGCGATGCGCCCCGGCCGCGGGTGGCGATCAGAAGTTGATCGTGTGGGTCAGCGAGTACATGCGGCCCCGGCCGGCCATCCAGTCGCGGTTGCTGGTGCTGGATTCGGAACTGAACAGGATGTACTGCTTGTCCAGCAGGTTCTCCACGCCAAGCGAGAGCTTGCCGTAGTCGCCCAGGTCGTAGCCGACGGTCAGGTCCAGCAGGGTGCGGCCGGAGGTCTTCTCGCCGGTGTTGAGGCTGCGCCCGCGATAGGTCGTCGACGACAGCACGGCCTCGGCCTTGGGGATGAACTGCCACTGCAGGTTCAGGCCCAGCTTGTCCGGGCTGACGTCGGCGGCGCCCATCTGCTTGGTCAGCGGGCCGCCTTCGACCCACCAGGTCTTGCCCAGGACGCGCGAGTACATCGCGTTGCCGCGCAGCACGTCGGAGAAGACGTAGCTGCCGACCAGCTCGATGCCCTCGATCTCGACCGGGCCGCGGTTCATCACGAAATCGCCAGTGACCGGATCGGTGCCCAGCGACACGCCGAACTCGGAGTAGCTGCGGTAGGCCGAGATGCCGGCGGTCATCCGCCCGCTGCGGTAGTTGGCGCCGATCTCCTTGTTCTCGACGATGATCGCCTGCAGGTCGAGGATGCCGTCGACGGTGTAGCCCGGCTTGTTGATGTTGCGCAGCGGGATGCCGACGTTTGGCAGGCTGAAGCCCTCCGAGTACGAGGCGTAGGCCGACCAGTGCTCGTCGAAGCGCCAGACGATGCCCGCGTTCGGCAGGGTCGCGCGGTAATCCAGCGAGCCGCCCTTCACGAACACCCGGTTGTTGTACCAGGTGGTGGTGTAGTCATCGACGGACAGCTCGCCGCTCTCGCGGCGCACGCCGGCGCTGAGGGTCAGGTGCTCCAGGTCGTACGACGCCTGCAGGTACGGTGCGGTGCTCTTGTACTCCATCGGCGGGACCCACACGCGGTGGGTCAGCGCCAGGCGCTGGTCGGTCAGGTCGGTGACGCGGTCCACGCCGCCGCGGATTTCCAGGCCCTGCACGCCGAACGCCTCGCTGCGCGCGTACGAGGCACGCACGCCGCGCTTCTGCGAGTTCACCTCGGACTGGTCGATCAGGGTCCCGATCGGGGCGATGTCCGGATCCTGGCGGTCCGAACCCTTCTCCGCCGGGTAGCGCATCGCCTGGTCGGCGCGGTAGGCATCCACCAGCAGGCTGCCGCCCCACAGGTCGTCGTGGCGGTACTGGACCTGGACCTGGTCGAAATCGTTGAACTCGGTCTTGGCACCCAGCGGCGTGCCGCGCACGGCGGTATTGGTCAGGTTGTTGGCCCGATCGCCGTCGACACCGGTGTAGTTGCCCTTGCCCACCAGGTGGAACTTGCTGATGGAGGCCTGCAGGCGCTGCATGTCGTCTGCACCGAAGTTCATGCCGTACTTCAGGAAGAGGTTCCTGGACTCGGAATCGTTGATCGTGCCCGAGCCGCGCATGCCGATCGCCCGGCCGTTGCCGTCGTATGCCATGCCGCGGTCAACGAACGAGGCCGAGACCAGCAGGTCGTACTCGTCCTGGCCATGGCCCATGGTGATGCCCACCTTCCAACCATCGCTGTCGCCGTGCCCCTGGGTGGTCCAGCGGGTGGTCAGGCTGGTCTCGGTGCCGTAAGCGGGACGCTTGGAGATGTAGTTGATGATGCCGCCCGCCGCGCCGACGCCCTCGGCGGCCGACGGACCGTTGATGACCTCGATGCGCTCGATGATGCCCAGATCGGTGAAGCTGCCGGCGCGGTTGGTCTCGCGCAGCGGCGAGGTCTGCGGCACGCCATCGAACAGGCGCAGCGCGATGCGGCCGCGAAGCGTCTCCCCCGAGTTCGTCAGCGCCTGGCTGGACTCGGAGTAGCCCGGGATCATCCGCGACAGCACCGCGGTCGCGTCCTCGGTCAGGCTCAGCGAGTTGGATATCTCCTGGCGGGTAATGACCGCCACCGCTCCGGGAATGCGATCGGCCGCGCGTGGCATGCGCGTGCCGGTCACGATCACGTTGTCGAGCGTCGTCGGCGTATTCTCTTTGCCATCCTGTCCGTCGGAGGCCCCTCCCTCCCCCGCGTAGGCGGGCTGGAACACGTTCGCGGCGAGCACGCCGGCGATGGCAAGACTAAGCGGCTTGAGCATTAGCTGGCTCCCTGTTTTTCGGTGCGCGGAACACCACAGCGGTGGTCCGCGGCGTGCGGCATGTTAGGGGGCCGGTTCGGGGCGAACGCGGGACGCGCCCTACCTTCATCCGAAAGTTTTTTTTTGCTTTCAAACAACGCCTTGCATGTTGCTTTGCAGCAACTCCATGTGGCACGGGCATTTGCACGCCATAACGCACGAGCGGCCGCATCGATGGGCCGCATCGCGCCCACGCGATGCGGCCCGATGAACGGACCGGGCGTGTGTAGCATTGCCTCCCCTTCCACTGCCGTTCCGCCCGATGAAGCCTGCATTCGGCACCCTCTTCATGCTTGTGGCACTTGCGGGCTGCGCGTCGCCGCCGTCCGCACCGCCCGCACCGTCCGTCGTCGCCGACGAGCCCGCGCCGCCGCGCGAAACCCCCGCCTGGTGGTATCGCAACGGCGCCCTGCGCGCGCATGCCAATGGCGCCGGCAAGGCCCGCGCGCGCAACGTCGTGCTGTTCCTGGGCGACGGCATGAGCCTGGCCACGGTGGCCGCCGCGCGCATCCTCGAGGGCCAGCGCCGCGGCGAAACCGGCGAGGAGAACCTGCTGGCGTGGGAGCACTTCCCGCACACCGCGCTGAGCAAGACCTACAACACCGACCACCAGACCCCCGACTCGGCCGGAACCATGACCGCCATCGCCACCGGCGTGAAGACCCACATGGGCGCGATCGGCGTGTCCGCCGGCCACGTGGACGACTGCGCCGGCAGCCATACGCGCCACCTGCTGTCCTGGCTGCGGCTGGGCGCGAGCGCCGGCATGGCCACCGGCATCGTGACCACCGCGCGCCTGACCCATGCCACGCCCGCCGCCACCTACGCGCACGTGCCCAACCGCGAGTGGGAAGCCGACGTCAACCTGCCCGAAGCCGCGCGCGCGGCCGGCTGCCGCGACATCGCCCAGCAGCTGCTGGACTTCGACCCGGGCCGCGGCCCGGTGGTGGCGCTCGGCGGCGGCCGCGGCCGCTTCCTGCCGGTGTCGCAACCGGATCCGGTGGATCCGTCCCGCACCGGCCTGCGCCGCGACGGCCGCGACCTGGCCGCCGAATGGAAGCAGCGCCATCCACGCGGCGCGCTCGTGTGGAACACGCGCCAGCTGCGCGAGGCGACGGCGGGCGCCGATGCCGTGCTCGGCCTGTTCGCCTACGACCACATGCCCTACCACCACGACCGCGGCCCGGCTGCCGACACCCCCGACCTGGAGGAGATGACCCGCGCCGCGATCCGGATGCTGTCCAGGCGGCCGGAAGGCTTCGTGCTGCTGGTCGAGGGCGCGCGCATCGACCACGCCCACCACGCCGGCAACGCCTACCGCGCCCTGGACGAGACCGTCGCGCTTTCGCGCGCGGTGGCCGCGGCGCTGGAGGAGACCTCCGCCGAGGACACGCTGGTGGTGGTCACCGCGGACCACTCGCACACGATGAGCTTCGCCGGCTACCCGCGGCGCGGCAATCCGATCATGGACGTGGTTCGCGGGCCGCTTTCCGGCAACGGCGACGACGCGCCGATGCTCGATGCGCTGGGCCTGCCCTACACCACCCTCAGCTATGCCAACGGCGCCGGCCACACCGGCGAGAGCGACGCCCAGCCCGCCGGCCCCAAGCGTTTCCCGCACAAGCCGCGCCGCTACCAGGCCGCAGCCGGGCGCCCGGACCTGCGCGGGGTCGACACCACCGATCCGGACTACATGCAGGAGGCGCTGGTGCCCATGCGCGACGAAAGCCACGGTGGCGAGGACGTGGGCATATGGGCGACCGGCCCGGGCGCCGAGGCGTTCCGCGGGACCATGGAACAGAACACGATCTACCACGTGATCGTGCAGGCGGTACCGCGCCTGCGCCAGCGCCTGTGCGCGGCCGGCACCTGCAACGCCGCCGGCGTGCCGGTGGGCCTGCCCGACCCGGCGCAGTTCCGCGACTGACCGCACTGCCTGCGCGCGTGGCCGTTCAGCCCGCGCGCAGGCGCGCGAAGCAGCGCAGGCATTCCTCCCGCAGCGCTGCCACCGCGCGGGCGCGCACGCCGCCAGGGGACCATACCAGCCCTATGCGGCGCGGCTCGCACGGCTCGGGCAACGGCAGGCGCGCAACCCGGATGCCCTCCGGCCACGGCGGCGCCCAGTCCGGCACCAGCGACACGCCAAGGCCACGGTCCACCATCACCGCGATCGCGTTGAGCGCGTTGAGCTCGAAGCGCTCGCGCGGGACGATGCCGACCCGGCGCAGGTACTCGTCGGCCAGCCGACCGCCCCACTGGTGGCGGTCGTAGCGCACCAGCGGCTCGATGGCCAGCACTTCGTGCGCCTGGCGACCGGCGAACTTCTCCGGCACCAGCACCACCAGCGGCTCCTCGCGCAGCACGTCGAAGCGGCAGGTCTTCGGCAGGTCGTAGGGCGCCTGCAGCACCAGGGCGGCGTCCAGCACCCCGCGCTCCACGTCCGAGTACAACTCGGCCGAGTAGCTGGGCTTGATGAAGACGTTGATCTGCGGGAAATCCGCCACCAGGCGCGAGAGCACGTCCGGCAGCATGCCCGCAAGCACGGTGGGACAGGCGCCCAGCCGCAGCTCGCCGGAGGGCGTGCCGTCGGTGGCGATGCCGCGCAGGTTGGCCAGGTCGCGCAGCAGCTGGCGCGTGGGCTCGAGCAGGCGCGCGCCGGATTCGGTCAGGCTGACGGTGCGCCCGGCGCGGGTCACCAGCGGCGTCCCCATCTCGCGCTCCAGCGCGCGGATCTGCTGGGCGACGGCCGCAGGGGTGATGTTCAACCGGCGCGCGGCCGCCGCCATGGAGCCCATTTCGGCGACCAGGACGAGGGTTTGCAGGAACGAAGTTTCCACCGCGCCATCATAGCGTCGCCGGTGCGCGACCGGCTCAGCCGCCCCGCTCGCGACGGATGGTCAGGCCCTTCAGCGTGGCCGCGTCCGGGGCCGGGAACAACAGGCTGGCGGCGTAGCCGATCACGATGCACAGCATGATCGAGATGGCCAGGTAGAAGTACGGGTGCACCAGGTCCATGGACCAGCAGGCCAGGGTGATCACGATGCTGCAGGCCACGCCGATGGCCACGCCCGGCGCGTTGGCGCGGCGGGTGAACATGCCCAGGGTGTAGGCGCCGGCGAAGCCGCCGCCGAGCAGGCCGGCCAGCTCGATGGACACGTCGAACAGGGAATGGATGTCGTGGCGGCTCATCACCAGGGCGATGGCGATGCCGACCACGCCCACCAGCACGCCGCTCCATTCGGCGATGCGCAACGAGACCTTCTGCGAGGGGTTCCGCGCGATCTTCTCGTAGAAGTCCACCGAGATCAGGGTCGAGACGCTGTTGATGATCGAGGACATGGTCGACATCGCCGCGGCGAAGATGCCGGCGATGATCAACCCGGTCACGCCGGGCGGCAGCTCGGCGGCGATGAACAGCGGGAAGGTGGCGTCGATCGGCAGCGCCGGGTCCAGCCGCTCCGGGTGCGAGCGGTAATAGCCCCACAGGGCGGTGCCGATGCCGTAGAACACGAAGCCGCCGGGGATCATGATCGCGGCGAACAGCCACACCGAGCGCCCGGCGGCGCGGGAATCGGTGGTCGACAGCACCCGCTGCATCAGCACCTGGTCCTTGGGGAAGGTCAGGACCACGTCGAACAGCACCAGGAACACGAAGCCCCAGACCGTGGCCTTGGTCAGGTCGAAGCTGAAGTCGAAGATCCTCGCCTTGTCCTGGGCCAGGGCCTCGCCGATGAAGGTGGACGCGCCGCCGTCCATGTTCAGCAGCATGTAGCCGATGGCGAAGGCGGCACCGCCGAACATGACCAGCACCTGGACCACGTCCGTCCATACCACCGCGCGCATGCCGCCGATGGTGGTGTAGACGATGGTGAACACGCCCATCAGCAGGATCGACCACCCCACGTCCAGGCCGGTGATGGTGGCGATGGCCAGCGAGGGCAGGAACAGGATGATGCTCAGGCGGCTGCCGATCTGGGTGACGATGCACAGCAGGCTGGCCAGCATGCGGATCGCCGGATGGAAGCGGGTCTCCAGGTAGCTGAAGACGGACATCATGTCCAGGCGCCGCAGCAGCGGCACGATCCATATGGCGACGAACACCAGCCCCAACACCGCGATCAGGTTGTTGGTCAGGTACTGCCAGTTGGTCTCGAAGGCCTTGGCCGGGATGGCGATGAAGCTGATCGAGCTGGTATTGGTGGCATACAGGCTGATGCCGGCCGCCCAGAACGGGATGCTGCGCCCACCGACGAAGAAGTCGGAGGTACTCCCGTTCTGACCCTGGAAGTAGAAGTAGGCGCCCATGCCCAGCATCGCTGCCATGTAGACCAGAAGCACCACCCAGTCGGTGGTGCGCAGCAGGTGCTGGCCGGAGCCGAAGCCGGTGGAACCGGCAGCGCCGCTGGCCGGATCCAGCCAGAACAGCCCCTTGCCGCCCGGGGCTGCCCGTGCCGCAGCGGGCACATCCGCCGCCTGGCTGGACCAGGAGCGGGTGATCACGTGGTAACGCGCCAACGCCGCGCCTTCCTCGCCCCGCTGGAGGAACAGCAGGTGCGCCTGGCCGAGCGCGCGAAGGCTGGCCGGGTCGGCGCCCGCAGGCAGCGGCCCATGGTCGGACCAGGCGCCGTCATTGTCGCGTTGCCACAGGCGCGGACCATCGGCACCTTCCAGCACGAGCCACAAGCCAGCCCCCTGCGACGCCAGTGCCAGCGATGCGCCGCCGCCCGGCCAGGCCGCCCATTCGCGCCAGGCGCGCCCGTCGTGGTGCCACAGGCGCGGCGCACCGTCCGCGTCCAGTGCAGCCACCCACAGCGCACGCGCCTGCGCCGCCAGCCGCGCGCCGCGCAGCGGCATCGGCGGCAACGGCAGCGCTTCGGTGGAGAGCCCTTGGGCGCCGCGCGTCACGCGCACCAGAGCCTCCAGGCCATCGCCCGCACCGGCAAGCGCCAGCACGGGAGTTTCGCCCGCCGCCACAGCGGCCAGCTGCAGGCCCTCGGGCAGGCGCCAGCCGGCCTCCCGCCATCCATCCTGCGCGGGCTCCCAGGCCTGGCCCATGGACAGCGCCAGTGGTTCGCCCCCGACCGCCAGCAGCGCTTCCACCGGGCGCGTGGCTTCCCAGTCGGCCAGCCGCCTGGTCTGGACCTCCACCAGCGGCTCGGCGGCCACCGGGAACATCCAGCACAGGATCCATGCACACAGCACGCGCCCGACCGAGCGCTTCAGCATCCCAACCACGACTCCTCCCTTACGCGCCGGTAGCGTGCAACCCCTCCAGCACGCGACGCGCGTGCTGGAGGTAAGGCAGGTCGACCATGCGCCCGTCCACGACGAAGGCGGCGCGCCCCTGCGCCTGCGCCTGTTCGGCGGCCTCGACGATGCGACGCGCCAGCGCCGGGTCCATCGCCGGCGCCGAGAAGGCCTCGTGCGCCCACGCCACCTGGCGCGGATGGATGCAGCTCTTGCCGCAATAGCCCAGCCGCCGCGCCATGCGCGCCTCGGCCATGAAGCGTTCCGGCTGCTGCAGGTCGGGGTGCGCGCTGTCCCAGGCGAACGCGCCGGCCTCGCCGGCGGCCATGCGCACCGCCAGCTGCACCGCGTGCACGGCGGCGTGGTCGTCACGGTCCATGCCCAGCGCCTCGAACAGGTCGCCCAGGCCCAGCTGCAGGCCGCGCACCCGGGGGTGCGCCGCGGCCAGCTGCGCCGCCAGGCGCAGGCCGCGCGGGGTCTCGATGTTCACCAGCAGCCCCGGCATGTGCCGGCCCTGGCTGCGCTCCAGCGCGTCCAGGCGCTCGCCAACCTCACGCAGCAGTGCGGCGTCCTCCGCCTTGGGCAGGTTCAGCAGGTCCACCGCCGGCAACGCGACGGCGCGGAAGTCGTCCTCAAAATGCGCGCTGTCGACGGCGTTGGTGCGCACCACCACGACCTTGCCCGCGCGGGCATTGCCTTCCAGGAAGGCGGCTACCCGCGCGCGGGCGTCGGCCTTGGCGGCCTCCGGGACGGAATCCTCGAGGTCGAAGGAGATCGCGTCCGCCTCGCCTGCGAACGCCTTGGCAAAGAGTTCCTCGCGGGAACCCGGGACGAAGAGCTTGCTGCGCACGGTTCCGGTGGCCTTGGAAACAGGCCGGGAGTGTCGCTTCTCTCCCCCGCCGGGAAGGATGCGCAGGCTATCTTCAGAACCAAGCCTTTCTATGCTCCTTGGAGCAGGCGGTTCAGCCGCCCTCGCCGCCCGCCTCCGCGGCCTCGGCTTCGGCCTCGCGCTGGCGGTCCAGGAACGCCATCACCTGCTGCATGATCGGCCAGGTGCCCTCGCGGCCCAGGGCCGAGACCAGGAACCAGGGCTGGGTCCAGCCCAGCTCGGCGACGATGGCCTGCGCACGCTCGCGGGCCTCGTCCTCGAACATCAGGTCGGCCTTGTTCAGCACCAGCCAGCGCGGCTTGGCCAGCAGCCCGGGATCGTGCCGCTCCAGTTCGCGCTCGATCGCGCGCACCTGCTCCACCGGTGACATGACCTCCACGCCCTCGTAGCCGTCCATCGGCGCGATGTCGACCAGGTGCAGCAGCAGGCGGGTGCGCTGCAGGTGGCGCAGGAACTGCGCGCCGAGGCCGGCGCCGTCGGCGGCGCCCTCGATCAGGCCCGGGATGTCGGCGATCACGAAGCTGCGGTGCGGCTCGACGCTGACCACGCCCAGGTTCGGATAGAGGGTGGTGAACGGATAATCCGCCACCTTCGGGGTGGCGGCGGAGACCGCGCGCACGAAGGTGCTCTTGCCGGCATTGGGGAAGCCCAGCAGGCCGACGTCGGCCAGCAGCTTCAGCTCCAGCTTCAGCGTGCGCTGCTCGCCCGGCTCGCCCGGGGTCGCCTGGCGCGGGGCGCGGTTGGTCGAGCTCTTGAAGTGCATGTTGCCCAGGCCGCCCTTGCCGCCGCGGGCCACCAGCAGGCGCTGGCCGTGCGCGGTCAGGTCGCCGATGACCTCGTCGGTCTCGACGTTGGTCACCACGGTGCCGACCGGGACGGTGATGAACAGGTCCTCGCCGCCCTTGCCGTACATCTGCCGGCCCATGCCGTTCTGCCCGCGCTGGGCGCGGAAGCGGCGCTCGTGGCGGAAGTCGACCAGGGTGTTGAGGTTCTCGTCGGCGACCAGCCAGACGCTGCCGCCATCGCCGCCGTCGCCGCCGTCCGGACCGCCCAGCGGGATGAACTTCTCGCGGCGGAAGCCGACGCATCCGTTGCCGCCATTGCCGGCGATCACCTCGATTTCAGCTTCGTCGACCAGTTTCATGGGGCAGCAGGACTCGGGAGGGGGAATGCGACGGGGCACAGTCTAGCCGGCCCGGCCCGGCGCGGGCCGCGGGTGCCCCAGAAACGGAAAGCCCCGCCTAAGCGGGGCCTGCCGTGCGGTCCGGCCGCGCCAGGCGCGGCCAGCAATCAGGCTTCAGCGACGACGCTGACGGTGCGGCGCTTGGCCGGACCCTTGGTCGTGAACTGGACCTTGCCGTCGACCAGCGCGAACAGCGTGTGGTCGCGGCCCAGGCCGACGCCGGCGCCCGGGTGGAACTGGGTGCCGCGCTGGCGGACGATGATGTTGCCGGCCTCGACGGCCTGGCCGCCGAACACCTTCACGCCCAGGTACTTCGGATTGGAATCGCGGCCGTTGCGCGAGGAGCCTACGCCCTTTTTGTGTGCCATGACGGGATCTCCCTACTGATTAGCCGGCGATGCCGGTGATTTCGATTTCGGTGTAGTGCTGGCGGTGGCCCTGCCGCTTCATGTGGTGCTTGCGGCGGCGGAACTTGATGATCTTGACCTTGTCGGCGCGGCCGTGGCCGACGACCTTCGCGGTCACGCTCGCGCCCTTGAGGGCGTCACCGACCTTGATCCCGTCGCTGTCGCCCAGCAGCAGGATGTTGTCGAACTTGATCTCGGAGCCAGCCTCGGCCTCGAGCTTCTCGACGCGGAGCTTCTCGCCCTGCGCCACGCGGTACTGCTTACCGCCGGTTACCAGAACTGCGTACATGACCAGGCATTCCTCTGTTGTTATTGTGGTCAACCCTGCCCGCGGATGGGCGGACAGAAGCGGAATTGTAGGGGTCCGGCCAGGCCCGGGTCAAGCCACCCCCATGGACCTGAACGGCGGCCCCGGCCCGCCGCCGGGCGGGTTGCGGGCGCGGCCCGTTGCCCCCAAATCGGGCGTTCCCTTACGCTGGCGCATTGCCTCCGCAGAGCCCCCACTGATGGATGCCATCAAGATCCGCGGCGCGCGGACCCACAACCTCAAGAACATCGACGTCGACCTGCCGCGCGACAAGCTGATCGTGATCACCGGCCTGTCCGGGTCCGGCAAGTCGTCGCTGGCGTTCGACACCATCTACGCCGAGGGCCAGCGGCGCTACGTGGAGTCGCTCTCGGCCTACGCCCGGCAGTTCCTCAGCGTGATGGAGAAGCCGGACGTCGACCACATCGAGGGCCTGTCCCCGGCCATCTCGATCGAGCAGAAGTCGACCTCGCACAACCCGCGCTCGACCGTCGGCACCATCACCGAGATCTACGACTACCTGCGCCTGCTGTACGCGCGGGTGGGCATCCCGCGCTGCCCGGACCACGGCTACCCGCTGGAGGCCCAGACCGTGGGCCAGATGGTCGACCAGGTGCTGGCGCTGGACCCGGAACAGCGCTGGATGCTGCTGGCTCCGGTGGTGCGCGAGCGCAAGGGGGAGCACGTCCAGGTGTTCGAGCAGCTGCGCGCCCAGGGTTTCGTCCGGGTGCGGGTCAACGGCACCCTGCACGAGATCGACGCGGTCCCGGCCCTGGCCCTGCGCCAGAAGCACACCATCGAGGCGGTGATCGACCGCTTCCGCCCGCGCGACGACATCAAGCAGCGCCTGGCCGAGTCGTTCGAGACCGCGCTCAAGCTCGGCGACGGCATGGCCATGGTCATGTCGCTGGACAACCCGGAGACGGCGCCGCAGCTGTTCTCCTCCAAGTACTCCTGCCCGGTGTGCGACTACTCGCTGCCGGACCTGGAGCCGCGCCTGTTCTCGTTCAACGCGCCGATGGGCGCCTGCCCGTCCTGCGACGGCCTGGGCATGGCCGAGTTCTTCGATCCGTCGCGCGTGGTCGCGCACCCGGAGCTGTCGCTGGCGGCCGGCGCGGTGCGCGGCTGGGACCGNCGCAACGCGTACTACTTCCAGCTGATCAACTCGCTGGCCANGCACTACCGCTTCGACCCGGACACGNCCTGGAACCAGCTGCCGGAGAACGTGAAGCAGGCGGTGCTGTACGGCAGCGNCGACGAGGTCATCAGCTTCACCTACCTCACCGAGGCCGGCGGCCGCACCCAGCGCAAGCACCGCTTCGAGGGCATCATCAACAACCTCGAGCGCCGCTACCGCGAGACCGAGTCGGCGGCGGTGCAGGAGGAGCTGGGCAAGTACATCTCCGAGCGCGCCTGCCCGGAATGCGGCGGCGCCCGCCTCAACCGCGCCGCGCGCAACGTGTTCGTCGCCGACCGGCCGCTGCCCGACCTGGTGGTGCTGCCGATCGACGAGGCGCTGTCGTTCTTCCGCAACCTGCAGCTGCCCGGCTGGCGCGGCGAGATCGCGGCCAAGATCGTCAAGGAGATCAACGAGCGCCTCGGCTTCCTGGTCGACGTCGGCCTGGACTACCTCACGCTCGAGCGCAAGGCCGACACCCTGTCCGGTGGCGAGGCCCAGCGCATCCGCCTGGCCAGCCAGATCGGCGCCGGCCTGGTCGGCGTGATGTACGTGCTGGACGAGCCGTCCATCGGCCTGCACCAGCGCGACAACGAGCGCCTGCTCGG
>Ga0065721_10050380_pt1 | contig 20706 bp, 23 predicted proteins | sample Mesricmetagenome_FD_59108 | JGI IMG/M metagenome (GOLD analysis project Ga0065721, IMG submission 59108) | Mesophilic microbial community from rice straw/compost enrichment Sample: eDNA_1 v2 (version 2) | ecosystem: Engineered > Solid waste > Grass > Composting > Bioreactor | place: USA: Davis... | reverse complement strand
CGCGATCGCGTGTAGCCCGATCGCGCGGCGGCTCGCTTAACCTGCGCCGCGAGCCGCTTGCCCTTTCCGCTCGATCCCGCCCCTGCGTCCCGGCTCCGTCCCGGTCGAACGCGAAAATCATTGTCGTCGCCGTTCATGGAATCGGTGCCATACGAAACGGCGGGAGATTTCCGGGCTTCCTGCTCTGCCCGTATGGCCACCGCAGCGCGGTGCCATACGAAGTTCTCCTTCCTTCACAACCACATGGAGGCCAGAAGCTGGCACTCCTTTTATCTTGCCCTCCTGAATTTCCCCTTTTGCTCCTCCTGCTGTTCCCCGCCCATTCTGTCCGAAGAGGCGCGGGGACCGCCTGCGGCACGCTGGTCCACGCCATCATTCGCTCCGACCGAAAAGGGGAACGAAGAGGGGGTGCGGAGACAGGTTCGACGGTCGGTCAGCTGCTCGCTCGTGTGCAGTCGCCGTGCGCTTCGGCTGCACGGCGACTGCATCCGGTTTGTCGGTCGGCTCGCCATCGCTGCGCGCCGTGAAGACGGACGCATCGCGCCAGGAGAGAGCGGTGGGCGATGGGACGGCGGCGCGCGAAGCAATGCCGGATGTGCCGAGACCGGGCGCGATCTGCGCGACATAAGCGACGGTCTCTGCGGGCAGACGGCGTCGGCCGGCGCGATAGTCGTCGGCGCGGCCCGGTCCCGCATTATAGGCTGCGAGCATGAGACTGACATCACGATAGCGGTCCCACATCTCGCGCAGATAGGCCGTGCCGCCGAGGATGTTCGCGCGGACGTCGAACGGATCGGAGCCGAGCTTATGGCGCGCGGTCAGCATCGCCCATGTGCCAGGCATGATCTGCATCAGCCCCATCGCGCCCGCGCGCGAAACAGCGCGGGAATTGCCGCGGCTTTCGGCGCGCATCACGCTCCAGATCCAGCCCTGCGGTATGCCGAAGCGCTGCGAGGCTTCAGCAACATGGGGCGCATAGGGATGGGCCGTGAACTGGTCCGGCGTCTCCGCAAATGCGGCAGCCGGACCAGCGAGCGGCGGCGCGACGGCCAATGTGATGCCAGCCAGTGCCGACCGAAGCGCCGACGCGAGCTGTGCTGGCGCAACGCGCCAGCATTGACGAAGCGAGAAGCGCGCCATCGCATTATTTCCGATCGTTCGCGGGCAGTCGCGACCAGAGCAGATGATGGACATCCTTGTTCTGGGTCGAGCGAAACAGATTGGCGCGCAGCGGCTGGAGGAAAGTCGGGTCGTCGATCTGCAACGCTATGAACGGACCGGCGCGTTCGCCCGTGTGATTCCATCCCGCGCCGATTTCGATGCCGGCGTCGCTGTTGCCGAGCAGCACCCGCCATGCGGGCGCGTTTTCGACGCCGTTCGCCTCTTCGGGCACGATGCTGATGTCCGCATCAATGATGAGGGTATGGATGCGCCCTGAATATCCGTGCGGGGCGGGCTGAAAGCGGCCGATCATCATGGTTTGGGTTCCTTCTGTGCTGGCGGAGAAACAGGCGGCGCTGCGAGGTCGCGCCAGCGCAGCGGCAGGTCGGGCGCATCGCGCGTGAGAAGAGGATGGGCGCGTCCGATCAGGCCGGACGCGGGCATCGCGCCGAAGTAGCGGCCGTCGAGGCTGTCGGGCGCGGCGTTGAGGAGGAAGATTTCGTCCGCCCGGATGATGCGGCAGCCGCGCCATTCGGGCAGCGGACGGCCGAGGCGGTCAGCCCGCCGCGCTATGGCGGCGGTGATGCCGTCGACCGTTACGGCGGTGCCGTTGCGGCAGATGCGATCGCCCGACAGGCCAGCGATATGCTTGAGCAAGGGCACGCCGACCGGCAGATAGTGCCGCTCGGCCATGAAGCGCGCCGCATCGCGCGGCGGCTGGATAACGGCGAGATCGCCGCGCACAGGAACCGCGGAGACATCGACGCGGTAGAGACCGATCGGCGCGCTGGCGCTGGCATTCCAGATGATGCGTGGCACGGGCGCGAACCACGCCGCCGCGACGAAGGCTACGCCAATCAGCCCGGCGCTGGCGAGCGTGGCGCGAAGATAGAAGCGGCGGCTCACGCTTCGACCGCCTTGCGCCGAAGCCACGCGGCGTGCCGCTCCGCGCTATAGGGACGGAACGGCAATCCAGCAGCAATCCGGTTACCGACGTGGCGCCAATGATCGGGCGACGCATCGCATGGATCGACACCTGTCGCATCGACTGCGTCGATCGCCTCGAGCACCTGCGCGACCTTCGGCCAACCTTCGATATGGAGCAGGAGTTCGCCGCCGGGACGGATGAAAGGATATGTCGTGTAGGGCTCGCCCGGCGCAACCGCGGTGACGATCGCGATGCTTGACTGGATCGTCCCATAGTCGTTCGACATCCAGCGCACGAACGCGAAGGTCACGCCGGGACGGAAAGCAGCGATGCGTGTGCTGCGGCTGATGACGCGCTCGGCGGCAACGCGGCCGAAGCGTATCCAATGCTCGTAGCGCTTCTCGATCCAGGTCAGCTCAACCTCGGTAAGGGAGCTGCCGGCTTGTCGGCCAGCGAACGAAAATGGGGCAGCGAGTTGCGTCGATGGCTCACGCATCGCCAGCCTCCGACGACAGGCCGGGATATCGAGCTATGCCGTCGCAGTGCGCTGGCGACGTCGCTGGGGTTGCCCGCGGCGAATGATCGACGGACCGCGATCGCGTTAGAAAGAATCCGCAGGATTCTTCTCTATTAGCATAGTTAGAGGGCAGCCGGTTTCGCGTGGATTTCTGCGGGTCTCTGCACGAGGCCGGTTTTCGATAGGCCGAGGATCGGGTTTTCGATCGGCCGAGTCCGGCAGTTTTCGATAGGCCGAACGTCATGGCAATTCATCTACTGGGAAGCCGACGCGTCGTGCGGCGGCATCGAGTGGATCGACGGGGATGGGAGCGAAGCTCAGTCGCTCGCGGCCAAAGGTGCGTTCGAGCGCGAGATAGTAGCCGGGAAGCGACTGGCGGCGGACGATCCCGCGCAGCTCGAATGCGAACTGCTTGAGCGGCGAGAGCGCCCCCGACTTCAGATGGAGATGCGGGATGTCAAAGCTCCAGCCGCCGCGCTGGCGACCGCCATGCTTGCGGACGATACGGTAGAGCCAGCGCTCGACGCCGCCGGTGAGGCCAAAATAGGCGCGGTCGATGGTCAGCACGAGCGCACGGTCGAGGACGCCGGCATAGAACCAGTCGGGGAGGATCAGTTCGATACCCGCCGAGCGGCCGTGCTGGTCCAATGTCTCGCGCCATTCGTTGATCCACGAGAAACGGTGGCGTCGGCGCTGGTGCTGCTGGCGGATGGAGGTCGCGATCGTCGTCGATTGCAGGCGGTCGAGCGCCGCGCGCAGCCTTTCATAATGGTCCTTGCCGGTGCCGCGCCCGATGAAGGCGAGGATTTCATGCGGCCGGACCGCCATCAGCCGCGACGTCGGCCGCCCCGCATCGCGGGCTTCGACGAGCTGGCTTGCGGCCCAGATCAGGATGTCGGCATCCCAGATCGTGGCCATCCCGTGCTCGGGCACGGCTTCGACCGAGATCCATGTCGCGCCCATGCGAAAGTCGATCGGCGTGGTGCGCCGCGACTTCGCAAGGCTGAAGAAAGGCCAGGCCATCAGGTCCTGCGCATCGCGCGCGGCGATTTCGCCGGGCAGTGACCGGAAGAGGTCGAGTTGGCCGAACTTGCCGGCAGGCACGGAGGCAGAGGTTCGTCGCATCAGCGCTGCACCGGGCGCGCCGGATAGACGATCCCCTCGCCGGGATCGGACGTCGAAGTGCGCCGGCCGATCGCGGCCCAGGCCTCGAGATCGTCGATCGCGTACACGATACGCCCGCCGAGCTTCCGATAGACCGGGCCGGTCCCGAAGCAGCGATGCTTTTCGAGGGTCCGTGCAGACAGTCCGAGATGGACGGCGGCATCGGGCGTTTTCAGATAGCGCGGGGCGACAGGGGCTGAGGCTATGGTCAAGGGGCGTCCTCCTGAGAAGATGCGGCCACGCCCGGCGAAGCGCGGAGCCGATTGGAGGGCAGTGGCGGATTGAGCAGCGACAGGTGGAGCGGCTATTTCATGCGTTCATTTTTGTCGCCCCGGCGGTCGGCCGGCGAGAAGCGCGCGATAGCCGCCGTGCATCAAATGGAAGGCTTCGTTGATCAGACGCTGCGTTTGACGGCGCTCGGAGGAGCCTTTCCATTCCGTCCCGGGCCGGATCGACATGGCCGGATAGATGAACTTGCGTGCGACCGCGTAGCTGGGCACGTGGCCGCGCGCGGGGACCAGCATGTCGAGAATATCGAGCAGGAGCGAGAGCCGGTGGCGCTGGAACGGCGACGGATGAAAGCCGCGCAATCTGCGTGCGGGCGGGGCACCCGCGAGGCGCCGGTCGAGCCGACCCACCGCGGTGAGCCGCAGCTCGGTCATGGCGTCCTTCAGAACCACATAGGCGAGTGCCCCATCGTCAGGGTCGCCGCGCAGCCAGAGATGATGCGGCCCGTCGACATCGCCGAGGACGAGATGCCGCCCATCAGCCAGAGCGAGATCGGCGAGGATGATGGGCCAGCGGGTGAGGTCCAGCGGTACGACGTGGTCTGCGCCTGCGGGGGCTGCATCCAAAATGACTTTGAAGGCGGAGACAGCGGGATCCCAGATCGCTGGTTCGACCGTTGCGGGAACGTCAGGCGAGCAGGGAAAAGCACAGACCCCAGCGCCGGGCCATCACCTCCGGCGCGCTGGTTGCCGCATCATCTTTGATCTTCGCTTCCGATTCCGCGAAGTCTGCGGCATAATCGGGGTTACGGCGCAGAAACTCTTGCGCGAAGCCTGCAAAACCGAGATTTCGCGGCCTCCTCGCATATGGTTCGGTGCGGCTTGCCATGATCGACCCCTTGCACGTCGGGGCCCATTCTGGGGTCGCTGGTCGTTCCCCGATATTCCAAGCTTGGGGGATGCCCCTTCCCAGAAATGGGCATCCCCGCCCGGCGAATGCCGGGCGGGGCGGCGACATCAGTCGCCGTTGCGGCGGCTCTGACGGGTCCAGACCAGATCATATTCGCCATCCTCGCCCTCGAAGAGCTGCGCGAAGACGGGAGCCGTGAAGCTGGGATCGTCGAGCTTGACCGAGAGATAGGGGCGCTTGTCCTTGGTGCGCTTGCTCCAGGCGGCGCCGATTTCGGCCTCACCGATGAAGACGCGGTGGCTGGGGCCATTGTCGCCCACATTTTCTTCGGCGACGATCCGGACCGCTTTGGCCTGAACTGTGAGGGTGGTGACTTGGCCCCGGAGTTCGCCCGAGACTTTCTTGAAGTTGCCGATCTTTGCCATGATGCTTTCCTTTCCTTTGAACCGGGCCGCGCCGTTGCGGCCTCGATGCGCTCAGAAAGTCAGCGAGTGGCCGGCGCCGCAGCGTGAGCCCGAAGCGCAGCGAAGGACGGTGCCGGGCGAAGTTTCTTGTTTCGCGAGGAACGGCGGAACGCCGGGGGAAGAAAGTTGGATCGGCACCGTTGCGGCAAGCCGGACAAGCGTTAGCGGCTTGCTGACATGACGCGCATTGGAGAGGCCCCTTCGGCATCGGACTGGAATCGGGAAGGTCATGACACGGGCGGCTTGAAGGGTTGAGGGGGCGAGTGCCCAAGGAACGTCTCGTTTCAGGTAATCGAACGGCGGGCATAAGCGCGAAATACTGGCGACCATACCTGATCGAGCGGGTTTGTGGCGCCGTGCGGACGGCGATTAAAGCATAAGCAGTTAGAAAGCGCGCTGCTTCGCGGCGACCTCAGGCACCCGTTTTCCGTTCGCAATCATCTGCTCGCATGGAGGCATTCGTTCTGATGCTCGTTCCGGCCGAGCAGGATGAAGGATATCACATGCTCGCCGGGCTTTGGCCGGCGGGGATGTGATTTAGCATGGTTGGGCGAGGTGCATCGCTTCGTTCGTCCGCGTAACTCCGCGCCAAGCGGACACCGCCGTGGAGAGTCCCGCGAGAAGGGAGATCGCGCAGAGAAGAGAATTATTGATGTCCGCGAGACCTGCAAAGGCGTGCGCCGCCTGATATCCGGCAAATGCGGCTGGAGCGGCGAACATAAGGCCGACGATGCCACGCAGCAGCGGTGAACGAACCGAGGCGATCATCACTCTCCCCGCGAACAGCGTCGCGCCCGCTGCGGCGAAGCTGGTGAGTATGACGACAGGGTAGCGATAGCCCTGTTCGAGCAATAACAGGCCGACGGTCAGCGCGGCGTATGCAGGCAGCGCCATTACGGCGAGCCGGAACAGCAACGAAAGAATATAGAGGCCGGCGATGGCGCCGAGGATGAGGGCAAGAGTCACGAGCGTCCTTTCCCTGGACGCGCCCGCCACCTCCTCCACAGCGCAATCTGCAGAGTGACGATAGCATGGGGGCTTCCCCGCCGGAACGGGGAAGTGTGCTTCTCAACGAGCGAACGGGTCATATTCGGTGACCACTTGCGCCGGATCGCCGTCGTAATCGTCGATCGGCATAGCGAAATAGCCTTGGTCGGTTTCAATCAGGACGACGACGGTCATCAGCGTCCGGGCGAGATTCCAGGCGAGCGATTGGGCGGTTGAAAGCGGCATCTCGAGGCTCCTGTCGGGAGCGGGACCATCCCGCTCGACAGTCGCCCCGCAGGCCGGGGGCTGGCTGCAATCACCGCGCGCAAGCGCGGCCGCACGCTTGCGTAGCGGACCCCTTGCGGGTTGATTGAAGGAAGGTAGCCCTCGGCTCAGGGATCAGCGACAAGGGCGGGTGGTCCCGCTCCCGACAGGAACCTCCGAATTCGAGGTCTGGTAGCGCACCACAAGAGGGAGGCGGGAATCCGCGATTGGCAATAGTGGTTCGGAGGTTCGAAACCTCGGCAGCTTGGCCTAGTTGAAAATGATGGCCGCCAATCGACGATTGACGCGCCCAACATTCGGCGCCTTGGAGCGGCAATGAACGCCATCGAAGATATAATGCGTTTGGACACTGCGAAGTGGATTGGTGAGAAGATAGCTGAATTACCCGATCGGTCCAAATTTCGTGCTTACAGCGCGATACGGTCGCTCCAGTGGTCGAGCAGAAACTTTCACGCCGACATGCCGATACCCGCGGCCTATTTTGCGCTCCACGCGACCGAAGAGGCGGTAGCCGCTTTCCTGTCGAGCGCAAAGGAATGCGGCTACGGCAACGACGCCAGGATCAATCTGAAAGACCATATGGCCAAGGCCACGATTTCATTGCTTGCGCAGAAGGTATCGAACTTCATTGCCGAGTACGAACCGGCGGTTGCGGTCGCACCCGAAAATGACGCGCTTATCGCTCGTTTCGCGGTAGATGGGACGGTGCGTTATGGCGAAGCGTCGACCAATCTCTTTCATTTCACCGATGGAACGCATGGCAACAGGAAAGCGGATTTCCTCGAAGAGCTTGTTGCGTCCTTTGGTGACATACGCGCGCTGAAGCAGGCGGTAATCGAAGCACAAGAAGTCCGGAACGGCATTTTCTATGCCACGAGCACCGGGCTGCCGACCGGCTTCCTCGATCCAGAGGCATCGCTCCGCAGAGAATGTAAACTGACGCTCGGGCTGATCTGGGCTGCGATCGATATTAAGCGGAATCGGGGACAACCGATCCCATTCATTGCACAGGCGTTGCGGACGGCCAATTTGGTGATCGACGCGATGAGATCAAAGTAGAAATGCTCGCGTCTGAACCACGAATGGGAAATCGTTCCCTTCTCATCCGTCTCTGGCCGGCAGATTGCTATCGTTGGCCTCGCCAGGCCCGGCACCGCGCGAACGTCCCGAAAAGGGCCTGACGAAGCTGCCGCCATTGCATTTTTATGGAATATGTCTCATATATTGGCTCAAGATAGGACGGAGACTGGGACATGAGTGCAAATGCCATAGGAGGTCGACGCACGGCAAGCGCGCCGGCGCGCCGCCGGAATGCGCGTGTCCATCGGTCTGCGAAGACGGGTGCTTTCGAGACAACCGGCTTCATGACCCACTTCATCGACCCCAAGGGGAATGTCGACTTCGACGTGGTCGTCGACGCTCTGCGCCTGACCAAGGGGCAACTCGCCGACACCGTTGGCCTGGCCGCGGCAACGATCAGCAAGGCTGATCGCCGCGGCGGGCCGCGCGCGCAGAACCGCGTTCGCGAAATGCTCGAGATACTTGAACGCGTACATGATTGGGCGGGAAGCGACACGCAGGCCCTGGCCTGGTACCGCGCCGAGCCTATCCCCGCGCTTGACGGCCGAACGGCCGAAGCGCTTGTGAAATCGGGCGAGGCGGCTGCGGTGCGCGATTATCTCGATCATCTGGCGCTCGGCGGCTTTGCTTGAGATTTACCGGCCGTTGCTTTCGCGGGCATGATCCCCGCTGGTCCTTCTCGCCGCTTTCGGGTGCGGGTGCGGCGAAAACCGGTGGTCGCTTCAATCGCAAGGATGAGCCGGCCCTCTATATGGCGCTCGATGTGATGACCGCGATCGGCGAATGCACACAGGGCTTCGCGAACCGGCTGAGTCCGCTTACCATGTGCGAATATGATGTTGACTGCGAACCCGTGGCTGATCTTCGAAGCGATCGGATGCGGGCTAAGCACGGCGTATCGATCGATGAGATGGTGTGCGCCTGGCTGGTCCATCTCCGGGCGGGGACCGAGGCGCCCTCCTGGTTGCTCGCGGATCGTCTGCGAGGCGAGGGCTTTGCCGGGATGCTTGCACCAAGCTTCGCGCCCAGCGCGGGTTCTGCGAACCATAATCTCATCCTCTGGAAGTGGGGGGACGAATTACCGGTGCGGGTGACAGTCTATGATCCCGATGGACGGTTGCCGAAGGATCAGCGGAGTTGGGAAACGAGAGAAGATGACCGGTCATGAGACTGGATGAACTGGTCGGCGATTGGGGCGGCTTCGAAAAGCTGGTCGCAGCGCTTCACGAAACCGGCGATGTCTCCGTTGAGCATGACGTGACGCTTCCAGGCCGATCGGGTGCGCCGCGTCAGATCGATGTGCTGCTCCGCCATCGCCAGGGCCTCTATGAACATCTCGTGGTGGTCGAATGCAAATACTGGCGGCAATCGGTGAAGCGGATGCACGTCGATGCGCTCGCGACGACCGTTCGGGAAGTGGGCGCCGCGAAAGGCGTATTATTCTCGGCAAAGGGCTTTCAGGCGGGCGCCATTACCGAGGCGCGCCATCAGGATATAGAGTTGTTCGTGCTCCGCGACCTCAGGAAAGAGGAATGGGGCCTGCCCGGCAGATTCATCGATATGTTCCTGCAGACGATCCAGATCAGCCTCGGGAATGTCGCGATATCGTCCGGCACCTTTCGCCCCTATCTGCCGGGAACGGCTCCCGGTCCGGAAGAAACGCGGCTTGGTCTCGGCTTCGGCGATGGGGTCGCCCTCACAAGCACACCATTGCTCGATGCAGCTGGCATTTCTGAGCAGAAGACCCTCGAGGACATCATTTTGGATGCCGCCCATAAAACGGTCGAGCGCGGCCTCGTCCAGGTGGGGTTGTTCAACGGCGGAGCCGATGGCGTCTATTATATCGGCTGTCCGGCAACGCTTCGCCCGCCGCGGCCTTTCGTCATTCCAAGAAAGACTGGCGAACTTCAAATTCCGGCGCTCGATTTTGTCGTCGGTCTGAGGTTCGATCAGAAGCGCATGACTTTCGATCGGGCCGAGAATCTCCAATTTGCCCTTGCGGTCGAGAGCAAGGTCACAGGCAAAACTGCCACGGCGTTGCGCAAAGCCGGCGCGGGTTCGACACTTTTGAATGAGACCGAAACACGCGCGGACGCAAATGATGACCCCGCGCTGGTCAATGGAACCGTTGCGCGGATCATGTTGAAATCCTTCTTCGACTTCGCGGAAATCGCGCGTCTCACCCCGGTGCCTATCGCGGACGTGCAAAGCGAGTTGCGCTACGTCGATCCCAATGATGCGGAGCAAATGCCGCCGTCTTCCGGTTCGGGCCGATAGAGTTTTGCCGATAGCCGTAGAGCGCGGCGCTCCCGACCTGAATTGCTTGCGAGCTGAAGCAGTCTTTTGCCAATTCTCCTTGATCGCTAAGGCGAAAAGGCCACCATCGGGTTGGGGAGAACCGCATGCTCGACAAGTTCACGCGAGAAACCGAAATATCGGAGCGCAAGCAACTGCATTGCGCCGACTGCAAACGCTCGACGATCCACAATCTCGAGGCGCGCTGTACCGGCTATTGGAGCACGGTCGAAGGCGCGGTTGACGGCGGCGGAACCTATTCGATCTTCCGCTGCGGAGCTTGCGACACCGTTTGCTACGAAAGCGCATTCTGGGATTCCGAGGACGTAGACTGGGATCATGACGGTGCGCATGCCAACATTCGCACCCGCCAGTATCCTGCGCCGATGTCGGCGCATTTTACCTTCAACACGGAATCGACCCCGGCTCGCCTCGACGAGATCCTCGATGAGATGCTTTACGCGCTGGCGGGTTCGCGAATGACCCTTGCTACGGTCGGCCTGCGGCTGGCGGTCGAATTCATCGTCAAAGACAAGAAATGTGCCGGCAGAACGCTCGACAAGAAGATCGACGATCTACGCGCCCGGGATCTGATCGACGACGACCAGAAGGATCTGCTCCACCGGATCCGCAAGAAGGGGAATGCCGGCGCGCATGAAGCCATAGGCATGAGTACGAACGAACTGATCGCCGGGATGAGCATTGTCGAGGGATTGCTCGAGAAGCTCTACAATGGGCCGGCGCGTCACGAAGCGACGATCAAACGGGCCAAACAGCTTCTCGCGGACGACGATGAAGCGGCGAGCAGCTCACCGCTCCTCCTGTCCTGATCTACGGTGCGAGCGTCACCGATACCGGGCAATGATCGGAATAATGCTTCTCGCCGGCCCGTAAGGGGTCTCGACGAAGCCCATCGGGCTACCGCTCGCGCGCTTGTCGAGCACGATATGGTCGATGCACGCGGCCGTTCGCAATATCGCTCCGTCCTGATTCTCCGATTGAACGGCGCTCGGCCCGAGCCCATCTTCGGTTTCGTCCATGAGTATTCCCCGCAATCATCATTATCTGCCGCAATTCTACCTCGACCGCTGGGCGACGGGAGGCCGGCTTGTCCGTTATACGCGTCCGCGCGGGCCGGCGGGACCGCTCGAATGCTCGAACAAAGCGCCGAAGGGGATCGCCTACGAACGCGACCTTTATCGGCTTCCATATATCGACGATCCCGCCGCAAGCCAGCGGATCGAATTGCGCCTGTTTCAGGAAATCGACGATCGCGCGGCTATCGCCCTGCAGCGGGTTGATGAGGGCATCACACTTGGGCGGGATGATCGAATAGCGCTCGGGCGCTTCATGGTATCGCTGCTGCACAGATCGCCCAGCCGGCTTGCAGCGATCCGCACCGAGCTCGCCGCCCAGCCTGATGCCCCTGTTGGAGGTCTTGAAGGAGCCGCGCTGGAACAAGCCTTGAAATCTCTGGCGAACCACCTCCTCGAGATGCTTGTCGGGACGGACCTCGCCGCGACGCCGCTGATCGACCTCATACCCCATCCGATCAAGCTTCCCGCTGGTTCGAAAACGCTGCTCACTTCGGATCGTCCGGTATCGGCCTCGGCGCAGCTGATCTCGCCCGACGCATTTCTTGTCCTGCCCTTTGGCCCCGACCGGCTGATCGTCTTCACCAAGATTGCGAGCATCGCGAGATCTTTTGCATCGCAGCCACCGAATGTCCTCGTCAGGGGTATGAATGGAGCGGTCGTCGAGCAGGCCGAGGATCTCGTTGTCGCTGCCGATCGCGATGCGGCGCGGATGGTCGACCGCCTTTTCCTCCGTCCCCAGCCCGACACAACGCGCGATGCGATCGGGCTGATCCGGCGCAAGGCGCCCCTGATCGATCTGTTCCCGCGGCCCCGAGTCTTCAGTCGCCACGACAAGGCCGGCCTCAAATATCTGGGTCGCTAGGCGTCCGATTTGGTGTTTGCCGATTGCGGGCGGGTCCAGCCTGGATAGCGAAGCTGCATGATCTCGCGTTCGGCAAATCCCAGATAGGCTTCCTGCGTCGCCATAGCGAGAGTCGGAAAGTCGAAGATATTCTGGTGGATATCGGCGGCATTGGCACGGGCCCCGCCCGCCTTTTTCCACGCGTCGAGAAAAAGACCGTCGCTGAGCAGTTCGGTTCCGGTCAGGACGATCAGCCGGTTCGGCGGCAGCCCCTCCCGAGCTCGCAGCCAGCCCCATGTGGCGAGGTCCTTCAGCGCCTTGCGCTCGGTCTCGCTGGGCATTTCCTTCAGCATCGCTGCGACGAGATAGGCCCCTGGAAATAGCTCACCGAGACGCTGGAGCCGCGCGACATCCTCCGGCTTGAAGAGCTCGGTGCCAAAACTCTTGCACTCGCCCACGAAGAGGCTGGGATCGCTCGTGCCGCGATCGATTTGCAGCGGCGAATGCCAGGCGAAGAAGTCGGTTTCGAGGATTGTTCCTTTGTGCCTGAGCTCAAGGCTCGTCGCATAGGTGAAGCGCTCGAGCGAACCGATCTCGTCCTTGAGAAAGCGTAGCGCAAGAGCCACCGAATAGGCGCCCTGCGCATAGTGCGGGGTCGCGAAGGGGCCAACGACACGATATTTCCACATATCGCGCTTTGGAAAACTGCCTTGGGGAAAGCTGAAGTCCTGCATGCAGCGCTCGCAGGTGATGCGCGTGCCGATGTCATCAAGGCTGTACCAGCTTTCCTTGGTGCAATGGCTGCAACTGACAGCGATGCCGAGCCGCAATACGCCGGCGTCGATGAATCGCTCCAGCTTCATGCCCGAGCCCCAATCCCGGCTGGTGATCTTGCGGATCATCGCTTCGACCTGGCCAATGCTCGCCGTCCGCCCCGGAAATTCCTCGCTGTCGCCGCCCGCACGCGTGGCGCGGCTGCGCGCCATGCTGTCGAAGAGGCGGATCGCCTCGGCATAGGCCAATATCCCGACGCCCTGAATGCCGCCGACCGAAGCGATGAGATGATCGGTGACGCGTCCCGCGTCCGATAGCTCCGCCGCAATGTCATGGGCTTTGAGCCAACCGAAGATCGCCTCCTGCATCGTCACAAGATCGAAGCTGCGCCCGTCATGCGCATATTCGTGGAAGGTGAGATGGCCTTCGCGCGTCGGCAGCTGGAGCCGCATGCGGTGGGTGGGATAATGGTCGCTATCGATGAACGATGCAGAGGGCATGGTCTCGGCATAGCGATCCTTGTCGCCGTAAAAGCTGGGACGGATCACATTGACCCACCCGGGCCGCCCGCGTGTGAACTCGACGAAATCTGGCGAGAGCTGCGGGAGCCGAACCGATCGTCCGTCGGCATCAGGGAGGATTTGAACCTCCTGGCTCTTGGCGACAAGCGGCGGAGCGACGGTCGCAAAGCCGTGTCGGTCGTCACCCGACGGCCGCCAGATTTCCGGATACCAATGCTGATAGGACAGGCTTCCCTCGGGCAGTTCGTCCTTCGTGAAGCCCAGCGCCGCGGTCACCGCGTCAGGATCGAGCGAGCGTGCGATCTGGAGGGTGGTCGAGATCATCACCCCATGGTGATTTGACGGCAGCGGACGATAGCTGCGGATGATCCGTTCGGCGATGAGTGCTCTCGACTGCGCAAGCCAATGAATATTGACCGGCATGACGTCACTGCGGAACTGCCTGAGGTTCCAGAAATCGATTACGTCGCCGGCGTCGAGAGGATCGAAGACGAAGATCGTGTCGCTCCAGTGCGATGTGAAGCGCTGGTCGAGATCGGAAACCGTGAAATGGAGCGGATACCCGGCTTCGCCTCGTTCGATCTGTTCCCAGATCTCGACCGAAGGCTCGACGCTTTCGGCGCTGAGGGCCTGCCGGTAAATATGTTCAACATAGCCGACGCCATCGGCGCCGGGGAAGCTGCCGGTTTCGGGGAACAGGCCGTAGCAGGCCTCAAAAAAGGCCCGAGCGATAGGGTCGCCGCCCTCGAACAGCAGGATGCTGGGATCATGCTTCTTTTGGAACTGAAATTCCTTGCGATAGAGATGCTCATAGACTTCGGGCATCGCCAGTCCGAGACCGAAATAGGGGAGGCGACCCGGCTCGGTTTTTATCAACGTGTCGATCGATCGATAGCGTGTCCGATCACTCCACGAGCGCGTCGGCTTGAGCCGGGCGGCATCGAGCTGGCCGGGCGCGGTTTCGACAAATGTGTCGGGCTCGAAGAAATGGAGATAGCCGCTCGTCATTTCGGCTGGCGTGACGGGAACCGCCATTTTGCGGCGCCAGGTCTCGGGCAGGGCGCCAGCAACTGGAATGACCGGGCTCATCATGCCGCCCCAGAGGCAGGTCGCGATCCGGAGCGCGCGGCTCACGGCTATCCGGTCGGTCGGGTCGACAAGAAATCCCGCCCGCAATGGCCTGAGGATGATCTGGGCCAATATATTCTGCAGAAAATGTCTCCCTTGATGCCCGGCCGTTGCCAAATGCCGGCCGAAGCACTGCGGCTTGGAAAGTGAACTGGACGGGCCGACCGCTCTGCGGCAACTAACAAGGGGGAGGGGCCGGGTGAAGCAAAACAAGAAAGATAGCCTCGTCGCCGACGTTGCCTTCGTCCTCGCCGAGGTGGAAAGGCTTCAGCAGCTGATCCGCAGCGAAGGGCTGGCAGCACTCCCGCGCACCGACGCCTTCCATTATCTTCCTGACCCCGGCGGAAAGGGATTGCGCATCCTTTGCGGACGGGCGGCCGGTGAGCGGATTTCGAGCCTTGCCGATCATGCGATGCGGGCCGCCGGCATTGACGGGCAAGTCGAGCGCAAACGCGCCGCACAGCATTTGCGCTCCGTCCTGTCGCAGCGTTTTCTGGGTGAAGAGCGAGCCGTCACGATAACCGAGGTGGAGCGGGCGCTGGCCGAAGCGGGCCGCCTTGCCGCTGTGACGCGCGCGACGCGGACTCATTTCATTCCCTGCCATCTCCTGTTCGTCCAGGATCCGCCGCAATTTGCCATTGGACCCGTTCGCTTCATGACGAGGGCGACGTTCCGTTCGCGTCTCGTTATCCCTTTGCGCACGAGTCGGCGAGAGCTCCGGGATTACCGTCTCGTCCATGAGCTTACGGCCTATTATGAAAGTTTCGGCTGGGTCGCCGAGGTCGAAATTCCCGATTGCGATTCCGGAACCTCGCAGGCCCGTGCACAGGAGGCGGTGACGCGCGCGCTCGATTGCCTCCATTTGCTGATCGGCCCGGGACACAGCCGCAAGATGCGCATCGGCGGGCCTGCCCTTCGGCGCGACGGGCGCGGCAGTTTTACGCTGTCGAGCGAGGGGCTAGGGTATCAGATATCTTACCCGAGCGCGGGCAATGTCGGGTTCGAAGCGGGCTGGTTCACCGAGTTCGAAAACCATCCCGACTATGGGATGGGTCTTCGCCTTTGCGGACTAGCGCTTGAGGCAGCGGTCGATCCCGGGCTCAAGCGACCGCTCAGCCATCGCTTTCTCGATGCGATCCATTGGTATGGCGAGGCGGTGCGCGACAGTAATCCCGCGGCGCGTGTCGTCAAATATATGACCGCGATCGAGCGCATGCTGATGACTGAAGGAGCGAACAAGGACATTGCCTCGACGATCGCCGATCGGGTCGCCGCCTTCTGCTGCGAAGCCGGATCGCGCGCCAGTCATGATCAATGGCGTGCCGACGCGCAGCGCGCCTACTCGCTGCGCTCCAAGCTTGTTCATGGTTCGCTGTCGCCGGGATCGCCGCGCATCATGGAAGATCTTGGCACCGTAGCCCGCGTCAGCCAATTCGGATTGATCGGAGCCCTCACCTTGCTTGGTGAGCCGGGCCTGACGGACGCAAAGGCAAGCAGCGCCAAGCTCGCGCGCTTCTATGATGAGTTCGTTGCAGGCTGTCGGCGGGGTCTTGGCTGACCGAAATCACGCACAGACCGGGGCAATGCTTCTCGATGATGGAGAAACAATCGCGCTGGCCGCGGATGCTCATTCACGACAGCTTGAATCGATTTGCGTCGCGATGATCTGCGTTTTTGACGCTTCCATACAATCTCGGTGCACATTTCGCCGCTAATCGCGCCGTGCGACCCAGAAGAGCTCTTCCTCCCGCGAGGATAGATATCTTCATCTGGCGCCCGTCCGATTCTGTCGGGCGGGCGCCTTTTTTTTGATCGAGAGCCGGTCGCCATTCGTTTGCGGCTCGAAAGCGGACCGCCAAACAGGGAAACCGGCCCCGCCCGAAGGCGAGACCGGTTCCGGCCGTTCAGGCCGGCGGGTTCCAGATGATGACCTTCTTCTTCGGATCATCGCCGGGGGCGTTGGCGACATTGCCGTAGATGGTGCCGAATTCGGGGGCCGAGAGCGTAACCGAGATATATTCGGCGCCGGTGTTCTGCGACTCGCGGATCCACGCCGCGCCCAGTTCGAAGCCATTCTTGCGGCTGACGATGCGATAATCGGGCTCGGTGTCCTTGACCTTGCGGCCATTGGGAACGATCGCGATTGGCGCTGCAACAGTGAGGGTTGCGAGATTGCCTTCGAAGCTGCCGTCCGGCTTCGCGACGAGGTTTGCGATAGTAGCCATATTCTGTCTCCTTGGTTGCTCGGGGACCATCCCCGATGGCGCCAAACAAAAGGGGCCGGTGGCCGCCGTCACCGGAGCGCGAGCGAAGGGCGAACCCCGAATGGGGTTGACGGCATGAGGCTGGCGAGACCCGCAGAAAGGCGACAAGAGGGGTGGTTTTCGTGCCACCAGGAGAGGTTCACGGCTACCGCGACCCTGTTTCGGCGATCAAGCCGGCAGCTTCATTGCCGCAAGCTGTTCCAGAAACGCGTCCCGCAGCGTGGCGGCATCGGCGCCGAAATGCGCCTCGCGATGGTGATTGGGACAGAGGCAGATCACATTCGCTACCGTGTCAGGGCCGCCCTCATGGAGTGGGACGATGTGGTGCGTCTCGAGGTAGATCGCCCCGTTTGCCCGCACAAAGCCGGCGACGCCGCAATATTCGCAGCGTCCCGCGGCTCGCTGCAGGGCGGCAGCACGCACGCGCGCATCGCGGACATAGACAAGACCCGCTTGTTCGCGCTGGCGCGCGACATCAAGACCAACCGGCTCGGATAAGGCGAACTGGTCGACGAAGGGGCGGCTGCCCGCCCCGCGGACGAGGAAATGCGCTCCCGTAGCAGCGTCATAGGAGGCGAGTGTCCAGGGTTCGGGGTCGAGTTCGCGCTCGGTGACTTGCGACGCTTTCGCGTCCGGATCGTCGCGGTCGCGGCGATGTCCGGCATTGAGGATGACGCGGATCGCGAGATTGTCACGATGGGCGAGCTGGAGTGCTTCGTCGAGCTTGCGGGCACGTCGGCCCCAGGGATTGCCGCGGCCGCGTGCAAACTGGATTTCAGCGTCTTCGCGGAAATTGGCGCGATGAACGATGCGGCCGTCGACATCCTCTTCGAGCAGGACATGCCAAAGATTGAGGACGATCGCGTTGCCGGGTTCGACGAACACCCATTCATAGCAATATTTGGGATTGGTCCGCGCGCCAGCCGCGCCGCGCTTGCTGTTCGACCAGTCGGAAACATCGAGTCCGGCTTCGCGCACGAGATCATGCACGAATTCCTTGCGTATGGGCCGGATATCTTCGAGCGTTACCACATCGCCTCTATGTCGCGCGGGCGTTAAAATTGCCGATACATCTTCACGCTCTCCGATCGCGAAAGTCCCAGACGCGGATGCCCATCTTGCGCGCCTTGTCGGCAAGATTGTCCTGGATCCCGGTGCCGGGGAAGATGATGACGCCCTTGGGCATCGCCTCCAGCACGGCGTCGTTGCGCTTGAACGGCGCCGCCTTGCCGTGGCGCTCCCAGTCGGGCTTGCGCGGATCCTGCGGCACATCATGGTCTCGCGCCCAGCAGGCGGCGATATGTTCGCCGCCGCTCGGCGTTCCGCCGTGGACCAGGATCATGTCGGGAAGCTGCGCAAAGACCTTGTCGAGCACCGAGCAGACGAGCCGGTAATCGTTGAACTTCGGGCCCGCGCTCAGCGCGACCCTGATGCCATCGGGATTGAGGACGCGCGCATCCTGCCAGGCGCGCTTGTCGATCTGGCGGCGGCTGTCGAGCACGGCCGAGGTCAGCGCCTTGCGATTGACCATAGCGCCCGATCGGGGGAGCCACGCCTTGCGGGCATGAATGCGGAACTGCTCGGTGGCGGCGTCGCGGAAAAATTCCATCGCGTCGCGGCGCTCGATCATCGTGATACCCTCGGCGGTCTTGCGCTCGAGTTCGACCGATCGGACCTCGCTGCCGTCCTGGCTGCGCTGAAGTCGCCTTTGCGCGCGCTCATTGTCGTCGAGCTCGCGCTCGATCCGCTCGCCGGCAAGATGGAAGACATTGACGATGCGCCAGAGCAGATCCTCGAGATCGGGTTCGATGCGCGTGTCGATCAGGCACGACGCCATCGCGTCGAAGATATCGGCGACCGCGCCGCCGGCGATGCGCGCGTCGGGGAGCGGGCGCTGGTCGGGTTCATCCTCGAAGGGGCGGTAGCCATAAAGCTCCATTTCCTGAAGGAGATAGGCGGACGTACCGGGTTCGGGATCGCCGCCCTGTTCGGGATGATTTGGCTCGCTGGACATGATGCGTCTCCGTGATCCTGAGCCGCGCCTTCCGCGGCCTTCGTGGCGACGCCTTGCGGCGGCGGGCACGGGTTCGCACCGCGCCTCGGGCGCGGCCGGAGCGCAGCGGAGGTAAGGGGACGAAGGCTATTTTGCTTCGCGATGCAAAGGGGCGCCAGCCCCGGCGGAAAATAGCCGCCGCGTCCCCGTTGCGCACCCGCGTCCGCTGCCGCAGTCGCCCTCTCGCGAAGGCCGGAAGCGCGGCGTCACGGGACAGGAGCAACATGGCAGCGAGCCACCAGCCCTTGGGCGGGCAAGCCCTCCATCCCGGCTCACCTCTATTCGCGCAGAAATTGCGCGGCGTCGGCCGCCACGAGCTGCACCCGAACGGCGGCGGCAAGACGCTCCCGACCGAGGTGGCGAAGATCGCTGTTGAAATCGTCGAGCCGCGGTTCGAGCGGAACGACCTCGATGCCTTCGGGCTTGGCGCGCTCGGCCAGCGTCGCGAGCGCTCCGGCGCCGGCGGGATCGTCATCGCGCGCGACATAGAGACGGCGCAGACCTGCCGGAAAGCCGATGGCGGCCAGGTGAGCGGCCGACAGTCCCGCGATCAGCGGCAGGGCCGGCGCGAGCTCGCGCAATGACAACATCGTCTCGATGCCTTCGCCGGCCGCCATGACCGGCCCCGCTGGTCCGAAGCGGACACCGTTCCCGAGAAGATGCCCCATGGCGCGGCGCGGGTAAGCGACTGGCGCCTTGTCCTTCCCGGCCGAATCGAGCCAGGTCCGGTGAACGCCGGTGACGAGCCCGGATTCATCGGTGACGGCAGCGATCAGCGCTGGCCAGGCGCGGCGGATATCCGGCGCATCGTCGTTCGATGGCCGATAATAGCAGTGCGGATGAAAGCGCAGCGCGGTGCAGATCGAAACATTGGTCAGGGCCCGTCCGCCGAGATAGGCTCCGGCGATGCTGCCGATGAGCGGCTGGGTTGCCGCCAGGAGCCGGCGGGCGGCTTCGGGCGTTCCGGCGGGCGCCTTGCGTGGGCGCGGCGCGCGGCTTTCGGGCGGTGGCGGAAGCGGAAGGCTGAGGAAGTGACGCGCTTCATCCAGGGTCTCGCGCATCGAGCTACGGGCAGAGACCGCCGCGATCACATCGAGCAGGTCGCCATGCTCGCCGGTATTGGCGTCAGTCCATTTGCCGGCCTGACCGCGCCCGTCGGCGGACGCGACCAAACGGACATAGAGGCTCCGCCCCGGCGCATTATGGACGTCACCGACGAGCCAGTATCGGCCTTCGCGGCGACCATTGGAAAGATAGCGGCGGCAGACCGCCTCGGCATTGTCGGCGAGGCGGCGCGCGATGTCGCGGGCGGGGCTGTCCATATCGGGGCTCCTTCAGGCGGCCTTGCGCGGCAAGACCCGCTGGATCGGAAATCGATCGAGCAGCCTGCCGAGCACGTCCGCACCGACAGCCCCTGCCGGTACGTAGAGCCGCAGTTTCCACGAGACGATCTCGGATATCAAGCCCATCGCTTTCAGCCGCTCGACACCGAGATCGCTGAAGCCGGTAAGTTCGATCCGCCAGTCGCTCATCGCGCGGACGCGGCGGAGTGTCTGCCCTTCGGCGAGAAGCAGCTCGGCGTCACCGGCGAGCAGCATCGCCCAGGCCTCACCGGGGGACGGAACCTGTGCCTCGTCGCCTGAGACGGTGGCCGCCCAGGCGGGCGACACCCGGCGGCCGATGATCCGCTCGCCATCGTCGGTCTGCAGCCGATAGACATGGGTCGATTCATTCGGAAGCTGCTTCCAGATCGGCAGCAAGAGACCCGCGACCATGTGCATCGTCGAGGTCTCATATTCGGGAAGTTCGGCAAGCTCGGCGTTCCATGCGGCGCTGAAGGCATCGACCTCGGCGGGTTTCCAGTCGCTCACCAGCAGCATCCCGGTGCGGATGACGGCATCGCCGAGCGGCCAGACGAGACGCGCGCGCGAATGGACGGTGCCGTCCTCGTCGGTAACGCTCCGCGCGCGGCGCTGGACCGCGGCACGGCCGGTCTTGGCGTGAACGAGC
>Ga0065721_10004760_pt1 | contig 20719 bp, 23 predicted proteins | sample Mesricmetagenome_FD_59108 | JGI IMG/M metagenome (GOLD analysis project Ga0065721, IMG submission 59108) | Mesophilic microbial community from rice straw/compost enrichment Sample: eDNA_1 v2 (version 2) | ecosystem: Engineered > Solid waste > Grass > Composting > Bioreactor | place: USA: Davis... | reverse complement strand
CAATGCAGCACCAATAATGTTCTCATGGCGATTGAGATTGTTGTGGTGACTTTCTTCTTTTCCATGTTGAGCGTTTATGGTAGCAGGGCTTCAGCTGTGGGAAACACTGCCATCCTCGTCATGATACTGACCATGGATGATCCTGCAGGTGCCAGAGATAATATTTTTCAACCTTTACTGATACTCGCAGGCGGATTATTTTATTTCTGTCTGAGTATGATGCTGCACTTCCTTCGTCCTTATCGCAATGCACAAAGGGCATTGGGAGATTGCATTAGAAAAGTTGCAGAATATCTGGACGCACGTGCGGCATTTTATGATGTTACCACAGATCTCGATTCAAATTATCGTCGTCTGATTAGTCTGCAGGTGGCCGTAAATGAAAAACAGGACGCTGTTCGCGAATTATTTTTCAAAACCAGACAAATTGTAGAAGAATCCACTCACGAGGGAAGAAGGCTGGTATTCACTTTCGTTGAAACTGTTGATCTTTTTGAAACCGTCACNGCTTCCTATTATGACTATCGTTTGCTGCGNGAAAAATTTGGAAACACNGGAGCACTGGAAGTGATTCATATTTCCCTGAAAAAAATTGTTTATGAACTGGATCGTGTTGGCTTTNCCATTCAAACCAACACTGCTTTCGTGCCATCTTTTAACTACGATGAAGAAATAAGGCAATTGAAAGCAATGATCGACAACACGCCGGTGAGCAGCGAAGACAGCAAACTGGTTTTGAAAAAAATTGTCGTTAACATCAGGAGGCTATTAACTGGTCTGCATAACATTTCTCAATACTTCGACAGAGGTCTGAGAAGAAAAAAAAGCAACCTGGATCATTCCCATTTTGTTTCGCATCAGGTTCTTGATCCGGCGATTTTCAAGAACAACCTCTCACTACAGTCATCCGTATTTCGACATTCGGTGCGTGTGAGTCTGGCTTGTCTTGTTGGCTTTGCACTTTCAAGAATTATTGCATACGGCGATCACAGTTACTGGATACTGCTGACCATCGCGTTCATCTTAAAACCGGCATTTAGTCTCACCAAGCAAAGAAATATTCAAAGAATCATTGGCACACTGGGTGGCGGTGTGATTGGAATATTAATCCTGGTATTGATCCGCGACACAACGGTGCATTTCATATTCATGGTGCTGTTCATGATTGGTACATATTCATTTCTTCGTATCAACTACCTGTTGATGGTAATTTGTACGACTCCGTATGTATTGATCCTCTTTTCACTTTTTGGATTTCTTGTTGCCGATGTGGCCCGCGAACGATTGCTCGATACTTTGATTGGTTGCGCGATAGCGCTCTCCGCGAGTTATTTTTTGTTTCCTAAATGGGAATCGGAAGAGTTGCGGAATTATATGAAGGGCATTTTGAAAGCCAATGCCGGCTACATGAGAAAGATACTGGAAGCACTTTCCGGACAACAGGTAAGTATGCTTGAATACAAACTGGCGCGAAAAGAAGTGTATTTGAATTCCGCCAACCTCTCCGCCGCATTTCAGCGCATGCTTTCAGAACCCAAAAACAAACAGGGACCGGCAAAGCAGTTGCATCAGTTTCTGGTATTGAATCATATTTTGTTTTCCAATATTGCTACAGTGGCGACAACGCTTATTGCAAAAGGGCCGTCAAAATATCCCGACGAGTTAGTACAACTCGCAAAAAAATCAGAAGCGAAGCTTGCAGAAAGTCTTCGGCATTTTGAAGGAGATCAGTCGGAAAAAATCGAATTAAAACCGGTAAAATCAGGTTCCTACGAAGGCGATGAGGCTTTAATGGAAGAACAACTTCGTTTCATCTATCGCGTCAGCAGTGATATTGACAGAACAGTAAAAATGGATTTTAAATTAAAAAGTCAGGAATAAAAGTAAAAACGTAACTCGCTTACTCTACACCCCATACACCAAACCCCTCACACCAACTTCCCCTTCCTACTTTTTCCCTAAAAACCAAATCACTGCCAGCTCATATCCCTTCAGTCCCAGTCCGAAAATACTTCCGACAGCTTTGCCTGAAATGTGTGATAGTTTTCGAAAATCTTCACGTGCGTGAACATTTGAAATATGCACTTCGATGACAGGCGTTTTGATCGCAGCAACTGCATCGCCCAGCGCAACAGAGGTATGGGTATAGCCAGCAGCATTAAAGATGATACCATCATGATCAAACCCTACACGATGTAGTTCATTGATCAACTCTCCTTCCACATTGCTTTGAAAATATGAAAAACTGACCTGAGGATATCGCTGCTTCAAATCTTCCAGAAATTGTTCGAACGGCATGTTCCCATAAATATCTGTTTCTCTTTTTCCCAAAAGGTTCAGACTGGGACCATTGATAATGGAGATTTTCATGTTACGAAGATAAGCGAAGGCGACAGAGTCAGTGATGCCGGCCAAAAACCAAAGTCATAAAGGCGGAACAGCCCCTTTACAACCGTCATTTCCTCTGTTAAACTACACCATTGATCATCCGCATTGACCATTCCATTCATCATGCGTGTTTCCTTCTTTTGCATTCACCTTTTTGTTGTAGTTTTCGTGGGTAAAATTCAAACACCATGAAACATCCTGCGGCTGCCCTGTTGTTCCTTCTGGCCTTTGTGACTTCCTATTCACAACATACCAGGCAGCTTGCCCTTACCGAGCAGAAGAATTTTGTTGCGATGAGAGAATACGAACAACGTTCCATTGCTTCCGGAAATTTCGATGTTGACTATTATCGCTGCGAATGGAAAGTGGATCCAACCACGCCTTTTATTTCGGGCTCCGTTACATCTTATTTCACAATTCTCACCAATACCAACACTATTGTTTTTGATTTCAGCAATGTGCTCAATATTGACAGCATCATCTTTCGGGGAAATACAATATCGTTTACCCAATCGATTGATAATGGGCTGCACATCAGTTTTCCGATAACATTGAACGCTGGAGAGAGAGATTCCGTGCGCATACACTATCAGGGATATCCTCCCAGCAGCAGCGCATTTACAACGGCATCACATAGTGGTGTTCCCATTCTCTGGACTTTATCCGAACCTTACGGTGCAAGAACATGGTGGCCCTGCAAAGATGGTTTGACTGATAAAGCTGATTCCATCGATATTATTCTTACACATCCTGTTGCATATGTATCTTCTTCCAATGGTCTTCCCATTTCGGAAACTGTGAATGGAGGAGAAAGAACAACCGTTTGGAAACATCGTTACCCGATTGCTTCTTACCTCGTGGCAATCGCTGTTACGAATTACAATATCAGTTCCACAACCGCCAATCTGCCCGGCGGGCCCATGCCTCTGGTTGCTTATGCATATCCCGAAGCTGCGGGCAGTTTTGCTCAGGCTACAACAACAGCTAAATTTTGCCTCGAAGAATTTTCTTTACTCTTTGGTGAATATCCTTTTTCAAACGAACGATATGCGCAAACACAATGGAGCGTTGGTGGTGGAATGGAACATCAAACCAATAGTTTTATTGTAACCGGTGCACCTGATCTTGTTGCGCACGAACTCGGACATCAATGGTTTGGCGATAAAATCACCTGCCGTAGCTGGTCTGACATTTGGCTTAATGAAGGCTTTGCTACCTATTCTGAATTCCTGCATACCGAGCTGAGTGATCCTTCAAACAAACTCAATACACTAGTCATCTGGCGCAACAATATAACGAGTCAGCCGGGAGGATCAGTGTACGTTTTGGATACCTTGAACGAAGCAAGATTGTTCAGCCCGCGACTCACTTATCTCAAAGGAGGATACCTTGTACATATGTTGCGCTGGATTTTGGGCGACAGTACTTTCTTTCGCGGTGTAAGACGATATCTTAATGATCCTTTGCTTTCTTATGGTACCGCGTTGAGTAGTGATTTAAAAAGAAATCTGGAAGCCGAAAGCGGCGTTGACCTCACCAATTTTTTTGACGACTGGTTGTATGGGGAAGGATACCCGAACTATTCAGCAATATGGATTCAAAAACCCAATTTTGAAGTTGAAGTGAAACTCGATCAAACACAATCACATCCTTCGGTTTCTTTTTTTGAAATGCCGGTACCACTGTATTTCAGTTCGGCTACAAAAGATACTATCATCAGAGTAGATCATGTGCAAAACGGACAAATCTTTACCGTAAATCCGGGTTTTGCGGCTGATACCATGATGATCGATCCCGAGCTTTGGATTTTAAGCAAAACAAAGACCACACAAAAAACCACATCATCTTTAGGACCACTGAAAATCACAATTGCACCCAATCCGGTTTCTGATGTATTGCATGTGAAGATGTCAGCTCCGATACCGACCCATATGTATGCGGATATTTTCAATGCGCTGGGACAAAAAGTATATTCAACTCCAATCCAGCCAGGAGCTACACAGGTAGACATTCCCGTTCATGCTTATGCCTCGGGATACTATTGGATCATGATTGGGGAACAAAAAGGAAACATCCGTCTGAAACAACAATTCCTGATCTCAGGAAATTAATTGGCAGTCTGAATACCCAGGTCTTTTTTGATCATAGTGATGAAGTCATCAAACAGATAACGACTATCGTGGGGACCGGGAGTACTTTCAGGGTGATACTGCACTGAGAAAGCAGGTTTGCCTTTAATGCGAATTCCCTCAATGGATTCATCATTCAGGTTTACATGCGTGATCTCAATATGCGATGCTTTCCTGACTGCCTCCGGATCTACGCCAAATCCATGATTCTGTGTAGTGATTTCACATTTACCCGTAAGAAGATTTTTTACCGGATGATTCAGACCACGATGGCCATGATGCATTTTGAATGTGGGAATATCGTTGGCAAGCGCCAGCAACTGGTGTCCCAGGCAAATTCCAAATGTTGGCTTTTCTTCTTTCAAAACATTTTTTACGGTTTCGATGGCATAATCCATGGAAGCCGGATCACCGGGACCGTTTGAAATAAAATATCCGGAAGGATTAAATTTTTTCAGTTCTTCGAGAGGTGTTTTCGCGGGAAACACTTTTACATGTGCACCTCTTTCGGTCATGCAGTTCAGAATATTGCGCTTGGTACCATAATCCAGTACTGCAATTTTGATGGGAGAATTGGGGTCACCCAGTTCATAAGGAACGCGGGTGCTGACCAGTGAGGCCAGTTCCAGTCCCGACATATCGGGAACTTCTTTCAGTTTCTTTTTAAGTTCTTCAGCGTCGAGAATTTCACTGGAGATGATGCAATTCATGGCGCCTTTGCTGCGGATGTGGGTCACAAGCGCGCGTGTATCAACGCCTTCGATAGCCACAACCTGTTGTTTTTTCAGGTATTCATCCAGCGATCCCTGAGCGGTTCTGCGTGAAAACAGTTCTTCGAGGTTTCGGCCAATGAGACCTTTAATCTTAATGCTGTCACTCTCAACCTCCTCTTCTTTCACACCATAGTTGCCGATATGCACATTATTCATGATCAGCACCTGACCATAATAGCTGGGATCAGTGAAAACTTCCTGATAGCCGGTCATTCCGGTATTGAAGCAGATCTCGCCACCAGTAGTGCCAATTGCGCCAAACGCCTTTCCGTAGCAGGTTGTACCGTCCTCAAGGACCAAAATTGCTGAATACTCCATCATAAAAAAGTTATGCAAAGAAAAATGATCCGGGCTTTCGTACGCGTTAAAAATTACCCACACCCTGAAAAATTCCCGGAAGTTGCGTTTCACCTTCCTTTGTTATCTTGGACTAATGATCGTTACACCGAACCGTGCTGTTATCGGACTGTTCGCTATACTACTGCTCGGAGCCATCGTTTTCTATCTCGAAAGGATATTGTTCCTGGATGCTTCTTTCATTTTGTTCAGGATCGTGAACATGGATATGTTACAAATCCAGGAATATCGTTATGGGTCTTTTATCACCCAGGGCGTGCCTTGGATCGCCGCAAAACTTCATTTGCCTTTAAATGTTATCGTTCTTCTATATTCCATCAGCTTTAACCTGTTTTATTTCATCGTGGCGGGACTGCTGGTGTTCAAATTCAGGGAAACAGCACTGGGGATACTGATGGCTTTTTATTATACACTGTTTGTCAGTGACACCTATTTCTGGACGAACAATGAAGTGCACCAGGGAATTGCCTGGATGTTCCTCTTCTTTGGAACCATGTTGATGCTGGGAAAAAAAAAGATTTCCACCTGGTCAGTGTTGCCGATATTTTGCATTTTGTCTTTCCTTGCAATTTTTACGCATCCTTTGGTAGCATTTCCCTGCTGGTTTCTGTGGTTTTTCTTTGGGAGTCGAAAGGATTGGCCTTACGGCAGAATTTGGAGTGTTGCTTTTACCATCATCCTTATTGTCATTACTTATAAAAAATTCACACTGAGTACGGATAACGCCGTCAGTTTTTATGATTCGGAAAAATTGAAGGAGGCTACGGATATTTCGTTTAGAAAAGTAATTGACACCTTCACCTCTCCCATGGCGAAGGAAGTGATCAAAAGGAGTTTGTGGAACTACTGGATCATTCCCCTATTGTTTGTTGCGGGAGCAATCAGTGCCTTTCGTTTGAAAAAGTACTGGCATCTGATGCTGACAGCTGGATTTTGTCTGGCCTATTTCGTTGTGGTTTGCATCACCTTCAACACATTCCTGCCATTTTATACGGAGAGTGAATGGATGCCGGTAACCATCATTGCTACGGCATTGTTTGTCTACTACACATTTCCTGCCCTTAAACCCAAACTGGCAGTAACACTGCTGGCTGGAATTTTCCTGATCCGGTTGGGATATATTTCATTTTCTGCACAAAAATTTGTTGACCGGAAAAACTGGAACATGGCCACTTTGCAGAAGATGCGTGAACAGGGAATCACCAAGGGAATCGTATATGAAAATGAAGAAAATACAAAAACACTGCTTATGAACTGGGGTTCACCAACGGAAAGCATGATTGCATCTGCCCTTGCGGGTGACAAGCCGCAGCTGACGTTTGTGGTTGGAACACCCGAAAATATTTCACAGCGTATGTCTGAACATCCTGATCGTATGATCTCCTGTTTCGACATCATGGCACATGCTTATCTGAACAAACGTTATTTTAATTTCGATAGTACCTCCACCTATCAGGTGGTATCACCATAAATCTGACACCATTGAAACCAGGATTCAACAAATGAAATATTTGATCATCACCCTGTTTGTAGTACTGCTTGGTGGAGCCCTGTACTTTAGTTTTGAACGAATATTATTCTGTGATGCCTCGTTCATTCTGTTCAGAATTATCAATACCGGCTGGTTTCAAATTCAGGAATATCGGTATGGTGCTGCAGCAACGCAGGCTTTTCCTTTTGTTGGTGTGAAACTTGGACTTCCTTTAGCATGGATCGTGGTATTATATTCTGCCAGTTTTAATATTTTTTATCTGGCAGTAGCAGTCTGGCTGATCCGGTGCAAAGAATACAGCATGGCTATACTGATGAGCTTTTTCTTTCTGTTGCTTGTGAGTGATGCTTTCTACTGGACGAACAATGAAATTTATCAGGCAGTCGCGTGGATGTTTCTGTTTTTCTCCAGTCTTTTTCTCATGGCGCGTAAAAAAGCGCCGCAGTGGGTTGTGATTCCCATATTTTCCCTGTTGGGATTCTTCACGATTTACACACATCCGCTCATTGTGTTTTCATTCGGCTTTCTTTGGGTGTTTTACACTTTACAACCAACACTGTGGCCCTATTCGAGGAAGTTCACTTTAATACTTTCGTCTATCCTTATCCTGATCGCGGCTTCCAGATTCTGGGTGAGTCTCTCCTATTCACGATTTGCTTATGATGCGGAAAAAATGCAGGGGCTTATTCATCTCGATCCCGCAAGCATCATGGGTGTATTTGGTTCACCAATGGCAAAAGAATTCGCTTCGAGATGCCTGACCAACTACTGGCTGCTTCCTCTTATTGCAATCACGGGATTTGTTTCAGGCCTCCTTCAAAAAAAATATTTGCTCACATTGTTTGCAATTGGCTGCACGCTGGGATACTTCGTGATCATGTGTCTGAGTTTTCATGAATTCATACCCTATTATTCCGAAAGCGAATGGGCGAGTTTTACAATCATTGCAACAGCCCCCTTTGTGTATTTCACTTTGCCCAAAATCAGGGAACGCAAAGTAGTCTGGATGCTCGGTGTAATTTTCATGATCAGACTCGGATACATAGCAGCATCTTCGGAAAAATTTGTTCGCAGGAAAGAATGGATTTATGCCACGCTGGACGACATGAGAAAGAATGGGATCACAAAAGCAGTAATCTATGAATCTCCGCAAACGCGAGAGTTATTGCTGGAGAACAACTGGAGTCAGCCTTCAGAATCTTTTATTGCATCGGCATTGCATGACGACAAACCCAACCTCACATTTGTAGTAGATAAACCAGAAAACATTCGAAAGCGAATGCCGCATCGTAATGAAATCATTCTGGATTTTGAAACAGGTGAATATGAATGGATGAATCAGAAATATTTCAGCTTTGATACCACACAGAATTATCAGGTATTGTGGGCGGAATAAGATGTCAATAAAATAAAAAGTCCCCTCCAAATGGAGAGGACTTTCTGTATGAGATCCAATAATTAGCCGGGTTGTTGTTCTGAACTTTCTGAAGCTTCGGAAGTAGCTGTCTGACCTGCTTCGGCTTTTTTCTTGCCACCTGCACGTCTTGTTCTTTTTGCTCCTTCTTTCTTCTCGCTTTTTCCTTTACCGTAGATTTCGTTGAAATCAACCAGTTCGATCATGGCCAGTTCAGCATTATCACCGGGACGAGCTCCCAGTTTGATGATGCGTGTATAACCGCCAGGACGACCAGCCACTTTAGGGCTCACCACGTCGAAAAGTTCTGTTACAGCAGCTTTATCCTGCAGGTAGCTGAACACAACGCGACGCTGGTGTGTTTCATTTTTCTTGCTCTTGGTAATGAGGGGCTCCACAAATACGCGCAGGGCTTTAGCCTTGGCGAGAGTGGTAACAATACGCTTGTGCTCGATGAGCTGGCAAGCCAGGTTGCTTAACAACGCTTCGCGGTGCGCTTTTTTGCGACCGAGGTTGTTGATTTTGTCTCCGTGACGCATGACGTTTTTATTTTAGGTTGATGGCTGATAACCTTCAACCGGTGATGAAATATTCGATCGCACCGTGTCAAGGAATTGCGATCTACGTTGGGAAAATTCAAAAAGCAAAAGCAAAAGTCAAACAGGGAGCAGATTTTTCAACCGGAATGACTTCTATACTTTGATCTTTAAATTTTAATTTTTGACTTTACTAATAGTCTTCTTTATCCAGTCCCAGCTTGCTCAGGTCCATTCCGAAATGAAGTCCTCTTTCATTGAGAACCTGCTCAATTTCCGAAAGAGATTTCTGACCGAAGTTTCTAAACTTCATCAGGTCTTCCTGCTCATACTGTACCAGCTCGCTGAGTGAGTTGATCTTGGCTGCTTTCAGACAGTTGAAGGCACGTACGGAGAGATCGAGATCTTCCAGAGGTGTCTTCAGGATCTTTCTCAGCTGAAGTGTTTGTTCATCAACGATGTCTTCTTTCTTCTCTTCCTTGTTATCGAAAGTGATGTTTTCATCGGTGATGATCATCAGGTGCTGGATCAGGATTCTTGAAGCCTGTTTCACAGCTTCTTCAGGGTGGATGGTTCCGTCAGTAGAAACTTCCATGAGCAGTTTTTCGAAGTCGGTACGCTGCTCCACGCGGGTGTTCTCGATGGTGTACTTCACGTTTTTGATTGGAGTGAAGATGGCATCCATCGGAATGTAACCGAGGTGAGAATCTTTGGGTTTGTTTTCTTCTGCCGGAACGTATCCACGGCCACGACCGATTGTAAGCTCGATGTCGAGTTTCGCTGAGCTGTCGAGTGTGCAGATCAGCAGATCGGGGTTCATGATCTGGAAGGACTGGGTACCTTCTGCGATCATGCCGGCTGTGAATTCAGTCCTGTTTTTTATAGACAAAGTGATCTTTTCACTCTGAACGTCGTGGTCCACCACTTTTTTGAGGCGAACTTGTTTGAGGTTCAGGATGATTTCGACCACATCCTCAGAAACACCCTTGATCGTAGCAAATTCGTGCTCGACTCCTTCGATGCGAACTCCTACAATTGCATACCCTTCGAGGGAGCTAAGCAGAACGCGGCGCAGGGCGTTACCGATAGTGACACCATAACCAGGTTCCAGCGGGCGGAATTCGAACTGGGCTTCAAAATCCGTTGCTTTTTGAAGAACGATCTTGTCGGGCTTCTGAAAATTTAAGATTGCCATTTTTGATTTCAGATTTAGTATGTTGTTGAAGGCGGCAGTGCCGCCTGTCAATTATTTAGAATACAATTCAACGATCAGCTGTTCCTTGATGTTTTCAGGAACGCTTTCTCTTTCAGGGTAAGTGATGAAAGTACCGGTCATGGAAGTTTCGTTCCAGTCGATCCAGTTGAACTTGGGGTTCTTTCCACGCACCTGACTTGTAATTGCGGTGTTGTCTTTTGATTTGTCTTTCAACGCAACGATGTCGCCGGGTTTCAGTTGGAAAGAAGGGATGTTCACCACTTCTCCGTTCACGGTGATGTGCTTGTGGCTCACCAGCTGGCGGGCAGCAGGACGTGAAGGAGCGATCCCCATGCGGAATACCGTGTTATCGAGGCGTGCTTCCAAAAGTTTAATCAGGTTTTCACCTGTTACACCTTTGCGGCGGGCAGCTTCTTCGAAAGTTCTACGGAACTGTTTTTCCAGTACACCGTAAGTGTATTTTGCTTTTTGTTTTTCGCGCAATTGAAGTGCGTATTCACCGAGGCTCTTGCGCTTGCGGGCAGCACCGTGCTGACCGGGAGGGTTGGAGTTTTTGCCTAACCATTTACCATTACCGAGGATAGGCTCACCGAAAATACGTGAGATTTTGGTCTTGGGACCAATGTAACGTGCCATAGTTTTTATTCATTTCCGCTTTTTAAAAACCGGTGCATTCATCGTTGAAAGCGGTAAAAATTAATGAAGCACCCTTTAATAAAATGAATAGCCTTAGGCTAATATGTCTTTGAACCAGAGGTTCGTTATACTCTTCTTTTCTTGGGAGGACGGCATCCGTTGTGGGGAAGCGGCGTCACATCCTTGATCATAGTTACTTCAATGCCAGACTGGGCCAGTGCTCTGATGGCGCTTTCGCGACCTGCACCAGGACCTTTTACAAAAACATCTACTCTTTTTACTCCGGCGTCAACTGCTACTTTCGCGGCGTCAGAAGAAGCCAGCTGGGCGGCGTAAGGTGTGTTTTTCTTGGAACCTTTAAAGCCCATTTTACCGGCGCTGGACCAGGAGATCACCTGACCAGACTTGTTGGTAATAGAGATAATAATGTTGTTGAAAGTGGCATTGATGTGAGCGTCGCCGTAGGCGTCCACTTTCACTACTCTTTTCTTTGCAGCGGCTTTTGCGCTTTGTTGTTGTGCTTTTGCCATTTGAATTAGGTAATCTTTCTTTTAAAAATGTTCTCCGCTTTTGGCGGAAAACCCGAATCAGTCCTACTCCTGCACCTGGCATCCGTAACTGATCCGACTGAACTGGTGCATAGACCTTTGCAAAATGCAATGTCACGCCAGTGGCGTGACAAGGTCTTATTTCTTCGGTGCCTTCTTCTTACCGGCAACCGTTTTACGTTTTCCTTTACGCGTACGGCTGTTTGTTTTGGTACGCTGACCTCTTACCGGCAGGCCTTTACGGTGGCGAAGACCACGGTAGCAGGCGATATCGAGCAGACGTTTGATGCTCATCTGCACTTCAGAGCGGAGCTGTCCTTCTACTTTGAACTCCTCAGTAATAGTGTTACGGATGGCGTTCAGTTCATCATCATTCCACTCGTTCACTTTCTTGTTACGGTCAATTCCGTTTTTGTCAAGAATATAGCGGGCAGTAGAAGGTCCGATACCATAGATATAGGTAAGACCGATCTCCCCTCTTTTATTTTTTGGTAAATCAACGCCGGCAATACGAGCCATAATTTATTTTCTTTTTATTGTCAATTTGATTTGTCGAATAAGCAAAAATGTCAAATGCTTTCTGAGCCTTTGACTTTTGGATTAACCCTGTCTTTGCTTAAAGCGGGGATTCTTTTTGTTGATCACATAAAGTCTCCCTTTGCGGCGCACGATCTTGCAATCCGCGCTTCTTTTCTTGATTGATGCTCTGACTTTCATATGTTTCTTTTTGTTCTTCGCCCGGGGCGAAGACCGTTTATTTATAACGGAAAATGATCCTTCCCCTGCTCAAATCGTAGGGGCTCATCTCCACGCCTACTTTGTCTCCCGGCAGAATCCGTATGTAGTGCATCCGCATTTTCCCCGAAATCGTGGCCAAAATCTCGTGTCCATTTTCCAGTTTGACCCTGAACATAGCGTTCGATAGGGCCTCTACAATCGTTCCGTCCTGTTTAATTAATGGCTGTTTCGACATACAGAATTTGGGAGCGCAAAGATAGGGGGAATCAGATGAAAAAAGAAAAAAGATCGCCCCGGTTCGGGGCGAATATCCAAAATTTCAGAAATATTAAGGATTTTAACCGGCAAAAACGGCCTCCAAAGGCACTTTGGTCATCTGAAGATGGTGATTTTGAAGCTCATGGACGTAGAGCGGATGGGTAAAATGACGACGATCTTCCCGATACCAGATGTCTAAATGTGTATAATTACCGGGGTCATGCACCACCACCCTGAAGGCTCCTTTTTTATACTTGACCCCTTCGGCCGTCTCTTCCTTCTCGAAGCCAAGCGTATTAATGAGTTGCTCTTCCGTCAGGGGCACCGGAATAATATCTTCCGGGGAATACCAGAAATCCTGAACCCCATTGTTGACGCAAACCATATTGTCTTCACGGGTAGTGTCCACCACTGTTCCCATCCTTTCTTCACCGGCATCCATCACTTTGACAATATCGCCTTCTTTTAGCTCTGTGATTTTGACCATAAGACTGTTATTTTATCCCTCAATTTAAAAAATTCCATACCAACTAACAAAAGAGATATCACACCCTGCCACATGCCTGCCCTTAACAAAAAATGCCGCCAACTCTCGCTGACGGCACTTTCTTTATCTCGTTTTTGTATTACTCTGCCCAACTCATCACGTAATTCTCATTCTCAATATCCAAAGCCTGCCTGGTCAGCATCAGTGGATGGAAAGTATCCACCATTACGGCCAGTTCTTTTGTCTCCTTAGCCCCGATGCTTTTTTCAACAGCACCCGGATGCGGTCCATGAGGAATACCGGCAGGATGTAAAGTAATCATTCCTCTCGTCACATTCTTACGACTCATAAAATCTCCATCCACATAATACAATACTTCATCACTATCAATATTGCTATGATTGTATGGTGCAGGAATGGCTTCCGGATGATAATCAAACAATCTTGGACAGAAAGAACACACTACAAAATTGTGCGCTTCAAAAGTCTGATGCACTGGTGGCGGCTGATGCACCCTGCCAGTAATCGGTTCGAAATCATGAATGGAAAAAGCAAAAGGATAGCAATATCCATCCCAACCGATTACATCAAAGGGATGACTTGCATAATGAATGTTATACAAAACACCTTTCTTCTTTGTCCTTACTTTGAAATCGCCTTTCTCATCGAAAGTCTGGAGGTTTTGCGGCGCACGAATATCTCTTTCACAGAATGGCGCGTGTTCCAATAATTGTCCATACTTACTCAGATAACGTTTGGGAAAACGAATCGGGCTGAATGATTCAACGATGAACAAACGGTTTTGCTCGTTATTAAAATGAATCTGATAAATGGTTCCTCTCGGAATAACGAGATAATCACCGTATCCAAATTCCAGTTCACCGTACATTGTCCGCAACACACCGCTTCCTTCGTGTACGAAGATCATTTCATCAGCATCCGCATTCTTATAAAAATAATCAGTCACACTTTGTTGCGGAGCTGCCAGTACAATGTGCACGTCGTTATTTACAAGAACCGGAACACGGCTTTCGAGATAATCTTTCACTGGTTTCACCCTGAATCCTTCAAAACTGCGATGACTCAACATTTTTTCTTCAGCAATTTGAGGCGCAACATTTACAGGCTTCTCAGTCTTGATAATTTGTGTGGGTGGATACACGTGGTACAGAAGCGAATAGTCATTTGAAAATCCTTCTGTTGAGAATAATTGTTCTGAATATAAAGTCCCGTCGGGTTTCCTGAACTGGGTATGACGTTTATGAGGGATCTTCCCCAGCTTATGATAATAAGGCATGATGGTAAATTTTTAATGAGAGAATCTTAAAACAGGTCGGCAGAAAAATCTTTCACTTCGCCAGTTGCAACGACATCATCAGGAAATAGTATTTCCATTTCCTTTTATCTATCCAATAAGTGAAATTGCGGTGAAAAGGCATTTTCGACTTTTTTTTACCGGGATAAAATTAAGACTAATAATGACAAGAATCGGCCTGCTGTCCGACACGCACCACCACCTGGATGACGCCATCCTGCAGCATTTTGAAACCTGCGATGAAATCTGGCATGCGGGAGATTTTGGCACTGCAGCAATCGCTGACAGGCTGAGTGCGATTAAACCACTTCGCGGTGTTTATGGAAATATTGATGGCGCGGACATCAGAGGCCGTTTTCCAGAAAAACTTTTATGGAATTGCGAAGATGTTACCGTATTCATGACGCATATCGGCGGACATCCCGCAAAATATGCTCCGGGAATTCGCGCGGAACTGCTGGCATCAAAAGCCAGACTGTTCATCTGCGGACATTCTCATATTCTCAAGATCATGTACGATGAAAAGATTGGTTGCCTGCATATCAATCCCGGTGCAGCCGGACATCAGGGCTGGCATGCCGTCAGAACCATCGTTCGTTTTACGATTGATGGCGCAAACATCAAAGATTGCGAAGTGATTGAACTCGGAAGAAGAGGTCAGCATTAATACCATCCGCTGTTCGCACCAATCTCACGGAACGGCCACGGAATCGAAGCCAGGATAATGAGAAGAGCGAGCAGATAAAAGATCATGGTACGCTTATGCTTGGCACGGTCGCCGATGGCCTTTTTGCCCTGAGCTTTTCCAATATGAATCAGGATAATTGCGATCAACATTCCCGCGATGTGCTCGATAGCAAAAAATCGCAAACCAGGATGTCTCATCACTTCAGACATCCCGATATTCTCAATCATTTTATATCCTCTCGGACCAGCAAACCACAAATAAGCACCTACCAAAAACATCAGGTCGGCAGTGATAGTGAGGATCAGCCCAAGCCTGTTGTCGGTGCGGATATATGGTCTGTTACCCGCGATCAGACTATTCAGGATTGCAAAAAGAAGTAAAAGGAGGATGATCCACCTGCCGATGCTGTGCGTATGCACCATGGCACTGTAAAAACTTGTATCCATGCCTGGTTGGTTTTTGGTTCGTTCAAAGTTAATGGAAACAGATAACAGTTAGCAGGTGAAACAAAGGTTCATTTAATCCACCCAGTCGGCAACGAATATATTCGTGTCTCTTGTTCCGCCATTGTTCCTGTTACTGGAGAAAATGATCTTTTTTCCGTCGGGACTAAACATGGGGAATGCATCAAAACCTTTGTCACGACTGACTTTTTCCAGTCCGGAACCGTCAGCATTCATGGTGTACATGTTGAAAGGGAATCCGCGTTTGTATTCATGGTTGCTGCAGAAAATGATACGTCCGTCGGGCATGAAGTTGGGTGCCCAGTTGGCCTGTCCCAGTGAAGTTACCTGTTGCGCGTTGGAACCATCGGCGTTGGCCACAAAAACTTCCATCTGCGTAGGCGCTACAAGTCCTTCGGCAAGCAATTGTTTGTAATCGCTGATTTCTTTTTCCGTGCGCGGACGGCTCGCTCTCCAGATGATCTTTTTTCCATCAGGGCTAAACCATGCGCCGCCATCGTATCCGAGCTCGGTGGTAATCTGTGTGGTGGCGCCTGTTTCGAGGTCCATTACATACAGATCGAGGTCGCCATTGCGTACAGAAGTAAAGACCATTTTTTTGCCATCGGGAGAAAGCGTGGCTTCAGCATCGTAGCCCGGAGTATCGGTGAGTTTTTTGACGATCTTTCCTTTGAGGTCGGCCATGTAAATATCATAGCTTTCATACACAGGCCAGATGTAGCGATTGCCATATTTGGCTCTGTCAACAGCCGGAGGGCAGGTATCAGCACCTTCGTGCGTAGAGGCATAGATCACATGTTTGTTATCATGCGTAAAAAAAGCGCATGTAGTGCGACCTTTTCCGGTGCTCACCATTTTGTATTTGAATTTTTTTCCTTTTTTGGGCACTTTACCCACGAAGATTTGATCGCAGGGAATACCATCTTTTACAGAAGTTCTTTGAAACACGATCTTTTTCCCATCGTAACTCCAGTATGCTTCCGCATTGTCGCCACCGAAAGTCAGTTGCCTGATATTGCGAAAATGAGTTTCGTCAGGATAGTGAAGAGTATCAGTTTGTGCAAAAAGAACGCCGGAAAAAAAGGCCATTACCACGGCCATCAAAATTTTTTTCATCATGTTGGAGCTTGTTAAAAGCGCTGCAAAATTAGAAGAGACGCACCCGAAAGCAGTCAGATTTATGTCATAAGCTCCTGAAAAAAATTAGTTTTGAACCATGCGTAAGATTCTGTTCTATTCATTATTCCTGTGGTTTTTAACCTCCTGCGGTGAAGAAGAAACGTTTGACCCACTGCGCCAGCCACCTTATGATCAGATCACAGACAGCATTCAAAAACAGCCGGACAATGCTGCTTTGTATTTCAGAAGAGCGACACTGCTGTATGTAAATAATCAGCCGGTATTTGCAGAAAAAGATCTCCGCAAAGCGTGGGAACTGGATCCGCAGGAGCTATATGCAAAGAACCTTGCGTTTTATTTACAACAGCGGAATGTGGACAGTAGTATAACATTTGTAGAATCCGCGCTGGAAAAATTTCCAAACAGCATTGAACTACGTCTGGAGCTCGCCAACGCTTATCTGCAAAAACAGGATTTGAATGCAGTACTTGCCGTTTGTGATACAATTATCAATCGTTATCCCGGACAACTCGATGCTTTGCAACTAAAGGCTGAAACTTTACTTGAACTCGAAAAAACCCGCGAAGCAATTGCAGTGCTGGAGCAGGCTTATGAATTTGCACCTGATGATCCTGCAATCATGCAGGCGCTGGCATTTAGCTACGCGGAAATCAAAGATCCAAAAGCCATCGCAATATCTGATGCGCTGATTGCCATGGATCCGAAAAAAAAACATGCAGAGCCTTATTTCTTCAAAGGTGTTTATTATTACAACAAAGGAAATTTCCCCGAAGCCATCCGCTTTTTCAACATGACCATCCAATATAATTTCAAGTATATGGATGCATACATCAACAAGGGAATGATCTATTTTGATCAAAAGGATTATACAAAAGCACTTGAAACTTTCAATCAGGCATTGAATGTAGATCCAACTTATGCAGATGTTTATTACTGGCTGGGCAAGACCAAAGAGGCAATGGGCCAAAAAGAAGAAGCGAAACTGAATTATCTGAAAGCATTTGGTCTTGACAAAACAAACACGAGGGCAAAGGAAGCGGCGGACAAACTGTAGGTTGCAAAATCAAATGGTAAAAAGTAAAAGTCAAACGCCTGCCGACACTGGGCCTGCTCTATGATTGAATTGATAATTTGCCAGGAAGAATTTGACTTTTTACCACTTGATCTTTGACTTCGACATAGCCTTCGGAACAGCTCCACTACCCCAAACTCCAAACCCCACCCAATCACACCCCACTGAATTCCTTTTGTTATCCTAACTTGCGCCCCAAAACAGCTTTATGGCCATCATTGCACCGTCCCTGCTGTCATCCAACTTTCTGAAACTTGAAGAAGAATGCCGCATGCTCAATGAAAGCGAGGCAGACTGGTACCACCTGGATGTCATGGACGGACGTTTTGTTCCCAACATCTCTTTTGGACTTCCTGTAATTGAACAAATGCGCAAGGCTTCCACCAAAACCTTCGACGTACACCTCATGATCCTTGAACCCGGGAAATACGCCGAGGCTTTTAAAGCCGCCGGCGCCGATATCCTCTCCGTTCATATTGAAGCATGTACACACCTGCACCGCAATATCCAGCAGATCAAATCGCTTGGTATGCAGGCAGGCGTGGCCATCAATCCCCACACGCCCGTTACCGCGCTGGAAGATATTCTGGGCGATATTGATCTTGTTTGCATGATGAGTGTGAATCCCGGTTTTGGTGGACAAAAATTCATTCCACACACACTCAAAAAAATCGAGCGCCTGCGAAGAATGATCGACGACAACAAACTGTCTGTGAAAATCGAGATCGATGGCGGTGTTACCGTGGAAAATGCAAAATCCATCATTGCCGCCGGTGCAGATGTGCTGGTAGCCGGAAATACAGTTTTCAGATCAAAAGATCCCAAAGCAACGATCGCTGAATTAAAGAGAGTGTAGCTTTGCTACATGTCCCGCGATCTGTTTTCCGCCCAGTCAGAAAGTTACGCGCGTTATCGTCCGCGATATCCCGACGAACTCTATCAACACATTCTCGGCTTTGTTGAACAAAAAAACCGTGCATGGGATTGTGCTACAGGCAATGGACAGGCCGCTGTTGCACTGGCTGATTTTTTTTCTGAAGTCAAAGCTTCAGATATCAGCGAAGCACAAATCAGTCGCGCAGAGCAGCGAGACAATATAGAGTATTTGATTTGCGCAGCAGAACAAACTCCTTTTGCAGACAACAGCTTTGATCTCATCACCATCGCAACCGCTTATCACTGGCTGGACTGGCAAAAATTCTTTGCGGAAGCTACACGGGTTGGAAAGCCTTCCTGCGTGGTAGCCGCCTGGGCCTATCATCTGCTGACCAGCAAAGAATCCGCGATCAACGAAATAATTCTTCATTTTTACCGCAACATCACCGGACCTTACTGGGATCCGGAACGAAAACATGTTGATTCCTTTTATTCAACCGTTCAATTTGATTTTGATCCCCTGCCTGTAAAAAATTTTACAATCAATGTGGTGTGGACGCAGGAAGAACTGAAAGGATATTTTTCAACATGGTCCGCTGTACAACATTTTATCAGAAAAAATCAGCACTCTCCGTTGGATCTGATCGAAAAAGATTTAGAACTTGCCTGGAAGAACAACGAACCAAAGAATTTCCAGATTCCGCTCTTCCTTCGTATGGGACGTGTTCGCAAATAGCCATGCATTGATGCTCCGAAACGATTATTTTTAACGCAAATCTTGTACTAGTGCAACCACGGCTGATTTTTCTTTTCACTGCTTTGCTGCTTTCAGGTTTTTCTTTTGCGCAGAAAAAATATGCTTTCGTTTCAGGAACAGTGATTGATGAAAATCAGCAGCCGTTGAAAAATGTTTCTGTCGCCATGCTTGGCCAGCAATTCGGAACCATGACTTCCGACTCTGGTACTTTTCACATGAAGGTCACTGCCGACAGAGCTTTTGCATTGGTATTCTCGCACAGTGGCTATAAAACAGTTCAACAAAATTTTTTATTGAATGAAGGTGAAGAAGAAAAGATCACCATCGTACTGGAGCCCGGGGGCGAAAAAATGCAGGAAGTAATTATTCGTGATCAAAAAGAAAGAAATGAAGCCGGCCTGATCAAACCAAATCCCAAAAGCGTTATCAATCTTCCTTCTCCTGTAATGGGCGTTGAAGGATTATTGAAAGTTTTTGTAGGCTCGAACAATGAACTAACTTCTCAATACAATGTGCGTGGTGGCAGTTATGATGAGAACCTGATTTACGTGAATGATTTTGAAATATTCAGACCTTATCTCGTGAGAAGTGGTCAACAGGAAGGTTTGAGTTTTATCAATCCTTCCATGGTGCGTAACATCAGTTTTTATAATGGCGGATTTCAGGCCCGCTATGGAGATAAAATGAGCTCCGTGCTCGACATTCAGTACAACACACCACAGAAAGCTGCAGGTTCAGCATACATCAGCATACTGGAGCAGGGTTTTCATCTTGAAGGACTGGCAGCAAAAAATAAATTGTCTTATATCGTTGGTGTTCGCAACCGCAGCAATCAAAATTTATTGAGCAGACAGGAAACGCAGGGAAGTTATGTGCCTTCTTCTGCAGATTTTCAGGGTTTGCTGAAATATCAATTCAATGATCATTGGGAAGCAGAAGCACTGGGCAATATTTCGCACACCAGGTTCACGCTGGTTCCTGAATTTAGTCAGCTTACTTCTTCAGTCTTCTCGCCATTCTTCACAGCGAATCTTGGCGTTGACATTTATTTTGAAGGTCGCGAGAAAGATGCTTACTCAACCGGAATGGTTGGACTTTCCACAACTTATCAGCCACGAAAGCAATTAAAACTGAAATGGCTTGTATCACGTTTCGAAAATGATGAACAGGAAAATATTGACATTGTGGGAGCTTATCTTTTTGGTGATCGTGATTTTGATAAAAACAGTTCCAGTTTCGGAATGATTGTAAATCCTCTTGGCGCTGGTGTCAATCTTACCTATGCAAGAAACAGACTGAACATCGTGAACTATAATGTTGCTCACAAAGGAAGTCTGCAATTAAAAGGTCATCTTGTACACTGGGGATTGGGATACGATAAAACACTGATTGATGACAAATTAAACGAATGGGAATATCAGGATTCTGCAGGTTA
>Ga0065721_10050379_pt1 | contig 20730 bp, 19 predicted proteins | sample Mesricmetagenome_FD_59108 | JGI IMG/M metagenome (GOLD analysis project Ga0065721, IMG submission 59108) | Mesophilic microbial community from rice straw/compost enrichment Sample: eDNA_1 v2 (version 2) | ecosystem: Engineered > Solid waste > Grass > Composting > Bioreactor | place: USA: Davis... | reverse complement strand
TACGGCATGCTTCGCGAGCGTAAGGTCCGGGCAGCAGCGGCATAAACAAAAACGGCTGGACCGGGATTTCCCCCAGTCCAACCGTTGTAAGTTTTGTTTTTTTCAATCTCGCTATCTTTGTTCGGCATCTCGCAGCGGCTTATTCAGAATTAGCTTGAATTACGCCTTTACGAATCTTTCCAGGAATCTTTCGAAGGCGGCCCAGCCCTCTTCGTCCGACTTGTACACTCCCGCGTCTTGAAGCACCGAGTAAAATATGTCGCCTACGTCGGCTTGAAGGAGAAGGCTCACTGCTTGTTCGGAGCCGTCCGTTCCGTACCGGTCGACCAGCGTCGAAATCCAATCGGCATGTTTGTTCAAAGGGTGGTCGGCATCGGCAATCGCAGCCTCGTCGTAAGGCATTTTTCCCGTCAAAATATCAGAGATTCGGCTCAATTCGTCTTGCAAGCGGCCCGGAAGCACTGCCAACCCCATGACCTCGATGAGGCCGATGTTTTCTTTTTTAATGTGATGCAGCTCTTTATGCGGATGGAAAATGCCGTCCGGATGTTCGTCGCTTGTACGGTTGTTGCGAAGCACGAGGTCGAGCTCGTACGCGCCGTTGTCCTTAAACCGAGCGATCGGAGTGATCGTGTTATGCTCGACGCGCGCGCCGTCTTTCTCGCTGAAAGAGAATATATCCGCGGCGGGGTCGCTGTAACCGCGCCAATCCGCGAGAATTGCGGATGCGGCGTCCAACATCGCCTGGCGATTGCTGGACCGCAAGCGGAGAACGGACATCGGCCATTGCACGATTCCGAGAGAAACTTCGGGATGCTTGCCATATTCGCGCCATTCCGTCACAGGAGCCGTCTCCATAGGGAAGACGTGACGGCCTGCCTGGAAATGGTCGTGATTCAAAATCGAGCCGCCTACGATCGGCAAGTCGGCATTGGAGCCGATAAAGTAGTGCGGGAACTGCTCGACGAAATCCAGCAAACGGCTGAAAGTCGCCGGCGAGATTTTCATCGGGATGTGCTCGCCGCAGAAGACGATGCTGTGTTCGTTGTAGTACACGTATGGCGAGTACTGGAAGAACCAATCTTCACCCTGCAGCGTTAATGGCAGAATGCGCAAATTTTGTCTGGCCGGATGGTCCGGCCGTCCCGCGTAACCGACGTTCTCTTTGCACAGCAAACATTTCGGATAGTGGGATTGCGGCAGAGACTTGAGCAACGCAATTTCCCGCGGATCCTTCTCGGGCTTCGAGAGGTTTACCGTAATTTCGAGCTCGCCGTCCGGAGTGCGATGCTTCCAATATCCGTTCTTCTTGATCCGGTCCATGCGAATGTAGTTGGAATCGATGTTCAGCTTGTAGAACCAGTCCGTCGCGCGGGCGACGCCGCCCTCCGCCGTCAGCTCGCGGAAACGACGATTCGTTTCCGAAGGCCGCGGCATGAACAGCCCCATAATGCGGGCGTCGAATAGATCTCTATAGGTCAGCGTATCGTCGGGTACGAGTCCTTGTGCGGCAGCTGCATCAAGAAGCGGCTCGAGCAGAGGAACCGGGCTGTCCGGCAGCTCTTCCGCAGATGGCAGTTCTCCTTCCGCCGGCTCCTTCACGCCGTACAAATCGAGCAGACGATTGCGAGCGTCGTCCACGTCGAGCGAGTCGATCAGTCCTTGATGAAGAGCGAACGCCGTCAGCTTCTGAATCGCTCCCGCCAATTCACGCTCTTCCGCCGGTTCAGGGGTCGTTGTCGATCCGTTCATGCGATAATCCTCCCCTTGTTACTTTTTGTAGCCGTTCGGGTTCACGCGATGCCACTCCCAAGCGCTCTTGACGATGGCTTCGAGCTTGTCGCGTTTCGGCGACCAGCCCAGTTCTTGACGCGCGCGATTCGAAGACGCGATCAGCACCGCCGGGTCTCCGGCTCTGCGAGCTTCGATCTTCGCCGGAATCGGATGGCCCGTCACTTCGCGCGATACGTCGATGACTTGCTTAACCGAGTAGCCGTTGCCGCTGCCCAAGTTGTAGATCGCGCTCTCTCCGCCTTGGCGAAGCCGTTCCAGCGCTAAAATATGAGCGTCCGCAAGGTCGCTGACGTGGATATAGTCGCGAATGCAGGTGCCGTCTTCGGTCGCATAGTCGTCGCCAAACACCGAGATGAACTCGCGCTGTCCCAGCGCGACTTGGAGCACGAGCGGCACGAGATGCGATTCCGGATTGTGGTCTTCGCCGATTTTGCCCGACTCGTGCGCACCCGCCGCGTTGAAGTAGCGCAGCGATACGAACTTGATGCCGTGGGCGACGTCGAACCAGCGGATCATTTTCTCCATCGACAGCTTGGTCTCCCCGTATGCGTTCGTCGGCACGGTCCGGTCGTACTCGTCGATCGGCACGCGTTCCGGCTCTCCGTAAGTGGCCGCAGTAGAAGAGAACACGATGCGGGATACGCCCGCTTTCTGCATCTGCTCGAGCAGGCACAGCGTTCCGTACACGTTGTTGTGATAGTACTTGCCCGGGTCCTTCATGCTCTCGCCGACGAGGGAATTCGCCGCGAAATGGATAACGCCGTCAATGTCGTTCTCTTGAAACACCTTCGCCAGGAATTCGCTGTCGCGCAGGTCCCCTTCATAGAACTTGCCGCCCAGCACCGCGTCCCTATGGCCTTGATACAGATTGTCGACGACGACGACCTGTTCTCCCTTTTCCAACAATGCCGCAACCGCATGCGAGCCGATGTAGCCCGCGCCTCCCGTAACCAATACCGCCATCGCTTACGCCTCCCCTTTCAGTTCTCCGACTCCGTCACCGATATCGCACACGTAGAACGCCGGCTCAAGACCGGTAGCGGCTTCGTATTTCTCGCCCACTTCGGAAATAAAGCGTTCCACGGAATCCTGGTGTACGAGCGATACTGTGCATCCGCCGAACCCGGCTCCCGTCATGCGCGAACCGAGCACGCCGGGCACCGAACGGGCCGCATCGACCATCGCGTCGAGTTCTTCTCCCGTCACTTCGTACAGATCGCGCAGCGAATCGTGCGAAGCGTTCATCAATTGGCCGAAAGCGGCCAAGTCATCCTTGTTCAGCACTTCGATGGAACGACCGACGCGGTCGATCTCTTCCACGACGTGGCGCGCCCGACGGCGAACCGTTTCGTCCGCGATCAGATGAGCGTTGTCCTCGAATTGCTGCAGAGTCAGCTGACCGAGCAGCGTCAGCTCCGGGAAAGCGGCGCGAAGATCCACAACCGCTTGCTCGCACTGCGAGCGACGCTCGTTGTACTTGGAATCGACCAGCCCGCGGCGTTTGTTCGTATTGCCGATGACCAGCTTATAATCGCCGGAGCGGAAGGGCACCAGTTCGTATTCAAGCGTGTCGCAATCGAGATGAATGGCATGGTCCTTGCGGCCGTTGGCCACCGCGAATTGATCCATGATGCCGCATTTGACGCCGATAAATTCGTTCTCCGCATGCTGCGACCAGAGCGCGATCTGCACCGTGTCCGTCGGCTTGCCTTCGAGAGTCAGCAGGGCGTACGCCGTTACGACTTCTATGGAAGCGGAGGAGGATAGTCCCGATCCGTTCGGAATTTCGCCGTGATACAGAAAATTATATCCGCGGCTCAGTTCGATACCGCGCTGCTTCAGCTCCCACACGATGCCCTTCGGATAATTCGCCCAATCGTCTTCTTCGTTAAACGCGACTTCATCCAGAGAAACTTCCTTTTCCGCCGGGAAATTCGTCGACGCGAAACCAAGCCTGCGATCCTCGCGCGGAGCGATCAGCAGCGTCGTGCCGAACGTGAGCGCCGCCGGAAAAACGGCTCCTCCGTTGTAGTCGGTATGCTCGCCGATCAGATTAACCCGTCCAGGCGCCTGAAAAGCCGTTATGTTTGAAGCATCCCCGCCGAATTGCTCTACGAACCGCTTTTTCAACTCCGTAAGCTGTGCCATAAGGAATCCATCTCTCCTCCGATTAGTTCTTCGTTTGATCTTATTATAGCGATAATCCGGAGAAATCCGAAATGGCATGAAATGCTCATCATATGGAGAAATGTGACTTTCGGGAAAGGAAGATTGAAATTGTCGTGGTATAATCAGATAAGATTGGGAAGAGTTACGGGGAAGTCACGAGGAGTTCGAGGCCTGAGGAAGAGAAGCCACAGGGAAATCACGAGGAGTTCGAGGCAAGAGAAGTCACGGGAAGAAAGGAAGCGTTACGATGGCCAAGCAAGCGACCTACCGCGTCGCGTCCAATCCCTTCGGATTTCGGAAGGGGGAGTTGACCGTTCTATTCGCCGGAGACAGCCAGACGAATCCGCAGCACCGTATCGGGCCCAAGGTGGTCGATTATTATTTGCTTCATCACGTGCTGTCCGGTCGGGGGGTGTTTCGCATGGGAGACGTCGAGCTCGCGCTTGGGCCGGGGGACAGCTTCCTCATCTACCCGGGCAAATTGTTTCATTATGTATCGGATGAGATGAACCCGTGGAGGTATCGCTGGGTTGCTTTCTCCGGTTCGGGAGCGGAGGCGCTCGTAAGAGATGCGGGCTTCGATCCGGAACGGCCTTGGACGCATACGGGAGAAAATAAAACTCCGGGAGAGAGGTGCCGCGCGATCTTCGAAGCGTTCAGGGAACGAAGCGGTTCCGCGTCTCTCGCCGCATCGGGTCATCTGCATCTGCTGCTGGCCAGTCTTCGCGAAGCTTCCGGGGATTCCGCGCCGGCCCTTCCTCGCCCAGGCACGCATAGCGAAGAATTAGCCCGCCAAGTCATCGGCTACTTGTCCACGCAATACGCGGAACCGATCACCATCGAAGGGATGGCCGAGGCGCTGGGCTACAATCGCGCGTATTTGTCCCGCATGTTCAAGCAGCACGCCGGCGTTTCTCCGGCGACTTTCCTGACGAAGCTCCGCGTTGATCAGGGGAGGAGGCTGCTTCGCGAGCGGCCGGAGCTCACGGTGGAGCAAATCGCTTCGTCGGTCGGCTTTCAGGATGCTCTGTACTTCTCCAAGCAATTCCGACGCTGGTACGCGCAATCGCCGACGGAGTACAGATCTGCCGTCGGCGATGCGTTGAAGAAGAAATAAAGCGAGCGAAGGGCGGTACAGATAAGTCGGCATGGGACAAGTGAGTCCGCGAGGGGACCGAGTCAATGAGCCGGGAAGTTACAAGGCGAATACAGGCTCCCATCTTCCCGCGACTTCCTTCGCATCGTTGAGGAACTCGTCGGGGAACGTCCGATCCAGCTTAAGCAACGTTTCGTCCGAAGCGCCGCCAATTCGCTTGAGCACAGCTTTGACGATGTGCGGCCAGGCCACCTCCGTACCGTCGGTTACCGCCAAGGCTACACCGATCCGCTCGCGCCGAAGCCCAAACGCGAATACGCCGTGCGCACCGCTCTTAGCGACGATGTTCGGATCTTCTAGCAGCAGGCTGGCCAGCCGGTAACGACCTTCGACGAGCTCGGGATAAGCGTTCATCGCCGCAGCCATCCGTCCCGCCGCTTCGGCCGCGCCGCGATTCGCGGCAAGCTCGGGAGAAGCGAGCCGTCCGTAAGCCAGGGCAAGCGAGCGCAGCGGCAGCGCGGCGACGGGAAAGCCGCAGCCGTCTTTGCCGATCGTCTCCTGCTCGCTTTCCACTTCCGCCCATAGCTTGATGCGGCGAATGATTTCCTGTTGCGCCGGATGACCCGGGCGGATGTAGCCTTCAAGCGGCCACCCCTTCAGCTTGCTCCAAGCCAACACGCCCAGATGCTTGCCTGCGCACGTATGAAACAGCTTGCGGGGTTTGCCTCCGGCAGCGACATATTCGTCTCTCGACCGCCGCCCTACCGGCAGCGTAGGCTGGATGGCAAGCAGTTCCTCCTCCAGTCCCGTTCGCGCAACGATCTCCTCCAGCACTTCCATCTGCTCGCGGCTTCCCCGGTGCGATGCCGCGAGCAGCGCCAAATGGCGCTCCTCGAAGCCGTAGGCTTCAGCGGTTCCGTCAAGCAGCGACGCGATCGCCTGAATCGGCTTGGCTGTCGAACGCACGTAGACGGACTCTTCCGCGTCTCCGCACGCATGCAGCAGCCTGCCGTCCTCCGCCGATACGACGGCGATCCTTCCTCTATGAACGGTTTCCGGCTTGCCGCCTCTATTCATAATCAACAGCGCAACGTCCGCCGGTATCAAATTCGTACTCATGACGACTGTTCATCCTTTCGATGTCTATGCCTGGCGCAGACAAAAAACCAGACGTCGCCGTCTGGATTTCGGTCGTCCCTATTTATAAGTATGCCCTCTCCGGTCGAATTTGGCGCTCGCTTAACGAATCGTTCCAGCGGCCTCCCTCTCCCGAGAAATTTCCGTTTCTTCCCCGAAATTCACCGCCTCGGCTACCAGATACAACGGACGCCCTTTCGATTCCTCGTAGGTCCGGCCGATATATTCTCCCAGCACGCCAAGCAGCGATAGCGTAATGCCGTGAAACAGAAGGCTGATCGCGATCATCGAAGTCCAGCCCTGCGTCGTCGTGTCGGTGAACAAGCGCTGGTACAGCACGACGAACAGATAAACGAAACCTACGGCCGACAGCACGAAGCCGAGCACGCTGGCGATCTTGAGCGGCCTCGTGGAGAACGAGGTCATCGCGTCCAGCGACAGCCGGATCATTTTGCGCAGCGGATACTTCGTCTCTCCCGCGAACCGCTCGTCCCGTACGTAGTCTACCGAAGTCTGCTTAAATCCCGCCCAGCTGACAAGACCGCGAATGAAGCGGCTGCGCTCGCGCATCGAAGTCAACGCATCGCTCACCTTGCGGTCCATCAGGCGGAAGTCGCCCGTGTCCACGGGAATGTTCACGGAAGTCATCGAACGCAGCAGCCTGTAGAAAGCCGCCGCCGTCAATTTCTTGAACCACGACTCCCCTTTCCTCTCAATCCGCTTGCCGTAGACGACGTCGTAGCCTTCGCGCCACTTGGCGACCATGTCGGCGATCAGCTCGGGAGGGTCCTGCAAGTCGGCGTCGATCAGCACGACCGTTCTGCCGGACGCATGATCCATCCCGGCCGTCACCGCGATCTGATGGCCGAAGTTGCGCGAGAATTCCACCAGCTTGACGCGGCGGTCTTCGGCGCACAAGGAGCGTACGATGTCCGCCGTCCGATCGCGGCTTCCGTCGTTCACGAACACGATCTCGTACGTCTCCCCCAGTTTGTCCAGCACCGTCTTCAGACGGCGGTACGTAACCTCGATCACTTCTTCCTCGTTGTACATCGGAACGACAACGGAAAGAAAACAGCCTTTCTGCACGATTCAATCTCCCTTCAATCTTCGTGATCAAAAGCGGGCTTAGAAGCCCCAGCTTGGAAGCCAGCGGATCATCACGTTCATCCATTCCCGGCTGATCGTTATTCCGGTATAGACCGGGTAGAACCAGACGAACAGCCCCGCCGCCGCGATTCCGAACGCAAGCGTCACTCTGCGCCCGTTGTAGCTGCGTTCCTCGAACCAACGGAGCATCCAGACGATGGACAAAATCAACAGCGGCACCATCGGGAAGTAATGATACAGGAACGTAATGCTTCGAGGCGCGATCATCCACGGGACGTAAAAGCTTAAGTAAGCGACCGTCAGCGTCAGCACGATACGATCTCTTCGCCTGAAGCCGAGCCACCATGACGCAAGCAGCGCCGCCAGTCCCCCCCACCAGATGAGCGGATTGCCGATCGCCGCGATGCTCTGGGCCTCGCCTTTGTCGAGATCCTTGCCGCCGTAGTACCAGACCGGTCGGAGCATGAGCGGCCAAGTATACCATTTCGAAGCGTAAGGATGATCTTCCTTGACGCCTTTGTGATAGTCGTACATATTTTTCTGGAACTGCCACAAGTCCTTGTAGCTGTCGTCCGCCTTCGTCGCCTTGATGAATGGCGCGTACGTCGCCGAATAGACTCCAACCGGAACCGCCACGTAGAAAATGACGCAAGCCATCAGCGTCAGCACGATGCGCCGCGCGGTATCGAAGTCGCCGGCCATCCGTCCTTCCCGCCAGCGGCGGACGAGCGCGAACGCCAGCAAAATCGCCAGTCCCGCTCCCCCGTACAGATAGTTCCACTTGACCGCCGCGGCCGCGCCGAAGAACAACCCGCTAAGCGCGAGATAGCCGAGCGCCCGCTTAAAGCCGCCGTTCTGCCACTTCGTCTCTCCGAACCGGTGCATGCCGTAAAACATCAGAATCGTAAACGTCACGCCCGAAATGTCCACGTTGGCCGAACGGGAATGCACGAGATGGAAACCTTCGAGCACAAGCAGCAGAGCCGCCAGCGCCGCGTATCTCGTCCGTTCGAACATTCCTTTGGCAACGGCGTAGAAGAGCGGCACCATCAGCGTGCCGACGATGCCGGCCATGAAACGCCAGCCGTAAGGAGTCATATCGAACATGCGAACGCCGACTTCGAGAATGATTTTGCCCAGCGGCGGGTGCGTGTTCTCGTACGGCTCCATCACCTCGATGAATTCGTAAGCCGTGCGACCGTGGTAAATTTCGTCGAAATACATACTGTTGCGATAATCGTACCGATAAGGCGCCCATTGCTGCTCGTCGAACACCTCTTGGCCGCCGCCTTCCGAGCCCGCCGAATTGCCGCTTCCGGACTCGATGTTCATGACCGGTATCGGAATGGATTCGACGCCCTTCGTGAAGAATGCCGCTTCGTACAGACGATAGCCGGTACGAACGGTCGTAAACTTCATATAACGCGCCTCGACCGACTTGTCTTCCGACTTCCACGTAAATACGCGATTCGTCTTATGCTCGACTTTCGCATAGGATTCCCATTTTTGCCCGTCCAACGACCATTCGATATTCGTCTCGCCTTTGGCCCCGGGTCCCTCGTACAGGTTAAGCCTGTCGACCTTCCTAGCTTCGCCGAAATCGACGGTGAAATAATCCCCCGCCTTGCCCGGCATCCAGAACGTCTGGGGCGCGGTGCGGTTACCCAGATCGGTAAAAGTCATAATCGCTGAAATCGCGGTAAGAAGCACGACCAATATAAGGTCTAACGGCGTCCACCGCCGATCCTCGCGGTGATGGGAGGATGCCCTGCCCCATTGCACCGGAGCGGATCGGGCAGTCTCATGATAGTCCATTTCCGTCCTCGCTTTCGATTTTTACGACAGTTTTTTCCTGTCCCTATTGTAGACGAACCGTCGCTCTCTGGAAAGAGCGCGATTCATTTTGTCTGAATCGGGTAATTCAAATCAGGCACCGTATCATCCCTAATCAAGGAGGAATACGCTATGGCGGAAACGAAACAAGCGATTAAAGGAGTCGTGATCGGGGGCATGATCGGGGCGGCGGCCGCGCTGCTGCTCGCTCCCAAATCCGGCAAGGAGCTGCGCAAGGATATCCGGGACCGTTACTCGTCCGTGCAGGACCGAACGAAGCAGTTTGTCGCCGACGCCGGCGGCAAAACGCTGGAACTGGCCCAGCAGGTCGGACGGAAAACGGCCGATATCGCGGACAAAACCCGTTCCATCTTGACCGAGGTCAAGGAAGAGATTCAAGAGCAGGGCGCCAAAACGGTCGACAGCGTCCGCAACGGATCCATGGTCCAGGACTTCAAGGACATGCAGAAAATGGGCAAGGAAATGAAGCAAATGAAAACCGAAAGCGAGCTCGAAGAGGACGGACTCGTGAACGACCCTATCCAGAACCGATAAAATGAAGGAATGGCGGCGTAAGGGAAACGAATCCCTTCGCCGTCATTTTTCGTTGCCAGTCTACGCATGGGATTGAAAAAAAAGAGCTGCCCCATACTGGATGGGACAACTCCTGCAGATTGCTTTGATTGCTCATTCGATGAATCAAGATCGTCAGCCGCTTGCTTCGTGCGGGACTTTGTCGGCTTCGAGCGCGGCCCGCAACGTATCGACGGTCGTATCGTCCTCCAGCAGCGCCGGGACGAACAGCGGTTCGCAGCCTTCCTTCAAAAAGCTGGAGCCTTTCAAGTGATAGCCGTATTGCCGGGTCAGCTCGTACAGCTTGCAGAACTTCTCCGCCGCGTCCACGGCCTCCCCGAACTTGGAGTATACCGCCAGCTGATTGCCGAAGCCGAGCGGATTCACGCGGGAACAGATCGTCAGGTGGAAATCTCCGCCCTTCTCCAGTACGAACACGTCGCTCTCGGAAAATGCGATTTGATATTTGACAGTCATGTTCACCCTCTCCTTCTACGGAAGGATTAAAGCTTCCGTTACGGCTAATTACACCGTTCGGGAGAGGATGAAACGGGCCCCGCAGCTCCTTTTTCGCCCCTGCTTTACTCCAGCTTCCGGACGAACGGCTTCAGCTTGTCGATGGCCCGCTTCTGAATTCGGGAGATGCTCATCTGCGATACGCCGAGCTTGTCCGCGATCGTTCGCTGGGACAGTCCGGCTTCGAATACGAGGTCCAGCACCGTCCGCTCCTCCGGCTGAAGATGCTCCATCGCCTCCCGGAGATCGAGCTTCCGCTCCAGCGCTTCATAGTCGTCGGAGGGGGACCCGATCAGATCCCCAAGGACGGCCGCGTTGTCGTCGTCCGTCGTCGGCGTGTCCAGCGATACGTAATGGTATAAGTCCCTCCCGGCCAAAATCTCCAGCGTCTCTTCGACTCCGATGCCGAGCCGCTCCGCGATCTCCTCTACGTTCGGAGACCGCTCCAGCTCGGTCGTCATCTCGTCGATCGTATTTTGAACGACCAAGCTCATCTCCTTGATCCTTCTCGGCACTTGGATGTACCAGGATTTGTCCCGCAGGTAGTTTTTCATATGGCCGATCATGCTCTTCATCGCGTAAGGCTCGAACGGCATGCCGAGGTTCGGATCGAACTGCTTCAGCAGCCGGAACAGGGACATCTGGCCGACCTGAAACAGATCGTCGAACAGATCCGGCCGATTCCGCGACATCTTGTTCGCCGCCACTTTGACCATCGGCTCGTAATGCCTGATCAGCTTCTCGGCCAATTCGGCGCATAACGTTCGCTGATACTCCAGCAGTATCGCAATCGCGTCGTCGGGCAGACGCTCGGAATGGGATACGCTCATGCAGTCTCTTCGGAGGCCAGCCTTTTCTTAGATAACGTAACCGCGGTTCCGCCGTCCTGCTTGACTTCCACGCGGTCCATCAGCGCCTGCATCAGATATAGCCCCAATCCGCCCGACTGGATCTCGTCGATTTCTTTGCCGTGCATTACAGGCGCTTCCTTGCTCTCGTCGACGACGAAGCTTTTGCCGAAGTCCTTGACCGTAATGACCAACTCTTCGCCTAACGTCTGGAACGTCACTTCGATGTTCCCGCTCAGGTCCCCGTATGCATGCAGAACCGCATTGTTGCACGCCTCGGATACCGCAACCTTCATGTCTTCGATTTCCTCAAACGTGAACTTGAGCTTGGTCGCGATTCCGTACAGGGTCAGACGAACCAGGTCCACGTACTCGGGCAGCGCGGGAATGCTTAACGTAACGACTCTTTCGTTTACCATGGAATCTATCCTCATTCCTCTCTTCGTACTCATATCGACGATTCCGGCTTCATCAGAAATGGAGTTATTCCCGTCATATCGAACAGCTTGCGGATATGGGAAGGAATATGTACGACGTCGAACGATACGTTGCGCGCGTGAAGCGCCTTGGCCAGGGAAATCAAAATCCCGATGCCGGTGCTGTCGATGTATTTCAACTGTTGGATATCCAGGGTAATCCTTCTGTCCGCTTGCTCGATCAACGAGTTCAGAGCCGCGCGCATGCGGCTTGCGGCCTCCAGGTCGAATTCGCCCCCGATGTGTACGATCGTCCGGTCTTCCGTATGCTCCGTTCGGAGCGAAAGTTTCTCCATTGGCATGTACAATTTCCCCTCGCTTCTCGTAAAAATAACTCTCCAATCCTGTTATAACCCGTATTCGCCAAGATTGAAACAGGCCGAATAACGGTTAACGGATGCGGAAACCTAATCTGGATCGGAGGAGAATCGTTATGTCCTTGTATTTCGGGTCTTTGTACTGGCCGAATTCGTTGGCCCAACCTGTCAGCTATCCCGAATTGCGCGGCGACATCAACGCAAGGGTCGTCGTCATCGGCGGCGGAATGTCCGGGGTGCTCTGCGGTTACGTCCTGGCCGCCGGCGGCATCGAGACGGCGCTGATCGAGCAGCAGCGCATCGCTTCCGGAAGCACGTCCGCCAATACCGGCCTGCTTCAGTATTCCAACGATACGATGCTGAGCGAGTTTGCGCGGACGCTGGGAGAAGCGGACGCCGTGCGGTTCTATCGGGCCTGCAAGCATGCCGCGGAGAAAATCGCCGATATCGCGGAGAAGCTGCCCCGAGACGTCGGGTTCAAACGGCGCAGCAGTCTCTATTATGCGTCCAAGGACGGCGATGCGGACGCCCTTCGTGAGGAATACGAGACGTTGTCCCGGAATGGCTTCGATGCCGAGTGGTGGGACGAAGAGCGGATCGCGGCGCACTTTCCGTTCCGTAAAGCGGCAGCGATCGTCACTCGCGGCGACGCGGAGCTTAATCCGTACCTCTTCGTGCACGCGCTGGCCGAAGAAGCGGTCAAACAAGGCTTGCGGCCGTACGAGCATACGAAAATGCTCGATGTTCGGCCGGCGGAGCGCGGATATGTCGTGCGGACCGACAACGGCTCGATCGAAGCGGAGCATGTTGTGTACGCCGTCGGGTATGCGCCGGAAACGGCCGGCGGACGCTGGGTGAAAGCCAGGCTCAAACGCTCTTACGCGATCGTGACGAACCCGCTTCCGTCTCTGGCGGAATGGAACGAGCGGATGTTGATCTGGGAGACGGACAGACCTTATTTGTATGCCAGAACGACGGGGGACAACCGGATCATTATCGGAGGATTGGACGAAAACGTTCGCCAGCCCCTGCTCTCGGAGCAAGAGCTGCGCGCGCACTCGATGCGATTGCTGTCCGAGCTTCGTCAGTTGTTTCCCGGCTATTCTCCGGAAATTCGCTGGGAGTGGAATGCGACGTTCGGGGAATCGGCGGACGGACTGCCCTGGCTCGGCGAAGATCCCGAACGCCCCGGTCAGCATTATTGCCTGGGATACGGAGGAAACGGGACGATCTACAGCTGCATGGGAGCGGAAATCATACGCGACCGTATTCTCGGCTTGCCGAACCCGATCGGGCGCATCGTCCGTCCGGATCGCGCCGTCGCCGCCTCCGTGTGATCCGGTTCTTCGCCAAGCAGCCCCTTGGCGCTCCGCGTATCGCGGTAAATCGCCAAGGGGCTGCCAGGCCGTCTATGTCTGTTCTCTGACTCCGTCAGTCCGGCGTTGTCGCGCCCGCCTGATCGAGAATGCGGCGCGCACCGATCTCTCGCGAATCGTCAACGACGAGCAAATATCCGCCGCTGTCGATCGCTTCGGCGCATGATCCGCAATAACGCTCCGGAATTCCGATCGCCGCCAGCACGTCCTCGGTTCCGTCGTTGCCGCCGACGTCGCTCGCCGCTACCACGACTCCGGGGGCTGCGTTTCCTACCGTCAAGTTGCCCGCGGGATAGGCGGATAGCGGAGCGACGCCGGCCACCCACTCTTCGTCGTAATCGCGGCGCCGGGTCGCCTGGATTTCGTACAGTTCCTCCAGGTTCACGTCGGGACTGGACGCAAGCAGCGGGGCGTTCTCCCGGTTGCCGACGACGACGCGGACGTCCGCCGGCTCGGCTCCGGCCTCCCGAAGCATCCGAATCCCTTCCAGCACCCGATCCTCCTGACCGAATATTCCTACGTTAACCGTCATAAGTATCCCTCCGTTCAAGTCGGATTTTGACTTCATCATTGGTATACCCTGAGCGGCGAGCTTTGAACCGGCGAACGGCTCACAGCAGCTTGCGGTAGATCCGATGCGTATCGTTCCACGTCTCGTAACGTTCCGCCATCGGCGTAAACGCGAGCGACTCCTTGCCTCCCAGAACGAGAAATCCTCCGGGGGCCAAGCTCTCGTAAAACAATCCATGCACCTGATTCGTCAGCTGCGGATTGAAGTAAATCATGACGTTGCGGCAGAAGACGACATGAAACTCGTTAAAGGAGCTGTCCGTCACCAGATTGTGGCGGGCGAACACGATTTTCTCCCGTAGAAAAGGCTTGAGCATTACGATGCCGTGATTGGAGGCGTAATAAGCGGAAAAATCCCGCTTCCCTCCGGCCGCTTGGTAATTTCTCGTATACTGCTTCATCCGGTCGATCGGAATCATGCCGTCCCGCGCTCTCTGCAAAGCGTCCTCGTTAATGTCCGTCGCGTAGATTCGCGTCTTGTCGAGCAGCCCTTCCTCGTGCAGCAAGACGGCCAAAGAGTATACTTCTTCTCCGGTCGAGCAGCCCGCATGCCAGATACGGACGAACGGAAGCCGCCGCAGCACCGGGGCGACGTCTCTGCGAAAGGCCAGAAACATCTCCGGATCCCGGAACAGCTCCGTCACGGGAATGACAAGATCGCTCAGCAGCCGACGGAAGGCGTCCGGGTCGCGCAGAACGCTGCCAAGCAGCGAGGAGATGTCGAGCAGCCCTTCCAGCTTGAGCCGATGCCGGATGCGACGGTAGATGGACGGATGCGCATAATTGCGAAAATCGTAGCCGTACCTCTGATAGATGCCTTCCAGCAGCAGGGCGGTCTCTATTCTCTCCAGCTCGTCGTCCTGGCCGTTCCGGGCGCTTCGATTGTCCCGGTCGTTCCGATTATCCCGTTCCGTCATCGGTGCAGCCACACTCTCATCAAGGATAGCAGCTGGTCCGTGTTCACCGGCTTCGTGATGTAGTCGGACGCTCCCGCTTCGATGCATTTGTTGCGGTCGTCCTTCATCGCCTTGGCCGTGAGCGCGATGACGGGCAGATTGCTCCACTCCGGATTTTGGCGGATGCGTCTCATCGTCTCGTACCCGTCCATCTCGGGCATCATAATGTCCGTGAGCACCAGGTCGATGGCCGGCTCCGTCTCCAGCTTGCCCAGTGCTTCGATTCCATTCTCCGCGGTCAACACCTTCATGCCGCGATGCTCCAGCACGCCGGACAGGGCGAACACGTTGCGCACGTCGTCGTCGACCAGCAAAATCGTCTTGCCCTCGAACGCGTCCTCGCCCCGGTTCAGCTTGCCGAGCAGCTTGCGCTTGTCCTCCGGCAAGTCGGCTTCGACCCGATGCAGGAACAGCGCCGTCTCCTCCAGCAGACGCTCCGGAGATCTGACGTTCTTCAGCACGATAGAATCGGCGAAATACCTCATTTTCCTCAGTGTCCGTTCATCGTCTTCGCTGTCCGAATGCACGATCACCGGAATTTTCAGCAGCTCGGCGGATTGCTGCATCTTCCTCAGCAGCTCGACGCCCGTTCCGTCCGGAAGACCGGAATCCATCACGATGCAGTCGAACGTCTCTTCCTGGAGCCTCTCCCAAGCGTCATCCGCATCGCCTACGGCGGTAACGGCTACGTCGTCGTGAACGATGAGCTCGGTCAGGCTCCGTCGCGTCTCCTCGTCCCGCTCGATCAGCAGCAGGCGCTTGGGCATCCGGTCGAGCACCTCGCGGATGCTCACGAACACTTTCTCCAACTGCTCCCTCGTAGCGGGCTTCCGGAGATGGTCGATCGCGCCCATGCGCAATCCGTGCGTGGACTGCTCGGTCACGGAGATGACGTGCACCGGAATGTGGCGCGTCGCCGGATCGTTCTTCAGCGCGCTCAGGACGGACCAGCCGTCCGTCACCGGAAGCTGGATGTCGAGCAGAATCGCGTCGGGCTTGATCGCCTTCGCCGCTTCCAGCCCTTCGTCCCCCTGCAGCTCGACGATCGCCTTGAAGCCTCGCGAGCGTGCCATCTCAAGCAGCACCTTGGCGAAGTTGACGTCATCCTCGACAATCAGCAGCACTTTGTCTTCCGGCTCCAGGGACCCCCGGTCGTCCTCGGGCCTGCCCGCCGGTTCGGGGCCGTCCGGCTGCTCCGCCGCGACAGCCGTTAATTCGGCCGCGGCGTCAGCCGGATGCGAAGCGGCGTATTCAGCGCCGCCGTTCGCCGATTGGGCTGCGCCCGTCGGCCCCGAATAGGTTTCGGGAACGACGAGCGTGAACGAGCTGCCCTTGCCGGGTTCGCTCTCCAGATGAATCCAGCCTCCGAGCAGATGGGCGAGCTCCCGGCTGATCGTCAGTCCCAGTCCCGTGCCTCCGTATTTGCGGCTCGTCGTCCCGTCCGCTTGGCGGAACGCCTCGAAGATCAGCTCGCTCTTGTCCACCGCTATTCCGATGCCCGTGTCCGCTACCGACAGCGCAACGTATGCCGCCCCCTCGTCCATTCTGGACGGGTCCAGCTCGCGCGGATGAGGTCTGCGCAGCGTCAGCGACACCGACCCCGCTTCCGTGAATTTGATCGCATTGGACAGCAGGTTGCGCATAATCTGCTTCAGCCTGTAGCCGTCCGTACGGATCGACTCCGGAACTTCGCCCTCGCGGGCAAAACCGAACGACAGCCGCTTGGCGTCGGCGAGCGGCCGGTGCTGGTGCTCCAGGAACGCCCACAGATCGTCCAGAACCATCCATTCCGGCTGAACCTCCATCTTGCCCGCGTCCATCTTCGACAAGTCCAAAATTTCGTCGATCATCTTCAGCAGGTCGGTGCCCGACAGATGAATCGTCTTCATGTACTCCTGCTGCTTCTCCGTCAAGTTGCCTTCCCGATTTTCCGTCAGAAACTCCGACAGAATGAGCAGGCTGTTCAGCGGGGTTCTCAGCTCGTGCGACATGTTCGCCAGAAACTCCGACCTGTATTTGGTCGTCAGCGCAAGCTGCAGAGCTTGGCGTTCCAGCTCGGCGTTCGCCTGCGCGATCTGCTTGTTCTGCAGCTCCATGCGCTCCACGTGCTGCTCCAGCGCAACCGTCTTGAGCGTCAGCTCCCGGTTCGCGTGCTCCAGCTCTTCCTGCTGCTGCTGCAGCCGCTGCTCCGATTCCTTCAAGTCGCTCTGGCGCTTCTCCAGCTTGTCGTTCGTCTCGCGCAATTCCTCCTGCTGGCATACCAACTCCTCGGATTGAACCTGCAGCTCTTCGGTCATCGCCTGCGATTCCCTCAGCAGTTCCTCCACGCGGCGACGGGAACGGATATTGTTCAGAATCGTGCCCAGCTTCTCGCACAGCGCTTCCAGAAGCTCGCGGCTCTCGGGAGTGAAGGACGTGAAGGACGCCAGCTCGACGACTCCGATGACCGCATCGTCGTACACGACCGGATGCACGATCAGGCTTCCCGGCTCGATCTCCCCGAGTCCGGAACCGATCTTGAAATAACCGCTCGGCACCTGATCGACCGCGATCGGCCTGGCGTCCCGGAAGCATTGCCCGGCCAGCCCTTCTCCGGAGCGTATCGCCGTCGGAACGGCGGCGCCTTCCCCGCCGTCTCCCGTCGCCGTCGCGTAAGTTCCGGCCAGCTCCAGACGAGAGTCGTCCGCGGAAGACTCGGACAAGTAGATCAAGCCGTGGGAGGCGCCGAGCACAGGGGCGAATTCGGCGACGAAGGACTGGGCGACGCTCTTCGCATCGGAGCCCTCCTGCAGCAGCTCCGTCACCCGGGCCAGCTGGGCGTTGATTCTGGCCTGCCTCTTCTGAACTTCCGCCAACCGGGCCTCGCGCTCGTTCTTCTCCTGCAAATCCAAGGCGATTCGCTTGAACAGAAAAGCCAGCTCGCCCAGCTCGTCCTTGCTCTGGACTTCGATGCGGGCGAAGCTGCGCAGCCGCCCTCTGGAGAACCGATCCGCCATTCGTCCGAGCAGGTTCAGTCCCCGGTTAATGCTCGGAAACACCCACATTACGATAGCCAGTCCCAGCAGCAGTCCGATCGCCGTCAACGCGGCGACCATCCGTACCGACCAATCGTACGTCGTCTTGGAATCCGCCATTTCCTCCCGCAAGGAAATTTCCTGAACGGACACGAGCTCGTCCATCAGATCGATGACGTCGCGCTGTTCGCCGCGCAGCTTGTCGGCATACAGCTGCTTCGCTTCTTCGATCCTGCCCTCGTTGACGTAAGCGATAAACTGCCTGACCGAGACCCCGTACTGTTCAGTGAGCTGTTCAATCTTGCCGATCAAGTCGAGTTCTCCCGCTCCGAGCTGCATGTTTTCCAGGATGCGGTATTGCCGTTCGGCGTCCCCAAGCCTTCTCGCGATGTCCGCCACCCCTTGGGACGGGTCCTGGTCGCCGATCATCATATCGTTCATAATGCGGCCGGAGGCGTTCACTTCGCCGCGCACCGCCAGCGCGATTTTGACTTTCTCGAATCGGTTGTCGTAAAAAAGCTCCAGCGAGCTGTTCATCCGGGTAAGCTGCGAATACCCGAATAAGGTGATTCCGGCAAACAACAGCAGAAGCAATGTGTAACCGATGCCTAATTTCGTTTTGATTTTCATGAATGGACTCTCCTCGGACTCAGTTCAATCTTGACGAGGCAGCGATCGTCGGACCTCTCGTCGAGCGATTCGCGCCGAACGAGCCGCTCAAGCTCCGCCTCGCCTTCGAAGCGGCGCAGGAAAGCGGCCAACTGTCCGAGCCGGTCCTCGTCCTCTCCTTCGAACGAACCGAGGATGCCGTCGGTGAACAAATACACGGCGTCTCCGGGTGACAGCGCCAGCGTTCTGGGCGTCAGATCCAGCTTGTCGAACAGGCCCAGCGGGGGACAGCTTACGGGAAGCTTGTCCGGATGCCCGCCTCCGGAACGATACACGAACCCGGGCGGATGCCCCGCGTTGATGTAATTCAGCTTGCCGACTTCCAGATCGATCGTCGCGTAGATGCCTGTGCAATAGTAATGGACGAGTTCGTTCTCCCACTGCAGACCCATCAGCCGCCGGTTAAGCTCCTTGAATACGCGCTCCGGCGACCATAACGTCCTCATCGACTCCTTCAAAATCGAAGCGATGAACATGCTGACCAGCGAAGAGGAAATGCCGTGCCCCATCGCGTCGATGACCGCGACTCCCCAGCGGCTGTCGTCGATCCGATGCCAGGCGTACAGATCCCCGGCAAGCTCCTCTGAAGCCTGATAATAGGCCCGGATACGGATACGGGAATCTTCCACCTCGTCCGGCAGCACAGACTCCTGCACTTGGCGGGCGAGCTGCAGCTCCTGCCGAAGCCGGTAGTCGCGCTCCTTGTGCCAGTCCAATTCCCGCTTCAGCTTCAGCGCCGAGCGAATTCTGGCGAACAGCTCGATCTTGTTGATCGGCTTCGTAACGAAATCGCTCGCGCCGGCGTCGAGCGCCTCCGCCAGCTTCACGGAGTCGCCGACTGCCGTCACCATAATAACCGGGATGTCCTTGTACCGGGCGTCCGCCTGCAAGCGGCGGCAAGCCTCGATCCCGTCCATCTCCGGCATCATCAGATCGAGCAGAATCAGGTCGACTTGCGGCATTCCCGGCAAGCTTCCGTCCTCTTCTCCCGCGAGCAAGCGGAACATCTCCGCCGCCGAGTGGGCGGTGCGAAGCCGCTTGTACCCTTCCCGTTTGAGCATTTCCTCGATGACGAGCACGTTCATGGCATTGTCGTCTACGATTAACACGGTCATTTTCCCCGTCATCTTCTCCGCTCCTTGGTAACCCATTCGATTTGGAACCTTCCCCAAACAACAAACGCGAATAAGGAATGAGCGGCGGAATTCCGCCCTCATTCCTTATTCCCGCTTGCTCCCGGGTTATTGGCGAGCCATTACCAGCACCTTGCCTTTATCCAATTCGGATTCGTACATGCTCGCTTCGAACGAGTTGAATCCCATCGATTCGATCTTGCTGCGAAGGGCATCGCCTCGGTTGCGAAATAAATTCGCCATCGTATCGAACATTCCTTCTTCCGCGATGCCGACCGTATTGGCGGAGGCCGCGTCGGCCAGACGATTCGTGCGGCCGCTGTCGTGGGTGAGCACGTAGATGTCCTCTTCCTCGTATCCTTGACGATGCAGATCGTTCACCACTTCGAACGCTTCCAGCCCGTTGTTTACAAGTTTAGCATAGGCTTTCATTTTGCTCTCCTCCTTTTTTCTTCCACCGTGGTCTACTCTTGATATAAACCGCTGTCTATCTATTGAAACAAACAGTTTGTTAACGATTGTCAGCATTCCGCGCCGAACAGATCCAGCGATACGAGCTCGCCCCGGTCGTCGACGAACACTTTGATCGCCTCGTCGCCGTTCAAGACTCCCCAGCCGTCCTCCGCTTCGAACTCGGGTTGGCCCAGAGCTTGGCGCAGATCGGCGTCTTCCAGAAGCAGCTCCCGCCCGTTCAAGTTCGCGCGTCCGGCGTTCGCGGTCACCTGAACGAACGACACCGCGCCCTCGCACAGCCCGACATTCTTGCCGTCGTCGTAGCTCCAGATCGCGCACTCCCGATGCCATTCGTCTTCCCCGATCGCTCCCGGCCGGCCCCACGCGGCCGCGACCTTCCATTCGTCATCTCCCAGCGCGACGCCGTCCAGCTCCCACCGGGGGACGACGGGCTGAGGATGAACGACCGCCGCGGGGGCCGCGGAGGAGGGCGCCGGCCCTCCATTCAGAAGAGAAGACAGCAGCAACAGCCATGAGATCCACATCAGAGCCCCTCCTTCGCTTGCGAATAAGGCCTTTTGACGCCGAACTCCTTGTCCTTCCTTAGACGGGTGACGATTCGGGTGCCGATGGCCGCCCACCGCAGCCAATTCGGAACCGTCCCCGCCTCATCTTCGGACGTCGCGGCTT
>Ga0065721_10050378_pt1 | contig 20732 bp, 22 predicted proteins | sample Mesricmetagenome_FD_59108 | JGI IMG/M metagenome (GOLD analysis project Ga0065721, IMG submission 59108) | Mesophilic microbial community from rice straw/compost enrichment Sample: eDNA_1 v2 (version 2) | ecosystem: Engineered > Solid waste > Grass > Composting > Bioreactor | place: USA: Davis... | reverse complement strand
GGATTGCTGATGGAATAGATACCCACACCGTAGTTGTAAGTGTTGTAGCCAAGCCAGACGCCAAGACACGCGAGGCCGCCTTCCGCCCACACATCGCCGTAGGAAATCGGTTCCTCGGACGGTTTGACGTTGCTGACGAGTTGAAGATTGAGACTGCCGAAATTCTGGGCCGACGCGGTGGTGATCAGCGTTCCGACCCCCAGCAGAAGCGCACTGAAATAACGCAATCCAACGCGATAAGGCGAGGCACAACACATGATCAGTGCCCGCATCTATACGGCGGCCTGTTTGCGGAAACAAACGTAAAGCTTGGCACGAATATGTGAACCGGACGGCCACAACGTGCCGCCGGCGTTTTTGTAGAAATACAATTACCGCAGTTTCGCGAACGCGAATCGTTCAGGATTCCCGCTTCGTTTCCGTGTTCTTCTCACGCCGCGACGCGATCACCAACCACATGCAAAGTCCCAAACCAATCACGATTGCACTGAGCGTAATGTAAGTCGGTCCCATCGGCCGACTGAACGTGAATTCCACCGTATGCTCGCCGGCTTCCGGAAGAAACACGCCGCGCATGAGGTAATTGCATCGCAGTAATTCCGCCGGCTTGCCATTTACCGTTACGCTCCAACCCGAATCATATTTGTCGTTCAGGAGCAGCACCGACGCCGCAGTCGCGTTGGCTTTGAGCACAATTTTCTTCGGCGCATAACTCACATATTCCACCGTGCCCGGCGCGGCGTTGCCAGACGGCGCCACCGGTAACGACTCAGCAAGCAACACCGTCTGTGCAGGATCGAAAGATTTTCGCGTCATCAACTCCAGCGCCGCGAGATCGTTGGTCGCTACAGAATTGAAAATGATTGGATAATCCGGCGGGAACATCTCCTGAAAGCTTTCCCGCCATTGCGCTGTATTGGTCGTGTAAGTGGGCGTTTGCCAATCTGTGTAAAGACTCGCTCGCGGCAACGCACCGGTGAATTTGATTACTGCAAACGGACCGGTTTGATTGGTGCGCGCCAAAATCGGACCGCCGGAGCGGGTTTGATAAAACTCAAAAAAGAGGATGGGTTTGAATCGCTGCTGCTCCGGATCATACGCCTGATTCAGAACGGAAACCATCGGCGCTGCCGCGAGGATGTAATCGGTACTCGTGAGTTCAAGCCGCCGCGTGACGCGATATAGCGTTTCATTGGAGAAAAACTGCGTCGCCAGTTCGAATGCGTCATATTCCACCGGCCGCCGCGGCATTTGCACCACATTCAAACTCTGAATGTTGTAGTACGGGAAAATGTGCTGCATCCACTCCGAGTTATAGACCGACTGAAACATGCTTTCGATCTCGTTGAGGCGAGAATCGAGACGGAATGCTTGCAAGGTGCGATCCGGAATCCGGGACACCCGATGCTTGTACGGTTCAGCACGAAGGAAATCGATGACTGCATTGTTCCCGGCCTCCACATAACGATCTTTCCAATTCTGCGCAATCACCCAGGGCTGCGCTTGCCATCCCAGATCAACAACGATCAATCCCATTAAAATATAACCCGCGACACGTGCGCGTTTTCCGGCAAACGCTCCGCTGATGAGGAGCGCAAACATTCCTACGGTAAGTGCGAGAAACGCGATCGCCCAGCGCACTTGTCGGATTGTGAAGTCGAATGTTTTCGCTGCTGCTGCCGCAGCGGAAGCCGGGTCTGCACGGCCGCTTTGTTGCAGCATGCCGAAGTAATTTAATTCGCCGATGTAAGTTTCTACCCGATGCCGATTCCCCACATACAGTCCCCACGCCACGACGGCCAAAGCCAACAGACTGAACATCGTGATAACCCATTTTTTGTCGAAACCGGTTTCCTTTCGCCACCAAGTGCCGAAATGATTGAAGATGCCTTTAGTCGTCGCGGTTGCTCGTTCCAGATAAAGCGTTGTCAACCCGTGCAATCCATAGCCCGCCACGATAATAAATGCCCACGTAAAGACATGCAGGAACTTGGCTGGATTTCGAATCGTGGATGCGTACGGCAACGCGTAAAAGAACTGATAAAACGGTGCGAAACGCCCAAACATCAAAGCTGCCGAGACGATCAATACACCCAACCAGAACCACAGGATTTTTCGCTGCGCCGGACTGAAGAAAGATTTCTCACCGCGAAACGATTGCACCAATGCCCAAAACCCGGCTAATAGAACCACCATGCCAAGGTAGCCGCCACCCATTCCGTAGCGGAAAAAACCTCCCGGTAAATCTCCTTTTCGATCTGACTCAAAAAAGCGATCCCAATTCGCGTCCCGACCGGAGAATCCCCAATACGCCCCGCCATCCATCGGCTTCTGTAACCAGGACGGCAACTGGTAAGGCGTGTCCATGCGAAAACCAAAAAATCCGGGAATAATCAGATCGAGCACCTCCCGTTTGGGCAAACTCCATTGCGTAGCTTCGTGCCATCGCATGGCTTTAGTCGTTTCATCCTGCGCCGTCCCGACGACGCCTTTGACCGCAACACCGACCAATGCGCTCACCGCACTTATTGCAATAAAAACAGCGAAAACGACGACCACTCCCAGTCGGAGAATACTCATTCCAATTCTGCGCAACAGGTTGCCATCTTCAACCAGCGCATGGACCGCTACCCATACACCAACGAAGACGCTGAAGATTGCCCCGATGTCAGCAGCTTCAATCACTCCCATTCCAACCGCCATGCCCGCCAATGGAATTCGAGCCCAAGGACAGCTTCGCAAATTAGCCACTAGTCCCAACGCGATGTAACCCAGCCCGAAACAGATCGGCTGCGACGCAACGCCCCAGCACGCGGTGGCAAAGAAGTCGCAATTCAAGCTGGCTGCTACTCCTCCCAATAAACAGGCCAACCGGGCGAATCCCAGCTCCCTCAAAAAGAACCAGGCGCCGAGGCCGACAATGAGTAGCGCTATCGGGGCATAAAGCTTTGAAAAAAACACTGGACCAAAGAGCACTCGCAATGATTCTGAAATGCTCGGCGCCATGATGCCTCCGTTAGTGCCAAGCCAATTCAAATCAACCCAAATCCCGTTGATACCATTGCCGGGCCGATAACTCTCGGCCATTTGTCCGCCCAAAGGACCGTCGTTTGAAAATACGACGTATCCAGGCGTAAGTCCCCGCAAAAACAAAACACCAAGCAATGCGATCAAGATCCCGACTATTATTACAAAGCCTTGGTTGAATTGGGCCGTGCCGTTCCCTTTTGACTGAATCATAGAAATCAGATTTTTGTAATGCGTAGGCGTTGGTCTTGGGGCGGCTTAATTCCGTTTCCGGAACACGAGGATGGGATGAAACGAGAGCCACCAAAAACCCAGTTTATTCAACGTGTTCGTCATCCACGGCTTTTCAAGCGGATACAGAACAGGCGGCCCGTAATTGCTTCCAATTCCATGTTCGAAAACAAAACCGGCCTTTTCGACGAGTTTTCGGACTCGCCCGACCGTGTAAATCTTGTCGATCGGTTGAAGTACAATCCAATTGGGACGATTAAGTTTCTCGGCTAAAATTCGCACCGCCAGCCAGGGAAGGTGGAGATAGTTAGGAAATGAAACGTATAATAATCCGTTAGGACCCACAACGGAGGCGATCTGCTGGAGGGCTGGATCAGGAAATTCCAAATGCTCAATCACCTCCATGAGCAGCACCACGTCAAAATGCGCCTTTGGAAGTTCCAAATTATAGATGTCGCCAACAAAAAAAGTGGCCTCTGGAATCGCCGCCTTGGCTTGATCAACAGCAACCTGACTCTGATCAAGTCCAAAAACGTTTTTAGGCGTCACCAATCCTTCTCGCACCAACTGGGTCGGGAGGCGACCCGTCCCACACCCAAGCTCCAAAACCCGGCTGGATGGAGTCAGCGTGTTCCTTAGATGAGGCAACGCATAGCCATACCACGGGCCGAGATGTTTTAATAACGTATGGCCGGTCAGTATCTGTTTGGCTGGTGCCGTTCCGCTGGTCTTATAGTGTTCGTTATACCACTCTGACTCGCGTGCTTGCGGTTCAGCAGCATTCTTAGGCGATTCCGGCGGAAGCGAATTCATTTTGCTCTCGATTTGATACCGATTGTTGCCGACTAAAGCAACGTTCCTATTCCGCGCCCAGAGCGGCGGGAAACAAAACAAAGAAATTGCATTTCATTCAATCGGCAAATGAACTACTTACTCCGCCGTCTGCATTCCGCAAATTGCAGTTGCCAAGTGTGATGAAGTAATAAACGCATCGCTTTATGTCCGGTCGCCAAGTCATCGTTACGACAGTTTTCGGCTCTGGGGCGAATCGCCTCGGCGAGACGTTTACGAGCTTTCTGAAGATCCCCGATACCGAGCTGCACGTTTTTGTTTACGGAGACAGTCTTCCCACAAATCCGCTGCCGGGGTTGAAATACCACCTCGTAAAGGCCGACCCTCAGTTTGTTTCAACGCGACGCGACGCTTTGTTTCGGCGGTGGACCTGGCCGGATTCTCTCGATGCCGAGTTCGCGCTTGTTGTGGATGGAACAGACGTGATCTGCCTCCGGGAATTACCGCGTTTCGAAAAAATTTTGCGCGGCGCAGGTGTCGCTGGTGCGACGGAGTGGGGATTGCCTGTAAAAATCCTCGGACAAGGTTACACCAGCACCTACATCAACGGCGGCGTTACGTTCTGGCACTTGCCCAGCAGCAAAGTTATCCGCGAAGAAATCGTCGCTCGCGGGCGGGCGCGCTTCCGGGGCGAGTACGATGATCAAACTGTTCTTAACGAGGTCATTCACACCAAATATTTCGATCAATTGGTGGTCCTGCCCTCCCAATACAATTGGCGCGCGCTTTACAAGCGGGATTTCCGCGGCTGGCAACATCACTGGCGAGCCTGGCCCCGCCGCGACAATCTCGACGGTGTGTATCTCTACCACAACAACAACGCCGTCCGCGAAGTGCTTCAGGATTATCCTCACCTCAAGATCAAATCACATGCTGAGCTGCCCACATTTCCTCAGGACCAACATCCCCTGAGCAAATGGGAAATGTTCAAACGAAAGCTGGCTCACCGTTGGCATCACGCTTGACGCTCAAAAGAATCGCGATGGCTAGAACCAGTTTTAGCAAAATAAAAGAAGGATTCCGGAATCCAGCCGCCTTGGCGTTGGTGATGGAATTGCAAAAAGCGCTCCACGGTTGCCATACCGTTTTAGACCTCGGCTGCGGTTGCAACTCTCCAGCCAAATTCCTCAATCACTGCCGCCTGACCGGAGTGGATGGATACCAACCTGACCTGGACAAAGCCCGAGAGAACGGCACCCATGACGAGTATGTATTCGGCGATGTTCGGGAAGCGGAATCGTTGTTCCCCGGTCGGAAGTTTGACGCGTGCATTGCCTTGGACGTCATTGAACACCTCACCAAAGAAGACGGTTGGCGCATGTTGAAATCTATGGAACGTCTGGCGACCAAACGCGTTGTCATTTTCACGCCGAACGGTTTCATTCCTCAATTCAGCGAAGACGGTAATCTTCAACAACACCTCTCCGGCTGGGAAATTACAGAAATGCGCGCGGCAGGCTATACAGTAGTCGGCATGCACGGCCCCAAGTCTCTGCGAGGAGAAAAAGCCATGCTAAAATACCGACCTCGCCCGGTTTGGAGCTTAATTTCGGTTGCCATGCATTATCTCCAAACCCGTCGTCACCCGGAGAAGGCATTCTCCATTTTTTGTCTGAAACGAATTACATAGCCACTAAGCCCGGTAATTTTCGCCTATTCTTTTTGAGACTGGGACGCGTCGCCTATTTTCTGTTTCGGTTGGAGCATCGCTTCGGCGTCGGCATTGCGTTCAGAAAGCAAAAAAGTCAACACCCCCCAAGCCACACCCAACACGGACAATAAACTCGCAAGCGGATGCCAAAGCCAACGCGAGTCGCCCGTTTGAATCAATCCTCGTCCCGTTTGCCATAACGGAACAATGAGTGATGCACACGCCAGACAGGCCAACCATCCGGGCATAGCAGGTTTAGTCGTCGTCCAGGATGGTGGTCGGTCGGTGCGGTGACGCTGCGAGAGAAAATGATACGTTTGCCGACGGCGTTTCCGAAGAAAATCCCCTAGCCCGCTCACGATATAATGATGCACCCCACGTCCGGTCAGTCGTAACCATTCGCACCGACCGCGTTGCGCCAGTTTCAACACCATCGCTGTGTCCTCGAAATATTCTGTCGCTCCGACAGACAACAGATCAACGCGCCGAAACATGAAGCCATTCGCGCCCAGCGGAAAAGCCAGACTGTGGTCGGGAAAACGCCACAGTTCCACCGCTCCGACTGATCGAACCGCGACCGGTGCGACGCTCATCATCCACGCCACCGGATCACTGATATGCAAAGTGGTGGTGAGATAAGCACAAAAGGAACTCATCCGCTCGTTGGCCGGATAATAACTTTCCACACCCAATGCTTGCGGATGCACGGCTAATGCATCTGCTGCCAAGGCGATGAAATCCCGATGCGATAATTCATTATCGGCATCGAGAAAAAGCACGTAGTCACCTGTCGCGTGTTTTAGAGCGAGTCGTTTCCCCGATTCGGCGACCCGATCCGGATTATCTAAAACTGTCGCACCGTACCGAGCTGCGATTGCTCGCGTCTGATCAGTCGAGCCGCCGTCAGGAACAAGAATTTCCAACGCTGCCGCCGGGTACGTTTGCTCGGAGATCGCACGCAAACAGTTTTCCAGCAATCCCTCGGCATTCAGCACGGGGATGATGATGGATACTTTGGGTGGAACGTTATTCATCAGCAAAACAGTCTGAGTTTTGAGATCTCATCCACCACGAGATCGCACCCGCAACGGTAACGGTTCATCCTTATAATCTCCAATGCGACCTTGGAATGTACACAAATAATACCCCGGTTTCGGATTCAACTGAAAACGGGCAAACAAATCGCGATCACGTAAACGACGCACCGAACGAATCAGCCGTCGTTGCCGAAAAATTTTTCTCACGGCGCGCACATTTGCCAATAACGCATGACCATGCGCACGAAATAACGACCATTTTCCCGTCAGCCCGGCGGCAAAGAAACTGCAAAAGAAAAAGGCGAAATACACCGGCAAAATCCGCACAGCTGATCCGACTTCCAGATTGGATAGGAGACTGAAGATCTGATTGCGCAAGAAATTGCTCATGACAAAGCTGCGTCCTTGGCTCGTTTCCGAGGTCGCTCCCATCAGGTGCTGAATGAGCGCCGTACCGACAAAATGGCTTTCCCACCCCGCCAACCAGGCGCGATGACAGAAATCCGTTTCTTCGTAGTAACAAAAATAATCCGGATCGAAAAGATAGCCGCCGGCCGCCGCAATTACTTCCCGTCGAATCAACATGCACGCACCCTTAGCACTAAAAACCCGATAGCATTGCCGATACTCCGGCGCATCGGGCTTCAAAAACCCGTAGTGGTACATGAATCCGGTGGCAGTGAAAAACGATCCACAACTATCCAATCTTCCTTCGCGATGCGGCAGCGTCATTCGCGCCTGCGCAATTCCCACCGTCGGATTTTGCTCCAGGTAATTACATAACGTCGTGAGAAAATCCGGCGTAACAATCGTATCGCTATTCAGCAGCAGGATGAATTTACCCCGACAATGCGGCAAACCGAGGTTGTTCCCCCCGGCAAAACCCAGATTACTGGAACTCTCGACGACCCGCACGGAAAGATAAGAACGCAATAATTCCAGCGAATTGTCCTTGGAGGCATTGTCCACCACGATAACCTCAAACGCCGGTCCGGTCACCTGCGCCAGCGAATCGAGACAATCCCGCAGCAAATGCGCTCCGTTGTAGTTGACGATGAGAACTGAGACTTCCGGTGTGACCACAATTTTAAATGTTAGCAGGCGAAAGCGTGTGTCTGGGACTGCCGGAAAGTTTCATCGAGAAATTGGTGCGCACGGCAGGACTTGAACCTGCACGCCTTGCGGCACTACCACCTCAAAGTAGCGCGTCTGCCATTCCGCCACGTGCGCACGGCCTCCAAAATGAACCAACCTTTCTCCCGCTAAGCAAGGTTTAATTCGGTTCGCCCGCCTCACTCCACCGTTTTAATCAACGCAATTCCAACAACCGGCTGAAACAGGCATTCCTCTTCGTATCGGCAGATTCCAGACCGACCAATTGAACGGCCAAGCGCCGAGATATATGAATCGAGTCAGCTTTCGAAGCGTGTTACACTTTTTCCCAAGGGCGTAATGGCTCGCAGAGTTTTCGCCGCCCCAATGGCGCTCCTTGCCTATCTCGACCGTGTTCAACCGGCAAAAATTTCCCCCAGGCAGACTGAAAATCTTCAAAACCCCAATAAAACCGCATGTTTCCCTTCATGGCACTGCCGTTGCTTGGCGGAAACCGACAAAAGTGTCTTAAAAACGTATGATTGACGCGCTGTTCAGCCAGACCAATTACGCGGCGATGAAGAAAATGCTGGATGCCACCACGCTCCAGCATGAAGCCATCGCCAGTAATCTGGCCAATGCCGAAACGCCCGGCTACAAGCGCGTCGAAGTCAGCCAATCTTTCTCCACGGAACTCAAAGCGGCGATGCAGTCCGGAAACGTCGCGCAGATCCATAGTTTGCGCCCGTCCCTCGCCACGGACGTTAACGCCGTGGCTAATACTCGCGACGGCAACACGGTGCAGTTGGAGAAAGAGATGATGCTCCTGAATCAAAACGCCGTGGCTCACGCGCTCGAAACGCAACTCATCACTGGCCAATTGCTCAAACTGCGCCTCGCGATCACCGGCCGACCTGCCTGATGACCTATGATTAACGCTCTTACTGGAATCAACGCCTCCGCCTCCGCTCTCGAAGCCGAGCGGATTCGCATGGAAGTCATTTCGCAGAACATCGCCAATGCTGAAGTGGCCAAAATGCCCGACGGCAAACCTTATCAGCGCCAACAGGTGGTGTTTGAAACGATTTTGGATCAACAGCTCAACGGCGCGACAACCGGTGGCAGCGCCATTCAGGTTGCGCGCATTGAAAAAGATCAACGCCCGCCGCGCCTCGTGTTCAATCCCGGTCACAAAGACGCGGACGCCGACGGCATGGTGGCGTTACCAAACATCAATATTCACGAGGAAATGGCGGATTTAATCAACGCCTCGCGCGTGTTTGAAGCCAACCTCGCCGTGGTCCGTAATGCCCGCACCATGGCAATGCAGACTCTCTCAATCGGAAAACGCTGATTAACTCGCGCTAAATGAACCCGCTTTCTGCCATTCAACTGCCGGTCGGCCTCGACGGATTGCGCGGAGGTTACAACCTCACGCCTGACGTCTCGAAGGTCGCCATTCCGCAGTATGAACTGGGCAAGCTCACTCCTATTGCGCCGCTTGAATCACCAGCCGTCGCACCGACGATTTCGCCCACCGGCGGGGCCAGCGGTGCATTCGAAAGCACGCTCGGAAAATTCGTCGCGGACGTCAGCGCGAAACAGGTCGCCGCGAGTGAAGCGGTCGCCGGCATGGCAACGGGCGCAGGGGTGCCGTTGCATCAAGCGGTCATTGCCATGGAAGAAGCCAGCGTCTCGTTCCAACTCATGGTCGAGGTGCGCAACAAACTTTTGGAGTCGTATCAGGAACTGATGCGCATGCAAGTGTGACGACTGAATGTCACCGGCACTTGTTGGTTAATTTTTAATTTTAAATTCGATGAAAGGATTAACGCAAATCGGCAGCCAGTTAGCCGCCATCTGGAAACAGCTCGGCAACGGCCAACGCCTGACCATCATCGTCACGGCGGTTGGCGTCATCGCAGGTCTGAGCGCGCTGGTTTTTTGGTCGGCGCGACCTGATTACGCGATGTTGTACGGTCGCCTGGATGACGCCGAAGCAGCGAAGGTTATCGCGGCCTTAAATGAATCCGGCGTGCCGCATCAGGTCAGTCGCGGCGGCGGAACAATCATGGTGCCGAGCGACAAAGTGCATCAGGTTCGCATGCAGCTCGCGGCCAAAGGCATTCCGCGCGGCGACGGAGTCGGTTTTGAAATTTTCGATAAACCCAACTTCGGTATCTCCGATTTCGTGCAACGCGCGAACTATCTCCGCGCCGTGCAAGGCGAACTCGCCCGCACGATTGCGCAAGTGGATTCCATCGAAGCCGCTCGCGTGATGATTGTCATGCCGGAAAATCGTTTGCTGGTGGACAACACGAAAAAGCCGACCGCTTCAGTTTTCGTGCGCGTCCGCGGCAATTCCGTTCTTCCGCCGCAAAACGTCAACGCCATTCGCTTCCTCGTCGCAAATGCGGTTGAAGGCCTGACCGCCAACAACGTCAGCGTCGTGGATAATCAAGGCAACGTTCTCTCCGAAAACAACGACAACGATTCCGTTGCCGGCCTCAGCGCCACGCAACTCACCGCTCGTCAAAACCTGGAAAAATATCTCGCGCGCAAAGCCGAAGACATGTTGAACAAAGTGCTCGGCGCCGGCCAATCGGTGGTGCGCGTCTCGGCGGATATCAATTTCGATTCCATCTCGCACGTCGAAGAAAAATACGATCCCGAAGGACAGATTCCGCGCAATTCCATCGTTACCGAAGAGAAAATGGACACCGTCACCGCGAATCCCCTGGGCGGTGTGCCGGGTATGGCAGCGAACTCCGGTGAAACCAACAGCGTTGCCAGCACGCCCGCCAGCTCAAGCAAGACGAACAAAAAAGTCACCAACACTTCGTACGAAATCAATAAAACCATCAGCAACATCATGCAGACGCCCGGCAGCGTGAAGCGCTTGTCTGCCGCGGTGTTTGTTGCCGCTCAAGCTACGGGAACAGGAACGAATCGCGTCGTGACACCACGTTCTCCGGAAGAGATGCAAAAAATTCGTCGCGTCGTCATGGGGGCGTTGGGAATTCAGGAAGGCCCGGATGCTTCGCGACCCGATCAGATCACCATCGAAGAAATGCCGTTCAACGAAGAACCGGCGATGGAAATCGCGAAGCAACTGGATCAGCAGGAGAAAAAACAATTCTGGTGGGAAATGGCGAAGACCGGAATTTATCCCGTGCTCGGCCTGCTCGTGTTGTTTGTTTTCTGGCGCGTCTTCAAGAGCACGCCGGTTGAACAAATCCCCCTCGGCGTTCCCGTAGGCTCCGGATTGGACACTCGTCCTTTGCGCCCCGGTGATTCCGACGCCGTCACGGTGGAAGTGTTGAATCAATTGATTCGCGAGAACCCGCACAACATGACGCAGGCGATCCGCTCGTGGATGGGCAAACCGAAGGAGAAATAATTTATGGCCGCCGCTGTTGAAACTGAAAATCCCTCCGCCCAGAAGAGTGAGTTGACGCGCCCGCAAAAGCTGGCGGTGTTGCTTTGCATGCTGGGCCCGGACAGCGCCGCGCAAATCCTGAAACACTTTGAAGAGCGCGAAATGGAACTCATCGTCGGCGAAATGGCCAAACTCGATTTGATCAGCCAGGAGCTGCAAAACAAGGTGCTGCGCGAATTTGCGGAAGTGGCAATTCAAGCGAGCACCTCGGTCGCCGGCGGCGAAGAAATTGTTCGACTCACACTGGAAAAAGCCGTCGGTCAAAGTCGCGCGGCTTCGCTCGTCAACAAAAACGGTTCAGGTTCGCAATCACTCTCTGAATCCGAGTTGCTTGAACCGATTCTGAATGCCGATCCGCGGGAGTTATACAACGCCATCAAAGCCGAGCATCCGCAAACCCTCGCGTTGCTCACGAGTCATCTACCACCGGAGCGCGCCGCGGCATTCCTGAATCAATGTCCGATCGAACTGCGCGACAAAATCGTCGAGCGCCTCGCAATGTTGCAGCCGACACCGATTGAAGTCATTGAAACCATCGCCCGTATCGTCGGTCAGAAACTTGGCGTCAAACCCACTCGCGCCATTACCGAAACCGGCGGGGTTAAATCCGCTGCGACGCTGCTCAACGGTCTCGATCGCGCGATGAGCAAAACCGTTTTAACGTCCATCGAAGAGCGCAATCCCGACCTCAGCAAATCCATTCGCGCGAAGATGTTCACCTTCGAAGACATGACGCGACTCGACAATACCGCGTTGCAAAAAGTCATGCGCGAAGTGGATACCCGCGACCTCGCGGTCTCGCTCAAGAAAGCCAGCTTCCAGGTCAAGTCGGCCTTGCTCGGGGCGATTTCGAAACGCGCGGCGGAAACCGTGAAGGAAGAAATGAGCTTCCTCGGCACGCTCAAAAACAAGGAAATCGAAGCCGCGCAAATGCGCATTGTGGAAATCGTCCGTCGCCTCGAAGGCGAAGGCGAAATCGATCTCAACCCGCAGGAGGAAACCGCTGATGCCACTGTGTGAGACCATTCGATTGCCGCAACCGCTGCGCGACGCGCGACTCGCTACGGCCGTCTCGCTCGCCGAAGCGATGTCTGCCACCGAACGCGCGGAACTGGAACGCGCCGCATACGAACGCGGTTTGCGCGATGGCGAAAAAGCGTTGAGCGAGCAGCTCATTCGTCAACGCGGCGAATTGATCGAATTGCAGACCGGCGTTTTGAATTCGTTGCGCAATGCGGTGCCCGACGTCACGCGCGAATGCGAAGAAGCGATGGTGGCGCTGGCGCTGGAAATCGCCGGAAAACTGGTCGCCGATTTACCGATTACGAGCGAAATGGTCGAGGTCGCCGTCCGCGAAGCGCTTTCGAACATCGAGCAAAGCAGCAACCTTACCGTGTTGCTCAACCCGATGGATTTCGAGTTGTTGCAAAACGCCAATGCACCGGTGTTGCTGACTGATATCGGCGGCGAACGTCTGAAATTTCAAACCTCACCGCAGGTCACGCGCGGCGGTTGCATGGTGCAAACAAACTTCGGGGTGGTGGATGCCCGCCGCGAAACGAAACTCGCCGCTCTCAAACAATCGTTGAACGCCACATGCCACTGACTCAACCCAGTCTTCGTCCCGGTCATCGCCTCGCGCAAGCGTTCCAACGCGCGCGTGACACGCGCGTGCTCGAGAACCGCGGTCGCGTGGTGCAACTCATCGGCCTGGTCATCGAATCTGAAGGTCCGCTTTGCGCGGTCGGCGAAGTTTGTCGCATTGAATCCGCGCGGCACGACGGCAGCACGCTCGCAGAGGTCGTCGGTTTCCGAAATCATCACGTGTTGTTGATGCCGCTCGGAGAAGTGCATGGCATTCATCCCGGCAGCGAAGTCATCGCGCTTGGTTCTCCGCTCAAAGTCCATGTAGGCGACGGATTGCTCGGTCGCGTGATTGACAGCATCGGCCAACCGCTCGACGGTCTCGGCCCGCTGAATACAGACGCCCAGGTCAGCGCCAATTTTCTTCCACCACATCCGCTCAAGCGCCAACGCATCAATCAGGTTTTTCAAACCGGTGTTAAAGCAATCGACACGTTCATTCCGTGCGGACGCGGTCAGCGTCTCGGCATTTTCGCTGGTAGCGGCGTCGGCAAATCCACATTGCTCGGCATGATTGCGAGCCGCGCTGAATCCGACGTCAACGTCATCGCACTCATCGGCGAACGCGGTCGCGAAGTACGCGAATTCCTCGAAAAAGATCTGGATGAAGCGGGACGCAAACGTTCGGTCATCATCGTTGCCACTTCGAATGAACCCGCCTTGGCGCGCGTGAAAGGTGCGTTCGCCGCGATGGCGGTGGCCGAATATTTCCGCGATCAGGGCAAGAATGTTCTGTTGATGATGGACTCGGTCACGCGCTTCGCGATGGCACAACGCGAGATCGGTCTGGCCGTCGGCGAACCGCCTGCAACACGAGGTTATACCCCTTCGGTTTTTTCGCTCTTACCGCAACTGCTGGAACGGGCTGGCACCGGCGAGCGCGGTTCTATTACCGGTTTATTCACCACGTTGGTCGAGCAGGACGATATGAACGATCCGATCGCCGACGCCGTGCGTTCGATTCTCGATGGCCACATCGTGCTGACGCGCGAATTGGCCACGCAGAATCACTATCCGGCGATTGACGTCCTCGAGAGTGTGAGCCGTTTGACGCGCGACCTTTGCACCAAAGATCAGCTCGAACTCGCCGGTCAGGCGCGCGAAGCCATGGCGCTGTATCGCCGCAATCAGGATCTCATCAGCATCGGCGCGTATCCCGCCGGAAGTAATGCCGCCATCGATCAGGCGATTCGCCTGAGCGATCCGTTGAAAAAGTTTCTTCGTCAAGGTACGCGCGAAGGCTTTTCTGCGGCCGAAAGCTGGCAGTTGTTGGGGCAGGTCATGACCTCACAACCGGCAGCCGCCGCGACCCGACCCGCGTTTGCGAAATAATAATTTATGAAACCGTTCAAGTTCAGTCTCGAAGCCGTAGCGACGACGCGTCGCCGACGCGAACAGGCTGCATTGGAGAACTACGCGCAGGCGTTACTCGCGCGTCAAAGCGCCCTCGCGCAATTGGATGCCTTGCAACAAAACCTGGACGGTGTGTGGTCGCGTTTGCGCCAGACGCTGGAATCCGGTTGCTCGGCTTCCGCTGTCACGCGTTTGCGGCAGGAGAGTTACTTTCTCGAAGAAGAACGGAAGCTTCGGGAAGAAGCGTTGGCGCAAGCGGAACTCGCCGTGAGTCAGGCGTTGCAACAGATGCTCGCCGCTCGCAAACAACGCGAAGCGGTCGAAAAAGTGCGCGTGAAAAAGCGGATGGAATACGACCGCGACGTTCAACGCGACACGCAGAAATTTCTTGATGAACTCGCAACTCAGCGCGCGACGCCGGCATCGGCCTGGCGCTCGGCGGCTGATCCCTTAGCATGAAAATTCTCCAGAACCCCATCGTTGCGTCCGTCATCGGACTCACTCTCTACGTGCTGGTCACCGTGTTAGTGTGGAAAACGCCCGCGCCCGTTGTCGAAGGCGAACTCGCGCAGAACGTCATCGTCGCCAAAGCCAAGGCCGCCGTGCCGTCATGGGAATTTCAAAGCCAGGAAGCCGAGATGTTGGTCAACGAATTGAAGGCGGAGAAAGCGGCGTTGGCTCAGCGCGAAAAAGAATTGAACGAACTCGCTGAACGCCTGAAAGCCGAACGGCTCGAGATCAACGTTGTGACGCAGGCCGTTCATCAACTGCAGGCTCAGGTCGAGGCGAACATCGTTCGCATCAAAGCGGAAGAGGCGGCGAATCTGAAAAAACTTTCGCGCACTTACGCCGCGATGTCGCCGGAAGGCGCCGCACCGATTATGCGAGAACTGGAGGAAACCACGCTGCTCAAAATTCTCGCTCTGATGAAGGAAACCGAAAGCGCGCCGCTGCTTGAAGAGATGGCGCGACTCAGCGCCGACGAAGCCAAACGCGTAGCGCAATTAACTGACCGCCTGCGCTTCTACATTCCGCAACCGAAAGATCCGAAAAAGTCGTGAATTCATTTCTCTCGAAGCTGGGCGCCAGTTCCGCCGGCCTGCCACAACCACCGGTGGATTTTGCCGCTGCCCCGGAAGGCAATGGCGATTCGTTCCGCTCGTTGTTCGAACAGACGCTGCAACGTCCGCGCGAAACAAACAACCCGACAGCGCACAATGCGTCGCGTCAGACGCGCAACAGCGAAGCCCAACAGGACACACGCGACACCCGAACCGACGCGCGACCCGCTTCCGGCAAACGCGAGCGGAAAGTAAAGTCCGACGAATCAGAAGCGCAAAATCTCGCTGGCGCTTGCGCCGTGGTGAATCAAGTGATGGCGACTGAAACTGAGGTTGTCGCAACAGAAATCCCGCCGGACGCCACAGCTTCTGAAACCACAGAGTCCGCTATTAATCTCACCGGCAAACGCCCCGTTCGAGTCGATCGCGATGCTCTCAGCCATTCAGCTTTGTTTGCCGGAAAATATCCTGAACAGTTGAGCGACAATCACAAACCGGTTCAAACGGCGATTTCTGAAGCGAAATCGTTGTTACCGTCGGAAAGTTTCTCACTGACGCAAACTCAACTGCAACCGACGTCGGGCACAGCCGTAAATCAGGTTGCATCGGCTCAACCGGCGATTCCATCGAGCGGTGGAACGGAGTTGATGGCACAACTGAACGCCGTCATCACGCGCGAACTTTCAGAAATCGATACGCCGGAACCAACGACGCCTGATGAACTCACCGCGCCTCCTGTCATCAAACAAGCGGCAGCCGTTCCCGTTGAAGCCGCGCAGGTTGAACCGATAGACGGCAAAGTCGGGCTGCCGAACGCGGAAAATTTTGCCGCCGTCACCACCGCCAACGCGGAAACCGTCCGTCGCGAGGCGCAAAATTCACGGGTTTTCCATGCGGAACAGGCAATTAAGGCCCGTGGCACAGGCAGTGCTAAAACAGGCGAGACGATGAAAACTGTGCTGCGAAAGGAAGATTTTGCCGGGGGTACCGAGCAACTATTGCCGGACGCTCCGGCCCCTTTGCTCGATCGCGATCTGGTCCGCGAATTCCCGCGACGCGATAGCAAAGCGGTTTCGCTCGAAAGCAGCGAAGCGGGTCGCATCGCACCTTCGCCCGCACGACTGGATGTTTCGTCGCTTCAAGAGTTAACCGAACGTCCCACAGTGTCGCCTCTGGTGCGAGCGGGTGAATTGATTTCCCGCGAAGTGCGCCTGTTCAAACGCAGCGGTGATGATCTCGTGGAGGTAGTTCTCACGCCGGATGTAAAGACCCAGATTTCGTTGCGACTGCAATGGCGCGAAGGTCAGGTGGAAGTTCAGGCTCGTTGCGACTTTGGCGATTACCGCTCTCTCAGCACTGAATGGCCGCAACTGCAAGCCGCGTTGGCAGCGCATGGCGTGCGGCTCTCGCACCTGGGTGAACGCGTCGCGACCGGTTTCACTGATTTCTTTAACAATCCGGGTTTTTCACAACAGCGGCATGACCAGCAGCAATCGCATGCGGAACGCAGCGGTTCGGAACGCGTGATTGCGATTCCAGCGCCATCCGGCAAAAGCGGAACAACGTCTCCGGCGCCGGTGCGAAACAAAGGTTTAGTGGATTTTTGGGCCTGAGATTTATGGCTAGCACTGAAGCAATTCTATCGACGAACAGTTCCACGATGTACTCGATGGACGGCAGCTCCCGCGTCCCGACGAAGACATTGGGCCAGGAAGATTTTTTGCAACTGCTCGTCGCGCAAATGTCGCAACAGGACCCGATGAATCCGGTGAAGGACACGGAGTTCATCGCGCAGATGGCGCAGTTCAGCTCGTTGGAACAAAGCAAGGCAATGATGCAGGACATGGCATCGCTGCGCGCCACGACACTCCTCGGAACAACGGTAATGGTCGAGGACGAAGATTATCCCACCGGTATCAACACCGGCGTGGTGGATTCAGTGATGATGGAAAACGGCACGGCCAGGTTGCTCGTGAACGGAACGCGCTACGATTTGAGTGATATCCTGCGCATCTTCCCCGCGACGCCGCCGACCGCCGAAAACCCGCCAGCAGCAACAGAGTGAGATTTATGATTCATCAGAATACTCATACAGGCGCGATTTTGCCGCGCCGTCAGTTTGCTCCGAATGTCGTGAGCCTCAACCTGGCTAAAGCGCTTGTCGGACGAACAGTTGATATTTCTGTCAGTAAACAAAAAGTCACGCACGGAGTGGTCACGGGCGTGTTCACCGAGGCAGGGAAGCCGCGAATCGTCGTTGGCCGGTCGAGTTATGACTTGCGTCAGATACTCACGATCACACCGGCCTGAAAAACCATTAACCAAAGAAAACATCCCATGCTTCGAGCTCTCTCATCCGGTGTCAGCGGTATTCAACAATTCCAGAACCGCATTGACGTCATTGGTAACAACATCGCCAACTCCAATACCGTCGCCTACAAATCCGCACGCACGGATTTTGCCGACGCGTTCAGCCAGACGCTGCGCGTTTCCAGCTCCGGCTCCGGCGGCTCGTCGCAGGCCGGTATGCAGGTCGGTTCGGGCGTAAACACGTCCGCCGTGAAGAATGTTTTCACGCAAGGCGCGCTCACCCGCACCGGTGTCGGCACTGACCTCGCCATTGATGGCGACGGCTTTTTCATCGTGCGCGATCCTGTGAGCGGCGAGGAATTCGCTACGCGCGCCGGGGATTTCCGTCTCGACGCCCAAGGTTATCTCATCACCAACAAAGGTCTGCGCGTTCAGGGTTACGATGAACTGACCGGCACGCGCACGGATCTTCGCATCGACGCCGCGAACGCTCCCGCCACAACAGATCCGACGGCGACGATGGTGACGTTCAGCATTGCGCGTGATGGCGCGATCAACATCAAGATGTCCGACGGCACTGAGTTCCGTCGCGGCGTGGTGATGCTGCAACGCTTCAATGATCCGCAAGCGCTGTTGAAAGCCGGTGACAATCTATATACCAGTCTCGCCACCGCCGGACCGTTGCCACAGATGGAAGCACCGTTGTCGAACGGCCTCGGCGGTATCGAATCCAGTGCGTTGGAATTGTCGAACGTGGATCTCGCCAATGAATTCGCGAGCCTCATCTCGGCGCAACGCGGTTTCCAGGCCAGCGCCCGCATTATCACTGTGAGCGATGAAGTGCTCCAGGAACTGGTCAACCTCAAACGCTAACCTGATCTGAGTTATGTCGGATAAAAAAGCTGAAGCGCCTAAACCGGCGGATGGCGCCGCCCCGAGCGGCGGTTTCAAAGCCATGCTGCCGCTGGTGCTCAATGTCGTGCTCATGCCCGTCATGGCCTACGTCATGACCGTCTATGTGCTGCTGCCTAAAGTCACTTCGAGCGGCGTTACGGCGCACGCCCGGAGCGAAGCTGCGGAATCCGGCGAACACGGTTCAACCGGTAAAACCGGCGAGGCCGAGAACAGTAAAGCAGGCAGTAAAATTACTGTGCCGCTGAGCGCGAAAGTTCTCGTGAATGTTTCCGGCACCGCTGGCACCCGTTATCTGCTCGCGTCGCTCACATTGGTCGGAACGCATCCTGATTTGAAAACGCAGGTGGAAAAGGGCGACGCGCAACTTCGCGATATCGCCTCCAGCGTTCTGGCCACCAAAACCATCGCCGACCTCGACAAACCCGGCGCGCGTAATCTGATTCGCACCGAATTGATTTCCGCGTTCAACGGCGTGCTCGGCGACGGGCGCGTCAAAGAAATCTATTTCACGGAATTCGCGATTCAGTAATCCCTCAAACGCGTTCGGAACATGGAGACTGTGGAGCAAGCATCAACGACAATTGCAGCGACCGATTCGGCTACGACATTGGCTGCCGGTCCGCGCATGTATGAGCTCTCGCAGCGCACTCTGTTCTCTGCGCCGGAACTGCGACGCCTCACCGCTGATTATGACACCATTCGTCGCAGTTGTGCCGTGCGATTGGCGGTGTTGTTCCGCGCCGATTTCGATTTGACGCTGGAATCGCTCGAAACGCCGACCTTCCGGCAATTCGTCGCCAGTCTCGCGCAACCCACGCATCTCACACTTTTCAAAGTTGAACCGCTTCGCGGCGTGGGCGTTTTAGAAATCGATCCCGTGCTCGCGCTCACGTTGTTGGATCGCTTGATGGGCGGTCCGGGCGAAGGCATCGAAGCCGCGCGGGATTTGACCGAAATCGAAGTCGCATTGCTCGGTCAGGTGAGTCAACTCATCACCGAAGCCTGGTGTACGCACTGGGCCAACTATCGCGAACTGAAATCCACTTTAGTCGGGCACGAGAACGATCCGCATTATTTGCAAAGCTCCGCGCCCGAAAGCCCACAATTGATTGCCACGTTCACCGCGCAAATCGGTGAGTGCTCCGGACAAATTCGTCTCGCGCTGCCGGTCGGCACGTTGGACCCGCTGTTGCAAAAAATTCGCGCCGAATTAAAACCACCGGCCGATACACAGTCCCCCATCGCCTCCACTCCGGTGGCGCAGTGGAATCCGGCGTTGGATCTTGTGGATATTCCGATCCACGCATCGCTGCCCGGACCACAAATCACCGCGCGCCAACTTCAGAATCTGAAAGTCGGCGACGTGTTGTCCTTCCCGGTGGAAGCGGCGAATCAAGTGCAACTGCGCCTCAATGGCGTGAGCCGATTCGAAGGTCAACTCGGCACACGCGACAATCATTGGGCGGTACAAATTCTCAAAGCTTTAAAATCCTGAACTATGAATGCCCCTCTCGCGGTTCCCGCCAATCTGGACATCCTCCTCGACGTGCCGGTCACGCTCACCGTCGAACTCGGTTCGTGCCAATTGCCGATGCGCGAGGTGTTGCAACTCGCCGAAGGCTCGGTGGTCTCTTTGGATAAACCCGCCGGTACGCCGGTTGAATTGCGCGCCAATAACAAACTCGTCGCGCGCGGCGAAGTCGTCGTCGTCGAAGACCGGCTCGGAATTCGCATCACAGAACTCGCCACTGCGGCCCCGGCTCCAGCGCCCTGTCAATCAGCAGCCACTCCGGCGACCGATCCGGCAACAGCTTAAACCTGAACGGAGTGGATTTTCGATCTGTGTTGGGTGAGTTACCCGACGAGTTTTTACTTGGCGCGATTACCCCGGGGCGTTAATTTCCCGTCACATTGGAGGCCAATGTAGCTCAGTGGTAGAGCAACGGTTTCGTAAACCGTAGGTCGTGGGTTCAATCCCCACCATTGGCTCCATCTCCGTCGGTCTCGAACCCCGCGGATTGGGCGCTTAGCTCAGTTGGTTAGAGCGACTCGTTTACACCGAGTAGGTCGGGGGTTCGAATCCCTCAGCGCCCACCATCTCACCGCCCGAACATCAGTCC
>Ga0065721_10004983_pt1 | contig 20754 bp, 17 predicted proteins | sample Mesricmetagenome_FD_59108 | JGI IMG/M metagenome (GOLD analysis project Ga0065721, IMG submission 59108) | Mesophilic microbial community from rice straw/compost enrichment Sample: eDNA_1 v2 (version 2) | ecosystem: Engineered > Solid waste > Grass > Composting > Bioreactor | place: USA: Davis... | reverse complement strand
GTCCGGCCCAGCCACCGCCGACGATGGCAAGCTTCATTTGGCCAGGCGTTTAACGACTCCGCGTCCGCCGCTTACCCAGGTGCGCCAAGCAAGCCAGAATTTGCGGATGGGCGTCAAAGAAATGCGCTGGTCCAGGACATGCCAGCGATCACGCTCGATTTCATCGAGCAAGGTAGCATAGATCGCCGCCATCATGAGGCCCGGGCGTTGGGCCCGGCGTTCGGCATCCGGAAGCGCCCGCATGGCCGCGCGGTAATGTTCACGGGCTCGCTCGGTTTCGAACTTCATAAGTTCGGTATATCGGTCCGTGTACATGCCCTGCATGATTTCAGTGGTGGTCACGCCGAACCGGGCAAGATCTTCTTGGGGCAGGTAGATGCGCCCACGGCGTGCGTCATCACCGACATCGCGAATGATGTTGGTCAACTGGAAAGCGATGCCGAGGTGGCGTGCATATGCCAGCGTGTCAGGCGTGCTCGGGCCGAAGATGGCGGCCGACATTTCTCCGACCACCCCCGCGGCATGCCAGCAATACTTGCGTAGCGCCGCCCAGTCAGCATAACGGTCGTGATCCAGGTCCATTTCCATGCCTTCGATCACTGCATACAACTGTCGTTCCTGCAGTCCGTAGGGCTGAATATGGGGCGCCAGCGCCTTCATGACAGGGTGCTCGGCGTGCCCCTTGAACAGGGCGTCGACCTGCGTGCGCCACCACGCCAGTTTCATACGTGCGACAGACGACTCGGTGCACTCATCCACAACATCATCCACCTCGCGGCAAAAGGCATAGAGGGCCGTGATTGCGCGTCGTCTTTCGGGAGGCAGGAACAGGAATGCGTAATAGAAGCTACTGCCACTCTGGGCTGCTTTCTCTTGACAGTATTGATCTGGAGTCATGTAAAAAGGGCTCTCAACGCCATGCGGCACCAATCTGAGGGTCGCAGGACGGGACGTCGCGCGAAGACGTCATAGTTTAATTGGTCCAGTCGTTCGAGGATGCGAAGACCTCCCTGCACAACCAAGCGTAGTTCGAGCCCGGCGCGCCATGGCAGTTCTGCGCACAAGGGTTCGCCGAACCGCAAGAATTCGCGCGCCTGCCCGACCTGGGCTTGCATCATGCAGCGCCAACCCTCGGCGATCACGGCATCCGAGCCGCCGGCTAGCAACTTTCCTGCCTCGGAACACCGAGCGATCCAATCTTCGGTCACGCCATGGCATTCCCGCTTATCGCGGGGCAGGTAGACCCGATTCTTGCGCCAATCGACCGCAACATCCTGCCAAAAATTGACGAGCTGCAAGCCGGAGCAAATCGCATCGGAACGCTGTAGATTCTCTGCTTCTACACGGTCATAGAGATGCAGAAGCAGTCGACCCACTGGATTGGCGGAGCGCTGGCAATAGTCCAGCAACTCAGCATCGTTTTCATAGCGATGCTTCGTGACATCCTGCTCGAACGCCGACAGCAAGTCCCTAAATAGAGAGATCGGCAGGGAGTGACGCACAATGGTGTGCCGCAAAGGCAGGAAGATGTCCGGTCTGGGCAGCCTCGCCGGGTGAAGAGCCGAGATAACCGGGTGTTCGATTAAATCACGCTCGACACAGTCCAGGCCGTGACGAAATTCCGCCAGTTCGGCCAACCGTTCACTGGGCGACGCGTTGCCCTCGTCCGCGATGTCGTCGGCGCAGCGGGCGTAGCGATAAATATCCCGGACGGCAGCGCGCAGCGCACGCGGCAACAACAGGGAAGCGACAGGGAAGTTTTCGTAGTGGTCGACGGCCATGGCCGCCAGAGTATAAGCCGTCTTAACGAAGGCACTCCAAGTGGTTTAGACTTGCCTATCTCTTACGAGGAAGCACATGCCACGTCCAATTCTGGCCACGGTCTCGGTACCGGCCATGCAGCATAATCTTGAACTTATTGCGTCCCGCCTGCAGGAAGAGGCCTCCAAGGCCGGGCGCGTTCCGCCTCGCATTTGGGCAGTCATCAAGGCCAACGCCTATGGGCACGGGCTGGAGCCCGCCATGGCGGGTTTCGCGGCTGCCGACGGCCTCGCCATGCTTGATATTGCCGAAGCCGTGGCGTGCCGGGAGCGTGGGTGGCAGAAACCCTTGATGTTGCTCGAAGGATTCTTCGAACCCGAGGATCTAGACGTCCTCGATGCACATCGTGTCGCGGTCAGTGTGCACGGTGAGCATCAGCTGTGCATGTTGGAGTCTGCCCCCGTACCTCGCAATCCGATCACGGTGTATATGAAGATCAATACGGGCATGCATCGGCTCGGTTTCCCGCCTGCGGCGGTCGATTCGGCGTGGCGTCGCCTCGTGGCCTTGCAGCAAAAAGGGGTAGTGGGTGAACTGGGCACCATGATGCATTTTTCTCGAGCAGATGATGATGTGGTCGTCACGCAGCAGCAACTATCCCGCTTCATCCAGCTCGCCGGCGACAAGTCGGGCCCCATGAGCATATGCAACTCCGCTGCTACCCTGACGCCCGGTCTTTGGGCCGATCTGCCGGCGGACCGAGGGCAGTGGGTTCGGCCTGGTATCTGTCTGTACGGGGCTTCGCCGTTTGCGGATCGCAGTGCCGCAACGCTGGGTCTGCGTCCCGTGATGACACTCGAAGCGAAAATCATAGCCGTGCAGGATTGCCAGCCGGGGTCCAGCGTGGGTTACGGGCATTTGTTCACCGCAGAGAAACCAACGCGTGTCGGCGTCGTTGCCTGCGGATATGCAGATGGCTATCCTCGTATTGCGGCGACGGGGACACCCGTCACCGTAAATGGGCGCTCGACCATCCTTCTGGGGCGTGTGTCCATGGATATGTTGGCGGTTGACTTGACTCCGCTTCCTGACGCTGGTGTGGGTTCGCGCGTGGTCTTGTGGGGAGACGGCGGTCCGTCCGTGGACGACGTCGCCCGGGCGGCAGGTACCGTGGGCTACGAATTGTTGTGTGCGCTCGCCCCGCGTGTGCCGCGACATGTAGAGGTCCGCTGCGAAGCCATGGCGCTCGGAGGCGTTGCATGAAAGATAAATGCGTACTGGTCACGGGTGCCACCAAGGGTATTGGCTGGGCAATCAGCCAGCGGCTCGCTGATATGGGCTGCCATGTGGTGGGTCTGGCGCGCCAGACGCAGGACATCGACTTCCCGGGCTATCTGTATTCGTGCGACCTTGCCAATGCCGGTGAGACGGAAGAGGTGTTGCGGGTGATCCGAGAGAAGTACCCCGTCGACGGCATCGTGAACAATGTGGGATCGCTCGATCACGCTTTACTCGGCGAAATCGAGCTGGCGCAACTCTATAACGCCTTTGATATCAATGTGCGGGTGGCCGTCCAGGTCAGTCAGGCCTTTGTGACGGCCATGAAACAACGCCGTGAAGGCCGTATTGTCAATGTGTGTGGCCATCTGGGGCTGGGCTCTACGGGGCACACCAGTTATGGTGCCGCCAAGCAGGGGTTGATTGCCTGTACCCGGGCTTGGGCACTCGAGCTCGCGCCCTTCAACGTTACGGTCAATGCGGTGTCTCCAGGTCCCGTCGAGACCGAACAGTTTCGTGCAGCACATCCCCTGGGCAGTGAACAAGAGCAACGAATGCTAGCCTCAGTGCCCATGGGGCGTTTTGCGCGTCCAGAAGAAATTGCCTCCGCCGTGATTTTCCTGCTGGGCGATCAGGCGGGTTTCATCACGGGCCAGGTTCTCGGGGTGGACGGCGGCTACAGCGTGCCGGGCAACCACTGAGGCGTGAATGGCAAAGGCACGTAGTACCTATGTGTGTTCGGAGTGTGGGGGTACCTCTCCCAAATGGTTGGGTAAGTGTCCAGACTGCGGGGCGTGGAATACCCTGACGGAGAGTCGTGCGGCTGCTGCCCCGGCGCATCGTTTCGCGCCCTTGGCTGGTAGTACGCCCGTCCAGGACCTGTCCGACATCGAAGCCCGGGAGCTGCCGAGGCAGCCCACCGGTATCAGCGAATTCGACCGCGTTTTGGGCGGTGGGCTGGTGCCCGGTTCGGTGGTGTTGATCGGGGGAGACCCCGGAATCGGCAAGTCCACCTTGTTGTTGCAGGCTCTGGTGTCGCTCGCGAAAGTCGTGCCGGTGCTGTATGTCACGGGCGAGGAATCCGCTGAGCAGGTGGCCTTGCGTGCGCGCAGGCTTGAACTCCCGACGGACGGCACGAAGCTGTTGGCCGAGATCCGGCTCGAGGCCATCATGGATGCGATCTCAACGCAGAAGCCATCGGTGGCAGTCATCGACTCCATACAGACCTTGTACTCCAGTGAGCTGAGCGCTGCGCCAGGCTCGGTATCGCAGGTGCGGGAATGTGCCGCCCAGCTTACCCGGCTGGCCAAACAGTCGGGAGTGACCCTCGTCTTCATCGGGCATGTTACGAAAGACGGTACGCTCGCCGGTCCGCGCGTTCTGGAACATATTGTGGACACCGTGTTGTATTTCGAAGGGGATACGCATTCGTCCTATCGCTTGGTGCGTGCTTTCAAGAACCGCTTCGGCGCGGTGAACGAGCTTGGCGTATTCGGTATGACGGACCGGGGGCTTCGGGGCGTTACGAACCCGTCGGCGTTGTTCCTTTCTCAGCATGGGCAGCATGTGTCGGGTTCTTGCATCATGGCCACGCAAGAGGGTACACGGCCTTTGCTGGTTGAAGTGCAGGCTCTCGTGGACACGGCTCATGTGCCCAATCCCAGACGGCTGACGGTTGGCGTGGAAAGCACGCGACTTGCCATGCTCCTGGCCGTGTTGCACCGCCATGCCGGCGTGGCTACCTTCGATCAGGATGTCTTCGTGAATGCGGTGGGCGGCGTGAAAATTTCGGAGCCGGCCGCGGATTTGCCGGTGCTGCTGGCCATCATGTCTTCCTTGCGCGATAAGCCTCTGCCGGCCGGGATGATCGCCTTTGGCGAGGTGGGGCTGGCGGGAGAAATCCGGCCCGCTGCGCGAGGACAGGAACGCTTGAAGGAAGCAGCCAAGCTGGGCTTTGGGATGGCGCTGATTCCTAAGGCGAACGCGCCCCGGCAGCCGATAGAAGGACTGGAAATCATTCCTGTGGATCGTATCGAACAAGCCATGGAGCGCGTGCGCTGATTGTTGCCTCATCGGCCGCCTCCCCGCTGAACGGGCGTGGGGCGGTTGAGGGCAACGGAATGGCGCCCTCGCGCGCCGTATGGATTGCTCTACGAGTTGTATTGAGCTGCGTTGAGGTAATGGCGAGTGGATGGTTACATGTTGGTGGTGGGATGTCTGCTCTCCGGAGCCTTGATTGGCTTCATTGGAGGGATCCTCGGAATTGGCGGCGGTTTGGTGGCGATCCCGCTATTGGGGCTAGTTCTCGGAATGGACCAGCAGGCGGCGCAGGGAACGGCTCTGATCATGGTCGTCCCGGCCGTATTGCTCACCATACGCAAATACAACCAGCATGATCGCATCGACAGGAAGGCGGCAGCCATCTCCGCTGCGGCAAGCATCCTGTTCACATGGGCGGGCGCACGTCTGGCCTTGGGGCTCGAGCCCGTGCTCCTGAGAAGGATTTACGGTGTATTCGTACTTGGCTTGGCTGTGTTTTACTTGTGCCAGGTGTGGCGTCATCGCCAGAAAGTCCGTAAGCGTGTCAACGCAGCCAGCGCCCCTGAAGCCCGCCCGAGTTCCTCCCCCAGCGTGGTTAATCCATGGTGGTATGTCCCCCTGGGGTGTGTCGCGGGTCTGACCGGCGGGTTCTTTGGAGTGGGGGGATCGCTGATTGCGGTTCCCATGCTCACCGCCTGGATGCGCCACACGCAGACACAGGCGCAAGCCCTGGGGCTCACCATGGTGATACCCGGCTGTATCGTGGCCTTGGTGACATACGCGCGTCACGGTCAGGCAGACTGGCAATTGGGCATTCCCTTGGCCACTGGCAGCCTGCTGCTGGTGCCCTATGGGGTCCGGCTCGCTTATACGATTCCCGAACCCCGGCTCAAGCTGACATTTGCCTGTATGCTCCTTGTGATCATGGTCCTGTTGATGTTCAGCTCGTAATGACTGCTGCGCCTGCAACTGTCTTCCTGCGTCTCGGTATCCATGCCTTCCTGCGGGACTGGCGCGCGGGAGAGCTGCGCCTGCTCCTGTTTGCACTGGTGATCGCCGTGGCGGCGATCACCAGCGTCGGGTTCCTGGCTGATCGTGCTAACCAGGTCTTGGAACGCGATGCGGCACAAATGCTCGGTGGCGACCTCGTTGTTCGGGCGGGTCAGCCCTTGCCCGACGCGTACGTTGCGGAAGCGCGTGACCGCGGCCTGAAGGTTGCCCATACGGTTCAGTTTCCTTCCATGGCCATGAGAGGCGAGGCCAGCACGCTGGTGTCGTTGAAGGCCGTAGATGACGCTTATCCTCTGCGTGGAGCGCTACAAGTTTCGTCCGCGCCCGACGCTCCGGCACGGGCAGTCACCAACGGCCCGTCCCCGGGAACGGCTTGGGTCGACGGGCAGTTGCTGGGCATGTTGGGCGCCTCCATGGGCGACACGATCGAAGTGGGCGACCTCGATCTCAGGGTCGCGGGCGTCATTCAACATGAGCCGGACCGTGGAACCCAGTTCGTGAATCTTGCGCCTCGCCTCATGATGCATCTAGAGGATCTACCGGCGGCGAATCTGCTGGGCCCGGGTAGCCGGGTACGACACTATTTGTCGGTGGCGGGTGAAAGTGCAGGGGTTGGAGCCTACCGGAGCTGGTTGCAGCCCCAGTTGGAACGTGGTCAACGACTCAGTACGCTCGAGGACAGCCGCCCCGAGGTCACCCGGGTGCTTGAGCGCGCTGAGCGATTCCTTGTATTGGTTTCCCTGCTTTCCATTCTTGTCGCGGCCATCGCCATTGGCCTGGCCGCGCGCCAATTCACGCGCCGTCATACTGACAATATCGCTGTCCTCCGATGCCTCGGTGCCAGCCGAGGCGTTCTATTGGGCGTGCTGTGGGTGGAGTTCACTCTGGTGGCCTGCACGGGGGGCACAGCAGGCATCGTACTGGGCTATTTCGCACATTTTGGCTTGCTCGACATGCTTGCCGGCTGGCTCGACACGCCGCTGCCTGCTCCGAGCTGGAGGCCCCTGGCCCAAGGATGGTTGAGCGGCGGGTTGTTGCTATTGGGGTTTGCATTGCCGCCTCTTGCTTCCCTGCGGCATGTGCCGCCCGCGCGGGCGCTGCGCAGGGACGCTGCCAAGGGGCGGGGCCAAAGATGGCCCTCATATGCGGTGGCGACAGCGGCCTTCCTGCTGCTTGTCACCTGGGTCAGCGGGGATTTATTGACCAGCTTTATCGTTGTGGCGGGTTTCGCCCTGGCCTTCCTGGTGTTCGGAGCGGGCGGAATGATGTTGCTCAGTGTGATTCGCGCCGGTTGGTTGTCCGGGCGCAGTCTTGCTTGGCGATTCGCCCTGGCAGGGATGGTACGCCGGCGTGGGCTGACCCTGACCCAGTTGTGTTCACTCGCCCTGGGCCTCATGCTGCTCCTGATGCTGGGTATCCTGCGTGGCGACCTACTACGTAGCTGGGAGCGCAGCTTACCGCCCGATGCACCCAACACCTTCCTTATCAATGTCCAGCCCGAGCAGCGTGAAGGCGTTTCGTCGATGATGGCCACGGCGGGTTTGCCGTTGCCGGACCTGCATCCGCTTGTACGGGCGAGACTGGTTTCCATCAATGGAAGGGCCGTGCATCCTGACCAATACACCGACGAGCGGGCACAGCGCCTTGCAGATCGGGAGTTCAATCTAAGTGTGGCGCGGGAGCTACCCCAAAGTAACGAAATAGTAACGGGCCGATGGCTTGACCCTGAATCTTCCGAATTGGCGCTGGAAGAGGGGATTGCGAAGTCTTTAGGTGTGAAGGTCGGTGATATCATGCGCTTCGATGTGGCAGGACGTTCGGTCGACGTCGCCGTAAGTGGCCTTAGGGCCGTGCGCTGGGATTCTTTCGAGGTGAACTTTTTCGCGCTGTTGAGCCCTTCGGCCCTGAAGGATGCTTCAGCTTCCTACCTGACCTCTTTCCATGTGCCCCGCGGCCAGTCCGCGCTGCTGCCTAAGATTGTCCAGGCCTATCCCAATATCACTTTGTTTGACGTTGGCGTCATCGTGACCCAGGTCAGGCAGATGCTCGATCGTACCGTTCAGGCCGTACAGCTTCTATTTGCCTTCACACTGTGTGCTGGCGTCCTGGTCCTGGCCGCGGCGCTACATGCGACCCGTGAAGAGCGCATGCATGAAGTCGCGGTCATGCGCGCATTGGGCGCACGCGCGTCGTTATTGCGCGGTGCTCTGTTTCGTGAACTCGTGCTCAGCGGCGCCATTGCCGGGGCACTTGCGGCGGCCGCTTCAGTGACCCTCGCCTGGGTGTTAGCGGACCAGGTCCTGCAAGTCGATCTGGTCGCTGTTTGGTGGCCGTGGCCTGTCGGTATGGTCGTCGGTGTGTTGGCCGCGTTGCTGGCCGGTCATTTTGCCCTTGCCGGTGTTCTGCGAACGTCTCCGCTAGTCACCCTCAGGGAAGTGGCATAAGGAAATGAAATGAAGGAACCACTCAGAATCGAACGTGTGGGATTCGATTCGGGGGCCATTTTGTATGACGCAGCGGTAATAGAAACGCCACAGCGCTCAATGTTCAATCCCAAGGATCCGATGCTGCAGGCGCAGCCTGTCGCCGAAGGGGGCCGAAATGCCGCGTGGTATGTAAAGGTCTGTGGTCGTGATGCCGTCCTGCGTCAATATCGTCGTGGCGGTTTTGTGTCCAGGATCAGCAAGACCCGTTATATCTGGGCGGGCGAGCATCAAGTTCGGAGCTTCACGGAATTCGATATTTTGGAAGGGCTCTACCAGGCGGGGCTGCCCGTGCCCCGTCCGTTTGCCGCCGCGTATTGGCGCCTGGGGCCTACCTATCGTGCCGGCATCATCACGGAGCGACTGCACAATGTCAGGCCTCTGGCTACCTCGTTGCATGTTGCGGATTGTGAACAGGTCGCACGATCCATCTATGCCATGCATGAACATGGTGTGTGGCACTCCGACCTCAATGCGTACAATGTGCTGCTCGATGAAGATGGGCGCGCCTGGCTCATTGATTTTGACAAGGCTCATCGCGTAGAGCTCTCGCTCGAACGCAGGAGCTCCAATCTGCTACGACTGCGCAGGTCCTTGGCCAAGGTGGCCGGGACTGAAGGCATCGCCTGGTGGGACGGTCTGAACCGGAGTTACGCGAAGCTGATTCGCACGTTGGCGATGTAGTCGCAAGTTTCGATTACTATTCACGACTTTTGTGATTTGACCTTTGACCGGGGGACTGGCAAATGAAATTCAGCATCGTTGTACGGTCCGTACTCGGCCTGGCGCTCGTAGCAGCGTCCGCGTCCGTTGCGGCCCAGAACAAGGAAGTGAACGTCTATAACTGGGCCGAATACACAGCGCCCGACACCTTGTCTGGATTCGAGGCCGCCACAGGCATCAAGGTCAACTATAGTGTTTATGACAGCAACGATGCTTTGCAGGCCCGCTTGCTGACAGGGAAATCCGGCTTCGACGTCGTCGTGCCCTCCACGCACTACGCTGCTCGCCAAATCGAGGGCGGGTTGTTCCAGAAACTCGACAAGTCCAAGATCCCGAATTGGAAGAATCTCGACCCTGCCATCATGGAGGTCGTTGCGTCGGTGGATCCCGGTAATCAGTACTTGATTCCCTGGGGTTACGGCACCAACGGGCTAGGCTATAACGTGACCCGGGTGAAGGAAATCATGGGCGCCGATGTCGACCTCGCCAACTGGGACATGCTCTTCAAGCCCGAAAATGCAGAAAAGCTTCGCGCTTGCGGCATTTCCATTCTCGATGAAGCCGCCCAAGTGTTCCCCGCTGTTCTTCACTACCTGGGCAAGGATCCCAACAGTGAGAAGATCGAGGACTACCGTGCTGCGCTCGAGGTGTTGAAGAAGATTCGCCCCTACATTCGCCAGTTCAGCTCATCCGGCTACATCGATGAGCTCGCGTCCGGCGACCTGTGCATGGTCTATGGTTTCTCGGGCGATGTGATGATCGCAAGCGCGCGGGCACGCGAGGCCGGCCGTAGCTACAAGATTGATTACTACATTCCGAAGGGCGGGGCCCCCGTCTGGTTCGACACCATGGCGATCCCGAAGGACGCACGCAATGTCGATGCAGCTCACGCCTTCATCAATTACATCGAAACGCCTGAAGTCCATGCGGCGATCACCAACACCATGTTCTATCCCAACGCCAATAAAGAGGCGCGCAAGTTCGTGGTGAAGGAAGTTGCAGAGAATCCGATGATCTATCCGGACGAAGAAGTCACGCGCTCGCTCTTCGTGATCAAGCCGCAATCCCTGCGCCTGCAGCGCGAGCTCAGCCGCATGTGGAACGAACTGAAGACGGGACGCTAGGCATCATGAGCGAGATTCGCCCGGGAGCGCCCTGGTCGGGGAGCGCTGATGACTTCGTCCGTATCGACGACGTTGTAAAGATTTTTGGGGATGTGGTGGCGGTGAAATCCGTCAGCCTGAACGTCGGTCGGGGCGAGATCTTCGCTCTGCTGGGCAGTTCCGGCTGCGGGAAGTCGACACTGTTGCGCATGCTGGCGGGTTTCGAGGAACCCACCTCGGGACGCATCTTTCTGGACAACGAAGATATCTCGAGCCTGCCCCCCTATAAGCGGCCGGTCAACATGATGTTCCAGTCATATGCGCTGTTCCCGCACATGACGGTTGAGGCCAATGTGGCGTTCGGCCTGAAGCAGGAAGGTGTGCCACGCAATGAGATTCACACGCGTGTCTATGAGGCGCTCGATCTCGTGCAGATGGGGGCTTATGCGCGGCGCAAGCCTTCCCAGTTGTCGGGCGGCCAGCAACAGCGTGTTGCGTTGGCGCGCAGCCTTGTGAAGCGCCCCAAGCTCTTGTTGCTCGACGAGCCCATGTCCGCACTGGACAAGCAAATTCGCCAGAACACGCAAATCGAGTTGGTGAAGATTCTCGACAAGGTCGGTGTGACCTGCATCATGGTGACCCATGACCAGGAAGAGGCCATGACGATGGCCAACCGGATGGCGGTGATGTCCGAAGGACGCATCATCCAGTGTGGTACGCCCCAAGAGGTCTACGACTTCCCGAATTCGCGTTTTGTCGCGGGTTTTGTCGGCTCCACGAATCTGTTTACGGGCACCATTACGGTGGACGAGCCTGATCATGTGCAGATTGAATGTGATCAACTTAGCCGTCCACTGTATGTCGATCATGGCGTCAGCGAACCATTGGGCATGGAGGTCCACGTGTCCATCCGCCCCGAACGGATCCGCGTGCACCGGGAGCAACCGGAGGGCGACGTGAACTGGGGACATGGGGTCGTGAGCCACATGGCATGGATGGGCAGCTACGCCCGCTACCAGATACGCCTGGATTCCGGGAAACTTGTCGAGGCTTCCGTGTCCCGACTCGCGATGGCGCAGAACGACGCGCCCGCCGTAGACGAGGAAGTCTATATCGACTGGTCTGACGACAGCGCCACTGTGTTGCCATCATGAGCACTTCGATCAAGCATGCGCCCCTGCCGTGGCGACGCATCCTGACCATCGCACCTCCCTTCGTCTGGCTGGTGCTGTTCCTTCTAGTGCCGTTCCTGCTTGTCCTGAAGATCAGTTTCGCGGATTTGCAGTTCGGCGTTCCTCCCTACACTGCGCTGGCGGAATTCAAGGATGAGGCGTTAAGCCTCGTCTTGAACCTGCGGGGCTATGCGCTGTTGTTCACCGACAGCCTGTATATCGCTACCTATCTGGAAAGCGTGCGGATGGCCGTCATCACGACCATCTTCTGCGTTCTGATTGGGTATCCGATGGCGTATTACATTGCTCGATCGGAGCCGTCGGTGCGCAATGTCCTGCTCATTGGCGTCATATTGCCCTTCTGGACTTCGTTGTTGTTGCGCGTCTATGCGTGGATCGGCATCCTGCGTAACGACGGCATTATGAATAACTTGTTGATGGGCTTGGGGCTCATAGACCAACCGCTGGAAATCTACCGGACAGACTTGGCCGTTCATATTGGCCTCATCTACGCATACCTGCCGTTCTTCATCCTTCCCTTGTATGCGAACCTCGTAAAGCTGGACGTTCGACTGCTCGAAGCGGCATATGACCTTGGGGCACGTCCTTGGCGTGCATTCTTCTCTGTCACGTTGCCGCTTTCCATGCCCGGCGTGCTTGCGGGGGCCATGCTCGTATTCATTCCATCGGTGGGCGAATTCGTGATTCCCGAGATGCTCGGCGGTGCCGACACCTTGATGATCGGGCGCGTGATGTGGACCGAGTTCTTCAACAATAGCGACTGGCCGATGGCAGCTGCAGTCACTTGCGTGATGGTATTGTTGCTGTTGATTCCGCTGGTGTTCTTCCAGTACAGCCAGGTCCGGCAGCTGGATGCAAGGGGAGGGCGTCGAAATGGGTAAGCCCAGTACGCGGCTTCGAGCCCTGGTCCTGGGATTCGGCTACGCATTTCTCTATTTCCCGATCCTGCTGCTGATGGTGTTGTCGTTCAACGACTCGGCCATGATGACGACGTGGACGGGCTTCTCCCTTCGTTGGTACCACGAGCTGTTCAATGATCGCGCCTTGCTCGAGGCTGCACGACTTTCTCTCATCATCGCCGCCTGCACCGCGACGGCGGCGGTGGTCGTTGGGACATGGGCGGGCTACGTGCTGGCACGGATGGGGCGCTTCAAGGGCTTTGCATTGTTCGTGGCGCTGGTCAGCGCGCCGCTCGTGATCCCTGAAGTGGTTCTGGGGATATCGTTGCTGTTGATGATTGTCGAACTCAGCGACCTGTTCGGTTGGGAAGCCCAGAACGGAGCCTTCACCATCTGGGTCGGTCACGTGATTCTCAGCATGGCCTACGTCTCGGTCATCATTCAGTCCCGCGTGCGTGACCTGGATCGCTCCCTGGAAGAAGCCGCCCTCGACCTCGGGGCATCGCCAATCACGGTGTTCTTCCAGATTGTGCTGCCGTTGATCGCACCTGCCCTGGCTTCGGCGTGGTTGCTGGCGTTCACGTTGTCGTTGGACGACGTGGTCGTGGCCTCGTTCCTGACAGGCCCTGGTTACACTACCTTGCCGTTGGAAGTGTTCTCACGTGTGAGGCTGGGCCTGAAGCCCGAGATCAATGCGTTGGCCACATTGTTCATGGTTATGGTGGCCGTGCTTGTCGTGGTGGCGAACCGGATACAGAATCGAAAAGGATGAGTCATGGCGAGTGTGTCGCTTTATGGGTTGGCGAAATGCAGTACATGCATCAAGGCACGCCAGTGGCTGGAGAGCCAGGGTGTCGATGCAGCTTTCACCGATTACCGCGATGAACCACTGCCGCGCCAGCTCCTTCAACAGTGGAGCACCGAGCTCGGCGGCTGGGAAAAACTGGTGAATCGGGCGTCGATGACATGGCGCAATCTGCCGGAGTTACGCAAGTCGCCCGCTTCCGACACGGAATGGCTAGCGCTGATTGCAGAGTATCCCGCTCTGGTGCGGCGGCCCCTGGCTGTATGGGCCGATGGGTCCGTGTCCGTGGGCTTTACCGAAAAGAAATACCTTGAACGGCTGGCTGGCTGATCGAGGCAATGTAAAGGATTCCAAGATGTTGACTCAAGACGAACTCAAGCGCAGTGTGGCCGTGGCCGCTGCGGAATATGCCCTGACTTGCCTGCAACCGGATTCGGTGCTCGGCGTGGGTACGGGTTCTACCGTGGATTTCTTCATTGACGCCATCGCGCCGCATCGTGGTCGCTTTCGGGCCGCAGTGTCGAGTTCGGAGCGCAGCACTCGGCGCATGACCGAGCTCGGCATCAAGGTGCTGGACCTGAACGAAGTCGTGGACATGCCCCTATATGTCGACGGAGCTGACGAAATCGATCGCCAGATGAACATGATCAAGGGTGGAGGCGGCGCCTTGACCCGCGAGAAGATCGTGTCCTCGGTTGCCCGCCGCTTCGTCTGCATTGTGGATGAATCTAAGGTGGTAGACCAGCTCGGCGCCTTCCCGCTGCCGGTCGAGGTCATTCCCATGGCTCGCGAGGTCGTGGCGCGGCGTTTGCGCGAACTCGGCGGCGAGCCCGTCCTGCGCAAGGGATTCACCACCGACAATGGGTGTGAAATTCTCGATGTTGCCGGGCTGCGCATTGCCTCTCCCCGCGAGTTCGAGTCGCAGATCAACGATATTCCCGGCGTGGTGTGTTGCGGCCTGTTTGCCTTGGCGGGGGCGGATCTGGCGCTGGTGTCGACCCAGCAAGGCGTGCGGCGTATGGAAGGTGGCGACACAAAATAGTCACAATAGGGTGGTACGCTAGGAGTATCGGTCCAGCGTGCTGGTATTCAACCCTATTCGTGATTGACGAGCGTTATGACAGAGCACACCAACAGACAGTTTTCCGCCGACCTCGAAGCCGTCCGTTCGCAATTCCTGGAAATGGGAGGGCTCGTCGAGACCATGATCCAGGACGCCGTCGAAGCGCTCCAGTCAGGCGACATGTCGCTGGTCGATAAGGTTCGCGAGCATGAGCGCGAGGTGAATCGTCACGAGGTCGAGATCGATGAGCGCATTGGTTTGTTGATCGCTCGCCATCAACCCACCGCTGTCGACCTGCGCACCCTGCTGTCTGTTTCCAAGATGCTGACCGACATGGAGCGGTGTGGAGACGAGGCCGAGAAAGTGGCCAAGGTGGCGCGTCGCCTGCATGAAGCCAACTCCCTCTTCGAGCCCGCCGTCGAATTGCGACACATGGCGCACAGTGTGTCGCTGATGATCCGCAATATGCTCGACAGCTTTGCGCGCCATGATCCCTTGGCGGCCGCACAGGTGGTGCGCAACGACAAGGAGGTCGACAAAGAGTGGAAGGCTGCCCTGCGTCACATGATTACATACATGATCGAAGATCCGCGCAGCATCTCCAAGTCCATCGAAATTGTGTTCATTGCGCGTGCACTGGAGCGCATCGGTGATCACGCAAAGAATATGGCAGAGCGGGTGATCTATATGGTGCGCGGCGACGACGTACGCCATACTGGTCTGAAGCACACGGAACGTGCGGCGCGTGGTGAACTGGGTGAGATGCCCGACACGTCTCGCGAAAGCGCAGCTTCGGAAGATAAGTGAGCAAACGGGCCATTAAGGCCCGTTCTTTTACGCCAGTGAGCGCGAAGATCGCCCGATAGCGCCGGGTTGCGCTAACCGGTTATTCCGAGGGAGGCACGTAACCGTGCGCTTCCACGTCGCGGTCGTCGAACAAGTAGCTTTCCATCTGTTCGGCCAGGTATTTACGCGCCCGGGCGTCCGCAAGGTTGAGGCGGTTCTCGTTCACCAGGCGGGTCTGGATATTCATCCAGTCGGCCCATGCCTGTTTGGAAATTTCTCGCCAGATACGGACGCCCAGGTCTCCCGGATAAGGGGGGAAATCCAGCCCTTCGGCTTCGCGCTTAAGCTTGACGCAATTGACCATGCGAGTCATGAAACACCTCTGATCGAATGAATAAACCGCTCATGGTCACGACCATGAGAATAGGGGCATTGTACCGATCCACGGATGGGTCGCTCAGAGTCGCTTGATGAAGATCAGGCTGTTGCGTGACCGGTTGTATGTCAACTGGCGTTCTTTCGGCAAGTCGGAGATGCTACCCTGCACGAAACCCCGCTTGATGAACCAATGCGAGGTACGCGTTGTCAGCACAAACAGTCGGCGCACGCCCATGGCGCGGGCACGCATCTCGGCATGACGCAGCAGCATTTCACCTTCGCCGGAACCCTGCCATTCCGGATGTACGATGAGACAGGCCATTTCAGCCATCCCATCTTCCAGGTAGGGAATCACCGCCACGCATCCGTAGATGACGCCGTCATGCTCTAGTACGGTGAATTTCTCGACGTCGCGCTCGATGACGGAGCGGCCGCGCGGTACCAAGGTACCATCCGCTTCTAGGGGGGCAATGAGCTGCACGATGGCACCGATGTCATCGACAACGGCGGGGCGCAAGTCATCCAAGGAGTCCTCGACCACCATCGTCCCCACGCCATCATGGGTGAAGATTTCCAGCAGCACGGAACCGTCCAGGGTATAGGGCAGCAAATGGGCCCGTGCGACGCCTCGTTTCACGGCTCGCGAGGCGTAGGTCAGGAAGCTGCGTGTGTCTTCATCGAGTTCGGCTTCACTCAGGAGCCGATCAGCCGCTTCACGAGCCAGCTCGGTGATGGTCGTGCCGGTCGCATCCTTGATCATGCGGTCCTGGGTCAGGAAGATGAGCTTCTCGGCACGCAGCGCAATGGCGGCGCTGGTGGCAAGGTCTTCCATGGCCAGGTTGAAGGCCTCGCCCGTAGGGGAGAAGCCCAGGGGAGACAGTAGAACGATGGCACCCTGGTTGATGATAGCCTTGATTGCTTCTACATCGATTTTGCGTACCGCACCCGTGTGCTGGTAATCCTTGCCATCGATGATACCGACGGGGCGAGCGGTCACGAAGTTACCCGAGATGATCCGGATCTTGGCATGAGACATGGGCGTGTTCGGAAGCCCCTGACTGAACGCCGCCTCGATATCCAGACGGATTTCCCCCGCTGCTTCCTTGGCACATTCCAGCGCGGCGGGGCTGGTCGGTTCGGTTCCGCGACCAAACTGGGTGTCATATCCCTTGAGCCGCAACTGTTCATTGACTTGTGGGCGCGAACCATGGACGAGTATCAGTTTGACACCCAATGCGGACAGCAGGGAAAGGTCCTGGATCAATGAATTCAGCACGCCGTCGCGGACCAGTTCTCCCCCGAATGCCACAACAAAGGTTTTGCCGCGAAAGTCGTGGACATAGGGCGCGACTTCACGAAACCATCGCACGAATTGGGCCGGTGCGAATTCAGGCGCGTCCTGCGCGGAATAGGTTTCGGTGTCGGGTGTGCTCATAGGTTGCATCCGGTGAAGCGGCCAGGAAAAGAGGAAAATTATAATGACCCCTGGAGTTGACCCAACTCGCTTTCATGCAAAAGACGGTTCCATTGACAGAAAACCTACACAAACCCCGAGTCCAGCGACCGCCGCGTATCGACCGGCCCTTGCCCACCATCACGTATCCCGAGGACTTGCCGGTCAGTGAGCACCGGGAAGCGATTGCGCGCGCCATAGAGCAACATTCGGTGGTGATTGTCTGTGGCGAGACGGGTTCGGGGAAGACAACGCAGCTTCCTAAGATTTGCCTCGAGATCGGCCGTGGCCGCGAGGGCATGATCGCGCACACCCAGCCGCGCCGTATTGCAGCGACATCCGTGGCCAAGCGGGTCGCGGAAGAGCTGGGAACGGAGCTCGGCGACTGGGTGGGTTACCAGATTCGGTTTAACGACCGCAGTGGTCCGAATGCGGCCATCAAGCTCATGACGGACGGCATCCTTTTGGCGGAAACGCAAAGGGATCCGCTCCTGAGACGGTATGACACCATCATCGTCGACGAGGCCCACGAACGCAGCCTGAATATCGATTTCCTGCTGGGTTTCCTTAAGCAGCTGCTGGAAAAGCGTCGNGACCTAAAGGTCATCATCACCTCNGCCACGATCGATGCGGAAAAGTATGCCNAGCATTTCAGCTTGCGCGGGCGGCCCGCGCCCGTTATCCANGTATCGGGGCGCCTGTATCCCGTAGAAGTCCGTTATCGGCCGATCGCGCGAGATATCGGGGATGCGGATGGCGATGTCGTCTCTGCCAAGGATGAAGAGCGCGACCTGATCGACGCAATCGTGGACGGCGTAGACGAATGCGCAGCCCATGGTCCCGGCGACATCCTGGTATTCCTGCCCGGTGAGCGCGAGATCCGCGAGGCCGCTGAAGCATTGCGTAAACATCATCCACCTGGAACCGAGGTACTGCCACTGTATGCACGCTTGTCCCAGGCAGAACAGGAACGCATTTTCAAGCCGCAGGGCAGTGCGCGGCGCATCGTGCTGGCTACCAACGTCGCGGAAACTTCGCTCACCGTGCCCGGGATCCGCTTCGTGGTGGATAGCGGGCTTGCACGGGTAAAGCGCTATTCGTGGCGCAACAAGGTCGAGCAGCTTCGGATTGAACCGGTTAGCCAAGCGGCTGCCAACCAGCGCGCAGGGCGTTGTGGACGTATTGGGCCGGGCGTGTGCATTCGTCTGTACGACGAGCAGGATTACCAGACGCGGCCGCCGTTCACGGATCCGGAAATTCTCCGGTCTTCGCTCGCCTCGGTAATACTGCGCATGAAGGCGCTGCGGCTCGACGATATCGAGGCTTTTCCCTTCCTGGATGCGCCTGCTGGACGCGCAATTGCTGATGGTTATCAGCAACTGCAGGAACTCGGCGCGCTGGATGAAGATAATCGCCTAACNGCCATNGGTCGAGAACAGGCGCGCCTGCCCGTCGATCCGAGGGTGGGGCGNATGATTTTGGCCGCTCGCGATCANCAATGCCTGANCGAGATGCTGATCATTGCGTCTGCGCTTTCCATCCAGGACCCGCGCGACCGGCCCATGCAGGAGCGAGAGGCCTCCGACAAGGCCCACGCAAAATTCAATGATGATCGGTCCGAGTTCCTCTCGTATATCAAGTTGTGGCGTTGGTACGAAGAACAGGTCGCGCATAAGGCGTCGCAACGCAAGTTAGTGGCCAATCTCCGCCAGAATTTCCTGTCTCCCTTGCGCTTGCGGGAGTGGCGCGACGTGCACAGCCAGCTTGCCGCGCTCGTAGGCGAACAGGGATGGCGCCTGAACACGGTTGATGCGACGTATGAACAAATCCATGTCGCGCTATTGACCGGCTTGCTGGGCAACATTGGCTTGAAGGCTGAAGAAGGGGGTGCCTATCAGGGTGCGCGCGACATTCGTTTCCACGTACACCCTGGTTCGTCGCTAGTAAAGAAGGCGGGTAGATGGATCATGGCCGCCGAATTGGTGGAAACAACGCGTTTGTATGCGCGGTGCGTTGCGAAGATCGATCCCCGCTGGGTGGAACGCGTGGGCGCCCACCTATTGCGCAAGTCGTGGTCAGATCCTCGCTGGGAAAAGAAAGCCGGCCAGGTTGTCGCCAATGAGCGTGCGACGCTCTATGGACTGCTGGTGTACGCCGGACGTCGCGTGCACTTCGGGAAAATCGATCCCAAACAGGCTCGCGATATCTTCATTCGCGATGGGCTCGTAGCGGGCGATATTGAAAGCCGCTTGCCCTTCCTGCTACATAACAGCCGCCTCATTGCTTCCATCGAGAAGCTGGAACATCAGACCCGTCGACCCGACATCCTGGTGGACGATACGTTGATCCAGGCGTTCTACGACGCGCGGATCCCCTCCGATGTCTGCCAGACGGTTACATTGGAGCGCTGGTACAGTCGTCTCGATGCCGAGGCCAAGCGGGGCCTGGAACTCAATCGCGATCAGCTGATGCAGCACGATGCTGCAGGTATTACGACAGACGTCTTTCCCAAGAAAGTGAACTGGCATGGCGTCGAGATGGCCCTCGACTACCACTTCGAACCCGGCTCAGTGCGCGATGGCGTGACCTTGACCGTACCGTTGTATGCCCTCAACCGTATTGACCCGGTCCGCTGCGAGTGGCTAGTGCCAGGGATGCTTAAAGAGAAGGTGCACCTTTTACTCAAGTCGCTTCCGCAAAAGATTCGTCGACACTGCGTACCCCTGCCGGACTACGCTGCTGGCTTTGTCGAGCGCTGGTTCGAGGAGGCGACAGATCCCGGCATGAGCCTGCTCGACGCGATCTCACAGGATATGTGGAAGCAGGTGCAGCAACGTCCGCAGCGAAGCGACTTCAAGACTGAAATGTTGCCCGCNCACNTGTTCATGAACTTCAAGGTGGTGGACGAGCATGGCCGTATGCTGTCGGGNGGACGGAATNTCGACCAGCTCAAGGCCGAACACGGGCGAGAAGCCCAGGCATCATTCCAGAAGGTGGCTGGNGGAGATCAGGAGGTGGCCCNGGCCTTGGCGCACGNGAATCTCACCGANTGGAGTTTCGGTGCGCTCCCGGAAATCATGGAGATTCATCGCAAGGGGCAATCTTTCATCGGTTACCCAGCCCTGAAGGATATGGGCACGCATTGCGAACTCGATGTGTTTGATGATCCTGTGGAAGCGCGGCGTCATCATCGCCGCGGGCTATGTCGTCTGTTCCGGCTCGGCTTGAAGGACCAGGTCAAGTTCCTGGAGAAGAACATACCCGACCTGACTCGCATGAGCATGCTGTACATGAGTCTCGGTACGCAGGAAGAGCTCCGCGACCAAATCATCGACTGTGCCATTGCGCAGGCCTTTTTGGGTGATCCATGGCCGCAAGACCAGGAAAGCTTCGAGGCTCGAAAGGCCGAAGGGCGTAACCGCCTTGGGCTGATCGTTCAAGAGATCGCTCGCTTGACGGCGGCCATTCTCGCTGAATGGGCGGCGTTGACGAAAAAGTTGCCGCAGGCCAAGCCGCACGCCGCCGCGTATGCGGATCTGCAGGCGCAGCAGGGGGCGCTCATGAAGCGCTGGTTCCTGCGCGACACGCCGTATGAGCGGCTGGTGCACTTCCCCCGGTACCTGAAGGGGGCACAGGTGCGGATCGACAAGCTCAGGGCCGACCCGGCTCGCGATGCGCGCAACATGGCGGAAATGGCCCCCTTGCTGACTCAGTACCAGCGCGCGTTCAGTGCCTTGAAAGGCGCTGAAGACGCACAACTCGAGGAATTTCGCTGGAT